>Ga0210043_1000034_pt1 | contig 155236 bp, 169 predicted proteins | sample CryGeymet201501t_FD_183990 | JGI IMG/M metagenome (GOLD analysis project Ga0210043, IMG submission 183990) | Groundwater microbial communities from Crystal Geyser aquifers in Utah, USA - Crystal Geyser metaG 2015-01t (SPAdes) (version 2) | ecosystem: Environmental > Aquatic > Deep subsurface >...
GCAACGGCAACGGCTACGGCTACGGCGACGGCAACGGCAACGGCAACGGCAACGGCTACGGCTACGGCGACGGCAACGGCAACGGCTCCGGCGACGGCAACGGCTACGGCAACAGCGACGGCAACGGCAACGGCTACGGCGACGGCAACGGCAACGGCGACGGCTACGGCTACGGCTACGGCGACGGCAACGGCAACGGCTCCGGCGACGGCAACGGCAACGGCCCGGCCCACTGCCCCTGGCTCATCCACACGGAGGACCCTTCATGACGTACCACATCATCGCACTGCTGGACCCCCCGTCCGGGGTCCGCTTCCGCGCCCTCCCCTACCTGCTCGACAAGGGGGACCCCTGGCACTACGTGGTCGGCTACGACCGCATGCTGCAGACCCGCAAGCCTCGCGACCACCTCGCCGAACTCGTCGAGGCGGGCTACGCCAGAGAGTTGAAGGAGCCAGTGGAAGTCCCCGCCGCCTTTGGCGACCGCGTCGGGTGGACGAGCTGGGCGTTCAAGTACGCTGCCCAGGCGGCCGAGGCGCCCGCACTCCACCCGAAGGCCCTCAGGGTGGTGGAACTCGCCGACGGCTACCTCTGGTTCCCGCCCGAGGGTCAAGCCACGCGACAGGTCATCGCCGCGTGGCTTCTCGCCGCGGCCACGGAGGTCGTCCGCCGCGGAAAGTGCGGGGGGGCGCGGGAGCTCGCGCATCTGATGGCGCGCTGTGCGCCGGACTCTGAGCTCACTCGCGCAGCGTGTCACTCCGCCGAGGGTGGGACGGCGGAGCACGACCGCATGTTGGACTGGCACGCTCGGCTGGGCCGCGACCGCGGCCAGGGGGCCGCCTACACTGTCGAGGCGCAGACGCGCCGCTACACTGCCATCATCACCGCCCTTCAGCAGGGCGAGGGCCTCGACGAGGCCGTGTGCCTCCTCCATGCGGAGGCTCGAGGCGACCAGGAGCCCCGCAGGCGTGAGTAGTCGCACCCCCGCGTGACCCTGAGGGGCCCATAAATCAGGGGGTCTATACCCCCTAAGGCTCCGCCAACGCGGGCTCCATCGGGCGTTGAAGCTCCCGTAGGTCGGGTTTGGGTGTCTGCGCCAACGGGGCGCTTCGATTCCGAGTACAAACATTGGGCTCCCTCGACGGTGGGGAGTGCGTGACAAGAGGAGACGAGGATGCACGAATCAGACGAGCGTCGGGTCGCAGAGGCGGAGGAGAGTGCCGCGCCGACGACCCCAGCAGGAGGACTGCGCGGAGTGCTTGTGGCCGCCAGCGCGCTTCTCGCGGCGGCGCAGGATCGCCTCACGGAGCTCGAGACGCGGGACCGGGAGCGGGACCAGGTGCTCAAGCGGAGCCAGGACACTATCCGCATCTACAGGGCGAACGCCGAAGAGTACGGCGACGGCGTCCGTGAGGCGGAGGCGGAGATCAAAGCGCTCGCCAACAAGGCGGAGGAGACCCGCCTCGACTGGCAACGGGCAATGAGCGCTCTGCACCCTGCCGTGGAGGCGTACGAGTACGTCAACGGGGGCCTGGTGTGCCGTTGCTGCTCCATGGCGCCCGGGCGGCACTCGGGGCTGTGTCCCTGGCACCACAGGGAGGTGCTTGACCTCCGACACGCCGACGACCTGCGGGCGGCCAACGCCCGCGTCGCCACCCTGCAGGCGGAACTGGCCCACGCCCGAAAGGGGCCCAGGTGAAGCTCAACGTCATTTCGTTCCACAGCGTCGCTGGCGGCTGCGGCCGCACGACCCTGGGCCGCCTGGCGGCCCAGGGTCTCGCGTCTTGTCGGCCGCCATGCCCGACGGTGTTCATTGACTTCGACCTCCCGGGCGTAGGGCATGCGGGGGGCCTCCTCACTCTCGCGCCATTCTGGCGCAACGACGTGCCCGACGACGAACTCATCTTCACCGAGCCGGTCGGCTTCGGCGAGGCCCCTGCGGGCTACAGGAACCGGGACTTCTTCATCGACGACTACCTGCTGCAGACGCGCCCCCACGCCGTTCGCTCCGACGACGCTCATCCGGCCGCTTTCCTGCGACGGGACGTCGACCCTCAGCGGACGGGGTGGTTCGTCTGCGCGAGTGGCGTCCCTGAGCGCATCGAGCGCCTGGAGCTCCTCTTGGACCACGAGGTCGACAGTGGCTTCGTGCAAGGTCGCCTCGAGCTCTTCCTCGACGCTGTCGTCGGGTGGTTCCGCGGCGAGGGCGCGGAGCAGTTGAACGTCGTCATCGACACGCCACCGCGCCTCTGTCGGTCGTCGATGAGCGTCTCCTCGTTGGCTCTGCGCCTGCCGGCCCACGAGCCCATCGTCGAAGGGGAGTTCCTGCCGCCCGAGCTCGACGACGCCGAGATCTCGTGGGAGCTGGTGGTCGTGACGTCCCCGGACGTCCACACCATCCGGGCGACGGCCCGAGCGCTTTCCAACGTGGAAAGCGCCGCAGGCACAGACGTGAAGCTGCTGATCAACGAGCTCCACCCCGCGGACCTTGCACCGCTGCTCATGCAGATGGGGGCCGGAGACGCGCTGCCCGACAACGCCGCGGTTCAGACCGCACGTGAGGTGCTGCGCGCCGTCACCAGCCTGAGCATCGCTGGCCCCGACACGGCCCTCGGTATGCTCAAGGGCATCGGCGTGACCTGCATCCCCCACCTCGACCTGCGCGGCCTCACGCCGAGGCGAGTGCTCAAGGCGCTCGACCTGTTGCGGCCGCAAGAGCCCGACGTAGAGGTCTACCGGGCCCAGCGCGCCCACCTGCTCGCCCTGATCGCGCAGCAGGACGCCATCGAGGTTCGAGCAGACGAGCTGCGCGACCGCATGGACGGCGTCTGGCGGAGGCTCAGCGCCGAGGACATCGAAGCCCTGGAGGCCGATGGCACCCCCGAGGAGGAGGAGGCCTGACATGGGACGAAAGAAGCTCGGGTACGGCATCCAGGGCGCCATGCACGACCCTGCCGCCTGCGCCAAGCAGGCGTACGCCGAACTGGACGCCCTCGTGGCCCGAGAGGGGCGCGCGCCCTACGGGTGGGGCGAGGAGCGGCGAGAGGAGCTCCGTCTCCTCCAGGAGCGGGCGGTCAAGGCGCTCGTCCAGCGCTGGATGGACGCCCAGCCCGGCGGCCGACCGGCCGCCTGGGACATCGTGACGCAGCAGCTCCAGCCGGCGGTCAGGACGTTCTTCGCCACGGTGCGCTGCGATGACGCCGACGCGCTCTTCGACGGCCTGAGCGTCGACTGGCTCGACGACGACCACAAGGGCGTGACCTGGGACGCCAGGACCCGGGTCAGCGCCGCGTCTACCGCGACGTTCCTGGGGACCGGCGTCGGCGTCGAGCCAGGAAAGCCCCACCACCGCTTCGAGGTGAGGCGGTCGAGGACGCGCTGAGGACCTGCGCGCGCCTCTTGGAGGATGCGCGCGACAGGTGTAGAGTTGGCTACCCTACGCAGGGAGCCAGCTCAGGCATCGAAGTGACGGGGGCGCTCGATGAGCGACAAGACCGAGAAGACCGTCCTGGCGTTCGGCGCCGGGGTGCAGTCGACAGCGCTGCTGATGCTGGCGCTGACCCGCGACATCCGGTTCCTGGCGGCTGGATGCGGGCTGCCCGACCTGGTGGTGTTCGCCGACCCGGGGTCTGAGGGTGCGGCGACCTATGACCACGTGGACGCCATGGAGAGGCGGTGTGTCGAGGCTGGCGTCCCGTTTCGCAGGGCACGCTTCACGAAGCACGGCCGTGAGATGACGCTGATGGAGGAGATCGCGACCGAACAGCGGTTCTCGACCATCCCGGCCTTCAGCAAGAACCTCAAGACCGGCACGGTGGGCATGCTCGGCAGGTCGTGCACGCGCGACCACAAGATCCGGCCCATCGCCCGTGCCATCCGGCAGTGGCTTGGCGTACGTGCCGTCATGGCGCGGACCCACCTCATCCACTTGCAGCTCGGCATCAGCAAGGATGAGGCCGACAGGGCCAAATCCGAGACGCAGATCACGTGGCAAACCCGCCAGTTCCCTCTGCTCGACCTCAACTGGTCTCGTCGAGACTGCGAGCGCTACCTGCAGGGCATTGGCGTGTGGCCCGTGCCGAAGTCCGCCTGTACGTTCTGTCCGTACCAGGCTGACTGGCGCTGGCGCCAGAAGTACGCCGCCCGCGGGCACGACTGGCTCGAGGCCGTCCAGATGGACGAGACCCTGCGCGGCCTCAACGGCCGCGGCAACATCAGCGGGGGGGTCTACCTCCACCGCTCCGCCATCCCGCTCGCCGAGCTGCCCTTCATGAAGGACGGGGTCGACGGCGACGATGCCTTCAGCAACGAGTGCGAAGGCTACTGCGGGGTCTAAAGGAGGCGCCCATGACGCCAAAGGTTCTGGCCCGGGAGGTCAAATACCTCCCAGGCGACGAGGTCTGGGTCGACGACGAACGAGTCGGCCCGTTGGACCGCGGGGTCTGCCCTGCCTGCAACGGCACGCAGAAGCTCCGAGGTATGGACGGTGCTGAGTACAACTGCACCGCCTACGCTGGCGACCACCAGGCGGGTGCGTTCTGGTCGTGTGAGGACGGCCGGAAGGTCTTTCACAAGAAGAAGACCTCGCAGCCACGCCGTGCGGTGGTGTTCGCCGTGCATCTTGCCGCCGGGCGCCACTCGTACGGCGTGCGCTACGAACTCGATTTGTTCAGTGGTGACGACGCCTCGGTGCACTTCGAGATGCGCACCGAGGGCTCCATCTACGACACGCGCGAGGATGCCGCAGGAGTTTGTGCCGCCCGGCAGCGGGAGCTCGACCAGGTGGACAGCCTCATCGACCCTGATGTGTGAGGGGAGGATGGGCTCGAACCTGCGCTACCGCGCGCCCTACCCATGACTGACCCACCGAGGAGGGCTGGCATGCCCATCGACGTCACGGAGGATGAGACTGCGCGAGCCCATATGAGGGCGCTACTGCCTCGCAACGAGCGCTGCGAGCGCTTGTCGGACGAGGAGTTGGATAAACTGCGGGACGCACTGGCGCTCGCAATCCGGGCGGTCTGGGCTCGCGGCGCGGGAACCGTCTACTTCGAGCTCCTGCGCCCTGAACTCTTCACGCTCGCTGAGGTCACCGTGTCGCCAACGAGCGGCTTCCCGCGAGGACGCATCGCGTCGTGGTTCCTCAACACGGACGCCCGTCGCAAGGTCCTCTTGTCATGGGTGCCCGAATGGACGGCGGCATGGCTCCAGCGACGGCTCGCGTGGCGCTGGGGAGAATCCGCTCTCGAGGGCCGCGACGACCTGAACAACCGCGTCAACTATGACGACCTCTACACGCCGGTGGACGCCGAGCCTTGAAGGACAAGGCTCGGCGTCCCCCGCACCACACACCATGAGGAGAACCGACCTTGGCTGACCCCGCCACGCCATCCCCGAAGGACCTGCTCGACGCGGCCATCACATCGCTGGCCGCGCTCATCGAGCTCGAGGTCCGAAAGCTCGAACACCTGCGCCAGCACCGCCTCGGGCTGGAGCAACTGCGCAAGCGCCGCACCCCGCCCGGGAGATACGACCCGTGAATGCCGACACGACTCGGATTGAGGAGCTCCTCGAGGCGTTCCTCGAGGAGCTCCTCAAGGAACTGTCCGAACAACGGTCCAGTAGGCCCGAGGGGCCCACGGACAGTGAGAGGGCGTATATCGCCCGCCTGAACGCCTCCGCCGAGGAGAGCGCGCGGCTGGCAGGGGCCGCCAGCGAGAGGGCGTGCCTCGTGGACGCCGAGAACGCAGAGCTTCGCGCGCAAGTGGACGTCTTTCGCGCCCAGCGTGATGCGGCCGAGCGGAGGGCGGGAGCCCTGCTCGAGGAGCTCAACGGGCACATCTACGCCGAGGAGGAGGTGCAGACCCTCCTCGAGGACAAGACGGTCGAACTCAGGAGCGCCGTGGGCTTCCTCGACCTGGCGCGCCAGGACCTCGAGATCTCCCGGCGCCGCGCGGCCGGCCTGGCCCTGACGCGCGACAAGGCGATCGACGCGCGCGCCGACGCCCTCGCCGCACGGACCGCCCTCGCTCGCGAGCTCGCCGAGGTTGAGGGCGCGCTCCTGGCCGCCAACAACGAACTGGCGGAGCTACGCGCCTGGAAGCGAGAGCGCTTGGAGGAGTTGGGCGGGCAGGACACTGTCAAGCGGCTCCTTGAGACTCGCTACTTCAAGATCAAGGAGCTGACCTCCGACCTCTACCTCTCCCGTGAGCGGGAGCAGGGTCTGTCGGACGAGCTCAAGTCCGCGCGCGCCCGCATCGCGGCGCAGGTCGCGACCATCGTCAAGCTCGGGGCCGCGCTCGAGCACGACGGGCCTCCGGCCGACGAGGGCGCCGCGACGGCGGTCCCTCCCGGCACGAACAAGGACGAAGGGTGATGGAGCGCGCTCCCAACCTCCTCGACCTCCTCAGGAGCTGGGTGACCGACGCCAACACGTCCCCCTCGTGCCGGGCTGCCTGCGCCTACGTAATGTACGCCCATGAGGCCTCGGAAGGCCCGAACCCTGTGGCCGACGACTACCTCCGGACCCACGCCCTGGCCACGTGGCGTACGTCCTACCCGCTCGACGGCCAGGTCATTGCGGGCGCCATCGACTTCTGCCTCGTTCCGGACGAGGCGCGCGAGATCTGGACGACTCGCGAGGACACCCCGGATGCCCTACGCGCCATCATCGACGCGTTCCCCGCCGGCCTCGAGAGCGCCCTGCTCTCTCACGCCGCGTCCGACCTGTCCTGCGCCATGGACTGGGACCGCTTCGACTCCTACCAGTTCACGGACGACATCTACGGGATCCGGGATGCGTTCGCCTGGGTAGGTGAGAGCCTCTACGACCGCCTCGCGGATGTGGAGTACGCGATCGAGGATACCGGAGCGTCCGTTCGCGGCGGCTTCCTCCAGGCGTACGCCGACCGCCTGGGGTCCATTCGTCAGGAGCTCTACACGGAGGTCAGTGCGCACCTCGAGGATCTTCGCGCCCTTGGGCTCGAACGACTCGGAGGGTCCGTATGAGCGTATTCCCCCTGGCAGAGCTCAAGCGCCTGCCCTCGCTTTCAAGAGGTCAGACAGCCGACCTCAAGGTGGACTACGGCCGCACGCGTGTGTGGCTCGAGCGCGTCGGTACCGCCGATGGCGCGCCCTACGACAACCAGGTGGTTGTCGAGACGTTCGACGGCCATCGCTGGCGCGTCACTCACTCATCTGAGGCCACATGAACCCACAGTCCCAGCCCCCCGACGGCTTCGAGTTCTCGGTGAGCGCAGAGCCATCCACCCCGTCCGAAGACCGCGTGGCGGACCTCGAAGCGCAGGTCGGGGTCCTGACGGCGGAGCTCCTTGTGCGTCGCGAGGAGGTCCTCGAACTGCATCGCCGCCTGCGCACCGGCCCGGGTCCTGCGAGCAACTCGAGGCTCTCGGCCCTCTACCGCGAGGAGGCGCACCGCCTCTACGACGCGGTCCTGGACAGTCGGGCCGAGGTCGCTCGTCTCGGCGACGTTCTCCGGGCGCAGGCCAGTCCGGCGTCCGTCGGCGTCTATGCCCAGGCCGACAGCCAGAAGCTCGTCGGGGCCACGGCCCGCGCCGAGCGCGCGGAGAAGGAACTGGCTGCGCTGCGCGACGTGGTCGCGTTAGCCAACGAGCAGAACGACAAGCTCGCGCGGCGCCTGGCGCTGCGCAGGGCGAAGCTCGACGCGGCAATGACCGCCCTGCGCGCGGCCGCGGCCCTGATCCCGCCCTACGTCATGCCCGACGGCGCCGAGCAGACGCTCGCGGCCGTCGAAGCGATGGAGGAGGAGTGAAGGTTGCCAGCGCACCGTCTTCGGTTATCGGGCCGAAGACGCAGCACCACCTGGGTGCGTGGCGCTACACGCATCCCGACGCGTACGTCCTGCGGCTGATCGCCGCCCAGCGCAGGCGCATCAAGACGGCTGAGGCGGCCATCAAGAACCATCAGGCGTGGCTGGACGCCAGGGCGCTCGACGTCCCGGGCGTCCAGGTCCTCCACGACGACCGCAGGAGAACCCACTCGTGAACCTACTGACGCCACGCGGGGTGGAACTCCTGCAGGACGTGCTGGTACTGATCAACGCCTGCCACACACGCTGGGGGTTCGGCCGCGGTCAGTTCATGGTCCCTTGCACGGACCCCAGTCACGGCCATCGAGAGCAGGGTGACACCGCCTTCACGACCGCCATCGCGCTCGGGACTGCGGCTCTCACGCTGCTCGAGGAGGCCCGGGGGCAGCTCATCGCCGAGGGCATGGAGCCCTCTGTGCACGCGGCGAACCTGGAGACTGTCGTCACGCACTTGGACGCCCTGCACCAGGAGTACGCGCGTCTGGACAGCGGCCGGGGCGGATACGCCGCCTTGCCGGTGTACGGCGGCGCATTGAAGCGACTTGAGGCGGCCACCTCCGTGGCGGCCGAGGAGGCTGCCGACCGGAGGGTCTCGGCGGAGAGGGTCGCCGCCCGGGGCGGCGACCTGAAGGACGACTACTGGACTGCGGTCGTCCTGCTCGGGGCCGCTACGAGCCTGTACCGAGCGACTGGGACGCTCCTGGCCGCGTGGATGAGTGCGTGTTCGCAGGCCGATGCCGCCACCCTGGAGCGGCTCGAACTGCGGCGAGCCAGCCTGCGGGCTGCCAGTGCAGCCTGCGCCGAGGAGTTCACCATCCGGGAGGCCGCCTGGCAGCGGCTCTCCGCAACCACGCACTGAGGAACATATGAAGAACGATAGCAACGTCAAGAGCGACCGCCTGGAGGGCGACCGCGTCGTCGCCACCCAGGTTGTCACCGAGAGCGGCGCCGGCGGCGACGAGAGCGCCGTCGTCCCGCACCCCGAGTACACCCATGCGGTCGGAGGCGACACGGGCATGGTGGTCCACGTCGAGCAGGGAGGGCTCGCGACGGTTCGGTTCGACCGCACCGGGACCTCGACGATCGTCCACGACCGCGAGGTGGCGCTCCAGACCGACCCGCAGGTCGAGGCACCCGCGGAGGACAGCGAGACCGCGGCCCTCGCCGCGGCCCTGCGGGCTGCGAGTGACATCCACGTCATGGTGGGCAGCGCGGCTACGGCTGCGTCCGTAGCGTCCATGAACGCCGACCGCGCCGGGGCGGACAACCTCCAGGTGAGCGGGGCGCTCCGCGTGCACGCGCTGGCGTTGGCCGCCGCGGCCGTGCGCCTGGCGAACGACTGCAAGGACATCCTCCTGGCGGGCGGCGTAGACCCCGGGGAGCTCGACCGGGGCCTCGCTCATCTCGTGGAGCTCCGTGACCGCCTCGAGACGGCGGCCGCATCCCCCTGGGACTTCAGCCCTGGCGAGGAGCTGTACGTCGTGGTCGAGGCGCTGCTCATGGAGAGCCGGTCCCGCTGGGGGTCCGTGGCGGCCGCCGTCGGCGGCGAGGACAAGCTCCTGACGGCACGCCTGCCCGACCCGCTCCTGCACATCCAGGAGACGGCCATCCTGCTGCACCGAGCCGCGGTGCAGCTCGCCACGATGCACCGAGACGAGCAGGTCGCCACAGAGGAGGAGGCCGACGCCGGCGTCTACGACGAGGTGCTCGCCGACATGGTCCTCGGCCTTGAGGCCATGGTGTATGTCAAGGTGACGGCGGCTAACGCGCCGCTCGTCACGCTGCACTGAGGTACCGCCTTGCGCCCACCCCGAAGAGCGGTGGCCCGAACCGACACCCGAGGATGACCGATGACCGACCGCCCCCGAAACAACTTCGACGCATGCGTCGAGATCGATGCTGAGCGCATCGACCCGCGAGCCCCTGAGGCCGCCTCCGCCACCCTGAGCCTGGTCTGTCCGGCCACGTCGGCCGGCACGCCGTACCCTCGCACCTGCTGCGTCAACTTCAGTCGCGGCCGCTGGCCCGAGTGGGTCAAGCCGCTGCTGCGCCACCTGCGTCGGCTGCAGGGCCCGCGCGACCCGGACTACGGGTTCCTGTCCGCGGGCTTCACGGCCCTGCCGCTGACTGCGCTCGTGTCCCGTCCGGACTACGACCGCTACGTCTTCGACCTCGTTCTGCGCGAGGCCGCGAAGGCCGGGTGGACGGTGACCGAAGAGCCTGACTACAACGGCAGCACGGGCCAGCGGCACCTCTCGGCGCCGCCGGCCGCCGAGGCATCCGCGCTCTCCGACGGTACGCTGACGTACGTCACCGTGATCTACCCCAACGGGGAGCGTCACGACCTGTCGGGCGCCATCGAGCCCCCCTGCTCCCGCGACCTCGCGAAGGAGGTGGTGCTCGAGTACAGGCAGGCAGGCCTCGACGTTCGAGACTGGAGGGTCGAGGGCCGCGAGATCCTCATCGACGTCGCGTGGAGCGATGACGAGGAGGCGATGGGCAACTACTGACCCGACGTGACATCTACCCCGCTTCGAGCTATCGTGGCGGGGTGCCCCCCTCGGGGCCTTCCTTTAACTCAGGGGGCGGGATGAACGCTCTGGAAGCAGGGTGCGAGGCGGCCTTCAAGGTAGCTGGCCTCGGCGACTTTGCGCGCCAGCACGCCGGCGCTATCGAGAAGGGCGTCGGAGGTCTCGCCGGCGCAGGTCTCGGGGCTGGCATTGGCTACGCGACGGGCCGCGATGACGGGGACGGGAGCGGCTCGACACGACTGAGGAACGCGCTCCTCGGAGGTGGGATCGGGGGCGTAGCGGGCATCGGGGCTGGTCATGTCGTGGGCGGCGGGACTCGCAGGAGGGCGGCGGGCGCCTCCGCAGCGGCGGAGGAGGCGTACTCCGCCGCCCGTCCGCCCACGCCCCCCGACGACTATGGCCTGGATCTCTTGCTCGCCGAGATGGACCACAATGCGGCGGCGTTCGCGCGCGATACTCTGCCCTTCGCGGGGTTCTGGACGCCGCGTATAGCGCCGATGGCGTTTGCGTCTCCTGGCGCGACGAAGCTCTCCAGCGCCCCCTGGGAGTCCAAACTCCTCGAGTACGGCATCGGCGGAGCTGGCGGTGCCATCGCTGGCGGCCTCGGCACCCGCGCCTTCACCGACGACACCGGCATGGTCGCCGGCGGCGCTCTCGCCGGCGGAGCTGCCGGCGCGATGGGCGTAGGCGAGCTGATGCATCGCCGGCGAAGGAGCATCGGCCGCGATATCGAGTCGATGCTGCCCGGCATGCACGAACAGGTGGCGGCGTTGATGCGTCACCACGCCGGAGAGGCCGAGCGCAACATGACCACCCTCGAGCGAGCGGCCGAGGTCCTGGCGCAGAAGCACGACCGCCTCATGGCCGTCGCGGCCAACCTGCCGCCCGGCGTCTCCCCCAGTCGGGAGCGGGCCCTGGCATCCGCTCTCGAGGAGGTCCGCGTGGGTGAGGCGGCGATCCGCGAGAACATGTCGAGGGTCGCGCAGCGCCAGATGGACGCCCAGATGGCCTTCGACGCTGGCCGAGAGTCCGCCCTGGCGCACATCCGCCAGGCCGTGCAGGCACCCTTCGCCGCCGACGTGGCGACACCGGAGATGCGGCAGGCGGTGGCGCAGCAGGCGCTGCAGCAGTGGTTGGACAAAGTCAACGACGGCGACGTCGTGTAGGGTGAGGTGAGCCATGGACCGTTCAGCACACGCACGAGGCATTCGAGTGGCTTTCAAGACCGCCGGGCTCATCGAGGAGATCTCCGACCGTATGCCCGAGGCCTGGCACGACCTGCGTGCGCAGGGTCAGGTCGGCCTCTCCGGCGCCGAGGGCCAGAAACTCCGTGACCGCCTCGGCCTGGGCGGATGGGGAGGCACATGAGCCTCACCGCCTTCATCCCCGGCGAGCCCGTCGGCAAGGGCCGCCCCCGCTTCAACACCGCCACCGGCCACGCCACGACGCCGCCCCGGACGCGCAAGTGGGAGAAGACGGCCTCGGAGCTCCTGACCTGGCTTGCCCGAGCCCAGGGCTGGAAGCACGACGGTGAAGCAGTCGCGGTCCACATCGTGGCCGTCTACGCGCGGCCGAAGACGCTGAAGTTCCCTGGCCGAAGCGTCTGCAAGGGTGGCGGCGGCCGTCCCGACCTGGATAACGTCGTCAAGGCCGTGCTCGACGCGGCTGAGAAGGCTGGCGTGCTGTCCAACGACTCGGCCGTCGTTGGACTCTCTGCGTCGGCGTGGTACTGTGGCCTGGACGACAAGGACCCCGGTGTGGAGGTCCGCGTCGCCCTGGCGCCAACATGACGGGGCCCGGCTGGGCCCGCACAGGAGATGAGACATGAACGCGTACGAAGCAGGCTTCATCGAGGCCCTCAAGACCGCCGGCATCGGCGCGAAGACCATCGGCGCCATCGCGGGCGGTGTGACGGGCGCGGCTGGCGGCGCGGCCGCAGGTGGCGAGGACCATCGCCTCAGCGGCGCACTGGTCGGGGGTGCGGTCGGCGCCGGTCTCGGGGCCGGGGCGGGTCACCTCGCCCGCGCCCGCGGCGCTGTTTCGAAGCAACTGCCCAAGCACCTGAATGTCAGGGCGCCCGAGGCTATCTTCAGGGACGTCAAGCCGAGCTTCCAGATGAACCAGATCCTCCCGCCGAAGTCGGCGGGCTAAGGTACGCGGCTCCGAAGTTGGCCCGCTCCCTGGACCGCCTCCTCGCCAGCCCCTGACAGGGTACGACCGTGACCCACAAGCGCGCAACCTACCTGGACTACCTCATTCCTGGCCTCGCGGCAGGCGCGGGATCGGCGCTCGGAGCCGGGTCCGTGTACACGGGCAAACCGGCGACGAACGCGAAAGGTGTGCCCCGCAGCGACCACTACAAGAGGAACCTCGCTATCGCGCGAGGCGCCCTCGGCGGTGTGATCGGAGGGGCTGCGGGTCTCGGGGCGCGAGCCATAGCGCATGCGCCGTCGTACGCCGACCTACGGCGGGCGCCGCCGGCGTCGGCTGGGCCCCCGGAGCAGGCTATCGACCCACTGGCGGGGCTGTTCGAGGGGGCGGCAGGTCGGGACACGCACGCCTACAGAGAGGCGTACGGCGGCGCGGCCTCCCGCCCTGGCGGGCGGAGCACCCACCCGAGGCCGCCCGCCCCCATCCGTGGGGACGCGCCGGCGGGAGCGGACGCCGTAGACCGTGCGGTGCAGGCCGTCCGACAGAACCAGCTCGAGCCAGATCCTGTCGTCCAGCCCCAGGGCGCCGAGGACGACGCCATGGACGACCTCATCTCGAGGCTGCGCGGCGCGCAGTCCCTACCGGACAAGGAAGCAAGCATGAACGCTCGACAGAGAGGCGTCTACGCCGCCCTCAAGACCGCCGGGCTCGTCGCCTCTGGCCTTGGCATGCTCGGCACGGGGGCCGCAGGTGCCTACCTTGGCGCCACGGCGGCAGGACCGGACAGCAAGTACACCGGCGCTCTGATCGGCGGAGCGCTGGGTGCGGGTACGGGCGCCGTCGGGGGCCACTTCGCAGGCAAGGCGGTCATGTCCCGACTGGGGCGAGGTACCGTTGCGAGCGCGGGAGCGACGGCCGGGAAGGCCGTCGCCAACCGTCAGGTCCTCAAGACGTCTTCCGTCCTTGGGTACCTCCGCAAGACGGCGGGCATGGGCACCCACGCCATCATGGGCAGCCTCGCAGGGGGAGCACTGGGCAGCACCGTCAACAGTGCCGTCAACTCGCCGGGCTACGGGCCCGTAGCCGAAGCGGAGCTCGGCCACCGCGCCACTCTCACCGACCGCGTGCTCGGCAAGAGCAAGGCGCTGTCGGCGGAGCTCCTCGGTGGCGGTCTGGCGGCAGGTGCTTTGGCTGGCGCCGGGCTCGGCCACTGGGCCACGCGCGGGGCGGGCAAGCTCACGCGTCCTGGCCAGGTCATCTCCCGTGTCCTGGGGGGCGACTCGGTCCTCGACGCTGCCGCGGACGTCGCCGACGACGCTCGGTTTCAGCTCGAGATCGGCGGCCTCGCCAAGCAGGCTGAGATGGGCGTCAAGGGCATTGGAGCCCTTCTCGGTGGTGTAGGCGGCGCGTACACCGGCGCCAGGCTGGCACCGGAGGGCTCTGGCGGCACGGGCTTCCTGACCGGTGCGGCCGCAGGAGCTGGCGCCGGCGCGCTCGGAGGCCACTACCTCGGCAGGGCGATTCTGGCGCGGGCGCCGAAGGTGCTCCCGGCGGTGGTCGAGGGGTCGAAGGCCGCGGCGTTCCTGACGTACGAGAACGCGCCACTGAGTGACGCGACAAGGGGAGTCGGGCCGTGAAAGACCAACGTGACCGCGAGCAGTCCCCGATTTGGGGGACAGTCAAGGACCTGGCGACCGTAGGTGTCGGAGCCGCCGCGGCCGACAGAGGCATCGCGCGCATTCACGGCGCGCCGACCTACTACCACGGCGCAGCAGACCCGCTAGAACTAGGGCTGGGTCGCGTCGAGAGCATTCGGCGCGAGGGTCTGCGTTCTGAATTCGGTGGCACGGGCGCGTCAAGGGTTCACGAGGATATGGCCGCCTCGTCAGCGGGCAAGGTCCACGTCACGACCAGCCCCCGCAGCGCCAATTTCTACCGGCGCTACTACGTGCCCGACGGCGCCCCCGTAGGGGACGAGATGTACGACGTGATGGGCATGGTCCCGTCCGCGGGCGGGGGCGAGGTGTTCAAGTTCGTCCTGCCGAAGGGCATCCGCGACACACTCGTCGAGGACCTGGACGACGGGGCCGCGTTCACGACGCACATGAACATCCCTGCCGACGTCGTGAATCAGACCCTGGCGGACAGGGCCCTCCTGAAGCTGAAGAACGTGCCGAGCCACGTCATGGAGCACCCTGGGCAGGCTGCCCTCGGAGCTGGGCTGTTGGCGGTGGGAGGAGGCGCCGCGTACCTGGGTGGCAGGCGCCTCTACGACCGGTACATCGGCAGTCGCGACGCGAAAGAAGCAGGCTACGCTGCGGCCTTCAAGGTCGCAGGGCTCCGAGAGTCTGCCGCGGACGTACTGGCCGCTGGCCGCTGAGCGTATCGAAGGCGTTGCGCGCCCGTCCGGCCTGGCCCATACTCGACCCCTGGCCCCAACGCACACACGGGGGAGACATCATGGCCGAGGTAAGCATGGGCGGCTCCGCGAAGAACCGATACGGGCTGTGGGTCGACTCCCCCCGTCCGAGAGCGAACGAGCTCGACGCGTGGGTTCGCCTCTGGGCGGACGACCGCAAGCTCGACTTCGTCAGCATCCTCCTGAACGCCGGCACCGACCCGAAGTACAAGCCCACCTGGGACACCGACCTCCTCCTTGAGGCGACGCACGCCCTGATGAAGAAGGGCGTCGAGGTCCGATGGATGAGCTACCCTGTCGCCACACCCATCGCGGTCGACCGTCTCGTGGACGCGCTCCACGACCTCTACACGGCGGCCACGTTGAAGGGTCTGGACTCTTGGGACGTCGTCCCCGAGTTCGACCTGGAGGAGAACTGGGGAGGCGCGACGCAGGAGCTCTCCGACCGACTCGCCGCCGGCGTCACCCAGATCCCCTGGGTGTCCCGCTTCGCCGTCAACTTCGTCCCCACACTCAAGGGCAAGGCGCCTGGCTTCGTCGCGCCTTTGCTGCACCACCCGAGGTGCAAGATCGCCGCGCTGCAGGCGTACACGTTCTACGGTGGCGAAGGTCACTGGACCGATCATGCGGCCTTCAGACCAGGCGGCGCATATCTCGACGCATGCCTCGATCTGGCGCAGAGTCTGTTCGAGGACGTGACCGTCGACGAGATCGTCTTCGGCCAGGCGCTCTACAGCCAGAATCACCCTGCCCCCTCGCCGAGGGGGACGGAGGCGCTCCAGGCGACGTACGACCACTTGTACGCGCAGGGGGTGCGCCGATTCTGCGGGTGGAGCGGCAAGCACACGACGCAGGAGTACGGCGGGGCGGTCTGGGGGCCGCAGGCCGAGGCCTGGGTCCGGAAGACCGCGGGAGGCGACATGCCAGCACCCACCCTCAGGGGCGTCCAGGCCGTGCTCAAGTGGCTCGGCCTGTACAAGGGCGCCGTCGACGACGTCTGGGGCAACGCCAGCAAGTCGGCCCACCTCAAGTTCTGCCAGCAACGAGGCATCGACGAGTCGGCGTGGCCGTCCGAGACGAGCTACAAGGCGCTCCTTGAGGAGACGATCCGTCTCATCCCGGGGGACTGAGACGCGTGACCTGCTCCTCCCGGGGCTGTTGCGCCCCGCCCCGTCCTGGCTCATACTCAGGGGTCGTACGGCGACCGCGCCGAACCCCGGAGCCGCGCATGCCTCTCATCCCCTCCTACCAGTACAAGGTCCCCGGCGGCATGACCTCCCTGAGGGACGACACGCCGACCAAGGGTGTCTACGCCAACTACCCGGCGGGCTCCCCGCGCTACCATACCGGCAACGGGATGGACTCCATCGGCCGTCAGGCCCGGATGTTCATCAAGCTCGGCAGCAAGAAGGCCTACGACGCGTGGTGCAGAAGCCTGGGGCGCCGGGCGGGCGAGTACGGCAAGGTCCTCGGGCTCGTAGACGCAGCGGGGGACAAGGGAGGCGGCTACGGCTACGTCGACTTCCTGGCCCAGAGCCTCTCCTTCGGGCACCAGGAGAGATACCAGACGCAGGTCACGCTGGCCGACGCCTACGCCCTGTACTTCTTCGGCCAGGACCCCGTTCAGCTCCAGCTCTCCGGGACGCTGCTGAACACGAAGCAGGACCCGTGGTACGACGCCTGGCAGCACGTCTGGGCGAACATCCTCCGCGGAACGCTCATGGCGCGCGGCAACCGGTCGCTCTCGCTGCGGGTGGGCAACCGGGTCTACGTCGGGACGCCGCTGTCCGAGTCGACGTCGCTGAGCGCTCAGATGGAGACGGCGGTGTCGTTCACGATGACGATGATGGTGCGCAAGATCGTCATCAGCGAGGCGCCCCACACGATGCTGAAGCCGACGGACCTCAACGAGCTCGCCCGGTTTTCGACCGACCCGGCCATGTTCAAGAACTCCGACAACCTCGCCACGGTCATGGCGGACATCGCCCGCGCCTCCTGGGACCCCGGCCGTACCCGCGCCAACGTCGCGGACGTCGACCCCAACGAGATGACGTTCACCGAGGCCGAGGTCACGGACCCGCCCACGGGGCGTGGCCCGACAGGCCATATCCCCGTTGGTGCGGTCTCCCCGGACATGGAGTGACCTGTGCCAGTCATCACCGCTTCCGACCTCATCGCCGCCCCGATGGGCGGCAACCTCGGCCGAGTTCGCGCCCACTTGTTCGGCCTGCTCAGCACGGAGCGTACCGCGCTGGAGTCGGCGCCCATGGTCATCTACCACGCCTGGCAGACGGAGCTCCGGCCGCTGATCGCCCCCATGGTGTCGATCGAGGGGGTCGGGTCCACGTCGAACCGAACGTCGGTGGTGGTCGTGGCGGAAGACCTGGAGCAACGCCCGGCGGAGCTCCTGGCCGCGCTGCGCGAACTGGCGCCCCTGAAGGTCGACCGCGGCATCCGAGACCTGCTCGACTCCCAGCTCACGGGCAGGTCACCGCAGATGACCGTCGCGGTGGCGTGCTGCGTCGTGATCGTCGCGGCCGCGGCCCTGAAATCCGCAGGGAGGTACTGAATGCCGTCGTACGCCGGCGCCGCCGAGCCCTCCGAGTACCTGGTCTACCTGTGCGGCATACAGGTCCCGTGCCTGAGCGTGGACGTCACGGTAGGCATCTGGGACCCGCCCCGCTGCCAGTTGCAGTTTGCCCCGGACCCCGTGTTCCGGCGCATCGGGCAGGATGACATCATGCCGGTGCAGGTCTTCTACCTGGACGTCATCGGCCGGAGCGCCGTCGGTCAGGCGCCCGAGTGGTGCCTCCTATTCGACGGCATCATCTCGGGACAGGCCTACAGTAGCGCCAGCGGCTCGCGGACCACCAGCCTGTCGGCCGTCGACCTGACGACGACCATGATGATGATGCGCATGTTCTGGCTGACGAACATCAGCAACCTTACCTACGCCACGACCGAGAACGCCGGCAACGCCGCCTACTCCGTGGCCCCTGAGTACGCCTTCCCGGCGTCCCTGTTCTACCTCGGCCTGAACCCGACCGAGAAGCTGCCGATCACTCGGCCCTTCGACTTCGTCGAGAACATGTTCCGGGCGATGTGCTCGGTCGAGGAGGCGGGCGTCTTCCTGTCCGACGCGGTCATCGCGGAGGCGAACGCGGACGGCGATACGCCGCTGTCCTACAAGAGCGTGGTGGCCCTGCATTGGTGGGCGCGCTGGGCCAAACGCACGGCGTTCCTCGAGCGTTGGGTGCCGATGCCCGGCGTCGAGGACTTCGCCGCGCCACAGGACCGGCCCCCGTTCCCCATTCTGGACGCCCTGCAGAAGGACGAAGCGGTCAAGGCCATCAAGGGCCTCAGCAACTCCATGGGTGATGGCGCGTCGATGTGGGACCTGCTGCGCATGATCTTCCAGCGACTCTCCTACGACGTCGCCATGATCCCCTCTCCAGCGGCCGTGCAGGTAGCCCGGGGGGTCCGGAACATCATCGGCCCTCCCGTCGGCGGCGTTCCCAACGCACTGGTGCAGTACGTCACCAAGCCGAAGATGCCTTTCTGCCTGGCCCCGGCGTGCAACGTCGTCTTTCCCGGGATGGTGACCTCGCTGTCCTACTCCGAGGACTTCCTGCAGCAACCAACCCGCCTGATGCTGTCCGACGGGACGCTCTTCAACGTCATCGGAGCGACCGAGTCCGAGTCCCTGGCGGCCGTCTACAACGCAGCGCTGGCCACAGCGTGGCCGCCGCGGGCCCAGGAGATTCTCGACCGCCACCTCGGCCGTGGAGACAACGCCGCCCCCGACCCGCTGACCAACCCTCACAACCTCCTCGTCTTCCCCTCGGAGTTCTTCCGAGGGCCCGTGCCGGTCGAAGCTGCCATCCCGAGCTGGTTCATGTACATGGCCAACTCCGCCCAGATCGACCTGGCGCCCGAGGTGCAGACTACCGTCGACGACTACAAGCGAGACATCCAGGCCGAGCTCACGCGGCGGGCTGGCTCGGCGAAGGCGGAGGACAAGAAGGCCCTCGACGAGATCAAGAAGGTCGTGGACGGCCTGCCCACGTCGGTCGAGGAGGCCGGCGGCACGGTGACCGGCAAGGACATCCTTGAGGCGTGGTCTGGCGTGTCGGACAAGCTGGCGCTGCCCACCGGCCCCCTGGCTGGGCATCAGGCGTCCTACGAGTTCGGCGCCATCATCCGTGGCCGAGCGGCCTCCCTGTTCGGCGACGGCACCACCCGCCAGCTCTACGCCGCGCAGATGTTCGCGCAGGAGCGCTACAAGCATCGGTCTGGAGGGGCCTCGTGCCTGTTCCACCCCTACCTCGTCCCCGGCTTCCCCGTGGCGGTGTTCGACCGGCAAGAAGCGGCCCACCACGTCGAGGGCCTCCTCATGAACGTCTCGCACCACCTCTCGGCAGACTCGTGCGGCACGACGCTCAACTTCTCCTACGGTCGCACCACGGCCGAGCTCTTCCACGCCGCCCGCACGTCGGGGTACCCGCTGTCGACGGGTCCGGCCGAGTACATCCCAAAGATCCGCGACACCTTCCAGCAGGTCATCCCCGCCGAGGAGCAGTACCGGAAGCTGTTCTACCAGAACCGGAGCGTCGAAGGTCGCCGCGAAGCCTTCGACGCCTTCAACACGCTCTACTGCCGAGGCCGCTCCGACAGCACGGAGATCCCGTGGCAGCCGGCTACCGTCCCTTCCCTGGCGGACCTGGACAACGAGGACGTCGACTTTGCCTTCGCGCCCGAGTTCGCGAAGCGGGTCGAGGACCCCGCCGAGGCGCGCCGCATGGCGTCCCGCCCCGTGGTCACGCTGCCGGAGTGGATGGCCCTGATGGGCTCGTACAGCCCTGCGAAGGAGGAGCGCGCGAAGTACTACGTCCCGCCGGGTAGCCGTCGGGACCACAACACGGTACGGTACTGGTGGAAGATCCTGACGCTGGTGCCAGGCCCCGGCACCGAGCCCGTGCACACCGAGCAAGGCAACGTGACGCAGGCGGTCCAGGCCGATACGCGCAGGGATTGGCAACGCCGCCTGATTGAGTACCGCACTCGCTTCTACAGTCGCACGACGGGGAGGCTCGCATGATCGAAGACCTGGTCGCCCCGATTCTGCCGGTGCTCGACAAGCTCGACGCCCCCGAGGGCCCTCAGTACGAGGTCGAGGGCATCTCCCTGGCCAACCGCCGCGAACTGACCAAGAGCCTGCTCCGCAAGGCCATCGACGCTACCGGGCTGAAGCAGCCTGCGCAGCCGAAGCAGGCTGTCTTTGCGCCGAAGAACTTCAGCCTGAGTATGCCCCCGGCGAAGCCTCCGACCGGCCCTGGCCCGCTCAAGCCCCCGCCCATCCCCAAGCCTGGCGTCATGTCCCCCTCGCCCATCGCGCCGTCAGTCACCCCCGGCGCGACGGCGACCACGGTCGGCGTCCCGGCGGGGAGCACTACTTCCAGTGGCACGACGAAGATGAGCGCCCCGGGCATCAAGCCGCCCACACCGGTCAAGCCTCCGCCGCCCATCAAGCCGCCCGCGCCCCCGTCACTGGCGCCCATCCGACCTCCGAAGCCGAAGAAGGCCCCAGCCACGGAGGTCGCTGGCGCCGTGCAGGGCCCGACGTTGACGAAGGGCCCGCAGCTCCGACATCCCGGCCAGCAGGGCGGCAGGGACCCGGTCGGGGCGATCAACAAGTTCCTCAAGAGCGGGGCGCTGGACGACTTCCGCCCCCGCGTCGAGGTCTTCCTCTTCAACGACAAGGGGCAGGTTCTGGCGGGTAGCACACCCGGGCGGGACGGGTTCAAGTTCCCCGGTGGCGGGATCGACGGCGACCCGGTCGACCATGCCGCCCGCAAGGAACTGCGGGAGGAAGCGGGCTACAAGGTGAAGCATCTCCAGTCTGTAGGCCTGCGCCCCGACAAGCGGGAGTGGTCACAAGCCACGCGCGACGGCGTCCTGAAGGCCACGGGCGGCAAGCGCGACTTCGGCGGCGACGTCACCCACTGGCGTATGGGCGTGCACTCGGGCCGCGACACCAGCGTGCTCGGGTCGGAGGGTGACGCGCTTGCCCGGGCGCAGTTCCGGGACGTGCCAAAGGTTCTGGAGTCGCTGAGGGAGCAGACGAAGGACCCGGACGCGTTCATCGCGGGGCGGTCCCAGGTGCGTCACGACGCCCTCGCGGCAGCCCACCAGCGGTACCAGAACAAGTTTGCCATGGGCCCTGGAGCGGCCGCGCTCCTCGCCGCAGGCGGCGGGGCAGCAGTGGGGGCGGGCGCACTCGGCGCGGGCTATCTCGCAGCCCAGCGTCTCCCCGCGTTCCTGCCTGGGGTCGAGGACAAGGCCGTCGAGTTCGCCGCCCTCAAGGACGAGATGGACCCGCTTGAGCGCCTCACCGGGTACAGTTCGCGTGGGGCGGAGCTGATGGGCGCACCCCTGATGCGCCGCCATGACGGGTCCATGGTCAGCGGCCGCAACTTCGTCCGTGCCGTGCGGAGCAGCGCCCCCGCAGCGGCGGTCGGGCGGGCGAAGGGCGTCCACGCCTGGGATGAGTCCAAAGCGGAGCACTACAACCAGTTCCGTCGCGGGCCCGCCAATGCCCTGCTCGTCCTGGCCAAGGAGGAGTTCGGCAAGGGGGAGAACTACGACTACCTCGCCCAGGCGCTGCAGGGCACTCGCAACGGCGACGTGCAGGCGCAGGCCGCCGCCGTGGAGGCGCTACGTCACTCAGAGGACCCGGAGGTGAAGCGCATCGCTGCGGAGCTCATGCCGCGCCTCGAGCGCAACCTGACGTCGTGGGGTACAGGCATCCAGGTCGGCCGCACGTACGAGAAGGCCAGGAAGTTTGTCCAGGGCGAGAAGGAGGCGGCCCCTCGGGGCATGGACCTGACGCACTCCTACCAGACCGCCAAGGACCGGGACAAGGCCTTGTGGGACGCCTACAAGGCCGACCCGTCGCCCATGAACCTCAAGGCGGTCATGGACAGCCTGTCGCCAGCTATCGAGAGCGAGATCGCGCGCTGGAGCGGACAAGTGCCCGTGACGGTCATGCGTCTCGAGGCCCGCAAGCTGGCCGTGGAGGCCATCAAGAGCTACGACCCGAACATGGGGACGGCGCTGTCGACGCACGTCCTGAACAAGCTCAAGCGCTTGAGCCGCACGGTCTACTCGCATCAGGATCTCGTCCGGATGCCGGAGAACCGCAAGCTCGAGAACAACGCCCTGCACAAGGGCCGCGTGCAGCTCCTCGACGAGCTCGGCCGCGACCCGACCACTGCGGAGCTCAGCGACCACCTCGGCTGGTCCGGCGCGAAGGTCACGAAGGTCCAGGCGTTCCAGGTCTCCGAGTACGTCGAGAGCCAGGACGTCGGCGGCGATATGTTCGGCAACGTCGCCGGCGGCGCCACCAGTGACCCGCGCGTCGCCTTCGTGTACAACGACCTGAGCCCCGTGCATCAGACCATCTTCGAGCACACGACCGGCTACGGCGGCAAGTCCATCCTGACGGCACGCGACATCGCAGCCAAGACCGGCCTCAAAGAGCACCAGGTGGCTTACCAGCGCCGAAAGATCACGGACAAGTTCCAGGATGTACTGAGGTAGCTCAGTAGTCCCGACGGGAGTAACCTGTGGACATCTGGATGCTCAACGCCGGCGCCCCCGACCGGCCGGCCGCCATGGCCGCCACCCTGCTCAAGCTGGGCGTCACCGACTTCGCCTTCATGGTGAACAGGGCGCTCCCGCGAGGGACGTCCGTCGCGCTCCGCAGGAACCCTGGCTCCGCGGCGGCGAAGTTCAAATTCGACCAGACCTCCCAGGAGCGCAGCGACGCGTGTATCGAGGGCATGAAGGCCGCAGGCATCCGGACTCACCTCATCGTCTGGATGTCGGGCATCCCCGCCTTCATCAAGTCGCTGGTCGCGGACTTCTTGCCCTACGCGGCCGCTTCTGGGGCTACGTCGATCATCTGCGACGCCGAGGTGGACTGGCAGCGCGCGTCCGGCGTTGACGCGCTCGTCGAGGACCTCCTCATCCCAGGCCTGGAGCCTTTCCCAAAGCCCGTGCACTGGGACTCCTACCCTACCCCCCACAAGACCGACCTGCGCATCGCAGCCTACTGCATCAAGGAGCGCGGGGCGCTGAACGGGTTCGCGTTGCCGCAGTGCTACACGCACCTGCGCCAGGAGAATGGCACGGTCACGGAGCCCACGCGCCGCTACGCCACGCCGGACAAGTACCCTGCCAGAGGCATTCGGCAGTGGCGCCGCATCGTCGGCGACCGCGTGATCCCTATTGTAAGCGTCTTTGGTGACCCGTACCCGGGCTGGACCGCGTCGAACGCTCTGGCGGCCGGGCTGAATCAGGCGGCGAAGGCGGCCACACCCGCCGTGGGGATCTGGAGCGCCAGGGCGATCCTGAACATGGGCACGGGCCAACTACTGAACGACACGGACACCCGGGACGTGGCCAAGGTGCTCGGCCGCTTTCAGGCCAGCGGCGGGTACGTCGACTACAAGCACGTGGTCTACCGAGCCAGAGAGCGCGGGGACCTGTCGCGCAACCGCCAGCAGGAGGCGGAGGACGAGGCGAAGGACGCCGAGCGCAGAGCGCGCCTCCTGGCCCTCGGCGGCGCACGGTCCGACCACAACTTCGAGTCCTCGGTAGTTCCGGGGCTCCGGTACGACTTCGCGGCGGGGAGGTGGGTCTGATGGCTGCTGACCTTTACATCGATTTCCTCGGCGAGGCGCCATGGTCCACGGGAGACGAGCCTCTTGAGGTCGAAGGCAGGGTGAAGCTGGCGGTGCAGTTCCTCCAGTTGCTGTTCACGGCGGAGGGCTCGGACCCGACGGACCTGGACAGGGGGACGGGACTGGCGTCGCTGGTGGGCGGCAACGTAGGCGACCTGACGGACGCGTCGGATGTACTGGCGCTGGCGATGGATCAGGCGGTAGAATGGCTGCGCGGAGTTCAGACGGGCCAGGGGCTCCCTGATGACGAGCGCCTTCGGAACGCCTGGGCGACCCGTATCGAGCCCAACGCGAACGGCGACGGCATCTCGGCGACGATCGTGATCGAGAACGAGCTCGGGGACCTCGTCCCTGTGCGCATCCCGCTCAGGTAGCCATGGCACAGGTCACGCTGACCCAGAAGGACATCGATGACGCCCGCCAGTTCATGGTGGACTTCCTCGGCTCCACGGGCGACTTCGACCCGAACCTGTTCGCCCCTGGGACGGTACACCACGACCGCACCATCCGAGCGCTGGCGTTCATCTTCGCCTACATCCAGAGCGAGGTCGAGCGCGTCGAGGTCCTCACCGATTTGTCACGCATCCTCGAGATCGAGGACGAGACGGCGCGCAACCAGGCGGTCGACGCCTTCGCCACGAACCTCTTCTCCTCCAGGGCTGCGGGCCGAAAGAGTCGAGGCACCGCGTTGCTCCACTTCTCGGCCCCTACCACGGGCGTGATCCCGTCGACGACGCGCGTCACGGGCAGGAACGGCAAGACCTACGTCATCGACGACAGCGACGGCATCTTCTTCACCGAGGCCGACCTGACGCGCTACGTCGAGGGCAGCGCAGCCGCCTCCACGACCACCTGGGTCCTGCCTGTCCCGATCGTCGCCTCGGACGTGGGCCCCGCCTGGGACCTCGACCCGGGGCGCTTGTCCTCAGTGAGCGGCAACCTGCCCCTGCTCTCCTACGCCGAGGCCTCCGACGCCATCCGCGGCGGCGTGGACGCTGAGGACGCCGCGGCCTTCGTCGAGCGCATCCCCGACCTGCTGACCGTCCGGATGCTGGTCACGCCGCGCTCCATCGTCACCGTGCTCACGGAGACCTTCGGCGAGCTCGGTCGCGTTCGGGCCATCGGAGCCGGCGACGTGGAGATGGTGCGTGACCTGACCCCGTCGTGGCTCGGCGCCACGGGTGTGCACGTCGGCGGCAAGGCGGACATCTACGCCCACACGAGTCGAATCGTCCGCCGGTTCCGGGCGTTGTGCGGCGACCCCTACACGGACACCTCTCCGGGCCTTCGGCTCTTCACCGACTGGGACCTCGTGGATCGGGGTGTCGACCTGCGCGCGCTGGTCGCGCCCGGGGCCGTCCTGCGCTTCTACGACGCGTTCGCCGACGAGTCCCATCTCTACCTCGTCAGGCACGTCGACGCCGACCACATCCGGATCTCCGAGGCGGCGCCGTTCACGCGCCTGCGCCCCCTGCCGGTCCACACCGACCCGGTCCTGGCGGACGTGCGCACAGGCAGCGTCAGGTACACGTCCGTGGCCTTCGACGGTGTTGACACGCTCGTCCTGCCGACGGGCGCCTCGCGCTTTGTCGAGGCTGACGCGCCCAACCACTACGTCTACGTCGTGGACGGGAGCACGTCGGCGATGTACCGGGTCCTGGCGGTCGGCTCTACCGGCCTGGACGGCTACGGCACCCGGGTGACGGTAGACATTGACGCAGCGGCGGCCGCACTCCTGTCGACTTCAGGCTTGCTGGTCGAGGCGTTCAGCGACCGGCTTCGGTACTCGGCCGGCACCAATGGGCCGTCGTACGACGACATGATCCCGGTGCGGCCCTTCGGACGGGTCACGCGCGTCGGTGGCACTCGCGGCGCGGTGGCGCTGCCCGCGACGCCAATCTGGCGCATCCGCGAGGTCGCGCTCGACGACCCCGACAGTCCGCTGCTCGACCCCTTCACGGGCAAGGTGCTCCTGACCGAGCGCCTGAACGCCCTGCCGGCCGGGGCGTCTGAGGCGTACGTCGCCGAGACCATGGACCCGGTCTGGGCTCAGAGCCGCTACACGCACACCCTGCTGAAGGTGGGATACGACGACTCCAGGGGGGGTAGCGCGGCGACGCTCTCCGTCGACGGCCTGGACCCTGACGTGGCGTACCTCGGCGACGGTACGGTGGACTTCGTGGACGCCGATATCGGCAAGACGCTGCTGGTCGTGGGGCCCGAGAACCTCGGCAACGCGGTGCGGTTCATCATCGAGGAGGTCACGACGAGCCACGCCGTCACGTTGCGGCGCGACTCGGCGGCGATCGACGCCCTCCCGTTGGTGTTCGAGCGCAACGTCGTCTGGCGCTTTGACGCCACGGCCGAGGTGCACGGCAAGGCGCTGCAGGTCGTCTACGAGACGACGAACAACTACGCCGCGCTCCAGGACATGTTTGAGGACGACGACAACCGCGTCCTGTGCGCCAACATGCTCGTCCGGGGCTTCTTCCCTGTCTACGTCGAGCTCGACATCCGGTACCAGCTCAAGCCCGGGGCGGTCCCGCTGGACACCACGGCTGCGATCCGGACCCTCGTCGACTTCGTCAACACGTTCCCGACGACCGACGTGCTGAACGTCGACGACGTGACGACGGCGCTTCGCGCGGCCTTCCCTGCTACGGTGGGCAACGTGCTGCGGTCGGGGCCCGCGCTGACTGCGCGCTACACGCTGGCGTCGCCCACGGGGGAGCTTGTGCGGTTCGTCTCTACGGACGTCATCTCGGTGCGCAGCGACCTCGTCGCATCGGATGAGGACCTCGTTCTGTTCAACACCGCCCGCTCCTTCGGCGTCAGTGACCGGACGGTGTACGTCCTGACTGCGCCGGACCTGCTGACGCTGACGAGGGTCCCATGACGAACCCCGGTCGGGCGGACAAGGGACCCAGCATCGCGCTGAGCGACTTCTGGCAGAGCTTCTGGGACGACGGCGGCCTCAACAGCGAGACCCTGTCGGCTTTCGAGGCTTACCTGGCGGGAGCGTACCAGCGCCTGCTCAAAGGCGCTCTCGGCGTCAGCGTGGAGTCGACGCCCGCCTGGTACCGCTCATACTTCCGGCACTTCCTGTTGTCGAAGGCGGACCGTCGGTCGGTGGTCGAGGACGGCGAGACCTGGCACTACTTCCCCCTCGACGACGACATCATCGACTTGCAGGCGCTGCAGAACGCCCCCGTCAGGCCGACGGTCGTGTATGAGCGCGACGTACACCTCGGCGTGGTGACGCGCCAGGGTGTCCGGAGGCTCAGACTCCGGGTCGACCCCTTCGACGACCCGTCGCTGAGCCGCCGAATCGAGCAGCGGCCCGCCACGGACCTTCTTGAGGGGATTGATGGGGTTGTCGAGTTCGGCTCCGCAGATGCGGACCTGCCGGACCCCGACAGCGACCCGGAGGGCTACTCGGCCGCGGTCACCGCGCGATACCTGACGCGCCGGACGTTCTCGACGGCTGGCGTCCTGCGCGTCATCCGGGACTGTACTTACGGCGTGGTCAACTGGACGGACCTCTTCGCCGGCGACGACGTCTTCGAACTGGCGGATGCCGGCCGCCAGCTTCGAGTCTACGCCCCGACCCTGCTCGAGGTCTCCATCGTGGAGGTGCTCTCGCCCCGCAGGGTGCGCCTGTCCGGGCCCCTATCGGCGACGGCCTTGACGCTGGACGCGGCCGTGGTGGAACCCGCCCCCTTCGACGCCGGCCACGTCGGCTTCACACTCTACCTCGAGCACCCCGCCCTCGAAGAGGCGACAGGCGACTACCGTATCGTCGAGGTTCTCGACGCCAACACGGTCCTGCTCGACACGGCCGTGATCTTCAACCCTGACGACGTCGCCGACGCTGAGGCGCTCCGGTACGTACTCAAGACCCCGCGCTACGTCGAGGCGGTCCGCCTGTGGGCGGTGGACCCGCTGGTCGACCCCTCGGACCTGTCGGTGCGCTGGGGGCAGCTCGTGGGCAAGCAGCGCCCGTCCTCCTCCGCCTACCGGAGCTTCCTGCGCGGGGCGATGCTGTTCTTCTGGACTGGCCCGACGGTGCGCGCCATCAGGGCGCTGCTCAACCTGTCTGCCGGCCTCCCGGTCATCGCCACCGCCGACGAGGTCTTGACGCGCGTGGACGCTGCGGGGTCCCAGTCGGTCGTCACGACGTCGGTCTCGACGTACGTGCTCCGGACGGACCTGCTTCGGCCGGAACTCCTCGACCCGAGCAATTGGGGCAGGTATACCTTCTCGACTTTCGAGCACCTGTCGCCGGCGTTCGAGGTCGTGGACGCCAGCATCAACCCGACGTGGCTCTACGGGCTCTCGCTGCCCGAGCGCGTCGTCGACGGCACCCCCGCGCAGCGCCGCATCACGCCCGGGTTGACCCCGACGCGTCTCGACGGCGCGTGGCGAATCGGCGATCCCGGCGTGTTCATTGAGGCGGACGTTGACGGAGACGTCACGGCGCCGCTCGTGCACCGGGGGACAGACGCTTTCTGGTTCGACGACCTGTCCCCGGACGGCGCGCTGCGCTTCGTCCAGGAGCCTGTTGCACATCGCTACGCGCCTCGGTACGCCTACGTCGAGGACCGCGCCATCAGAACCGCGTACGCCGATACGACGACTGACGTCCTCGGCGTGGTGGGCGCCGTAGCGGACCTCGTGACGTACGTCTCAGGCTCCGTCGTTGACGACGAACTGACGGCGTCGTCAACGACGGAGCTGGTGCAATGGCGCGACGAGGGTCGGTGGCTGCTGATCGGCGGGCAGTACTACAAGATCGACCGCGTCCTCTCAAGCACGACAGGGAGGCTGGTCGACGGCGCTGGCGCGCCCGCCAGCCTCCCCGCGCTGGGCGCTACGTGGCCGAAGTCTCTCCGGTACGCCATCGTGGAGCGCGCCCCGATGACGGCCCATCTTGGGTTCAAGCTGGCGCTCCTGGCGGCACCCAACGTCTTCGGCCTGGTCTACGACGCCGAGCCCTTCGTGGACGTCCTGTCGGTGCTGCAGGGCGACATCATGGACCTGATCGACAAGGGCAGGCCGGTGTGGGCTCAGCTCGTCTCGTCGCCCACCTGGGGCGTCCTCGACGTGGCGGTAAGTGTCGATGAGAGCGACGCGGTCCTGGAGTTCCCCCTGCACGCCGTGGCATCCACGCGCGACGTCCGCAGGCTCGGCGACGGGGGGTCACTGTCGGACTACTTCTTCTTCGCGGACCAGCCGTTCGAGGAGCGCTTCGAGTTCGACGACATGCAGCTCGACACGGACCCGCCGCTGGACGGCGCTGTCTTGCGCGCGGGCTGTTTCGACGGCCGAAACGCCACGTCCATCAGCGTCCGCCTGTTCTACGTGTCCGCCGACCCGGTCCTGGACGTGACGTTCGACGTCTATCAGTGGGACGGCGCAGCGCTGGACGACGTCCTTGGCTCCTGGGTTCTCACGGCGTCGACGGGTCTGGTCGTGTCGAACGACTTCGTCCCGGTGGCCGTTCCGGAGCTCGGCGAGGTGCTCCGCTTCGTGGTCACGAACCCGGCGACGGCACTGTACACCCTCGCTGTGAGCGCGGAGCGCGACTCGGTGGTCGAGTGGAGGACCGCTGGCCACTTGCCCGCGTCCGACAAGAGCGGGGCGAGCCTCGGCGTGACGACCGAGGGCTCCGACCTCCTTGAGGCGGAAGTGTCCGCCAACTCCAGCTTCTGGCGCGACCTCGACGAGGGGCGGGTCATTTCCCTGGTCTACCCAGCTGTCCCGTCCGCAGGCCTCTCTCAGCACGCAGACGTCGTGCGGGTGGTCGAGGTGGTCGACTGGAACCAGGTGCGGGTCGTCGACGATTCGACCGGGTCGACGTACAGCGCACCGCGCTCCTCGTCTGACGTAGCCTGGCGGCTTGGCCCTCAGCAGGCATGGGGCCAAACGCCCCGGCGACTCTACACGCCGCCCGCGCTGACCCAGTGGGACAACGAGGTCACGTCGAGGCTCGGCCGGGCCAGTGACGTGGCGGTGGGTCTGTCGGTGGTGTCGAGCGCGGCCGCGACCCTCCGGGCGGTCGCGCTGTCCGACTACATGCGCCACGTCTTCGCCTACGACCCCACCGCCAACCCGCTGAGCGACGACGGGACCCCCGGCGGCTCCGACGGCTCGGTCACCGCCGGCGTGGTCAACTACGCGCCCACCGGTACCGGGTCGCTCGGGCACATGCGTGTCGAGACGTCCGCCGTGTCCACAGGGTTTGTGTCGGCCGCCAACGTCAACACGGCCCGGACGGCCGACTGCTGGTTCGAGTGCGTCATCAGCTTCCCAGAGGCGCCGCCGGCAGGGTCCCTGTTCACGCTCTTCGAGCTCGGCGCAGGCACGGCGACCGGAGGGTTCTGTCTGGTTCGCTGGTACAGCGCCACGGACAACGTGCGCATCCTGAACGCCTCTGGCGGGTCGACGCTGATGATCCTGACGGGTCTGGACAAGGCCACGCTCCAGGCTGGGCCCGTGCAGCTCCTGTTGTACTGGGAGCACGCGGCCGCCACGTGGCACGCGCTCTGGAACGCCGGCGCGGGGGAGACGGAAGTGACCGCTGCGGCGACCGTAGGCTCAGGGTCCGTCTCGCGGTCTTTGACGGTAGGATACTCCGCCACCCAGGCATCCGCGCTGATGGCGTGCCACTTCATGGCTTTCCATCGGGGCCCGCTCACTGCTCGACACCGAGCCCGTTTTGACGCGGCCCGAGGACTGTAGCTCAGGGCCCTCACGGAGGTTGTCCCTGCGGAGCCTGCCGTGCTACGCTGGCGTCCACTGGTGGGTACCGCACGGTTGCGCCCGCCGCGTCAAGAGGTCGAGATGCTCAAGCACACGTGTGGAATGCTGGGGGTGATCGAGGTCGAGCGGGTGTGCAAGGCCACCGGCGAACGCGTCGCGACTTCGCGCCTGAACACGCTGACGGACAACATGTTCGACGTGCTGCTCGAGCTCCTCGGGCAACTGGCTACGACCACCCCCTCCAACGAGCGCCTGCACTCGATCTGGATTGAGACCGACAACCCGACCATCCCTGACGTGTTGGGCACGGACGATGGCCCTGACGCCGGCAGTACGGTGCTCATCCAGTACGTCTTCGAGGACGTCGACAAGACGTTCGCCACGGTGAACACGTCCATCGGCCCCCTCGCGGCTATCGCGTGCGCGGTGTCCATTGACGGCGACACGTACGACGGCAGTACGGTGTACGCCGCGGGGCTCTACACGCGCGGCACGTCGTCTACGCCCCCGAACCCGGCGCTGTGGACGCCGGGAGACGCGGGCGTCCGCCTCATCGCCCGGCAGCTCGTGGGCCCGCTGCCGATCGTGTCCGGCTTCGTCTTCAACCTGACCTGGAAGATCGCCTTCGGGCGCCTCCCTGAGGAGCTCCTCTGATGGCTGACCTCGTGAACATCTCCTTTGAGGCAGGCGACGACACCGGCGACAACGACCCGTCGTCCATCACGCCGCTGCAGGCGGCCGAACTGGCGCTGCCAGAGACCTTCAACCGCCCCACCGAGAAGCTCCGTGTCCGCACCGAGCGTCTGCGGTCGGACCTGAACAAGGCCCTGTGGCTTCAGCGCTTCGGCCGATGGACCCTCAGGTCGACCAGTCAGGTCACTCCCACCGAGGTCGTCTGGCCCGGGCCATACGACGGGGTCGACCCGCTGCTCGGCCTGTTCACGCTCAGCGACGACGTCATCCTCGAGGGCATCATCGGCCCCGGCGAGAGCCGCGGCGGCACCGACGAGCTCGGCGGCGCGCCTTACCCGAGCCGTGGCGCGTTCGGGTCGCTGGTGTTCGGCGCAGACACGCTCCTCCTGAACGCCGTCGGCGGCGAGGAGGACGGCGCGAACTGGCTGACCATCGAGGTCGAGGTCGGCACAACGGTGCTCGCCGCGCCGACCATCGTCGTCTCCGGGACGTCCCCCGCGGCCGAGGATGCGGGCTTTGTCCCGGATGCCTCGCACATCCTCGTCACGCTCTCCTCCGACGCCACGCACACGACCCAGGACGTCATCGACGCCTTGACCGCCGACGTCACCGCGTCGGCGCTTGTCACTGCGTCGCTCGTCCTCGGTGCCGGTACGGAGGTCGCCACGGCGGTGGCGCGAACCGACTTCAACCCGGGGCTCAACGCCGTTCGCATGACGCTCTCCCCTGCGGTCGTCGCAGCGTTCTTCGCCACGGCGACAGGCAATCTGCTGCGGGACGGCGACACGCTGGGCGTCTACCTGTCCTCGGTCGTCACGCTGCTCTCCAAGCGCACCGAGGGCACCGTCGCGCTCCTGGCCACGGAGCTGGTCAACACGACCCGCTACCCCCACTACGCGCAGCAGGTCATCCCCCTGTGCCGGGCGTTCGGCAACGACCTGCACTTCGTCAACGGCGTCGTCGTCACGGCGACCTCGGCGCCGTTCCTCGAGTTCGTCATCGACCCCTCGCACGCCCAGGCCCTGCGCACCCCCGACAACTCGCTGGACACCATCACGGTGGACGCACCCACCGTGCGGGGGCAACTGTACCAACTGGCGCAGAACTTCGACGCGCTCTACCAGGGCACGTCCACTGGATTCTTCCAGTTGGGTATCAACACCCCGGCGGGTCCGTCTGAGCGCCTTCACATCTACGACGAGACCACCCTCGACGCGACCATCCTCTTCCAGCAGGGCAACACGACTCCGGCGTCGTCCCAGCGGTACGGCACGATCGAGTTCTCCTCGCTCGAGACCGCGGCGCCGGGCAAGGTCGCCGAAGTGCGCGTCGCCCGAGCAGGCGCCGCCGGCGTGGGCCGCCTGGACTTTTACCTGGCCCCCTCCGACGCCCCGGCGGCCCCCGCGCGCCTCCTGTCCCTGGTGGACCGTGAGGTGGGCGTCTCCAACGGCCTGGCGACGCTGTCGTATGACAAGGTCACCAACCCGACGCACGGGGAACTGAACTTCCATCAAGACTCGACCGCCCCCGCGCCAGGGGACGCGCTCGGACGCATCTCCTTCTTCGACACGTGGGACAACGGCGAGCGGCAGGTGGCCCTCGACGTCGTGCGCAACGCTGCCGGCGATGGGCAGGACCTGGTGTGGTGGAATCAGCCGTCCGCGGGCACGGACGTCGTGGACACGGCGACGAACGAGCGGATGCGACTGACCGCGGACGGCAGGCTCGGCATAGGCTACTACGGCGCCGCATCGATGGCGACGGCTCCCCACCTGCAAGTGTTCGGGGTCAGCAAGGCCAGCTCCGGCACGACCGACTCCCTGGCACTCGTCCGAGACGCGCCATTCTTGACCGCGGACGCCATGGCGATCCGCCAGACCGCACTCATCCCGGACGCCAACGGGGACTTCCAGATCGCCTCCGCGTTCAAGACCACGATGGAGAACCGGACCGCGGGCAACGAGACCTCGCGGTTTGACCTCCTGCTCTTCGCCGGGGCGACGACCTGGACGGCGCTGACTCTCAGGTCCGCGAACGGGTCGGCAGAGAGTACGGCTGCGCACGCGGCTGCGGGGGACGACTGGGACAACACGTTTTCGGCGTTCACCCCACTCGAGCGTCACGTCCTCCAGGGTCGGAAGCCGTCCGGCGCCGGCGAGGACGAGGGCGTCGCATCGGTCGTCTACAACAGCCTCGTGTCCGCGACGGAGGGCGACCGCCGGACCTCGTTCATCCTCGGTGGGTACACCACCGCGGGGGCGGCCTTTGAGCAGGCTGCGTTCCGCGCGGACAACCCCGCAGGGCTGGCCGACGGGAACGACAGGACGTCGCAGGTCACACTGTTCGTCAACGACGACACGTCGAACTACGCCTTCGACGGGGCGTCGTTCAACTTCAACGCTGCGGGCAAGTTCAGCGCCACGACCGTAGACGCCACCACGCTGCAGGGCACCTCGGTCAGCGCGACCAACGTGGACGCGACCAACGAGATGACCGCGAACTGGGTGTCCGCTCGGAACACGGCGAAGGCGCTTGCCGTCATCCAGATGGCGGCCACCTCGGTGACGGCGCACCCGAATACGGACGGCATCGTCAAGGCCCTCAACATCGACAGCGTCCAGCGCATCCAGAAGGGGTACGTCGAGGTGCAGTTCGGCCCCGCCCTCCCCCTGAGCGGGAACGCGACGATCGTGGCGACGATCTCAGACACCCTGGGAACGCTCGCCACGATCCGCGCGGTGCAGACGACCGCGACAACGGCGACGGTCCGCGCGGTGCACCTGACGGGCGGTGACGCGAATCTGTGGAACGTCGCCATCTCCAACCCCGGGAACACGGCAGACGTGCACACCGTCACGATCCTGGGCACGGCGGTGGACTACGTCGTGCAGCCCGGCGACGTCGTCACCGACGTGGTCAACAACCTCATCGCCAACATCCAGGCGGCCGCTCTCCCTGTGTGGCTCACGGACAATGGACCGGACTTCGACATCCTGGCGAGCACGGAGGGCCTGCCACTGGGGGTGACCTACGGCGGCACTGGTGTGGCGACTGGGGTCGCGACGGAGAGTACTCCTGAGACCGTGGGCACGCTGCAGGCGTACGACTGCCTGTTCACCCTCGCGGTCTACCATCCGAATTACCCCTGAGGTTTGACGTGGAAGCCTACCTCCTCCAGGCCCGCGAGACCTGGTCCACCTGGCCCCTGTGGAAGAAGCTCCTCCTGGGCATCCCCATCGGCCTCGGCCTGCTGGCCTTCGCGCTGCTCGCGGCCTCGAGCCGCAAGCCAGACCCGGCGCAGGCGGCCGTCAAGGGGTTCACCGAGCACGCCGCCAGGGATGCCGACGTCCTCGCCCGCGACCTGCGCGGCGTGAAGAAGGACGCCGCGGCCGTCGTCGTAGAGAGCGCGGCGGTGGACGACGTCGTCGACATCTACGCCGACGCGGTGGAGGACAGCGTCGAGGCGCATCGCGCCTGGGCGGAGGAGGTCAACAGGGCGTCCTCGATCCCCGAGCTGGAAGCGCTCGCAGACCGCCGTCGGAACGAAGACTGAGACAGGAGGCGAGGCATGGCGGTAACGCTCACAGGCGAGGTCACCAAGACCATTGTATCGGAGACCGAGTTCCAGCTTGACTGGAGCATTACCGTGGCGTCGGAGATCCCCGCGGAGGTCTTCGTGGTGCGCGCGGAGGACGACTCGTTCTACCGCGTCGCTCAGATCGAAGACTTCGAGCTACCCACGGCGCCCGAGATCCTGTCCTACGTGCACTACCGGCGCGCGGATATGAGCGTGACGGTGTCGTCCTACACCGCGGCCCTGGCGCACGAGGTCATCGTCCGCGCCGACCTGGCGTCGTTGGCTGCGACGTACGAGGCGGGCACGGATGCGTGGTCTGGCACCGAGCCCTTCACCTACCCGGAGTGAGGCTGACCCATGCCGATCCTCGACATCCCACCTGACCTCGTCGCTCCGTCCGGCCCCACGCTCGGGACGCAGCGTCGACGGGCGACGGCCTCGGGCGGCCGTCTCGTCTACGAGACCGAGACGTGGGTCACCTACCAGGGCGACCTGCCAGACGTCGGCGTCTTCACTTACCGCATCGCGGACCCGGCCGACCCTACGACCGACGTCCTGATGCGCGTGGCGACCCCGGCGGACCTGGTCACGTGGGGCGCCGACCGGTGGGCGGCTGTGGACGCGGGCGAGGGCTACTTCCGCCAGGGGTACCTCCTACGGCAGTTCACCGACGTTCGGGCGGCCACCCAGGACGCCCAGGTGGTCCAGGAGCTCGTCGACCTGCTCGTGACGACCTGGGCGACCTACCAGGACGAGTTCACCACTGAGGCGCTCGTCGGCGGGGTTGAGGACCTGTCCTGGCCCTTGCCTGACGCCACCCTGCTCGAGGGCCTCGTGGCGACCTACGACGAGGCGGTCACCGCTCGCGCGGCCAAGGCGGAGGAACTGGTCGACAAGGCGACGGAGGTCACCGCAGCGGCCGCTCGCGCCGCCGAACTCGACGCCGACGTCCTGGCGCTCACCGCAGCCGCGGACCAGGCATCTGCGGTCTCCGACACGCTCACCAACTCCCTGGCGGGCTTCGTCCTGTTCTCCACGGACGCGGCCGCGTTCGCTGCCAACGTCGAGGGCGGAACCGACGTCTACCAGGACACGGCGACGGCCTCGGACCCCGCGTGGGCGTGGTTCAAGGCCGAAGGGATCGTACCGCTGGCGAAGGCGGACTTCGACGCCAGCATCGCGAGCGCGGCGGCGTACATCGCCGAGATGCGGAGGCAGACGGCCAACGCCTCGGATGTCTACGCCGCCCTGGCGGCCCAGGTCGTGTCGCGCACCTCAGCCCTGACGGTCGCGCGCCAGACCCTGGCGACGGCATCGACCGAGAAGATCACGCTCCAGTACGAACTCAATGCCCTTACCGCCGAGGTCGCCGCGGCTACGGCAGCCGTCCTGGCCGTGGACTCGGGCTACAGCTTCACCTAAAAGAAAGCCCCCGGCAGGTGCCGGGGGCTTTCGCCCCGCTCGATGTGCTCAGAACCCGGCGGCGCGCGCGAGCGCGCCTGGGCCGTACCCGCCGATGACGTACACGACGCGGCCGGGCGTCTCCGTCCGTTTGGCCTTGTGCGAGAGGCCGTGGCTCACGTGCCGGATGAGCACGAAGGCCAGGTCGCCCTCGCCGAGGCGCCCGATCGCCGAGCAGACGGTGTCGTCTGGCACTCCCGAGGGGAGCCAGACGGCGTCGTTGGCCGCGTATGCGCCCGTCAGCGCTTTCGTGATCGCCGGCCGGGCGGCGCCGCCGACGATCAGGATGTTCCGACCCTTGAAGGGCGACCCGTCGACCTCCGGGTCCTCGGCGTCCTCCTCGGCCTGCGCCGCGGCCAGGAACCTCTTGACCGCGGACTTGACGGGCTTTGCGCTCCTGGTGTTCCACACGGACACCGGGAGGGTCGCCAGCGCCCCGAGTACGCGCTGGTCGAGGGCCATGCCCTCTTGCACGGCGTCGGCGACCGCGTCGCGGAGGGCGTTCCGCGTCAAGGTCCCGTCCTGCTCCGCGTCGAGCCACATCTCGACGCGCGCCTGCCCGGCCCCCTGCGTCACGACGTTCGGGTCGTCAACCCCGAACGCCAGCAGCTCCGACAGCGCGTACTCCGCGTCGTCGGACCAGGAGCCGCCCGAGCGCGGCTCCTGGTCACGGCCAAAGCCGTGGATGAAGCCGCATTTGAGGTCGTCCGCGACACACCGGGTGCGGACGAACAGGTTCCACTGCTTCAACTGGGCAGTGTGCCCAGGCGTCGGAGCGCAACCGCCGAGGTGGCGGAGGCGCGCCGCGGCGTACCGGAGCAGCTCCCGCTGCACGTCCAGGGGCTGCGACTGAGCCGCAACCCAGACTGCGGCCACCGCCTCCCGGGCTCGGCCCGCCTCGGCCTCCCAGTTGTCGGCCTTGGAGAGCCACGAGGCCGCCGGGATCCTCCCGTACCCTCGGAGGAACTCGGAGACCGCCCTGCGGTCTACGGCGGGTTCCTCCCGCCCCCTCTCCTCCGCGAGTTCGAGCTCGAGGCGCGCGAGCTCCTGGCGTCGCTCCGCCAGGAGACCGACCTGATGGCCGGCCGCTTCGAGGAGGCCGGCGACCTCCCTCTTCCGGTCGGCCTCGAGGGCCGCCGACTCCTCAAGCGCGCGCCGACCCTCCGCCGCCTCCAGGGCCGCCTCCTGGTACCTGGCCGTCGCGGCCGCCGCCAACGCCGAGGCGTTGTCGGCGTTGGCGACGAGCGCCACGGCCTCCGCCTCCAGCTCCTGGATGCGGGCGAACAGCTCCGCCTCCAGGGAGGGGTCGGCCATCGGGGCCGCGACGGGAGGCGCAAGCACCACCTCGCCCTTGTAGACCGCGCGGCCGAGGTCCTGGAGGGCGCCCTTGAGCGCCTCCGAGGCCTCGACCATGTCGGCCCGCTTACCGCCCCCGAGGGCGGTGTTGATGACGGCCGCTTCGCGGGCGGCGACGGCGGAGAGGAGCGCCTCGAATTTTGCCTGGGACATGAAGACTCCGGGGTTGTGTCCCGCTTGCTCAGTGCCGGCGGGACGGGTAGAGTGGCAGGGTCGAGTCAGACGTCCACGACGGAGTACGCCATGCCGATCATCGACCACACCAGGGACCGCGGCGTCATGCTGCAGCCTATCTTGCAGCGACGTCCTGACCTTGTGTCAAGGATCAAGGTCGCTGCCGAGGCGCTGAGCCAGACCAAGCGCGGGGCGTACGCATGGCCCGAAGCAGGGCTGTTCCCCGTGGACACGCCGGAGAACACCGCGCTGTCGTACCTGTACGTCGGCATGCAGGCACGCGACGTGCCCCGGGGGGTCCAGTACAAGGTGGCTTCGGCCGCGGTGGCTTGGGGCCTCGACATAGGCGCCCTGACGAGCGCCCTGACCGAGCGCCGGGACCTGACGAAAACGGCTGCGCCTCGCGTCGACCCAGACGACTACGCGCTGCCGGCCGAGCGCCGCCTGCGCATCAAGACGGCCGACGAGGTCCAGGCTGCGCAGGCTGCGCTGGCTCGGTACTCGAGGGACCTCGGCATGATCAAGACGGCCTCGGCAGCGGTGCGGATCGTCAACCGCGCCAGGGCCATTGGCATGAGAGAGAGTGACCTCTCCCCGGCCACGAAGACCTACGCGGGCCTCGTGGCCTGCGACCTGTACAAGCTGGCCGACGCTCTCACGGCCAGGGCCGTTGCGGCGCCGACTCCATCGTCGCGCAGCGCCTACCATGACGCGTCGACCGCTGCCCACGCCCTGGGGCGGACGGCGCGCCTGTCCACGGATCGCGCGACCCTGTCGAAGATCGCGTCTCACATCGACGCTATCGACCAGGCCTCAGGCGTCCGGAGGAAGCACCCGGGTCTGCCGGACCCGCTGATGGCCGTGTTCAACACGTCGAAGGTGGCCGGGGGGACCATCGACCTGGCGGGCGTCCAGGCAGACGTCAACAAGCTCTCGGCGCTGGACGCGGGTACCTTCGAGGACGTGCTCGGTCCCGAGTTCGTGGCCGAGATCACCGACGCCTCGGGCGCCGTCGACCCGCAGCTCATCGCCACGGTCATCCCCACCCTGCCCCTCGACATGAAGCGCGCGCTCGGGGCTGCGCTCAAGAGCGTGGTGGGGGTGTGACGTGCCCTTGACCGGCCTGCGAATCCCCGAGGTGTCCACCGGCCGCGCCGTGCTGATGCTCGGCCGCAAGGACACCGTCGCCCTGCTGGCCTACCGAGCGGCCTGCGCGCTGGCTGGCCAGGACGTGGCGGACTTCGACCCCGAGGCGTTCCGCATGGTCGCCACGGAGACGTACGGCGCGACCCTGGACGAGGACGTACTCGACCGCGTCGAGGCCGTCTCGACGCTGATCGTCAACCCGGCGGCCTTCCTCGACGACGCGCACACCTTCGAGAGCATCGTCCTGGCTTTGTGCGGCGAGCCCGTCAACACCAACGTCATGCAGGAGCCTGAGATCTGCTGCCTGTGTTGGGGAGTTCGGCACGGCCTGGAGCTCGTCCAGCACTTTCATCCGGCGTCGAGAGAGCTCGACGCGTACGGTGCGTTCGGCCGCGAGGTCCGGATGTACATCGCTGCCCTCCTGCACCTGGGGGGCTACGTCGTGTGCCCCAACAGCCTGGAGTTCGCCCAGGCGGCGCTCGACATGGAGCACTACGCCCCGAGTCTGTCCGCGCGAGTGCAGTCCATGTGGGACAATCTCGACAAGGACAATCTCGAGGACGTGACGTACGAGGACACCGCCGAGGGAGTGCAGCTCAGTCGCCTGGCGACGTGCTACCTCTACGACCTCGAGCAGCAGAAGAAGCTGACCGAGCAGGTCCTCGCCATCCTGTGAGACCTCATGCCCTACATCCTCTACCTGGCCACTGACGTGGCCGAGCTCGAGCTGGTCTACCGCGACCGGCTGGCGTCTGTACTGCAGGCGTCCGTCGCCCTCGAGGAGATCCCGGATCTGGCCCTGCTGTCCCTGGCGGGCCCCGACGGGGTCACGCTCGTCGACTGGAGGCGGGACGTCGTCACGCCGAAGGTATGGCTCGTCGGCCCTGAGCTCGCCGAGCTTGAGGCGCTTCGCCACGCGCACCTGCTGCGCGAGCAGCACGCTGAGGCCCTGTCGATGCGATGGGCTACCGGGTCGACCCCGCGAGAGGCGGAACAGTCGCCCGAGGAGGCGCTCATCCGAACCTTCACGCGGATGGACGCCCACGACCGCATCCGCCACGTGTACAAGACGGCGAGGCCGTCGGGTCGGGCCCTGACGCGCATCCAGCGCATCCGCGACTACGCCTCGGAGCTCAGTCACGTCATCAACGCGTCGATGCCCGACTGCGCGGACAAGAGCCGCGCCCTGGGACAGATCGAGGCCGCGGTAGCCACGGCCGTCATCGGCCTCTGGCAGGCGCAGGACAAGCTCGTCCCGCGGGAGGGGGAGGGGGCATGACGGCCACGCGTCGACTGGCGCCGAAGTACCTGCTTGAGGCGCTCCGAGAGTTACTCGAGACGCCCACCGACAAGCGTGCGCAGGAAGCCCTGGACCTGGTCATCGAGTACCAGGACCCTATCGCAACCGCATACGTGGTGCAGCACCTGATGGCGGCCGGGTTCAGGGTCGCCATCATTGCGGAGTCGCAGGCGGCCTTGGAGGCGCGCCTCGTCCGTGCACTCGACCTCCACTCCCGCGTCGGGGCCGAGATTCAGCAGCGGTTGCTCAACCCGCCCTACGTCTGGCGCCCGGACGCGCCGGCCAGCCCGGAACGTGTCGACGTCCCTCCCCTGAGGGGGCGGTACACGGACGACACGCCCGTGGTGTCCGAGGAGTTCGCCCGCCTGTACGGCGGGACGCCGCCGGGGCGCAGCTCAGTCCCCGACGCAGAGGAGTGCCCCGACCCCTGAAGCGCGCCGCGTGCGGGCGTCTAAAGGCGTGACCGCGCCGAGCGACTCCCGCGCGGCAGCCAGGCCGCTGCCAGGGTCTGCCCAGCGCAGTCGGCGGACCGGTGCGTTGGGGCGACCGAGCCTCTCGTTCGCACTTTCACGTTCACCCACCCCCTCCGCCCTCCGCCCGGACTGGCGGGGGAGACTAAACGCCGGCCCCGCTGGCACACCGCTCCCTACGGGGTGCAGGAGAGACTTATGGCCCGAACTGAGTGGTTTGCGTTTTGCGCCTGGGGCGCGGGGTCAGTCCCCACCCCCAGGGTCGTCACGTCCGTGGCTGAGGCGGACAGCGCTGCGAGCCGGTGGCGTGATTCGTGCGCCAGCAAGCGCGGTGCCCCCGCTGCGGCCGACGTGCGCCTGCTGGGGCCTTTCGCGACCCGACGAGAGGCCCGCGAGGCGGACATCAGCGGTGGCCCTGTCGTCAAGACGATCTGACGCCTACCCCGCGCGACCCGCTCATGCTGGCGCGCGAGGGTTCTTCCCCGCAACTGCCCCGTCACGGGGCACACGACAAGGACAGCAACATGGACAGCAACAGGGACATCGGCATCAACCGCCGCGTTAACAAGGCCCTGTGGGCCTTGTGGCACTCCCCCGACGACGCCAGCGCCATGGGCCTGGCCGCGGCGGAGGTCGCATCGCTGCGCGATGCGAACGTGCTCGAACTGCCGGGGGCTAGCTCCCGGCAGCGCGCCATCAAGCGCGCTATCGGAGCGATCGAGCGTGCCGTCGGGCACGCAAGGTCGCAGACGCCCCACACCTGGCAGGTCACGTCCCTGGAGGAGGGCGCGATCATCTCGGAGGGCTGGGCGGCGACCCAGCCATCCGCCAGGTTCGTGAGCCAGGCTTTGGGGGGATGGGCCCCCCGGCTCGACTGGAAGAGCTGGACCCTGTGCCACCCCAGGTGGATGGTGCTGGGGGCTCACCTGACGCCGGACCCCAGCGGCCCGGGGCGCTGGTCGTCCTTCAACGAGCACGTCCACGGCATGGGGATCGTGTCCGGGGAGGCCCTGGTCGAGGTCGACCCTGGGACCGACCCGCGCCGCTAAATGCGTGCCACCCCGCGCCACCCATCGAGGAGGGCGCGCGGGGAATCACGCCCGAGAGGGCAAGCGCCCCCCGTGGGGGCAAAGGAGTGACCGTGACTGTGACCGTGACCGCCGCAGACCTCGAGGGCGCCGACCTCTACGGCGCCAACCTCTCCGACGCCATCCTCGAGGGCGCCAACCTCGCCGTCGCCAACCTCACCGGCGCCAACCTCCGCGGCGCCAACCTGTTCGGCGCCGACCGTTGACCCCCTCCCCTCGCGTAGCCCATCGAAGAGGGCGCGCGGGGATAACGCCCCCACGGGGGCAAGCGCCCCCACGGGGGCACAGGAGCCGATCATGACCGCCACCGCCACCGCCACCGCCACCGCCACCGCCACCGCCACCGCCACCGCCACCGCCCCCACGTTCAGCCGGCGGGGCGTGACGTGGGACGACGTCCGCTTCCTCCACCGCCACGGGTGGCTGCGCCACCAGCCTTCGGCCGCCTTGGCCGCCCGCGCCGCCGAGGCGGACGGCGCCATCCGCGACACCGACGACATCGTCGTCGGCCTGGCCAACTACCGCGCCTTCCGCGCGGCCACGGACGCCGTCGCCGAGATCGGTGGCCTGGACCTCGGGGGCGGGTTCATGGAGGCCAGGCATTGGCTCCGCCTGGCACGCGTCCTCCGCGGGCGCCGCGACGCCAACGAGGCGTGGGGCTCCCCCGGGGGCCGGGCCCTGTACGGCGACGTGGCGAACGCCGTGCACGCGCTTTTGGAGATGACGCCGTGGGGGCCCCACGGCGCCTCCTTCCGCGGCACGTGCTCCGCGCCGGGTTCCGGGCGGGCGTCGCTCCGGGTCGAGGTGCAGGGGCGCCTCGTGCTCAGCAGCACCCCCAACATCCTCTACGTCGCGGACGAGGCGGCGGAGGACGCGAGGTACCGGGCCACGCGCCTCGAGAGGCGTCAGGGTGCCCTGCGGTACGAGGACGCCCTCGGGCGCCTCGCCCGCGGGCTGAAGCACGCCCGGCTGACAGAGCCAGGGTCCTTCGTCGGGTGGGGCTACCGCGTGGGCCAGGAGGGCGGGTGGTTCTACCGGACCCAGGAGCACCGCTGGGTCAGCGTCTCCGCCCGCGGGGCCTTTCGGCGGGCGGGCATACCCTGGCCCGAGGGGTGGTAGCCCCCGCCAGACCTAAAGAAGGCCCCCGTGACGGGGGCCGGCCTGAGACGCCTCTGCGGGGCTGAGCCCCGCAGGGGCCTCTCTTTAGCTCACGCCGGGGTGCAGCCGTGCAGCGCCAGCGAGGCTGCTTCCGCAGCCGCCTGGCCGCTGCCGTGGGGGTCGAAGACGACGACCCGTCGAGCGGAGCGCAATCGGTTGCACGCTCCGCAGGTGTTGCAGGACAGCCCGATGGTCTGGGCAGGGCACGCCAGCGCCGTGACGCCCTCGGGCAGCAGTTCGGTCAGGGCCTCGAGCTGGTCGTGGGGCCACACGACGGCGCCGCCAGAGTCCAGCAGGTCGGAGTAGTTCACCACGATGCCCGCAGCCTCAAGGCGCGGCCGCCACGGCTCGAACTCGGCCACCTCGACATGCGTATAGGTCCAGGCCCATGCACCGGCCACGCGCCGTGTGCGGATGGGGGACGGGTCAGCACCCGTCAGGAGGCCGAGGTGCTCGAGCCCTCGGAGGTAGACGGTGTCGAGCTCGCCGTCTCGGTAGAAGTCCCCAGAGGTGTGCAAGCGCACCAGAGACCGGGCCTTGCGCGCCATGAAGACGCCGACGACGACGGACGCCAGGGACGCGGCGACGGATTCTGTCGCCCTGACGCTGTGCATCCGGACGTTGCCGCCCGAAGCGTAGCAGCCCTTGAGGTAGGGGCAGGCGGGGCAGGTCGCCCCTACGGGCCGGTACGTGGATGGGCCGGCGACCTTGCCGTTCCCGGTCCCGACCGGATTCGCGGTCTCGCCGGCGAAGAGCCGGATGCCCCCGCGGAGCGTCGTTGCGCTCCCTCGGGCGGCGATGGTCTTGTCCATCAGGGCGTAGAGCCCGGTGGTCCACGCTCTCTCGAGCGGGCCCCAGGACGCCCAGGTGGGTCGCAGCGCGGGCAGGGCCAGCATGGCCTCCCCCATCATCTGCGTGAAGGCACCCGCGTCTCCGCGGGGCAGGAACTTCAGTTCAGGGCATCCCAGGTCGGGGTGCCCATCTTCGATCATACGGACCTCCATGGGGCGCGTCCACCGCAGCATGCGACGGACGAGGCTTCGGCTTATACCCGCGTTCCTCGCAGCGGATTGCCGCCAGGACGCGCTTGCGTGTATGCTCCGGTAGCGACGCAGGGGTCGAGGAGGTGTTGATGCGAGGTCAGGTGCCCACCGAAAAGGGGCGAGCGCGGCAGGTCAGGCTCACGCACGCGCAGTTCGCCCAGCGGGTCTACAAGCTCGGTGCAGGCCCCTACTCGCTCAAGGACTACCCCTTCGTCGCGGACGTCCTGAACCGGCGGGCCCAGCAGCTCGTGCTGCTCACGGCGCGCCAGATCAGCAAGTCGACCATCCTGGCCATCCTGGCGTTGAACGAGCTCATCTCGCGACCGTACTGGGGCGTCCTCTACCTCAGCCCGTCGAAGGCGCAGACCACGGTGTGGTCCGCGATGCGTCTCGGCAGGCTCGTGCGCCAGAGTCCGTACGTTCGGGACAACTTCACGGCCCCCGCGCTGGCCCAGGGCATCTGGCGCAAGGAGTTCACGAACGAGTCCTACGTCATCTCGACCTACGCCTCGGACGACGGCGACCGAGCCCGAGGTAACTCCGCCGACCGCGTCAATTACGACGAGGCGCAGGACATCGTCCTCGACGAGGTCGAGCCCGTTGTCTCCGAGGCCGTGGCCAACTCCGAGTATGGCTACCTGACGTACTCAGGCACCCCGAAGACCCGCGACAACGCCATCCAGGGCCTGTACGAGTCGAGCACCCAGCGCGAGTGGGTGATGAAGTGCCCGGCCTGCGGCTCCTGGCAGTTCATCACGCGCGCCGAGTCCATCGACCTCCAAGGCCTGAGGTGCCTCAAGAGGGGGTGCCGTGGACTGCTCAACCCCCGCGAGGGCCACTGGCACCCGATGAACCTCCGGGACCGGTCCCACGGCGACACGTCCTTGCAGCCCGAGGGCTACCACGTCCCGCAGGTCATCCTGCCCCGCAACCTGGAGAACCCGACGCGGTGGGCGCGTATCCTCCACAAGAAGTCCACCTTCGGCGACGCGGAGCTCAGCAACGAGGTCCTCGGCGTGAGCGTGGCGCTCGGCGCCCGCATGTTGAGCGAGGATGACCTGCGAGCGCGCTGTCGCGCCTACGTGTGCAGCGAGCCGCCAGACCCGAGCATCTTCGAGGACATCATCACGGACATCCGCGGCCGACGCGAGGTCTACGCAGGTATCGATTGGAGCGGAGAGGGCAACGCTGGTCGCAGCACGACGTGCCTGTGGGTCTGGGGCGTGCTGCCCAACAACAAGCTCAAGACGCTGTTCTTCAGGCTCTATCCGCCCGGCAACCCCATTGAGGCGGTCGACGACATCGCGCGCGTCTGCATGCTCTTCCAGGTCAAGCTCGTCGGGGCGGACGCGGGCAACGGCGGCGTCGCCAACCCCCTGCTCGCGCGCAAGATCGGCAGGGGGCGGGTCCTGCAGTTCCAGTACGGGTCCTTCAAGGAGCAGGTCCAGAAGGGCCCCGACCGGTTCTACGTCGACAGGACCACGGCGATCGACAGCATGATGCTGCAGCTCTCCCTGCCACTGGTGTACTTCCCCACCGAGCAGCAGAGCGAGCAGTTCTTCCGGCATGTGCTGGCGCTGTACGAGATGGTCACGCAGAATGGAAACGGCCGTCGCATCTGGAACAAGCCCATCGACCGCCTCGACGACTACTTCCACGCCATGGTCTTCGGCTGGCTCGGGACTCGGGCAGGCCGTGGCGAGTTCGCTTTCTACGACACGGGCAAGGACGACGAGGACGTCGTCCAGTAGCCTACGCACGGAGACACCTCATGCCCATGCACTTCCAGAAGGTCTTCACCCAGGCGTCCGCCGCATTCACGGACACGACTCCTGACGGCGTCTTCACACTCACGCAGGCCACCGTCGGGAGGGCTCTCGACGACCAGTACAGCAAGCACCAGGTGCAACTGCAGGGCACGTCTGGCGACACCTTCGTCGTCGACATCCAGGTGTTCGGTGACACCGCTTGGAGGACCTACAACTCCGCCGCGCTGGCCGAGGATACGGTGGTCCTCATCGATGAGGTCGTCGTCACAGCGATCCGCGTGACGGTCTCGACGATCAACGCCACCACGCAGCTCCTGCTGGTGTCGAGGGCCAGCTAAAAATACCCCCCGGAGACGCAGAGCAACGACCTGTCAGCCATGACGGTCTGGCGCTCCGGGGGGCATGCGTCAGCTCAAGGTCGCCTCGTACAGCCGGAGCACTCGGGCGTCCGGCCGGGCGTACCCGAGCACATTCTTGAATGGGACGGAGACGCCCCTCCCTCGCAGGCCTGGCACCGACGAGCAGCGCCACCGGCGCTCTTCGCCAGGCAGCGGCGCCACCGTCAGGACGTCGGTCAGCGCGATGAGGCCCTCGGCGCGCTGCTCGTCGGTCGTGCCCCACGTGCCCACCAGCAGTGACCCCGAGGTCAAGTTGAGCGACGGCAGGGCCACGCACGTCCCGGGGGCGGAGGGGTCGAGGTCGCCCGGTGGGACGTCAACGTCTCCCACGGCCGTACGCCACGCCTCGAGGAGCGCGCACCCGGGCTCCCCGGACAGCCCGGCCCAGGCCGCGCCCGGGTGGACGCGGAGCACCTCCTCGATGCCTTCAATGGCGTAGGCCGTGTACCGCCCCTCCAGGTCCGGCACCATCACCCTCGGCGCGGTCAGCGCCAGCCACGGCGTGGGCGACCCTGGCCCGAGGCCGCCGACCAGGAACACCTGGTTCGGCATGGAGATGGCGTGCACCGCCACGTTCTCAGTGTCCATACCCGAGCGCCTCCGCGATCTCGAGGTCGGCGGGCTTGCTCAACTCGCCGCGCGTGAGCTGGCCCCAGTCGACCATGGTCTTGTACGTCGTGCCCACGCCGAGGTCGTAGGCGTAGGGGACCGGGACCCACGGGCACGCCTCGGAGACGACGTCAAGGACGTTCCGGTCGAACAGAGGGCCGAGCGCAGGTACCTGCGCGAAGGGGATCTGGCCCGCGATGGCGTCGTGGACCAGCAGCAGCACGTCCCCGCCCAGGGCCGCGATCTCCTCCTGCATCGCTGCGGCCGCAACGACGACAGCGTCGGACGCCTCGGCCTGGATGCGGAAGTTCACCGCCTCACGGTGCGCCTTGCCGGTCTTGCGCCGGTCGTAGCCGATGAACGGGAAGCGCCGGTACCGACCGAAGTTGGTCCGGACACGTCCGAAGGCTCCGGCCTGCTTCTCCGTGGTCTTGATGTAGACCGGGACGCGCGGAAATGCGGCGAACAGATCCGCGCGCACCGAGGCAGCCTCGGCGACCTGAGACTCGCGCTCCGGTGTGCCCTCGTCCGCGAGGAAGCCGAACATCTGCGACGCGTTCTGCTCGTCCCCGGCACCGTAGATGGTGCCGTACAGGACGCGCTTGCACGCCGTCCTGTCCTTGCCCACCTGATAGTTGGTGTCCTTGTTCGCCTCGATGAAGGCGTAGACCGCCTCCGTCTGCAGCGAAGGCGACAAGCCCCTCGCCTCGGGCACGTACTGCTCGAGGTACTTCTTGCCGAACACGCGGGCGGCCACGTAGGAGGGCGCGTTCAGGCCATCACGCATGGCCTTCACCAGTGGGTCGTTGCCCATGTACCCGCACAGGATGCGAACCTCGGCCGAGCTGATGTCGCCGTTGAAGAACGCCATGCCCGGGTCGGGGATGAGCAGGCGCTTGATGGCGAACCCCTCGAACGACTCCACCTTCCACTTCGACTGCGCCAGGAGCGCCTCCTTGCACGACGCCTGGATGAGGAAGGTCTCACCGCCCACACGGAACAGGCAGACGGGCCTGCCGTCCTCCGAGACCGTGAAGACAGAGTGCTCGACGATGGCCGTCGAGGGGACCCACCAGTTCTTCCGGCACATGTAGACCGGGTAGTTCTGCAGGGACGGGCCCGACACGGACAGGCGGCCCGTGACGGTCGTGTGCTGGCCGAAGTAGGCGTGGATGCGGCCGTCGTTGATGATGGCGAGCTCGATGCCCGAGAGGTAGGTCGACAGCGTCGTCTTGGCGCTTCGGAACAGGAGCAGCAGGTGCGCCATCAGGTCGGCCGGGGTACCGGGCATCATCCGGCCGATCTTGGCCATGTCGGCCGCCGACGTCGACATCAGCCCGGACGGCGTCTTGCTCACCGCTGCCCAGGGCACCTCCAGCACCTCGGTGAAGACGTGCATCAGATCCTTGTGGGAGTTCGGGTTGAAGCTCGTGCACGCCAGACTGTGCATGCGCTCGAGGGTGGCGTCGTACAGGGCCTGCGCCTCCTCCTTGTAGGTCGCCAGCAACTCCGTGTCGACGCCGATGCCCTTGTACTCCGCCCGGGCCAGGGCCTTGACGCCAGGCATGTAGACGGTGCGCAGCATGTTCTGGCAGTCCTTGAGCGTGTCGTGCTGGTCGCGGCACGCCTTCGTCTGCTCGCGCAGGGCTGTGTGCTGCGCCTGGCAGACGATCCGCGTCAGGTCGGTGTCGACGGCCGCGTAGGGGATGAGGACGTCGACGGGGAGGTCCTCGTACGAGGAGACGCCCTCCAGGCTGGTCATGACGTCGACCTTCGGCGTAGGAGGCGCCTCCCCGTCGCTGACGTGCTTGTACCTGTTCTTGATCTTCGACCGCAATCGGGTCTTCTCCTTCGCCAGTTCCTCCTTCTTCTCCGAGGCCTTCGGTTGCAGCGCGTGCTCGAAGCACGTCCTGACGTACAGGTCCTCGAGGCTATAGAGGTCGGCGGCCTTGTCGAGGTCCACGGTCAGACCCCGCGTTCGCGCCGTCGGGTAGTCGACAAACTCAGCCGCCCGCTCGATGAGGTCGCGCTGCAGCCCGAGAAGCACCTTCTGCAACTGCGCCTCGTACCCCCCGTACTCCGGGGCGTACTTGAACGCCAGGGGCTTGAGGCCGTACAGGCCCTGGGCGCCCTCCTCGATGTGGTGCTCGGCCAGCAGGGTGTCCCACCACGCGTGGTCGTTCTTGACGCCGAGCACCGCCCGGCCGGCCCGTAGCGCCTCCGCGGCCGCAGCGGCCGTCGGGAACGCCGCGTAGGTAGCGCCCTCGAGCCACCCCGCCACGGATGCGGCGAACGCCGGGTCGGCACCCAGCATCTCCTGCATCTTGAACTCCACCGACAGGTCGAACTTGCGGTGGTGCCAGATCTTCGGGTTCGGGCTGGTCAGCAGCGCGATGGTCGCGGCCCACACCCGAGCCCGGTCCATGGCGGATTCGCGGTGGTCGAGCAGCCACCCGGCGCTCTTGCCAGGAGCCCATGCGGCCGAGACAGCGATGGGCTTGCTCCCTGGCAGGTACATGTTCAACGAGTTGGTCTCGAAGTCCAGCGCTATCGGCCACTTCGAGGGCTTGTAGCCACCCTCGGTGTACGACATGGCCGTCTTGACCGCGGCCTCGACGCCTTCCTCGGTCGTAGGCAGCAGGTAGTCGGCGGAGATGTCCTCGATGCGTTTTGGCGTGAACGAGTCGAAGAGGATGCCCACGGCCCGACGGACGTCGGCGCACATGTGGTCGAGGATGCCCGCCTGGCCGTGCAGGTGCCGGAGGCTGTGGGCCGGCACGACGGTGTACCTGGCCCCGCGGATGTTGGCGAAGAACGTCTTGCCGCGGGCGTTCTTGCCCGCTCGCGCGGACAGCCCCAGGGTGCGCCACGTCGGAGCACCGAAGGCGACCACGACGTGCGGGACGTCGTGCCCCCAGAGCTGTGTCTTGCGCTCGTACAGGTCCACGAGGCGCTCCACCGCGTAGGGCGCGCAGTGGTCGACGGCCTTGGCCAGCGGCGCCTTCATGCTCGCGCGGCCCACGGCGAACACCACGCTGTATTGCAGGGGTTTCGACATGGTCTTGTCGATCGCCCCCGTCAGCATGACGAGCATCTGGGCCATCTTCGAGTCGATGGCGCGGCCGCGCCACATCCCGTCCTCGGTCGGCTTCTCGAACAGGAAGACGAGGTTGTAGCGCACGTCGTCGAGCGAGGGCTCGGCCTTGAGCAGGCAGACCTCGCTCTCGTGGGGGCAGCCCGCGCAGGGCTGACCCTTGTCCCGAAGTTTCCAGATCAACTTCCGGTCGGTTTCCACAGGCCCTCCGTTACATGGGGAGGCCGCTGTACTCGCCCTCTTCGGTTGAGTCAGTGGCATGGGCGAGGTCATCCGGCTCGCCTCCGGAAATGAAAGCCTCCGACCCGATGAGGTCAGAGAGCTTCGCCGCAACGATGTCGTTGTACGTCACGCGGCCGACCCCCACCAGGGGTCGAACCGCCGCCGCGAGCTTCAGACGCTTCATCTCCTCGAGGGTCATGAAGGTCTCGTTCTGCTCGAGGCGGATCCGCAGGCTCTTGGCGTCCTGAGCCCCGCGATGCCGGGCGGACTCCTGGAGCAGGTTGGCCAGGACCTGCGCGCAGTGGAACACCACCACTTCGTGGCTGCGCAGGTAGTACACGCCGCAGGACGTCGTGTTGAGGTCCTCGCGCCGGCCGGGGTCCGACAGTACGGAGGCCAGGGTGCGCTTGGAGCCCGGGTTGAGGTCGAGCGACAGGCGGATGGCTGCCGTGTACAGGATGTCGTCGAGCAGCTTGTCGGAGTCCGGCGCGACGTACTGAGCACGCAGCGTCGACTTGTACGCCAGGTACTCGGTGAAGAACGCCTCAACGTTCACCCCAGACGCCTTCAGCACGGCCAGGATGGGCATCAGGCAGTCCACGTACCGCGGCTCGATGCCCGGAGGGAAGCCCGTCTGGAAGAACCGCGCCGCCCGGAGCTCGTGGTAGTTGCGGTAGAGCTCCGGGAGCATCTGTCGCGTCGTCAGCGAGATGTCCCGCGCCAGCGCGCGCACCCCGGTCTCTCCGATCATGTTCAGGATCACCTGCCAGGGCGCCGGGCACTCCCCGACCTTCTTCTTGAACTGGTGGATGTCCCACCGCGAGAAGTCTACCTCCTCGGTGAACGGGTGGACGCCCGCCCCGGCCACGGGCATGTCGATCTTGCGAGTCTGGGCCGACCCGCCGCTCGTACCGCGGACGCCTTCAACACCGCGGTTGATGTTGCCGCGCAGGTACTCGAGCAGGAGCTGAGACTCCTTGGCCTTGCGCGACCCCTGGCTGCGCTCGGGGCTCTCGAACTCGTCCAGGCACGCCAGTAGCGTCGACCGGTTGTGGGCCTGCATGATGCCGGCGGCCGACCAGTCCTCCCAGCCCCTGGAGGCGTAGACGAGGCGGACGAGCGGTTGCTGGACGCCGCACAGAAGCCCCATCAGGAACGAGCTCTTGCCGCACTGCGGCGGCCCGTTCAGGTAGACCTGCGCCTTGGTGTCGAAGAGCGACGCGATGCCGGCGTACATGATGTAGGCCGACAGGTACGTCGCCATCAGGCGGTGGTGCTCAGGGACGGCGGAGAAGCTCCAGCCTGCGATCAGCAGCGCCAGGATGCGGTCGAAGACCTCCTTCAGGGTCACCATCGTGGGCTCGTTCAGGGCCTTGAGGTTGATGAACGGGTCCCACGGCTCCCCAGAGGGCTGGCACAGGATGTTGCCGATGATGGGCTGGTCCAGCTCCTCGTAGACGAGCAGGTCGTCCTCAGGCTCGAGAACAGCGTGGTACACCCTCTTGCCGTTGACGAGCAGCACCCTGAAGCGCTCGTCCTCCGGCACCGTCGGGTCGGTGCGCCGGAGGTCGACGAAGTGCAGGCCCTGCGCCTTGAGCTCCATCGTCGACAGGTCCGGCGCGCGGGCGCACATCTGCTTGGTGGCCTCATAGACGTACTCGTCCGCCTTGAGGGTCTGCTGCATGACGGGCCGGTTGGCCTCGGTGCCGTCGGGTTTGGTGACGTGGCTGAACCACTGCGGCACCCCGATGATGTCCCGCAGCCACTCGAAGGGGGTCATGTTCAGCGCCTGCTGCGCCAGGGTCGTGACGCAGTCCACGCGCCGCGTCAGTAGCACCTCCACCAGCGCGCCGGTCTTCTTGGCGTACAGGTAGCCCTTGGGGCCGTCGTATGCCACGGGCGTCAGGATGGCCTCAAGCTGGGCCCGGACGAGCTCGAGGAACTCCGCCTCCGACGCCCGAGCGGCCTTGTTGCTCTTGAGCAGCGGCTCGGGCACCAGCCCGTCCTTGCGCAGGAGCTCGAAGACCGTGTCTCGCACCGCTTGCGACCGCATGGTGTCGTGGTACCGAACCAGTACCTCCTGGATCTCCTCGACGTCGTGCCGGGCATCGCTGTTGATCCTGCCCAGGTCCATCGAGATGGCTTCGAAGACCCACTGCGCCCTGTCCGTCAACAGCGCCGTGTCCGCGATCGCCGACAGGAACGTCGTCCCACGCTGCAGCTTGTGGATGACGTCGTCCGGGTCGACGCCCGGCTGGTCGAGGAAGGGGCTTCGGTGCCATGCGAAGACGCCCGCCTTGAGCCCGCGGGCCCGCTCCAGCGCCAGGCGCGCGAACCCGGTCCCGCCGTCGTCGTAGTCCGGCACGACGACGAGTCGCTTGACACCGTGCCCCGCCAGGAACCCAAGGTTCGGCATCCCGCTCCCGGACAGGCCGATGATGGCCATGTCCGTGACGCCGTGCGCGCCGAGCAGCGCCTGGTAGCTCGAGATGGTGTCCATCTCGCCCTCGACCGCCCAGCAGTTCTCCGCGAGCTTCGAGCCCCAGACGGCGCGGTAGAGCCCCATGCCGAAGGCGCCGTGACCGTCGGTCGGAGGTCCTATCCAGATGGGCTCCACGCCCTCCTCCAGGCTCTTGAGCTTGAACCGGGCGATCTGCCCGAAGCCCTTGTGGTAGGGGAAGACGACGCCGCCGACGTACTGGTTGACGTCGGCGGGGTTGGCTGGGAGCAGGTCGGCCTTCTCCTCCTTGCCCTGCCGGTCGTTGACGTAGGCGCGCACCCGAGCGCGCATGTCCTTGTCCTCGATGGCGCTCTCGAGGTGCCGGCGGGTCGGCAGGACGCCGAGGGGGAGCCTCCCGAGCTGGCTCATGTCCACGCCGCGCTCCGTCAGCCAGCGCACGGCCTTGGAGCAGTAGGCGTACTCCTTGTCGGAGGGGTGGTTGACGGCGTTCGTCAACGTCTTGACCGCGGCGGACATGAGCGCCTCCTTCATGGCCTGCTCGTTCTTGTCCGTCTGGATGTCCGCGACCACCCTCTGGTTCAACTTCAGCGCGGCGTACTCGATGAAGCCGACGCGCAGGGCCTCCATGTAGGGCAGCGACATGACCTGCGCGAACAGCGCCACGGGGTCGCTCTCGTACGCCTGGCACCGGGCGCTCAGGCACTTGGCAAACCCCTTGTCGGGGTGGATGGCGAACGCGCCGGGGTCGACCTCCTGGTGGTAGGGGCACAGGCCGACCACCTTCCCCCCGACGCGGCGCCAACGGCCCTCGGCCGCGAAGTGCTGGAGCATCTGGCCCCAGAGATGAGACGACGTCTGCGCCCAGATGCTGCGGGCGTCCAGTGTCCGCTTGTTGTCTTCCACGTCCACTCCGGTTTTATGGGAAGCCGCCCCCGGGAGGTCGGCAGGGTAGTACGGCTCAGCCCAACGTCCTGGCGACCACCTCCTGAATGGCGCGCACGAAGGACAGACCGAGTTCGAGCGGGTCGAGCCCGCCAATGACACCGTCGACGCCGCGGAAGAGGAGTTCGACGGCCGCGGCGGCCACGCGTGCCCAACGCCGGGGCACGGCGCGCAACACCTCGAGCAGGAGCTGCGTCAGGGGAGACCGGTCCGGGTGGAGCCCGGAGAGGTCCTTGAGCAGGTCCAGGACAGAGACGTCCGGACGCTGCTGCTGCTGCCACAGGGCGTAGGCCGCAGCCAGGGAGACCAGTACCGCCGAAGCGGACGCCCAGACGAGCTCGGGCGTAGGGCCGGAGGCCACGTAGGTCTCCGCATCAGGGCCGCCGTACAGGCCGTCGGCCACCGCCCTGGCTTCATCCCCGTGTCCGAAGACCGAAGCTGCCAGGCCGTAGTGCCGTCGCCAGGCGACGGAGTCTCGATCGGGGCGCGCCTGCGCCCCCGGTTCCCGACCGTCCATTGACGATCACCTCGTAATGAGGTACGCGACGAGCGCCGTTCCAACCATCCCGACGATCACGCCAGTGCCAAAGAACACCGTCTCCGCCCACGCCGGGGAACGCCCCGCCTCTGTCAGGCTCGCCGCGCACAGTCGGAGGGCTGAGGCCAACTCGGTGGCGGTGTGCGAGGCGTTATCCACTTGTGCCACCGTCTTGGACAGCGTCTCACGGAGACGCAGTCGGTCCTCGTCGATCGACAGGGCGACCCCCGTCAAGAGCCTGAGCCGGCCGTAGAGGTCCACGTAGCCGTCGAAGAGCTGCAACACCAGGCGCGTGTTCTCCAGGTCGAAGCAGGCGAACTCCCGCCCCCCGCGCGTGCACGCCGAGAACACCGGCGGCCCTGCCTCCGACAGGTCCCTCGGCAGGGAGACGTGGAGCCCGTCAGCGGCCGGGCGGCTTGTCGCGGGGAGCAGGGACAGCGCGGCCACCATCACCGCCGCCACGACGCTCAAACGGTGCGCTACCACACCGCTCGCAGCGCTGTACCGGACCCGTGCGGGTGACCTCTCCGCCGCACACGGGGCACGCCCCGGGCGCTCCCGCCTTCTTGTCGTTGCCGTCATGGGTGTCCACTCCGTACTTCTCCATCATGGGAGGACTCCTGGTGTTGTCGCCGAGCGCACCCGCAGGAGCGGGTGGCGCCGGTGACGAGATTGGTTTGGAAAGCGGTCACGGTCTGCCCGCAGTCGCATTGGCACACCCACTGGCTCCGGCTGCGGCCGGCGACCCGGCGCATCGGTCGGAGCCTCCCAAAGCGCTCCTGGGACAGGTCGCGCCGCAGCGATCGCGCCGCCTCGGGCTGTGACCGCACGGTCACGCCCATGGCGCGCAGGACCCGGTAGACGGACGCCTTGGACACGCCGAATCGGGCGGCGATCTTGTACGCGCCGACCCCAGACCGGTACCAGTTGGCCACCTCGGCGTCGAAGTCCGTCACCCCCATGTCCCCCCCTCCTCCTGGCCGGAGACGTTCGGGTCCTCGACGTAGTCCGCGTCCTCTTCGCCCGGCGACGGTTCCTTCGGAAGCCCGAGGGTCATGCGGAACCTCTCGAGCTTCTTCAGGTACGCCTTGCGCTCGTCAGCGGCCGCCGCGAACGTACCCACGTCCATGTCGAAGCCGTCGGCGCCCGTCCCCTCCTTGAGGGAGGACAAGGTGAACGCCCGCAGGGCCTTGGCCTCGTCGGTGTCGCGGATGGTCGACTCGATGAAGGGCTCGTTGTCCCCAGGGATGATCCACCGGCCCTTGCGATCGAGCTCGTCCTGGCCGTTGGCCGCAACGGCCTTGCGCACCGCCGGGACCACGACGGCCTCATCAAACGCCGAGGTGGCCCCTGCGGCCGCCGCCAGGCGGGCGACCGCATCGGGCACCGGAGCCGATACGACGCGGGAGACCGGTGCCGGCTCCGGCACCGCCGCCACCTTCGGCTCCTCCAGCGCTGAGGCCATCCGAGCGGCCTGCGTCATGTCGAACCAGATGATGAATGCCACCCCGTCGGCGCTCTGCTCGAGCGCGCCGTCGGCGTGCAGATCGACCTCAATCCCGTACTTCGCTCTGAACGCGAACTCCAAAAGGTCGGCCAGGACCTCCCTGGTGACCACCGCTGCTGCTTGCATACTGCCTCCCTCTGGGCCATGCTGGCGTTGCCTGATGCAGACTGTACGCCTTGCTATGCGAGGTGTCCAGGCAGCGCAAACAACCCCGGTGCGATTTTGAAAGGAGCGCGTGCATGAGCCTCAGCGACCCCCTCGACCTGATGGGTCGGAGTAACGCGCACACCCACCCCATGTACGACTTCCTGACGGGCTTCATGCCGAGGAAGCTCAAGGACCTGTTCCGGTGGTGTGAATACCTCTACTACCGGAGCCCTCAGATCTTCCGCGCCGCTCAGCGCCTGGCGGACTACGTCATCACCGAGGTGATCTTCTCGACGGACAACGAGCGCGAGCAGGAGCAGTACGAGAACCTGCTGCTCGAGCACGTCGGCATCATGAGTGCGTTAAAGACCGCGGCGCGCGACCGCGTGATCTACGGCAACGGCTTCTACTCGATGTTCTTCCCGAGCAAGAAGATGATTGCCTGCGCGGGGTGCTCTACGGAGTTCGACCTGACGAAGCTGGACTTCGAGTACGACGGCAAGAAGATGACGTTCGCGGTCATCTGCCCGAAGTGCGGCAAGAACACCAAGCACCCAGCCGAGTCCATCGTCGAGCGCAAGAGCTACGACAAGAGCGCCATCCGGGTCATCGCGTGGGACCCGAAGCTGATGGACATCGAGTACAACCCGGTGTCTGGAAAGAGCAGGTTCTTCTACAACATTCCTACCTCGGTCCGGACCGAAGTCGAGCGCAACAACCAGTGGTTCATCTCGCAGTTGCCGATCGGCTTCCTGCGCGCGGTGAGCTTGAACCAGGTGTTCGAGTTCGCCCCCGGCGCCATCTTCCAGCTCAAGGAGGAGGGCCCGTCGGGGATGCAGTCCCAGTGGGGCATCCCGCCGCTGGCCAGCGTGATGAAGGACTTCTTCTACGCCGGCGTGCTCCGCAAGGCGAACGAGGCCATCGCGCTCGAGTACACGGTGCCATTCCGGGTCCTGTCCCCTGACGTCGGTGGCGGCGGCGGCTCTCTCATCCAGTACTTGAACATCACGAACTGGAAAGAGAACACGATGAGCGAGGTCCGCAAGTGGCGCCGGGACCCGCTCCACATGATGTTCGCTCCCGTCCCTCTACTGGTCACCCAGATGGGCGGCCAGGCCCGCTCCCTGCTAGCGACCCCGGAGGTGGAGCAGGCGGAGAACAACATCATGGCGGGCATTGGCATCCCGCGCGAGTTCGTCTACGGCGGCCTGCAGTTCACCGGGTCGTCGGTGACGCTGCGGATGCTCGAGAACCAGCTCCTGAACGACCGCCGGGATCTGATCCGCCTGGCGAAGTGGGTCACGGATCGGTGCCGTCGGCACATGGGGTGGGGGCACGTCGGGGTGGACCTGAAGAGCTTCCGCTTCGTCGACGACGTGGCGCAGAAGGGCATGCTGTTGCAGGCGGACGCCCAGTACCAGCTCATGTCGAAGGGCACGGTGGCGGAGCTCTTCGACCTGGACCTCAAGCGCGAGGGCGAGCGCAAGGTCCAGGAGCAGATCGACGACATGGCGCTGCAGACGCGCATGGCCCAGAAGCAGCAGGAGACGACGGGGACGCTGCTGCAGCAGACCCGGGATGAGGCCTCGCAGATGGCCCAGCAGCAGGCTGGCCAGGGCCAGGCGTTGCCTCCCGAGGACGCCTTCATCACCATGGCACAGCAGATGGTCCCGCAGCTCCTGGCCATGGAGGAGGGTGACCGCCAGAGCCAGATGTACGGCTTGCGCGGCCAGTCCCTCGTGCTCTACTCCCTGGTGACCGAGATGCTCCAGGAGCAGGACCGCGCGGCGAAGCAGCAGGTCAGTAGCCAGGTGAAACAGGAGGCCGTGGCGCAATGAGCAGCAACCACCACCGGTTCAACGAGTCCTTCAAGTGGTCCGAGCACATGGCGACCGCCGGCTACAACGGCAACCCGTCCATTCCTCCGGACCACCCGCTGGCCAGGCTCTTCTCCGACGGGGCGCCCTCGGCTCCAGTCGGACCCGGGTTCGACCCGAAGACGTCCAAGGTGCGCTTCCGGCGCTTCGACCTGGACGACGAGGAGGAGCGCGAGGACCTGGAGAACATCCTGACGGACTGCATGCGCGGCCAGGGCAAGTTCCTCGACAGCCAGACCCTACACACCACCCCTGACGGCCGTGCGATCGTCACGATCTGCTGGGTCGAGTGGGAGGTCCAAACGGCGAAACGGCCCAAGGGTCTGGACGACGTCTGAGGAGAGGCAGGTCACGATGGCACTGAAACCCGACGTCGTTCTTCAGCCGCACCAGGAGTCGGCACGCACGCGGTTTCGCGCCAAGCCTGGCTTGCTGATCAACCACGGCCTGGGCTCCGGCAAGACCTTGACGTCGATGGCGCTGGCGGAGGATGTCGGCGGCCGCGCCCTCGTCGTCGTGCCAGCGTCGCTGCAGGCGAACTACCGGGACCAGTTGCAGAAGTTCGTCACCGAGGACCGACACGGCGACTACGACATCGTCTCCTACGACAAGTTCAGGGCGGACCCCGAGTCCTATCTCGACAAGGAGCCGTCCGTCCTGATCGTCGATGAGGTCCACCGCCTGCGCAATCCGGGTAAGAACCGGGACGCCATCGAGATGGCCCGCAAGCGCATCCCGCGCATGGTAGGGATGACGGCCTCGCTCGCCTCGAACACGCCGCTCGAGTCCGTACCCCTGATCAACCTCGTCGCCGGCAAGAGCGTCATCTCGCAGGCTAAGTTCAAGAGGGATCACATCGGCGAGATCGAGGTGAAGCCTGGCCTCGCGGGCCGACTGCTCGGCGCCGAGTCGGGCTATGTGCCGGTCATCATCAACCGCAAGGGCCTGCACGACAAGCTCGCCCCCTTCGTCGACAGGTACACGGGCAGCGACGCGTACCGGAAGTCGCTGCCTGGTCGCGTCGACGAGGTCGTCGAAGTGCCCATGTCGGCCCACCAGAAGGACGTCTACGAGGGCATCATCAACACGAGCCCGGCGCTGGCGTACAAGATCCGGCAGAACCTCCCGCCGAGCAAGAAGGAGCTCAAGGACCTCAACGCCTTCCAGACCGCGGCGCGTCAGGTCATGAACGCCACCGAGCCGTACGTCGACGTCCGCGAGGGCCAGGACCTGCCCTCGATGTCGCCGAAGCTCCAGCGCGTCGCGGACGACCTGGCGGCACTGGCGAAGGACGACCCCAACTTCCGCGCCGTCGTCTACAGCAACTTCCTCGATGCGGGTACGCGCCCCGTGCTGCGCGCCACCGAGACGGCCTCCGGCCTGTACGAGGGCTCGGTGTCCCAGAAGGAGCGCCAGAGGGTCCTCGCGCGCTACCACTCCGGCGAGGCCCCCGTCCTCGGGCTCAGCCCGGCGGGTGGCGAGGGTCTCGACCTGAAGGGCACCAAGATGATGGCGGTGCTCGAGAGTCACTGGAACCCCGAGGTCACCAACCAGGCCATCGGCCGCGCCATCCGCTACAAGTCCCACGATCACCTCCCCGAGGACGAGCGCTCTGTCATCGTCCGCCAGTATCGGTCGGTCTACCCCGACTCGTGGCGCCACCGCATCTCAGGCCGCCCCACGTCCATGGACGAGTACATCGCCACTCGCGCCCAGGAGAAGGCCACCTTCAACGAGGACTTCATGAACGCACTCGACTCCAAGCCGCGCTCCCGCGGCGTCAAAGCCGCCTTCAAGGTCGCGGGCATCCCCGAGATGGCCGCGCGCCTGATGGACAGCGACCTCGTCAACTCCAACAGCCTCGGCTACTCCCTGCTCCGCGCCGCCCCCGGCGCCGCCCTCAGCGTCGCCAGCCTCGGCCTCGGAGCTGGCGTGGCCAGCAGTGAGGACCCCAACGCCCCGCCCCAGTACCGAGCCCAGGGCATGCTCGGCGCGGGCATCGGCATGGGACTGGCGGGCGCCTTCGCCCCCGCCGTGCTCAAGTCCATCGCGCTCCGTCCAAAGGGACTGATGCTGAACGCAGAGGGCATCGCGGCCGCCCCGCTCGGCGCCCGGGGCCGGGCGCTCCACCTGGACCCGGCGTTCCTCGACGCGCCGATTCACCCGTCGCACCCCCTGTCGTGGCGCGGGATGCCCTCGGTGGCGGAAGAGCTGGAGATGAACGGTGGCCGGACCGACAGGCTCCCTGTGACCGGGAACACGGTGCTCGACCTCATGGGCCGGCTCCAGGGTGACCGGCCTCACATCGACGGCCGCCTGCCCTGGACGGGCGAGAACGCCTTCGACGGCGTCAGGCCGTGGGAGGGGGAGCGCCTCCCTGCCGGCGCTCTGGGCGCAGACCTGGGCGACTACGGCGCGGAGATCCCTGTGCTCGGCACGTACGGCGACAGGCGCACGATGTCCGCCGCCTACAACACCTCGCGGCGCCAGACCGAAGCGGCCGTCGACGCCGCACGAGCCGCCATCGCGAACGCTCCCGAGGGCGCTGACCTGGCCTCGCTCCAGGACGCCCTGGACGAGGCGGAGAGCTCCCACACCCCAGGGGTCTGGTCCTCGGACGCTACGAAGGCCGTCATGGAGACCAACCCAGAGACGGCCCTCGGCGTGGGCGGCCAACTCGCGAGCCTGGCTGCCAGTGGCCTCGCAGGCATCGGCGGCTGGTTCGGCGGCAAGGCCCTCGGCCGAGCCCGGGCTGAGCGAGGCGAAGGGACCTAAAGAAAAGCACCCCCACCCCCGGAGGGGCGGGGGTGGGGGTGCTTTTCTTTCTAGACCGGCGCGGGCGCCGGCGTCGTCGTCGTCGTCGCCGGGCCGGCGGGGCCGGCGGGGGCGGCTGCGGCTGCGGCCGCAGCCGCAACCACCGCCCCCGCCGCCGCCGCCGTCAGGCGACGACGCCGACGCCTGACGGCGACGACGGCGACGGTGGTTGCGGCGACGACGGCGACGGTGGTTGCGGCGGCTACCGCGACGACTACAGTTCGCTTTTCCATGGTGTCCTCCTGTCCCCGAAGGGACATACGGGCGCCGCCTGGAATAGCGACGCCCCACCTTTCACCCTGTCCAGCACCCGACGACATGTCGAGCGCCTCCAGGGCGGACTTCCAGACCATCTAGGTCCTTCAGTCAAACTCTTATGCCAGTTTTGTCCCGCCATTTGACACTTTTCAGTGCCATCTAAAAGAGAGTCACCCATCACACGCTCCGCGGACGACGCGGGCAGTGGTTGTTTGGGTGCGCTCTTCTGCCTTGGGGTGTCGGCGCCAGCCCCTCTACGCCACGCGTGTCGTCCACGCGTCTTGTAGTCCCTGCCATTTTTCTAAGCGCCAGCAGGCGGCGCGTGGCATGCGTTTCATCATGCCTCCTGTTCTGATGCTCGTTGCCTTCATGTCGGTGGCATCATCGCCGACAGGGGGAGCCGTACGCCGGCAGCGGTCCAGTCATGACGCTCGGCATGGCTGGGGCTGGGTGGTTATTTGTTACCGCGCCGGCCACCGGGCGCGTGGAGTCAGGCTCATGGCCCCTCCTGTGACGCGCCCCCGGCAGGGGGAGCGCGGTAACTTCGCTGTCTGCCTCGGCCTGCCCCGAGGTGGGTCTTGTTTACGCCTGGGCGCCGACCCTATGTCGTCCAGGACCCAGGCACTACTTCGGGAATCGAACCCGACTCGGAGCGAACAGCTCCGGCGCTCCAGCGCAGTGCGTAATGTGGGGGTATAGCAGAGGACATGCTATAGTCTACACCCCTCACACAATCTCTTATGCCTACTTTATACCTCATTATTGCAATCTAAAAGAGGGCGCCACTGCGCCCTCATGAACCCGCGCGGAGAGCCCTATGTGGGCTCCGCCTGCGCGGCCTCGGCGGCCGCGGACACCAGGACGGCGTCCTCCGGCGCGCCGGGCTCGACGCGCGCCCACCCGCGCGTCGCCGAGGCGGCGCGCAGGGCCGACCGCTGTCGGTGCTGCTCGGCCGCAGCACCGATGACGATCCCCGTCCCGAGGGCGCCGAGAACCGCGGCGACGCCCCCTACCACGAGGGCCACTACCGAACCGATCGGTCTATCCATACCCGGCCCTCCTTCGGCCAGGTGCGACCGCGGCATGCGGTCACTGTTCAGAGGCTTGTACCAACACGAGGGGTGTTGCCGACGGCCGCATCAGGGCCTTGTTCCGTGAGGCCGCCTCATCTAAAGAAACGCCCCCCCGGAGGAGAGGGTGGCGTTTCCCCCGCCGCCCCGTCGGGCGACAGTGGGACCGAGCGTCCAGCGCTCGCTTCGAGACAGGGCCTCTCTTCCCTGCCTCGGGCCTCCCTGAGGCCCAACACCCCCTCCGTCGAGGGGGTCGGCCCTGCCACGTCTGACAGGGCCGGACGACCGTCGCCATCGAGAAGACGCACCCCGCGAGCTCGTCCCGGGGAAGGAGATTCCACCGACCTCCTGGGGTGCGTCTTGTCGACGGCGGCGAGACTAATTGCCTCGCTCATACTCTTATACCTGTCCAGATGCGATGATTGGCACTACCTGCTAAAAGAGAGCGACGGGGCAGAAGCCCCGCCGCTCTCCTCCGCCTACGCCGCCCGCCTCCTGACGGCGACGTAGGCGCCCACGGCCCTTTGAGGCACGTGGGGCCCGCCCGCTCGGGGCGGGCAATACCGGCGCCAGACGAGTCTGGCGCCGGCGAATTTCTGGGCGGCGTCGAGGGTGCTGAACACCGCGACGCCGCCCGGGGCCTGGACGCAGTACAGAATCATGACGGCCTCCTTGGCCTCCGGCGAGTTCGACAGCCCCATGCTGTCGTCCCATCTCGCCGGGTGTGTCAAAGCCTTATGCCACTCGACTGAGACAGCGGCAGGACGTACAGTAAGCGAGGAGCGCGTTCTTGCCACGGGAGATCATCGATGGGCGACTGGGGATTCACGAAGCTGGCCGAAGAGGTGCGACGGCTTGTCCAGGAGACGCAGGCCGAGACTCCCGAGGGGGAGGGGCCGGCGTTCCACGGTAAGATCAGCGACATCAAGGGGCTGCGCTCCGTGCTGGCCCCGGCGTCCGAGCGACGCGATGCCATCCGCAAGCAGGCCGTGGCCTCGATGTACAACGTCTTCCCGATCAAGGGGACGAACTACGACGTCACCGTGCACGACGTCAGGGTCGACGCGGCCGACTACACCCTCGAGGACATGAAGGAGGCGGTGCTGGCCCGCAAGTCGCTGACCGAGCCCATCAAGGCCACGGTCCGCATCACCGACAAGGCCTCCGGCAGGGTACTGGACGAGCAGAAGAAGACGCTCGGCCACCTGCCGTTCATGACGGACCACCACACCTTCATCCTCGACGGGAACCCGTACGCCCTCTCGAGTCAGTTGCGAGTCAAGCCGGGGGTGTACACCCGGATGCGCAGCAACGGGGACCTCGAGAGCGCGTTCAACCTGGGGCGCGGGGCGAACTTCCGCCTGTTCATGGACCCGATGCGCGGCGTCTTCCACATCCAGTACGGGGCGACCAAGACGCCCCTGTACCCGATCCTGGTCGCACTCGGCGTGCAGGAGTCGGTCATCGCGCAGGCGTGGGGCAAGGACCTGGCGGACGCCAACCGCGCGGCATCCCGCGGCAAGGAGCGCCTCGCCCTGGCGACGCTCTACGCCAAGGTCGTCCCGATGTCGAAGCGCTCGAAGGCCCCCAGCGAGGCTGACATGGTGGCGGCCATCCGGGAGGCGTATGGCAACACCGTGCTCGACCCGGCGGTGACCAAGGCCACGCTGTCCATGGCGGTCTCCTCGGTGACGCCCCTGGCCCTGCTGGCCGCCAGCAAGAAGATCCTCGGCGTCTACAACGAGACCGAGCAGGAGGACGACCGCGACGACCTCCAGTTCAAGACGCTGCACACCCCGGACACCTTCGTCAAGGAGCGCATCGAGAAGGATGCCGCTCGGGGTGTCCTGCTGCGGAGCCGCTTCAAGCTCAACCGCACCGCCGACCCGAAGGTGAAGGACGTCCTGCCTTCGGCGCCGTTCTCCGGAGCGCTTCGGAGCCTCATCACCCAGAGCTCCCTGGCGCAGGCCCCCAGCCAGATCAACCCTGTCGAGCTCATCGATGGCGCGGTCAAGGTCACCAGCCTCGGCGAGGGCGGCATCTCCTCGCTGCGCTCGGTCCCCGAGTCCACGAGGTCGCAGCACGCCAGTCACCTCGGCATGCTCGATCCGGTGCGCACTGCAGAGTGCTACGACGACCAGACGGAGGTCTACACGCGCGCGGGGTGGGTGCGCTGGCCTGACGTCGATGAGAACGCGGAGTTCGCCTGCCTCATCGACGGCCGCCTGGCGTTCCATCCGCCCCTGCGCCTGATCTCCGCGCCCTACGACGGTGAACTGCTGTGCGTGACGACGAGTCGGCGCGTCGGGTACGCGGTTACGCCCAACCACCGCCTCCACGTTCGGCCCACGGACCTGCGCGGCAATGCGTCGTGGCGCATTGTCACCGCGGACGTAGCACACACGCGCGCGGGGTGGCAGTACCAGATCGGACACGAGCCGCTGGAGGGGGACGGGACTACGGAGTTCCACCTTCCGGCCGTCACGCAGACGCTGGTCTCGGATGACGCCGCCGGGAGTCGGGCTACGCTCGGCACACGCCGCCTGGCGACACAGGCAGCGCCGCCGATCCCCCTCGAAGTGTGGGCGGAGTTCCTCGGGTGGTACATCTCCGGGGGCAACACGGTGTACAAAAGTGCGGGGATGGATTCTCGGTACGCGGTCAGGATCACGCAGCGTGAGAGCGCCAACCCCGCCGAGTGCTCGCGGATTGAGGCCCTGCTCGACGCCCTCCCGTGGACGTGGTCGAAGTACGCCGACGCGTACTCCATTCCTTCCAAGCAGCTCGCTGAGTACTGCCGCCGCTTCGGCCGGTCGGTGGACAAGTTCCTCCCGTCAGAAGTCTTCACCTGGCCGGTCGCTGCCCGTGAGCGCCTCCTGTCGGCGCTCATGGCCGGTGACGGGCGCACGTACTCCAAGCGCAAGGTCGGGCACAGTTACACGGAGGCGGTATACAGTACCGTGAGTCCCCAGCTCGCACGGGATGTCGAGGCGCTCGCCATAGGCCTCGGGAGCGCCGTGAGCATCACGACGCAAGTCGACAACCGGGAGGAGCGGTACCGGGACGTCTACGACGTCAGGGTCATCCAGGCGAAGGTAGCACCGGTCCGGACACGCAGGCACATGACGCGGCCTGACGGGAGTCGCGGCTACGTGGCGAACGCGGCGTTCACGACGCTCGACTATCACGGCACGGTGTACTGCGCTACGGTACCGGGAGGGCTCCTGTACGTCCGCCGGGGTACGCCCAGCGGCCACTGGAACGGGAACTCGGGCGCGGTCGGCGTCGACCTGCGGTCGGCGTCCTACCTGCACGTCGACGAGCGCGGCAACATGTACACGCCGCTCATCAACGTCCGCACGAAGAAGGTGGAGCTCGTCTCGGCCGCGACGATGAGCAAGAGCAAGGTCGCGTTCGAGGGGACGGACCTGAAGAAGACGCGGGTCCCGGCGATGGACGGCGGGCAGGTCCGCGACGTCCTGTCGAAGGACGTCGCCTTCATGCTGCCGTCCACCCTGTCGAAGCACTCCCCGTCGAGCTCGCTCGTGCCGATGATGGGGGGCTCCCAGGGCAACCGCCTCATCATGGGCAGCAAGCATCAGACCCAGGCGGTGCCCCTGAAGCACCGCCAGGCGCCGCTCGTCCAGGTGGCCGCCGGTGATGGCACGTCCATGGAGGCCAAGTTCGCCGAGTGGCACATCCCCAAGGCCCTCGAGGCGGGCACCGTCCAGAAGATCGACATGAGCCGCGGCCGCATCATCATCGCGCCCAAGAGCGGCGGAGACCCCGTGGCCTACGAGTTCGCCAACAACTACCCACTGGCCAGCAAGACCCGACTCCACCATGACGTCACGCTCAAGCCCGGCGATACGGTGACGAAGGGCCAGGTCCTGGCCGACAGCAACTTCACCCAGGGCGGGGTGATGGCCAACGGCCGGAACCTCCACACGGCCTACATGGCCTACCACGGCCTGAACAGCAACGACGCCTTCGTCATCTCCGAGAGCGCCTCGGAACTCCTGACGTCCGAGCACATGTACCGAGAGACCCTGAGCCTGCAGCGCGGGGTCGAGACGAGCGTCGAGATCCACAAGCGCCACTTCGGCTCCCGCTTCCCCGCCACCGCCTATGGCAACCTGGACGCGGACGGGGTGGTCAAGAGCGGCACCGTCATCAAGACCGGCGACCTCATCGTCGCCGCCGTGGTCAAGCGGACGCCCTCGGCCGAGGACGCCATGCTCGGCCGCCTGAACAAGTCCCTCGTCAAGCCCTACGGCGACGCATCGATCACCTGGACCCACGGCGGCGACGGCAGGGTCACTGAGGTCCACAAGTCGAAGAGCTCGGTCACCGTTCTGGTGTATACTGAGGAAAAGATGAAGGTCGGGGACAAGCTCTCTGGCAGGTTCGGCAACAAGGGGGTCGTCTCGAAGATCATCCCCGACGACCAGATGCCACGGGATGAGTCCGGCAGGCCTATCGAGTTGATCGCGACGTCCGCGGGCGTGGTCTCGCGCATCAACCCTGCCCAGGTCCTCGAGCGGGCGTATGGCAAGGTGGCGCTCAAGACGGGGCAGCCGATCCTGGTCGACCAGTACCCGAAGCACAGCATGGTGGAGCACGCCACCGCGCTGCTGAAGGAGCACGGCGTCAAGGACAAGGAGACGCTCTACGACCCCATCTCGGGCAGGTCGGTGCCAGGCATCGCGGTCGGGCCGACGTTCCAGATGAAGATGTTCAAGTCCACGGACACGAACTTCTCGACGCGGTCCACGGGGTCGTACGACGTCAACGAGCAGCCAACCAAGGGCGGCGAGGCGGGCGCCAAGAGCATCGGCCGTATGGACTTTTACGCCCTGGTGGGTCACGGCGCGACGAACCTGCTCAAGGAGAGCGCGTCGATCAAGGGCCAGCGCAACGACGAGTACTGGAAGCGGGTCCAGATGGGACTGCCCGAGGGCCCCGTGAAGACCCCCTTCGCCTGGAGCAAGTTCCAGTCGATGTTGACTGGCGCCGGCATCAACGTGACGAAGAAGGGCAACACCCTGACCCTGGCTCCGCTGACGGACAAGGACGTGATGGCGCTGGCGCCACGAGCCATCCAGAACGCTGGTGTCGTCAAGCCGAAGGTGACTCGCGAGGGCACGCAGGTGGTCCCGGAGACGGGTGGCCTCTTCGACCCGGTGGCGACAGGCGGCGTGTCCGGAACGAAGTGGAGCCGCATCGACCTCGTCGAGCCTGTGGTGAACCCCATCTTCGAGGACACGGTCAAGACGCTGACCGGGATGGGAGGCAAGGAGTTTGACGCCTTCCAGCACGGAGCTGGCGGCCACGAGATGCGCAAGCGCTTGAACGCCATCGATCTGGACGACAAGAGCGCGGAGCTGGAGGCGTCCATCAGGAGGAACCTGCGCGGGGGTCCCGGCAGGGAGGCGCTGGTCGACCGCGACGTCAAGACGCTCAAGTCGGTCCGGGCGCTGAAGAAGATGGGCATGCAGGCCGGGGATGCCTACGTCATCTCCACGGTGCCGGTCGTGCCTCCTGTCATGCGCGGGGTGGTGTCGGGGACGGGCGGGGCGGTGATGGTGTCGGACGCGAACTTCCTCTACAAGGACCTGCTGCTGACCAACAACGCCATCCGTGACATGCCGCAGGAGCTCCGGGCCATCGAGGACATGAGCGACCATCGCCGCAACCTGTCCGCCGCAGTCGCGGCCGTCGTGGGCACCGGCGACCCCATCAACGACAAGACGAAGGCGCGGGCCGTGCGCGGGTTCATGCAGCAGGCCGCCGGCATCCGGAGTCCGAAAGAGGGCTACTTCCAGAGCCGGCTCATCAAGCGGCGCCAGGACCTGTCGGGTCGCGGCACCATCGCTCCGGACCCGAGCCTGGGCATTGACTCGGTCGGTCTGCCGGAAGAGATGATGTGGACGCAGTTCAAGCCGTTCGTCATCAAGAACCTGGTCAAGCGGGGCTACTCAACCAACGACGCCCTCCGCATGGTCGACGAGAAGCACCCGACGGCGAAGATCGAGCTCCTTGAGGAGGCCAAGCGGCGCCCCATCCTGATGAACCGGGCCCCGACGCTGCACCGCTACAACATGGTCGCGGCCTACGCCACGCCGGTCGACGGCAAGACCATCTTCATCAGCCCCTTCTACGAGAAGTTGGGCAACGCGGACTACGATGGCGACGCCATGCAGGTCCACGTCCCGGTCACGGACAAGGGCATCGCGGACGCCAGGCGCATGACCATCAGCGCCCTGGCCATGCACGACGGGAGCAAAGGCGTCGCCATCGCAACTCCGCAGCACGAGGCGATCATCGGCACGTACATGGCGACCAAGCCGATGCTGCCCGGCCCTGCGCGCGCCTTCAAGACGCGTGGCGATGCGCTGGCCGCCTACGGGCGGGGCGAGATCAAGATCAACTCCCCCATCACGGTGGATAAGACAACCCAGACGGCCATCGAGGCCCCGGTGACCGTCTTCCCCGCCGCGGGGACCGGCAAAGCGCACTGACCCCTGGAGGTTCGCATGAACGGTGTCAACGACTGGATCGCACGCGTGGAGGCCGGCCGCCAGGCGCACCCCTCGGTGCTCATGAACCGGCCTCAGGGTCGCCGCGAGGACCCCGTCACATGGGGGGCCTCAACGCACTACGGCGACAACGCCCTGGGACGCAACGGCATGGGCGCGCGCAAGCAGGCGGCCGCGGAGGAAGCGGAGGAACCGAGCCGCTGGGCCGGCGCCTGGCGCGGGCTCAAGGGCGGCCTCCGTGGCGGCGCTCTCGCGGGGGGGCTCGCTGGCGCGGGCTCGGGTCTCGTCCACAGCATCGCCGAAGGAGACGCGGGGAGTGCTCCCGCCTACGCACTGTTCGGTGGCCTCGGCAGCGGCATCGTTGGGGGTCTCGCAGGCATGGGATACGGGGCCATCCTGGGCGCGGGCTACCCGGACCCTGCCGCGGAGAAGGACCTGCCGTGGTACAGGAGCCCCGCGGTCGCGGGTGCCGTGCTTGGGACGGGCATCGGAACCGCTCGGGGCGTGAAAGGGCTGCTCGACAAGAAGCATGACTGGGGGGCCGCTGCCGAGGGCGCAGCACTGTCCGGCGCGATCGCCGCCGGCGCTGGCTTGGGCGTCAGTAAGGCCAACGAGCGCTACCTCGCCCAGCAGGCGGAGAAGTCTGCCTTCGTGGGCGCGGTCGCCCGCAAGCTCGTCTCCAGCCTCGGCGGGAGGGCCCTGGGGACTGCGGGCGCTCAGGGGGCCGCTGCCGTCGGCGAGGGCCTGGCGACCAAGGCGGCCCCGAGCCTGCTCCGCAAAGCCACCGCCCCCGTGCTCTCGGCCGCGTCGCTCGGCTCGTCCATGGCGACGATGCGCCCGACGGCTGCCACCTTCGCTCCGGTGAAGTACTGATGGCCACTCGCGACAACAACAAGCACACTACGCTCGGCCGTCTGCTCATCAACGACTCGCTGCCGCCGGAGCTCCGTACGGATGAGCAGCTCGGCAAGAAACAGATCAACCGCATCCTGTCCAGCGTGGCCAGGAACACGCCCGAGCAGTACGGCTCGGTCGCCCAGAACGTGAAGCGGTCGGGCGACTACGTTGCCACGCTGGCCGGGCTCAGCGTCGGCCTTGAGGACGTCGCCCCCCAGCGTGCACGACGCGACCCGATCGTCAAAGACGCCCTCGGCCGCTTGCGCAAGGCCACGACGGACGCCCAACGGAGAGTCATCCTGTCGGAGGCGCAGGGCAAGATGATGAAGATCACGCCCGACCACCCATCGGACATGGCGCTGATGGCAGCCGCCGGCGGCCGCGGCTCCACGGCGCAGTTGATGCGCACGGTGGCCGCACCTGTCGCGGCCGCGGACAAGAACGGGGCGCCCCTGCCGTGGCTGATTCAGCGGTCGTACTCCGAGGGGCTCAGACCGGATGAGTCCTGGGTGGCCGGGATCGAATCCCGCAACCTCGCCATCCAGACGAAGGAGTCCGTGCAGGAGCCCGGCGCGTTCGGCAAGGTCTTGATCGCCAACATGAGCGACATGGTCATCTCGTCGGAAGACTGCGGTACCCGCAACGGCACCATCATGCACGTCTCCGACCCGCAGCTCGTCGACCGCGTCCTGGCCGCGGCCGCCGGTCCTGTTGCCGCCGGGACCATCGTCACCGCGCAGGTCGTCCGAGACCTGCGCAAGGCCGACGTCAAGGACGTCAAGGCCAGGACCCCCCTGACGTGCGAGATGGGCTCCGGCGTGTGCTCGGTATGTATGGGCGCCGACGAGTGGGGCAAATTGCCCCGTCTGAACACGAACGTCGGTGTCCGCGCCGCCCAGGCCATGAGCGAGCCCCTGACGCAGTTCGCCCTCTCCGCCAAGCACGGGGCGGGGACACTGAGTGGCGCCGGTAGGCCCTCCATGCAGGGCCTGACGGGCTTGAAGAACTTCCTCGACTTCCCGAAGTCGTTCTCTGACCGAGCGATTCTGACGAGCCGGACCGGCGTGGTCACCCGCGTGGCCAAAGCCCCCCAGGGCGGGTGGTACGTCGACGTCGACCGCGTCGAGCACTACCTGTCGCCGCGGACGCCTCCGACGGTTCATCAGGGGCAGCACGTGGACGTCGGCGACGTACTGTCCGAGGGCGTCCCGACGCCAGACGACGTCGTACGGCTCAAGGATATGGGGGCAGGCCGGCAGCACGTCGCCGACGTCGTGCACGGCATCTACGCCGCCCAGGGGGCGAACCTTGACAAACGCCACATGGAGCTGCTCGCCAAGAGCCACCTGAACTGGGTGCGCGTAGTCGACGACCCCGACGGCGACCTGCTGCCGGGCGAGATCGTGCCTTACTCCTCGACGATGAGCCGCTACGGCGAGAGCAACACCGAGATGGCCGTGCAGGCCGCCACGGGCAAGGTCCTGTCCGTGCCAGCGCTTCAGTACACGGCAGGCACCACCCTGACGCCGCAGATCGTGGCGTCGCTCAAGGGTGGCGGTGTGTCGAAAGTGCGTGTATACAATGGGAACCTCAGGACTCGTCCTGTCGTCAAGTCCCTTACGCGGAGCCCGCTGCTCGATGCGCGCTGGATGAGGCGGCTCGGGCACCGGTACCTGAAGAAGTCTCTTGTCGAGGGAGCGGCTGCTGGCGATGAATCATCGATCCACGACACAGACCCTATCGCCGCCTACGCTTACGGGGCGGAGTTCGGGGACAATCCCTCTGGCGTTGGCTATTGACCGTAGCCGCGGCAAGGAGGCAGGGATCGCGGACATGATGGCGCGGGTCAAGACCCTCGCGCAGGGGACGCGCCCCATGGAGCTGGTGGACCGGGCACAGTCGGCCCTCCGCGCGCTACCGGCGGGCAAGCAGCTCTTCGGCCGTGGTGCCCTCAGCCAGTTCATCCCAAAGTCGCAGCAGGTAGTCTCGCGCCTGGGCGCGTTCGACGACCACCTCTATGAAGCCAAGAAGATCGTGGCCGACTTCGAGAGGGCCGGCGTCCGGCCCCCGCCCGGACTGATCGGGCCCAACAACGAGGTGGACCTCGACCTGCTCCGCAAGCTGACCCCCTCCATGCCCGGCCTCGGCATCGGGGAGCGCATCACCCGGGCGGTGACGGGTGGACCGAAGGTCGACAAGCTGAAGGCAACTGCCACCGAGGCCGAGGCGCGCCTCGCTCAGTTCTCCAAGGCCGGGCCCCGAGACGCGTCCGAGGCCGCCACGCGCACGCACGCCGCGCAGTTGCGCCAGCTCGAGGCAGAGGCCGCGCAGGCACGCCAGCTCCACGAGATCAACGCCAGCGGCGTCTCGATGTCGCCGCAAGCCCTCTCGCAAATGCAGGCGATTCGGGCAGCCGGCCACGACATCTCGCCGCAGGAGTTCCAGCAGCTCGCCCGGGTCCGAGGCGACATCCGGTCGGGCGGCCGCGAGGCCAAAGACATGGTCATCGGCGAGGCGCCGCTGGAGGTCACGCGCCAGCGGTACATCCAGGGCGGCCTCATCGGTCCAGGCGGAGTACTGCTCGGGGACATGGCGCCGAACGTCGCTCTCCAACGGGTGGCGAAGAGGACGTGGGACGCGGCCAAGGCGGGAGACCTCGCGACCTTCGAGAAGGAGCTCAAACCCACTCTCGGCCGTGGCCTCGGCTACGCCCTCGGCGCCGGGTTCACGTACGGCATGATCCCGGGCAGCGCCAAAGACACCTACGACATGGCCCAGGAGTCAGGGGAGAGCCCTGGCAGGGCCGTGGCGGCCAACCTCGCGGGCTCGGTGCTGAACGTGGTCTCGTCGCCGCTCGGCATGGGACAGATGCTGCTCTACGACCCGGCCATGAAGCTCGTCAATCGCGGCTTCGGCACCAAGAGCTACGACGAGATGTCTCAGGCCGTGGCGAACCGGGCCGTGGCGCAGCAAGCGACTACCCGGGCGTCTGCGGCCACGTCCGCGTTTCCGGGGCGCGCCCGCGCGGCTGCACCACCCGCAACCGGGGCCCCTATGGCGCCGCAGGGCGCTGCGCCTACGCCCCCTATGCCCCTCCTTCGCGCACCCGGTGGTGCCGCCCCGGCCTATCCAGCGACACCCGCACCCGCCGTACCCCGGCCGTCGCTACCCACACCGCCTGTACTCGCGCCGCAGCGGCCGCCCACGTTGAGCGGCCCTCGGCCTGTTATTGTACCGCCACGTCAACCCATGTAGTATGGGCCCGGGCGTGAGCAGCGCTCGGTCCCCGACCCACAGGAGCACCCTCATGAGCAGCCTCTCCCTGACCAAGATCGCCTTTGCCCGCGGCGTTGCCAATTACCTCCAGGTGAACGGTCTGACGCGCTTCCCTGACGAGGCCCACATCAAGGCGGCCTCGACGTACGTCGCCGAGCGCGTGATGCGGGCCGACCCTCTGGACACCGCGTACACCCCCACGGATGCGCAACGCGTCGCCGAGGGGGTCTACAAGGTGAGCCAGGCGTACGCCAGGACCGGCAAGGTCGCGGCCGCCGGTGCTCCCGTGGCCGCTATCCGGACCCACGACGCCGCCTACGGCGACCTCATCCGGTGGGCGTACAAGACCGCCATGGACGAGAGCGACAACGGCGGCGGTCTCGTGGCGACGAGCCCCGAGCAGAACTCGCCGGCGAACGCCTCGACGCTACTGGGTCAGATCGAGAACAGCGAGCGTCCCGAGGGCTATGCGACCGTCCCGATGGGTGGCGCGAACATCCAGGACACCCCGTCGTCGGCGATCATCGGCACCGAGATGCCCGCCCCGGGCCAGGACGCCGGTACCGTGGCCGGTGGCGCCACCAACTCGCTGCAGCAGGTCTCCGACAAGGAGGCCCGCGCGCGGGGTCGCGCTCCCCTGTCCAGCCTCGAGCGCCTGCTGCGGAAGGTGGCCGAGGGTGAGAGCGACAACGGAGGCGGTCTCGTGGCGACGAGCCCCGAGCAGAACTCGCCGGCGAACGCCTCGACGCTGCTGGGTCAGATCGAGAACAGCGAGCGTCCCGAGGGCTATGCGACCGTCCCGATGGGTGGCGCGAACATCCAGGACACCCCGTCGTCGGCGATCCTCGGCACCGAGATGCCCGCCCCGGGCCAGGACGCCGGTACCGTGGCCGGTGGCGCCACCAACTCGCTGCAGCAGGTCTCCGACAAGGAGGCTGCTGATCGGCGCTTCCTGGCGCTCAGCGCTGAGATCCTCCCGTGGCTGCCGCGCAACCTGACGGCGGCCGAGAAGGTGGCCGAGTGCCAGGCGTACGTCAACGCGTCGCCGTCGGCGCGTCTGCTCCACCGGAGCCTGCGCGCTCAGGAGTCCAAGCAGGCCTCGGCGCGCTCGCAGTACTGACGCGGCCAGGATCGGGCGACACTCACGGTTGATGAGGGCGTTGGCACCCGCTCGCGCCCTGGACCAGCAGGAGACCTACGATGTCCTTCGGAACGCCCGCCCCCGCGCCCGTGGCTGCACCCGACCCGCAGACCCTGTTCAAGGAGCGCTTCGCGCAGATGGCGCACGACAACCTCGCGTCGCGTCTGCCCGACGTCTCCGACCGCATCTCGGCCTTCGAGGTGCTGGACGTGGACGAGAACACGGGCCAGGCCGTGGGTGTCTTCGCCTTCACGGCGGGGAACTCCGAGGTGCACATCCCGGTCATCCTCTCCGGGATTCAGATCGAGCCCATCGATGTCATGTACCTGCCGGACTCCCGGCAGTGGCTGCCGCTGACCCCGAAGTGGGTGGAGTTCCTGGACTCCGTCGACGCGAACTACCTCGGCAACGCCCGCAAGGCGCCCACGGGCCTCCAGACGGACATGGACATCCGCAACGTCATGGTGCCGCCGATGACCGGGCGGTACAGTTACGCGTCGGCGAACGGCTGCCTGCTCGACTATCTCCGCCGCGCCGGCAACCGTGCCCGCAAGCACGCGGTGGCCGTGATGACGGCTCGGCCTACCCTGGCCAAGCTGGCGTTTGACCTGTACGGCGTCGCGGAGCTCACCGAGGCGGTGCGGCACCGCGAGCCACCTCCTGCTGTCGAGAAGATCGCCTTCTACGACGGGGACTCCGACTGGGGTGAAATGGCGACGGCCTTCGGCCAGCACGCCCCGCGGGCGATGTCCCAACTGACAGCGCTCGGGTACGCGGTCCTTGACCGGCGGCCCCGGACGAAGACCGCGGTGTACGTCGAGACCCTGTCGCGCCGCATCACGCCGAACGAGCCCGGCGTCTACCGCCTCTATCTCAAGGACCGGAGGAGCCGCCTGGCGCTGATCATCCCCGCGCCTCAGGAGCTCTCCAGGACCACCCGGTACGGCACTACGCCTACGCGCGTGACGACCCCGCCCGTCGACATCTGGGAGACGCGTCCGACGTCTCCGTCGGAGAACGTCACCTACCTCATCTACACGCAAGATGGGGAGGCCGAGCAGGTGCGAGGGCCGATTCTGGCGCGACCGGTCGAGCGCGAGGCGGCCAACGTGGCCGCCTGGCTGGCGGAGGTCTTCGCGCGCAACGACCCGCCAGCGCCTGGTCGAGGCACGTTCCTCCGCTTCAAGGACGGCCGTCTCCAGGCCACGACGCTGATCAAGATCGTGAACGTGTCCGACCTCGGCGACGGGGAGAAGCTCATCAAGGCATACTCGAACTCAGGCGGCCAGACCTACATCCGCATGGGGCCCTCGTACCGCTACAAGCAGATCTCGGTGATGTCGACGGGCGAAGGCGCGGACGTTTGGGGCGGCGGCGGCAGCGACAGTGCCGAGGTGCGCATCCCCGACACCTACTGCTGGGTACCTGTCAAGGACCTCGACGCCGCGCTCGTCGTGCGGACGGCCAACGACGTCGTAGGCGTCGCGGCGGCCGACCCGAAGATGGCCACAGCCGTGGTCGTGCGCGTCGTCCACAACGCCGGTTCGTACCGAGTCAACGGCTCTTCGGTCGGGTCCCGCGCGAAGGCCGCTCACGTCCTGCTCCGGGACTTCGGACTCTCGGTGGTGTCGGCCGAGAACATGCTCAAGCGCGCGGCGGTCGAAGGACAGGCCGAGGCAGCCGCGATGGACTCCGCCCAGCTCGCGGCCGGCGACCAGGCCGGTGTGGTCGGCGGCGACCCCGGCATGGACCCGTCGATGATGGACCCGGCCACGATGGATCCATCGATGATGGACCCCTCGATGACGGCGCCCGACCCGACGGCGATGGCGCTGCAGTCTGCTCAACAGGAGGTCATGACGCTGATCCAGATGCAGCAGCAGGAAGTGACGCGTCGCCTCGAGGAGCAGCAGCGCATCCTTGCGGCGCAGCAGGAGGCCATCGACCTGGTGATGCAGCGTAGCCAGGAGCTCCTCGGCGGTGCGCCACCGATGGACCCGCTGAGCGCGTCCATGATGTCGCAGCAGCTCACCGACCAGAACATGGCCCAGGCGCCCCCTGCGGGCCTGGGTGGCGGCGCGGCGTACGCTGACGCCGGACCTTCGCCTGAGCCGGTGCCTGAAGGGTCCTTGGCGGCCGGGGCTCCGACGCTCGGTGCTGGCGACGTCCCGGTCGGGCCCTCGACTGGCATGCCGTCAGGCATGCCCGCGGACATGGGCCCTGGCCAGCCGGCGGGCCTTGGTCCGAGCTCCGGCATGTCCCCCGTGCCCCCGAGCACGCCGGAGGATGTGGCTCAGGCCGCCCCCGGGGCGCTGGACGCGAGCATGCTCGCGTCCATGGCCACCAGCGAGGGCCTCGAGTCCCTCGGCGTGGACTACCTGCCGCAGCTCCGGGAGGCAGTGTCGATTCTGGCCCGCACCTTGACGGACCTTCGCATCAAGGCTCCTACGCTGCGCGACCAGCTCGGCGACAGGGCCTACGAGGAGCAGGTCGAGCGCCTTCGACGGGGTCTCACGAACCTCGGTCCTCTGACCCTGGACCTCCACAGGAACGCGCTGCTGTTCCGCGGCTCCGGCGCGACTGCCGGCGACCAGGACTCGGTGCACGACTCGGTGTAAGCTGGCATGGCGGTTCCACGGCACAGATACGAAGCGCTACTGGCCCTCTCCGGCCGGGGCGCCGACGTTTGGCCCGCCGACCCGGTGCTCGACGCCATGCTCCGTGCGGCCCGGGGAGACCGGCTCGTGCCGGGTGAAGTGCTGCACTGCATGTCCCTGGCGCAGTCAGCGCTCAAGAGCGCGATCGTCGACGCCTTCTTGCTCGCGGGAGCGACGAGCGCCGACCTTCGGATATCGCTGGGCGTCGACCCTGACGTCGCCGATCTCTATCGGACGTACGTCTTTGACACGGCCGTATTCCGAGACGTGCTCGACCGCTACGAGTACGTCCACGCCATCAAGCGCCGTGCCGACGCGGCAACATGCGACAGCGACCGACACGCGCTGGAGGAAGCGTACAAGTGGGCGTGGTGGGGCCTGAGCCACGGCCTGCAGTACCTGAAGCTCCGACTGAACGCGGACGCGGAGGTCCTGTCTACCGCGATGGTGAACAGGGTCATCAACATGGCGTACCTCCAGACGGTCGACGCGTTCAACGGCCGCAGTCCAGCCGAGGCCCGTAGCTGCGCGGGGACCTTCCTCGCGGCGGTGCGTACGGGGGCAGCACTTGTCGACACGGAAAAATCCGGGCAAGATGTCGAGTGGGAAGTGGTACTGTCAACGCCAGCCGAGAGCGAGGCGGGCACAGGTCCGCCACTGCAGCTCGATACGGCGTCCATCCTCACGTAGAGGCACAGGTTCATGAGCATGCACGACACGATGGTGGAGACGTCCCGGAGGGTCATCGACGCGTTCGATGCGAAGGGCATCCCCCTGACCGACGGCGTGATCAAGGAGGCTCGGGAGCTAAATTTTAGCCCCGAGCAGACGGAGAAGCTGCTGCAGTTCGTCAACGTCGGCGCCCACCTGCGCAAGTTCTCCGCGGCCACCGGCCCCGACCGCGTGGTGGAGTTTGACGTCGCTCAACCCTCCGAGGTCATGGCCGCGCTCTTTCCTGCGCGCCTCGCCGTCAAGGCTGCGGCCGCGCCGCTGACCAGCGTTGACAACTTCGACGCGTCCTACGACTACTGGGGGCCCGCGCCCAAGGCGAGGCGGCGCTCCAAGGTCGCAGGGGACGGCGGCATGGACGACGACGACGACTGCGAGGACGACTGCGAGGTCGACTACGGAGGTAGCGACGACGACGACGACGACGACGAGGGGGAGGAGGAAGGCGCCGAGGAGTCCACGGCCGCCGACTACGCCCCGGTGGACGAGGCGGCGTTCCGCCGTCTGCTCGACTCCGCGTCCAAGACTGCTGCGGACCTCAAGAACGCCGCTCACATCGCGTCCTTCCGTTACGAGGACGCGGTCGGCGTCCTGGTCACGGCCGTGAGCCGCGGGGCTATCTCGTCAGAGAAGATGGCGCAGGATCTCCACGCGCTGCACGGCCGGGCGGGGGTGGAAGTGGCCGGCGCCGTTTTCAAACGCCTGCGCCAGGAGCACCTGCCGAGCAAGACGGCGTCCCTGGCGCCCTCCGCGGGCGTGGTGTTGTCCCACCCGACCCACGGGCTCATGCAGGCGGCGGTTGCCGCAGCGGATGACCTCCTTGTGAAGGTCTCGGCGTGGCAGTACCACCACGGCCAGGTCAGGCAACTCGCCGTGAAGTTGGGGTACCGCTGATGCGTGGACTCGGCCGCACCATCCTGGACCTCGCGCACGACCGACCCGTGGCTGCGACTGCGGCTGCGGCCGGCGCAGTGGCTGTGCCCGTGGGCGTCTCTACGCTCGTGGGTGCCCCGGGGCAATCTCGTGCGGCCTACGACGACGACGCCTTCCACGTCCAGGAACAGGCGCGACTGATGAGCCAGCCCTCCAACACCGAGGAGCCCCACATGCGACGCCTACCCTCCCCCGCGGCCTACTACAAGTCGGGCTGCGTCCTCGACAAGCTCGCCGCCCCGAAGCCCGCCTCCGGGGGCAAGAGCATGCTGTTCGGCGGCATCCAGAGCCTCCTCGACGAGGTCTTTGGGCCCGCCTCGCGCACCCCGACCGCCCGGGAGATCCTCGGGCACGGCTCGGTGCAGGACGCGCTCCGGGCGACGACCGGCTCGGTGAGCCGCCCGTTCTCCCAGGCGGTTGAGCCCGCGGTCCACGACGTCCTGGACGACGGCATCGTGCGCTCCTTCGTGTCCAACATGCAGCACTCGGTCCCGGAGCCCTTCTCCCGAGACGGGTACGGCACACACCCTGAAGTCGCGCGCAGGCGACTCCGGGCAGCAGCCGCGGCGGGGGTGGCGGGCGCCCGACAGGAGCTCGACAAGCTCCTCAGCCAGGAGCCGGGTCTGGCGAACGCCTACGCCACGGCGCACCAGGAACTCAGCGGTATGCTCAACCCTCAGCAGGACGTCCGAGACGCCCTCGGCCACGTGGTCAGCGCGGTGGACGCGGGCGTCGTTGGCGCTGACAAGCAGCTCCACGAGATCCTGTCCCAGAACCCAGACCTGGCCCAGGCGTGGGCGGGTGCTCACATGGACGCCTCCGCGCCGAACGCCGGCAGGCGCTACGGCCTGCCGGCGGCGCTGGTGGGAGGCGGCCTCGCGTTGGGTCTGGCAGAGCCCATGATGGAAGTGGCCAGGCCCACCGCCGAGTCGTTCGGCACGCGCCTCGCCGACCGCTTCGCGCCGCGGCCGGACGACGGGGCAGCGCAGTTCAACGAGATGCTCAGGACGGACCCGATGCTGTCGCAGGCCTCGCCCGAGGAGCGCCTGCTCATGCACAAGGCGTACGGCAGTATGCGCTCCGTGGCGCCCACGCTCGCGCAAGACCCGTTCGCGTCGCAGAACTACCTCCGGACCATCATGTCCACGGGCGCAGGCCCCGACTACGCCACCATCGGCCAGCTCGCTCGCGTCGAGCGGGACCTCACCAAGGACTGACCCATGTCCGAAGAAGACTTCAACCTGTTCCTGGCCAACGTCCTGGCCTCCGTCCACGGGGCGGGCAAGGTGGCGTCCCTGATGCGGCGCCCCATCAGCGAGGTCTACGCCGCGAAGCTGTCGGCCTACTACGGCCAGCCGGTCTCGCCCGACTTCAGTCTCGCCGACGTGGTCAAGCACGTGAGCGAGAAGTTGGGGCGCGCGCGCACCGTTCACCGCCAGACGCTCGACGGCATCGAGGCGATCCGCGAACTGTCCAAGGTCGGTGGCTCCGACCCCGACCCCGACCCCGACCCCGGCCCGTCGCGCTTCCGAGGCGCCCTGGCGGGCTGGGGCGCAGGCGGTGCTGCGGGCTCCGTCCTTGGCGCCGGTCTAGGGGTGGCAGGCGGACTGGCGGGCCTGCATTACATGAGGCGCGCTGGGGACGAGCGTCTGGTGGAGGCCCTCGCGGACAACCCCGAACTGTCCTCAAGGGCGCTGGCGGCAGGCGTAGGCGTGGCCGGTGGCGGCGCCGGCGCGCTCCTGGGCGGAACCGTCTCCGGCGCTACGGGCCTCATGGCGGGCGCGAGTCGCCCCGGCGGCGCCGACCCGGACGCGCCCTGGTACGCGGGACACGGCGCGGCGGGCGCCCTACTCGGAGGCGCGGCGGGCGCCCTACTCGGAGGCGCGGCGGGCGGCGTGCTGTCCGCCCCACCCCGGGAGGGCGTCTCCGCGCTGGGGCGCCTCGGTGCTGGAGCCCTCATCGGCGCGGGGCTCGGCGCGGCGGGCGCCGTGGCCGCGGACCGCGCCACCTCCTGGCTCGCGCCCCGAGACGCCGAGCGCCAGAAGACCGGCGGCGAAGCCCTCCGCTACGACGCAGGTCGTGGTGCCGAGGCGGGCGGCATGGTTGGCGGGATCGGTGGCGGACTCGCCGGTGCGGGCCTGGGGGCTTACACGGGCAGCGGCTGGAAGAGCCGCCTCGCCCGAGGAGCTGCTGGTGGTCTCGCCGGGGCGATCGGAGGGGGCACGGTCGGCATGGGCGTCGGTGCGCACACGGGTGCCGGCGCCAGCGTCATCGACCCTCAGGGCGTCACCCCGGAGTGGCAGCGGCACGCGGTAGGCGGCGGCGCACTCGGCGCCGGTCTGGGAGTGGCCGGCGGGGCTGCGACTGGGGCCCTGCTGGGCCGTGGGTGGCGCGATGCACTGACCGCCGGTCTTGGGGCGGGCCTCGCCGGAGGAGTCGCTGGCGGCCTCGGGGGAGCAGTGGTGGGTGGCCAGCGTCAAGCCATGGACAACGTCGGCCTCTGAGAGGCCCGTAAGGAGACCCGGATATGACACAGCCCTTGTACCTGACCCGACTGCTCCAGAAGACCGCCGCCCGCAAGGAAGAGCCGGCGTGGGACCCCGCCATGGAGGTCGACCTGACGCCGGCCGAGCAGGCGCGGTTTGACAGGGCCGCCGCCGAAGAGGCGCGGCGCGGCGGCTACGCCGGCGGCCTCATCGGCGCAGGTGCTGGCGCGCTGATGGGCGGTGCCGGCGCCGCCGCCTGGGGCCGCTCGAGGGGTCACGGCCTCGGCCGTGTCGTGGGCGAGGGAGCGCTCGGAGCGCTTGGCGGCGCAGCGGCTGGGTTCTTCGAAGGAGACGTAGCGGGTGGAGCGGTCGGCGGGCTCTCCATGTACGCGGACCGGGACTCAAAGCCGAACTTGCGCGACCAGTACGGATTTGGAGCGGCCCTCCCTGCGGGCTTCGCCGGGGGTCTCATGGGCGCTGGCGCCGGTGCTGTTGGTGCGCACGAACTGTTACGGGGCGCGCCGGCGCGGATCCTGGTGCCGGCTACGCTGGTGGGCGGCGGTCTGGGCGCCCTGGCTGGCGGAGCCTTGAGCGGGCTCTCCGGGTACGGCGCGGGCTACGGGCTGGGTCTGGTGCGCGAGGGTATGGACGCCGCCACGGGGTCGAGGCCGCCAGCCAACCCGCTCGAGGGCATCGACACGGTCGCCAGGGAGCGGGCCGTCGAGGAGTACCTCGCCAACGGAGGCAAGGAGGCTTCGGCCGCCCCCGTCTATCTCAATCGCCTGCTGCGGAGGCTGTAGTGGCGCACGACAAGGCCATCGAGTTCGGTCAGTACGCCCCGACAGGCGAGCCGTCGATGCAGGTCATCGACCGGCGCGACGTTGGCCTGCGGAAGTACGCCTCGGCCGAAGCCATGGACAACGTCGGCCTCTGAGAGGCCCGTAAGGAGACCCGGATATGACACAGCCCTTGTACCTGACCCGACTGCTCCAGAAGACCGCCGCCCGCAAGGAAGAGCCGGCGTGGGACCCCGCCATGGAGGTCGACCTGACGCCGGCCGAGCAGGCGCGGTTTGACAGGGCCGCCGCCGAAGAGGCGCGGCGCGGCGGCTACGCCGGCGGCCTCATCGGCGCAGGTGCTGGCGCGCTGATGGGCGGTGCCGGCGCCGCCGCCTGGGGCCGCTCGAGGGGTCACGGCCTCGGCCGTGTCGTGGGCGAGGGAGCGCTCGGAGCGCTTGGCGGCGCAGCGGCTGGGTTCTTCGAAGGAGACGTAGCGGGTGGAGCGGTCGGCGGGCTCTCCATGTACGCGGACCGGGACTCAAAGCCGAACTTGCGCGACCAGTACGGATTTGGAGCGGCCCTCCCTGCGGGCTTCGCCGGGGGTCTCATGGGCGCTGGCGCCGGTGCTGTTGGTGCGCACGAACTGTTACGGGGCGCGCCGGCGCGGATCCTGGTGCCGGCTACGCTGGTGGGCGGCGGTCTGGGCGCCCTGGCTGGCGGAGCCTTGAGCGGGCTCTCCGGGTACGGCGCGGGCTACGGGCTGGGTCTGGTGCGCGAGGGTATGGACGCCGCCACGGGGTCGAGGCCGCCAGCCAACCCGCTCGAGGGCATCGACACGGTCGCCAGGGAGCGGGCCGTCGAGGAGTACCTCGCCAACGGAGGCAAGGAGGCTTCGGCCGCCCCCGTCTATCTCAATCGCCTGCTGCGGAGGCTGTAGTGGCGCACGACAAGGCCATCGAGTTCGGTCAGTACGCCCCGACAGGCGAGCCGTCGATGCAGGTCATCGACCGGCGCGACGTTGGCCTGCGGAAGTACGCCTCGGCCGATGTGGAATCACTTGAGGTCTTGCGCACCGCGCCGTCCCTGCCCGGCCACACCATGGCGCTCGTCCTGGCGATGACCGCCTACGAGTTCTACGGCTTCAACCGCAACGGCGACGGCTTCCACGAACGGAAGTACGACGCCACCCTCTGTGACGGTCGGCGCGTGACGCTCTGTACCGACGCCGAGTCCTTGCCTGCGTGGCACAAAACCTTCGAGACGGTCGGAAAGAACTTCTTGTTCCACGCCAACAAGGACCCGAGCAAGGCGGTCGGTCGCATCGCCCGGTCGATCTACAACTGGAAAATGCACCGCGTCGAGCTCATCGTAGCGGTCGACAACGGCCGAGCCGACAAGATCGTCCAGCGCTTGCGGGACCGCGAGTACCCAGCCGTCAGTATGGGCTGTAGGATACCCGCAGACGTGTGCGTATACTGCGGCAACCGGGCACCAACTCGCGCTCAGTACTGCATCCACGTCAGCGGCCACGACCCGCGCTACGGCCTCGGCACGATCCTGGACAGCGGCATCGAGATGGGTGTGCTCAACCCGTGCCCGGAGCTCTTCGACTTGTCGTGGGTGTGGAAGCCGGCCGATCGGGTGGCGTACACCATGCGGCACCTCGACGGGGTGGGAGCGGCCTCCGACTTGCTGAAGGCTGCTTCGGAGCGGCCGTACGCCATACGCCGCCCCGGGGCGGAAACCAAGGTGGCGTCCGTGACTCCCCGTACCTCGAAGGACCAGGAGCTCGACGCCGCCAAGTGCGCCGCGCTCAAGAAGCTGTCCGAGATCGACAAGATGGTCGACGGCGAGCTCAGCGCAGCCCCTTACGCCGGCGGCACGCCGGCGGTCATGAAGGCGCTGGCGCAGTCATACGCGAAGGACTTCGAGCCTGTCGGTGACGACGTCATCGAGGAGATGGCCCGGCGTCCGCTCCGTGACAGCGTGGCGACGTTCTCGTCTATGGACATGTCGCCGTCGGCCGACGAGCTGCTCCGCCTCTTCTCTCACTGGTCCGGAGGTGGGTCGGACGACGTCCAGGCGGTTCCGGTGGGCTCCATCCGCAGGGTCATCCTCCGTGTGTTCGGCGACAGTCCCGACCTCGTGGACGTCTGTCAGGGCGCGGCCGGGGTGGGGGTGGGGGCGGCGCCGGGGGACGCGAGCTTGAAGCTCGCGAGCCTGCTCGCGCCGATGATGGAGAAGCGCGCACTCGCTGGCGACCTCCTGATGCGCAAGTACGTCCCGGAGAACGCGGGGGTGTGGACGGGACTGGTCGGAGGGGACCCCGGAGCCGCGTACTACGGCCGGGCGCAGCAACCCCTGCACGCCACCGACCCCTCCACGGGGGACCGCTACGCCACGACGCGTAACGTCGCCGAGCAGACCGACTTGAACAACGTCAAGCACAAGGCCCTCGAGGCCGGCGTCCTGGCGGGGGCCACGGGCATCGGCGTCGGCGCGATGAGTCTGATGGGCCGGAAGAACAAGGCGCTTCGCGTCGCGCGATGGCCGGTGGGAGCTGTCGGCATGGGCCTGGCGGGGTACGCTGGCCTGCGCAAGATCCCCGAGTTCAAGACCGACGAGGGCGTGTCGGTACCGCACAACACGCCCATGTCCAAGATGAGCGCAGCCGACACCGACGCCGGGCTGTACCTGATGGCAGCGGCCGCTGGCGGCCGGCGTCACTTCGCGTTTGAGAAGAGCGCGGAGGCGGAGCTCGACAGACTCCGTTCGCAACTTGTATACACGGACCCTTCGGGGTACTCACGTTTGCGTGCCTCGTCTTCGGAGTTCCTCTCGAAGGTGTCCGAGGCGCTTGTGCGAGCCGTGCGCCGCTGCGGGCTTGCGCCTTCGATTCGACCGACGTAGAATGCAACCCGATGCGGTCCAACCCGACCCAGGAGCGAGTATGTCTAAGCAAATGACCATCGAGCAGGCCCTCTCGGCGCTTCAGGGCGCGTCCGACCCGAAGACGGCCGCGGCCCATACACCTGGGGCGGCCGGCAACAACGTCTACCAGGCGCAGGCCGCGGTGTCCGCGTCGGCGCAGAATCTCCAGAAGGTCGCGGGCGCTCCTGGCCTCCAGCAGGGCAGCGCCCAAGTGGACGCTGACGTCCTGCTCAAGATCGCCAGTCGCATCGCGGCCGCCGAGGAGCAGGCCATCGTCGCCGAGGGTTCCGCCCTTGGTGCGGCCATCTTCGACGGCTTCATGAAGGCGGCCGGTTCGACCATCCACGCGGTGGACCAGCACGCGCCCCAGTACCGTCCGGCTCGCCAGCAGACGATCGACGACGTCGCTTACAAGGTGGCGTCGGCCTCGGCGGCCGACGCGTGGGACGTCATCGACGCGCTGCAGCCGCCGGCTCGCCAGCAGACGATCGACGACGTCGCTTACAAGGTGGCGTCGGCCTCGGCGGCCGACGCGTGGCAGGCCCTCGACGCGCTCGGCGCTCCTTCCGAGAGTCGGGCCTACCAGATGAAGGTCGCGGCGGCTGAGCGGCAGGAGTTCTCGGAGGGTCTGGTGAGCGGTCTCGACAAGGTCGCCGAGTTCTGTGCGGCCGCGTTCGAGCAGGGCAACGAGCTGGCCGCGGCGGCGCTCGCTCCGCGCTAGAGGGTACGTGCATGTCGTCCGCCCTCCACATCCTGACGGTGGTCGCGCCTCAGGCGCACAATCGTTTCGAGCTCCGCTCCAAAGTGGCGAACGAGCTCGGCCATGAGATAGGCGCCGTGGCGAACCACTGGGCGGCGCGAGCTGGCCTGGCGGGTCTCGGCGCTACGGGTCTGGGCCTGGGTGCGTACCATTTCGGGGCGTCGAGGGAGCGCAAACGCAATGCGGAGGCGCTCCGGTCTGAGCAGGAGAAGGCTCAGCAGGAGAAGCTGCTGGCCTTCGGCGGAGGTCTGGCGGCGGGCATGGCAGGGCCTCGCCTCAACGGGGCCACACGCGGCCTTGTCCACAGGTCGACAGCTCCCACGCTGAACGACCTCGACTACGCGTACGGCGACTACAATCAGGCACCGCCGGGTCCCGTGCCTGAGTACGGAGGCATGTCATGACGACTCGAAGGGAGTCCGCATTGCTTGAAGCGTTTGACGCGGCGCGACAGCGCCTGGCGTCCGCGGAGGCGCAGGAGAAGCAGGCTTCGTCGTCGGGCCAGCCCGAGGACGTGGCGGCCGCTCTGGAGGCTGTGGCCGGCGGTCTCCGCCACGAGAAGGCAGCTTCGGTGAAGGTGCCTCTCCTGGGCGTCGTCATCTGCGCGGAGGTGCTCCCGTGAGCCAACAGCAGCCCAGCTCGGTTGCGGACGTAATGCTCAAGACAGCGGAGGCGATGCGTGAACGTGCCCGCCTCTTGCGCGCGGGCGACAATCAGCGTACTGTCAAGGTCGCGAAGGCACTCCGGGCCCTCGGGCACTTGAACAACTCCCTCCGGGAGGGCCAGCGATGATCATCCTCGACACCCCCGAAGCCCTGGAAGCGGCTGCGGACCTCCTTGAGAAGTCCGCGGCGTACGTCCGGCAGCTCGAGGCGTCCGTCATCGCGCGCTCCCAGACTGAGGCGTCGGAACGTCAGTCCAAGGAAGCGGCGGATCAGGCGGCCCTCGCCCTTCGCCTGTCGTCCGTGCTCGGCAACGTCTTTGACGCCGAGAAGGTCGCCCGCGACCTCGCTCAGCTCGCGCCGTCCGTCCGCGCTGTCTACGAGGACCTGGTCGAGAAGGCGTCCGCTGCGTCTGATCAGCTCGGGGGCCCTCGTACGAACGAACGCTACACCGCCCCGACCGCTGAGCAAGAGTTCGATGCCTATCTCGCGCGCATGGCGCGGGAGTCCCACTACTGACCCTGACAGGGAGACCGACCATGTCCATTCTCGACCCCCAGGAGCACTACGACATCATCTTCGGCGGCGGCAGCCCCGAGGATTCGGCGAGCTTCCTCCAGGACTACACGCCGGCGACCGGCGTCGAGCTCACCATCGGCGACGTCGTCGAGGTCGTCTCGGAGGGCGGCTTGCCGCGCGTCTCGAAGCTGACCTACGCGGCCTTCGTGAGCGCGTGCGCTGGCGGTGCGACGCCGACGGCGGCGCAGGCCGACACCGCCATCATGGCGGCGTGGGACGCCCTCATGGCCAAGAAGCGCGCCCTCGTCGTGTGGGAGGGCAACTCCGAACTGGAGGGTGGTTACCTCGCGAACACCGTCACCACGATCTTCGGGTCGTACGTCATGGAGACGACCAACTTCGCCGCGGGCGTCTACGCGCCGGGCGTGAAGGTCAGCGTGGCGTCCGGCGCGGTCAAGGTCAAGGCGACCGGTGAGCCGACCTTCGGCGAGGTCGTGGCGTACGACTCCACGGCGGCGGTGTTGACCGTCGCCGTCCCTGGTCTGTAATCCAAGGGGAGACCCCGAGGGGGGGGCTCCCCTCCCGTGACACCAGCCCTGCTCAGCGGGGTGACGCAGGAGAAGACATCATGAGCATGGGCGGTTACCAGGGGTACCAGACCGAGACCCCGAAGATCAGCGAGGCCCAACTGGCGGCGACGTGGCTTGGCCTCCTCGACGGCGGTCCTCACCAGAAGGAGGCGTCCGAGAGGACCAACTCCTTCATCCGCGACAAGATGCGCGAGAAGTCGTTCGCGCGCCTCATCCTGACTCCGCAGACGCTGGGCGACGAGGAGGTCGACCGCCGGGTCGAGAGCGATCTCCCGATCAAGATCGTCGAGAAGGAGCCGGACTCCCGCGCGACGTTCGTGACGTTCAAGGGCGCGGGCCCTCGCGCCTGGATCAAGGGTCAGCGGTACGCGGTGCACTTCGGCTACATCTCCAGCCAGCGGTGGCGGAAGAACAAGCTCGAACTGATGACCTCGCGCACCGACCTGAAGGAGCTCCTGGCGGACAACGCCGTCAAGGACTGCGCCGCCCAGGAGGATGGCAAGTTCCTCGAGACGGCGCTGGAGATCACGGCGGCCGCGGCGGCCACCCAGGTCATCAACTTCACGTCCCGCCTGTCGAAGGACGGGATCGTGTCCGGCATCCAGGCGATGCTGGCGAACCAGATCCCCGCCGGGGTGATGCTGTGCACGCAGCAGCTTTGGTGGGACCTCGCGCGTCTCCAGGCCAACAACATCGGCGACCCGGCGACGGACCGCCTGTGGCAGAACGGCGTGGAGAAGACCGAACTGTTCGGGATGCGCTGCATCACGACGATCAAGAACGACATCGTCGACCCGAACGACCTCTGGATCTTCGCGCCCGAGCAGTACCTGGGGAACTTCTTCCTCCTCCAGGACGCCACCTTGTTCATCAAGCAGGAGGGCCCCGAGATCATGTTCTACGTGTACGAAGCCCCGGGTATCGGCTTCGGCAACACCAAGGGCATCATCCGGATCCGCTTCAACCGCGCCGTGGCGTAATCCGTCCTGGGCGTGCCACGATCAACAACGCGTGAACGGCGGGGAGAAGCCCCGCCGTTTCCATTGGAGGACGCATGCACAAGTACATCGAGAATCGCCTGCAGGGCGCGCTCAGCCTCACCATCCGGGCCATGGACCGTTCTGGCATCGACCGCGAGGTCGAGCTTACGCTCGGGTCACGGAACACGGTCTCGGCCCTGGCGCGCCTGGACGCGGTGCTGGCCGATACGCCGACCGTCCGCAACCTCGCCGTGCTCGGGAGGGTTCGCGTGATGAACGACGAAGCCGGTGCTCAGCGCCTGGCGGAGCTGAGCGCACCGCAGGCTGTCCCAGGGCGCGGGCGCGGGGCTGCGCCTGCCGTATGGGAGGCCGAGAAGGCCGAGCTCACGGGCGTCGTCCGGACGCAGGGGACCCGGCTCACCGAGCTCCAGGCCGAAGTGGCACGCCTGTCGGAGGCGCTCGCGGAGAAGTCTGACGCCTTGAGGTCCCTGACCGAGGCTCCGACGAGGCCCGAGACCGAGCCCGCGCCCGAGCCCGCGCCCGAGCCCGAGCCCGAGCCTGCGCCTGCGCCTGCGCCTGCGCCTGCGCCTGAGCCCGCGCCTCCCCTGTACACCCCGGTCGTGGACGACCGGCCCGACCCTGCCGCGGCGGCCGCGGCAACCACGCGCCCGTCCTGGGCCGTGACCCCCGAGGAGTTCAAGCAGTTGTCGATGGCTGAGATGCGCGCCATGGCGGCCGAGCACGACATCGACATCCCGCTCGGCAGTAAGGCTGCGGCCTCCGAGGGCTACGACGCCTGGTACGGCCCGCGAGGCCAGGCGTAGACATCTCGGCGGGGGCGTGTCACACTGGTGCAGGTCTCTTGCCTGGAGCCGCCCATGCCCGTCATGAGAATCGCAGCGCTCGACAGCGTGAACCACCCTGGCGTGTCCTACCGCCTGACGGTGTACCGCCCCTCCGACGGGCTGTACCTGGACTTCGATGACGCCACGTTCAAGGCGTTCGTCGCCGTGGTGACGTCGTACCAGGCACTGCTCGAGGTCGCGGAGGCGCCGGGCGTCTGGGAGGTCGACTGGATGATTGAGGCTGGGACGACGGACATCGTCGAGCTCTACGTCCACCAGACGCCGACGACGGAGCTCCACTCAGTCCGCAGTGTGGCGTTCAGCGCCGGCGAGCCCCTGGTCGACCTCGTACGACCAGAGGTCCTGCTCGGGACGCACTTCCGGTCGTTCGGTGCCTACCAGGTGGTGGACACGTCGGGCACGGCCGTGCAGGATGCCGTTGTCCGTGTATACGTGGCCGACGACTACAACGCGGACGCTGAGTCGGCGGTGCCTGTCGGCATGACGACCACCGACGCAGACGGATACTGGCTGGCTCCCGTCCCCGTGTCTGCGGGCCAGACGTACGTCATCCACGTCCACAAGCCCGCGGTCGTCGGCCCGGTCGCGACGACCGTGACGGTCTAGGGGGTAGCGCATGCCCATCACCGCACCCACGCTGGAACTCCCGGCCACGCTGCTGGCCGAGATCACCATCGCCGTCCAGGCGCTCCTCATGGACTACGGCCCGCGGAACAACCTCCTCCGCGTGCCGGAATTCGCGCCGTCGGACTACGCCGCGGCCGCAGTCCAAGTGCTGCGCGAGTTCAACCACGCCCCGCCGCAGCACATCCGGGCCACTTCCTTCGAGGAGGTGCCCGAGTACGTCCAGGTTGTCGGCACCGCGAAGTGGCTCCTGTTCGCGGCGATGACGAACAAGCTCCGCAACGCGGTGCAGATCTCTTCTGACGACGACGAGGTCATCGGCCTCGACTCGCAGGGCCCCGCGTACCAGGGCTTGTTCGGGCAGCTCAGCCAGATGGCCGACAAGGCCGTCACGGACTACAAGATCCAGCTCAACCTCAACAGCGCCTACGGCGGGATGGGATCGGGCTACGCGTACACCCTCAGGTCGAGGAACTAGGACATGAGCATCGGTACCTTCAAGGCGACGGTCGGCGGCAACTTCGTGGAGCATCGCCTGGACAGCGGCCAGCAGTTCACCGGCGTGAAGTTCCCGCAGGGCGTGGGCGACAACGACATCTACGGCGCCACGGCGGGCATCACTCCGGTGCAGGAGGGCTTCATCTACCCGAAGCCCCTCGATGCGCTCGGGGCCCCCGCCGACGGCATGGGCCTGTTCGAACTCCTCGAGTTCTTCGGGTCGGACGCGCGTGCTCTCTCCGCCGTCTACGCCCACATCCGCGTGGCCGCCGGCGTGTCGTGGTCACTCTACCTGACGGACGGCCTCGGCGACGGCGACCCGGACACCACGGTTGATGACCCGACGTACGACGCTCTGCTGGCGTCGGGCACAGGGACGAGCATCATCTACGTGATGCGGCCGATCACGCCCACGTCGTACATCCGCTTCAAGACCGACGCTGCCGTCGGTGTGGACGACGCCTACTGTCGCATCTGGTTCGCGGGCATCCTCTACGGTGCGTGGGGCTCACTGGCCCCGTAGGACGGACATGATCAAGCTGTCGGCCCCATCATCCTACATGAACCCCCGCATCACCGACCGGGACCTCCTGGTGCCCTACACCGAGCGGGGGGTCCGCGTCGCGGCATGGTGGAAGCAGGCAAGCGCGTCGAGCAAGGGCGCGATGCTCGACGTAGCCTCCCTGCTCCCGGGCGACGACCGCCTCATGAAGGCTGCCCACTACGTCCGGTGCGCGAGGGGCGATGCTCGGCGGGCCGCGGGGCTCGTGAAGGCTGCCGTGGCGCGAGCCGGTGCCCGGGAGTGCGACGACCACCTCGACCCGGAGGTCATCTCCGTGGAAGTGGACGACGACGACGACGACATCCATCGTGCAGATATGATGGGCGACGCCGACCCCGACGAGTACGAGGAGGACTACCCGTGACAGGATGGACCCCGCCGCCATCGGACCCGTACGAGGAGGCGTACCGCCGGGCCGCTATAGAGGACTTCATGGTAGCGTCCCCCGGCCCCGCGCCTCCCCCGCGGCACCCGTCCGCCCGGGAGTCGGCCGATGAAGTCGTGGCTCCCGCCAGGCGGGTGATGCGAACCGTCAAGCTGCTCGGGAAGCTCGGGGAGCATGCGGGCGGGTTCTCGGGCGACGTGCAGTTTGACATGGACAGGGCGCACGAGTTGCTCCGGGAGTCCGGGTCTGGACCGTCCGTCAACTCGTGGCGCAACGACGAGAACTCTCCCGCGTTCACCCAGCGCATGGTGCCCGGTGACACGAGCTCGAACATGGACACGTCGAGGGCAGCCCGCACCGCGATCTCGCAGGGGTTTGACCTCGACGCCGATGGCGTGGATGTCTCGAAGACGGCGAGCTGGCGCAGGGGGTACGCGGCCGCGATGGCGGTGGCGTTCGGCAAGCTGGCCGATACGATGTCGGACCCGCTACGTGCGGGCACCGACGACCTCCGCCGGGGCGACGGGAGTGAAGAGCCGCTCGTCCCGGACCGCCGTGTAGTGGCCAACCCCAACACGCGGATGAGCACGTCACAGGCCCTGCGCAGCATCGACAACACGCCCTCGTGCAGTGACGACCCTCCCATCGAAGAGCCACTGCCGTAGGAGCACCATGCCGACGCCCGCGATGGTACAGGTCATGCGCTACTCCGTGAACAGGGTGTACCTCCTGTGGACGGTGGTCGGCGTCACGCCGCAGACGCCCTCGACGACGTTCACCGTCCAGAGGTCACCTACGGGGCACTCAGACTGGGAGACGCTGGCGGAGGGCGTGGATGCCGCGCTCTGGATCGATGAGATGGTCGGCGACATCAACATCCTCTCGGCATCCAGGTTCCTGGTCTACCGCGTGGGCCTTGAGGGCGCCGGGCCCGCAGCCGCGACCATCTGGAGCGCGCCCATGGACCTGACGTCGACGACACCACAGACGTGGGTGTCGAGCTCGACCGACGGTATTCAGATCGATGACGACACACAGGGCGAGCCGTCGCCGGAGGGTCCCTTCTACGCGCGTCCTGCGCGTGACGCGCGCATCGAACGCATCGCGGCCATTCGTGGCCGCAGGCACGCCTTCTACCTCGACAGGTACGTCGGGGACCGCGTGGCGGTGCTCAAGCGCAAGCGCTTCGGGACGCGGTGCCCGGACTGCTACTCGCCCCACGCCAGGGTCGGCGTCATTGGCAAGTGCTGGACGTGTTACGGCACGACGTGGACTGGCGGCTACCACACGCCTCTGATCACCGCAGCGCGCGTCCGCGAGCAGCCGGCCCAGCAGGCGCTGCAGCAGGACGGCGCGATGAACGTCCGCCAGGCGCAAGTGTCGATGGTGGCGTTCCCCTGGCTCGAGGTGGATGACGTGGTCGTGGAACTCGAGACCGACAAGCGCTGGCGCGTCCTGGCGTCGGATGAGCGCGTCCTGCACAGCAGGCGCTACAAGCAGAGCCTGACCGTGCAGGAGATCCCTCGGAGCGCGGTGGAGTACAGGGTGCGCGCCCACGGCGACGGAGCAGGCATCCTCCTGTTGGACGGGGTGCTCCCATGACCGAGCCCTACATCCACAACCACAGCGCTCTCTGGCTCACCGGGGCCTTCGTGGCCTTCCTCAGGGAGCGCTTCTCGATCAAGAACGCCACGCCGTGGGTGGCCTTCGACGACCTCAACAACCCCGGCCAGGTGCTCACCGGCAGAGACGGACTGCCGTACGAGGCCATCCCGCTGTACATCATCACCGAGTTCGACTCCTCGACCGAGACCGACAACCTCTACCCTCGCATCGTCGTCACTGCGGGGCAGGACATCGGAGGCCGGCACGAGGTGATCGGCGACCTGGGTGTGGCCGACTTCACGCCGTTCCGGACCGGAGAGCGGACGAAGTGGGGCACGTCGGAGCTGGACATCGAGTTCCACGTCTACGGGGAGGAGCTCGGCGAGGCCCGGTACATCTCCGAGATCGCAGGCAACGCGGTTCGGATGACGCAGCAGTCCATCACGGAGAAGTTCACGCTCCGGGACCTGACGCCCGTGGTGGTGCAGGCCCCGCGCCCGGACGCGATGGGCAAGTGGATGGGCGCGGTCAGCATGCGCCTCTTCAAGGAGGACCGCTGGTTCACCATCCCTGACGCCAGTCGGCTCCAGAGGCTGGCGACGGTCATCGACATGGACAACGTCGTCGCTCAGACCAACGCGTCGCTGCGCGAGGTCGGGCGGGTCTCGGTAGGGTTCCCACGGTCCGCACCAGACGACCCAAGCTCCGGGGGAGGCGTCTACCCGCCGTCGTCTGCTGCGGCCGCCGCTGTCGATACCCTCGACCTCGTCGCCGCGGTCGACATTGGGGCGGGGCGCCTCGTCGCCGTCGACGTGGCGGGCAAGGCGGCCCTGGCTTCAAACCTCGACGGCGACAACCTGTGGCGTATCGTAGGGGTCGCCATCGACGCAGCCCTGCCCGGCCAGACGACGCGCGTTCACACGATGTTCTCCGCCGTACCTGTCACTTTCCAGGCCGCTCCGGCTCTCGGGACGGCCGGCAGCTACGTCTATGCGGACACGGATGGATTTGCTACATTGACCGCGCCATCCGACCCCGGGACGGTCGTCGTTCGCGTGGGTGTACTGCTCGACCCAGATGGTGCGGAGACCTCTCCGCGCGTGTTGTTCCAGCCCCTGGTGCCGTTGACATGACGCGCAGGGCCTGAGTCTGAAGAAGCACCGACCTCGCGAGGGCGTCTCCTGCCTTGTTGCACCCGCAGCGGCTATGGCGTATCCTCCTGCGAGGAGCCGTAGACCGCCCACGAGGAGTCATTCGCCATGGCCATCACACGTCCCAAGGTCCGAGTGTTCGAGGCGTTCGCCGCGACGACCCCCATCGTGGCAACGCCCACCCTGGCGGCCTTCCTGGTTGGCCCTGCCTACCACATCGCCGACTACGACAACGCCGACCTCCAGGCGTCGTTGTTGATCGGCACGTACGGGGACGCCTCGGCGGCCAGCGACGGCGCTCAGAACGGCCGCCCCCTGCCGGCGTCCACCGCGATCACCGTGGCCGACCCGCCCGCCAACGCCATCGGAGCGCTGCTCGACGCCGCCAGCGTGCAGATCGTCCTCGAGGACCCGATGGTCGAGCTCGACACGGGAACCGACGGTGTCCGGACGAACACGTCCCCTGACGAGGACCTCTTGACGTGCGCCTCGGCGACCTTCGTCACGACCGGCGTCCTCGCTGGCGACCGCGTCGTCCTCACCGACGACGCCGGTGACACCGTCGTGAAGTTCGTCAACACGGTCGTCTCCGAGACCTCGATTCGCCTGCGGTCGAACCTGCTCTCGTCCGAGCTCTCCGGCTCGCTGACGGGCATCTTCTGGCGCATCGAGCGCGCGGTCGCCACCGACGTGGCCCCGGACAGCTTCGTGGGCGTGTCCGGCCAGACGGTCTACCTGTACGGCGGCCTGACGCTGAGCGTGGACGTGAACGGCGACGGCGTGGACGAGACGGTGTTCGTGGCCTCGGCTTCGGCCTACGTCCAGTACCGGTCGCTGCGCCAGGACCTGGCGGATGTCAACGAGGTCTCCTCGGTGGGCGACATCCTCGCCAACGTCGGCAACATTGATGAGCGGAATCCCATGGCAGTGGCGCTGTCCATCGCGCTGGCCAACTCCGGCACGACGGTGAAGTACTACGGCAGCACGTCGGACACGGGGGTGGGCGCCGAGAGCCTCCTCACGGCGCACACGCAGGCCAAGGACGCGATCGAGAGCCGGGACGACATCTACGCCATCGTGCCACTGACGGGCGACCTGTCGGTGCTGGGTATGTGGAAGACCTCCGTACTGTCCCAGTCGGACCCTGACCAGAGCAACTTCCGCGTCCTCATCGGTTCGGCCGAGGAGCTCCCGACGGACCTTGAGGTGGCCGCGTCGTCGGCCACGGGTTTCGCCGAGGCCTACGGCGACGCGACCATCTTCGCTGCCACCGGTGCGGACTTCGAGACCTCGGGCGTGGCGGTGGGCGACGTCCTCGTGCTTCTTGAGAACCTGGCGGCCGACGTGGTCCTGGCCCCGGACGGCTACGAGCAGCACACGGTGGCCTCGGTCGTCCGCGGCACGACGCTGCGCCTGCTCGCCGACGCTGGGCACACCGACATCCTGTCGACCCTGTACTACGTCCGCAAGCCTGCGCCTGCGACGCTGCTGAGCCTGGCTGCCTGCTACCTCGTCGAGGCGGCGGGCAACCTCGTGGTCCTCGGCATGGACAACGCCGTCTCGAGCCCCGACAGTTACGTCGGGCAGTACTTCACCTTCACGGGCGGCACGTTGGACACGTGGGACGGCGACTACCTGATCGTCGACGTCCAGGACGAGGTCGCTGCTTCCGTGACCTTCCTCAGCGGTGGGGCTGCGGAGAATATCACGGCGACGGCCGTGACGGGTCAGGGTCTGGACGGTCTCGGCCTGTCGCTGGTGATCGACGCCACGGACCCGGACAAGGCTGCGGCCGCGGTCTCCGTGCTCGGCGACGTCGTCACGGTGGAGTGCGAGACCGCTGGCGGGGCTATCCTGACCACGGCGGACGAGCTCGTCACGCTGATCTCCGGCACTCCCCTGGCCGCGGCCCGCATGGTCATCACGACCGCGTCCGTGGGGACCCTCGCCGCGGGGGCCAACTCGCTCATCGGCGGCGCCAGTCCGGGCTTCACCGCGGTCGGCGTCACGGACGGACCGCTCGCCTCCGTCCCCCAGGAGGGCTCGGCGGTCATCAAGCGCACCGTGACGTCGGTCGTCGCGGACACGGTCACGGCCTTCCGGCCTCCGTATCGTCGCCTGCTCGACAACTCGGCCGCCTTCCAGTCCGGCGCCATCCCGGTCCAGGTCGGCGACCGCGTGGCGGTTCCTGCGGACGACACGTCGGACACCGTGCAGGTGGAGTCCATCATCTCGGACAACCGCCTGCTGTTGGACGCGTCCGATGAACTGCCGGTGGCGAGCCCGATGAGCATCACGACGCCTCAGGCCCTCGCGAGCTACAACGTGCTTCGCGCGCTGAGCAAGTCGCAGCAGGTGGACGCGGTCGCCGCGATCCCGGTCGACTTCTCGAGTCACCGCGCGGTGCTGATCTGGCCCCCGCTGGTGGACCTGGACGGTGTGACGAACGCCCGCACGGCCGAGGCGACGCCTCAGCCGGCGTTCTACCTCGCGGCCGCTGTGGGTGGCCTGGTGCAGGGCTTGCCGAGCCAGAAGCCGCTCACCTCGCTGGGGGTGAGCGGCATCTCGAAGCTGTACTACAGCAACTTCTACTTCAGTCGGACGCAGATCGACACGATCCTGGCCGCGGGCTGGATGGTGTTCCAGCAGCGGACGGCGGCGGGTCAGCCGTACATCCTCCGCCAGGTCACCACCGACGTGTCCACGCTCGAGGCGGCCGAACTCTCGGTGGTCAAGAACTACGACTTCGTCGCGCTGGCCTACAAGGAGGGGCTCGACAAGTTCAAGGGCGGCCACAACATCGTGCCGGACACGCTGTCCCAGATCCGCACGGAACTGATCGCGATCAGCAGGGCGCTGACCCGGGCGCGGCTCCCGAAGATCGGAGCTCCTCTCCTGGATGCGTCCGACCCCGAGGTTTCGCGCACCGAGGGCGTCGGCGACCGCGTGGACGTCCGCATCCCCGTCACGCTGCCCTACCCGTTGAACCAGATCGACCTGTACCTCTCGGCGTCGTAACCCCGGCCGTCACACGACGACCCTTGAACTGGAAACCCCCAAGGAGTTCACATGAACCAGACCGACCACATTCTCAAGATCGCCTCGGGTATCGGCGTCCTCGACACCCTCGACCGCCGCGGCATCTCCGTCGCGTCGTTCGCCAAGACGGCCGCCTACCATCGCCATCCTGTGCTGACCGCCCTGGCCGACGACATGGCGTATGCCCTCGAGGCGGCCGAGCGTGACGGCGCCACCACCACCAAGGTGGCGCAGGTCATCAACTACAAGTACGCCAACGCTGCGGCCGAGGGCGCCGAGGAGGCTGCCGCGGCCGCCCCCGGGATGATCCGCCGGGGAATCAACGCGGTCAAGGGCCTGGGCTACTCCATCGCGGAGAACAATCCAGCGGCAGGTCTGGCGGCGGGGGTGGGCCGCATCCAGGGCGGCTTGAGTGGCGCCAGGGACGACCTCGCCGCGGGCATGGACATCGGCCGCTTCCGCCGGGCGGGGAACGGCATCCAGATGCCTTCCACGCCGCAGGATACGGGCCTCCTGATGGTCGGCGCCGATGGCGTGGTGCCCGCCGACCCCCTGGGCGACAACAGGGTTCGGCGTCTCGGCGCGTTCCTGGGGGCCAACCCCCGCTCTTCGGCCGCGGCCATGATGGGCGTCCCCGCCGCGGGTCTCGCGGCCGCTGGCGGCGTCGGCTACGGCGGCTACCAGTACGCCAACCGCGACAGGTAGCCCACTCGGGCTCGGCTCCTCGGGCGTCAGCCACGTGGCTGGCGCCCCCGTCCCGCTCTGAAACTCCTGGAGGCGCACATGGCCAACTCCGTCACACAGTCGCTGAACACCTGGAACGCCCAGGAGAACTACGTCGAGCGGATGATGGACGACGGCGCGTTCACCGCCGCCCATCCCGACGACACGCTCGTGATGGCGGGGCCGGTCCGCTACCAGCCGCAGCTCGGCGAGGCGTTCCTCGATACGCTGTTGCCGCTGGGCATGATCATGAACTTCGGCTACCAGGCGGGGGTGCCCTCTCAGCCCATCCAGGCGCTCGGCACGGGGAGAGCGTTCGGTGTGCGCGGCAAGGCGAGCTACTCATGGTCGTGTGGTCGCCTCGTCGTGCAGGGACGAAACTTCCTCCGCGCCATCCACACGGCGGCGGTTCGTGCCAACATCGACGTCTCCAAGTTCGAGGACCCTGCGGCCACGAATCAGACGTCGACGTTCTTCATGAACCTGGACTCGGAGCTCTTCTACATCCCCTTCGGGCTGTACGTGGTCATCTCCGACAAGAGCCGCACGGTGCAGGCCGCGATGGCGCTCGAGCACTGCCACATCACGGGCTACTCGCTGTCGATCAGCGCGGGCCAGGCGATGATCATGGACAACGTCTCCGGGTGGTGTGACCGTGTGCTGCCCCTGCCTGTCGAGACGATCTTCCGCACTGAGGGCGCTCCCACGGTGGAGACGGTCCGTTCGGACGTGCTCGGCATGCCGGCCATCACCGCGCCGGACCTGACCACGAAGTAAGGAGCTCCCCGTGCGTCACCGAGACCGCGCCCGCCTCACGGCCCTCGGGCCCAACAACGGGGACTGGCGGCTCCGGACGCAGCTCGGGGACGCCCTCTACCCGACGTGGGAGTCGTTCTCCCCGAACGAGGTCGGCTGGATCTTCTCCGTGTCGACCCCTCGTGGGTCGTGCGACGTCAAGACCGCCAGCGGCCGCATACACACCGACCTGCCGTGGCCCTCGGCCGGCGGCCCCGGCGAGGTGCTCGTACCCCACACGGGGCAGCGGGTCGAGGTCCGCTATGACCTCGGCAGTCCGCCTGTACTCTCGCCTGCGCCTGGCAACCTGGCCTCGGGCCGGTCGTCGTCCCGCAACCTCGCCAACGAGCCCAACGCGCACGAGTCGGCTGCCGGCCCCACCTTCGCCCAGCGCATCCCCTTCGGACTGTCGGAGGGGGACTGGGTGCGTGTCTCCAGCCATGGTGGCGTCCTGGCGCTGATGGACGACGGCACGGCGCTGATGCGCGCCTCGGAGTTGGCGCAGGTCGTGGTGGTCCCTATGGCCGACCTGACGCGCATCGTAGGCCGCCAACTCCAGCTCCAGTCAGGCGCAGGTCAGGTGGAGTTTGCCACCGAGGACGGAAAGTCCAACCTCCGGATCGACCTGGGCGTGGACGAGTCGACCGAGACGCATCCGCTGAAGGAGAAGTGGAGGGTGAGGTGCCGGGTCGGCGAGGAGGGTGACATCGTGGACGTCCGCATCACGGACCCGTCGGGGGGCACGGTGTACAGGCACCACGTGGGTCCTGCGGGCGACGTGGATGTGGAGGCTGCGACGATGGCGTTCGACGTCCTCGAGTCCGTGGTCTTCAGGACGGGGGACCGCTTCGATGTGGTGGCGGGCAAGGGCATGACGCTGCAGACGGACGGCGTGATGCGCATGAGCAACGGAGGGACGCGGGTGCAGTCGAGGGGCTCGTCGTCCCTGCACGCGGTCGGCGACCTGTCGTTGCGGGCTGCTGCGGGCGCGCTGACGCTCGGAGGTACGAGCGGCCTCATCGCCCAGTTCCAGGGCCCTGGCATCCCGAACCCACTGACCGAGGCTGCGAGCTTCACGGTGGCGAACGGGAGCGTGGTGTGGGACGTGGGCTTCGCCACGGACACGGACATCCAGACGGCGCTGTCGGGGTTCCGGGTGAACGTCGGGAGCGTCGGTGGCGACATACGCCTCGACTCCTTGTTCGGCCACGTCAGCATCAACTCCCCGTTGCCTGGGGGGATCAAGATCGGAGGTCCGGCCCTCCCACACCCCGCCCCGGGCTGGTCGCCCTCGCCGCTGTCGTCGCCACCCGTGCTCTCGGTGCCGTTCCTGGTGTGGGCGGCCGCCGTCAGCGCCATCCTGGAGACCAAGACCGGCGGCGTCCCTGGGGCCACGGTGCAGCCTCTCGCGGCGTTGATCGCGGCCGCCCCCAGCAAGTTCGTCATCCTCGGAGGGTAGGACTGTGGCAAACAAGCCCGGTGGTCTGTTACAGTCGGTCCAGGGTCTCCTGAGAGCGCATGTACGCCGCAAGCTGGCGTACCTCGCCAGGGACGCGCACTTTCTGGCCAACCAGGCGGACAAGCGGAGGAGCCATGCGTCAGTGGCGGAGCCTACATCTACCGGGACTGATCCCGGACTGGCTGCCGCCGGGCGTCCGAGGGCTCAACACCTACGTCCTGGAGCCGATCGACGAGGTCCTGCATCTCCTCGGTGAGGCGCTCCGGATCGTGTCCCTGGCGCTGGTCCTCCTCGAGGATCCTCTCGTTGCCGCCATCAACCTGGTGCTCGCCGAACTCCAGGACCTGATCGACTCCTTCGTCGCCCTGTACGGTGTCCACGTCCTCTTCATGCCCGCCATCAGCGGCACCCCCGCCACCATCCTGTCCAACATGCTCGAGCTGGCCCCCGAGGGCGGCTCCACAGGCACACGCGCATGGTACGACGCCTTCACCAGCAGCGTGTACGACGACGGCGACATCCATCGGCCAGACTACCCCGACGACCACTACGTGGTGTCTGCCACGTTGATGTTCGGCGTCAAGGGCCTCGGCAACCTCCTGCGCCTGCTGACCCTGCTCCGCCGGCTCTTCGGCCGCCTCACCCCCTACAGCTTCGATGACGACGCGCTCCCCGTGCCCCAGAACCTGCGCCTGCGCGGACTGACCGCCAATGCTTCCAGGACCGACGGAACGACAGCCGAGGACGTGGTGTGGATCGCTGGCCAGGACGCGGCTGGAGGACTGACCGCCTACCTCAAGTGGGACGCGCCCTCGACCATCAGTGAGGCCATCCGGCTGTTCAAGGGGGCGACGGCGCGCGTCGTCGCCACGCGCCTGTACATCCGGTCTGACCGCCCCTTCGAGGTCACCGACGCGGATGAGGAGCTCTCGGCGCACGAGGTGTGGTCGACGACCTCGCCAGCGTTCGACGACTTCAAGCTCGTACGCGTTGACCCGGAGACGGTGTACTACGCCGCGGTGGGGTTTGACGCGGAGGTTCAGGTCGAGGGGGGGACCCCAGAGGAGGTCGAGATCCTGTCGCACTACGCAGCCTCGAACAGCGTCACGCTGCGGGCGCCAGTGAAGTCCGCCAGACGCCGTACAGGCCCCACAGGCACGCCTCCGGACTGGGTGAGCCTGCAGTCATCACTCGACATCTTCCCGGGCCTCAGGGAGGCCGTCACGGCGCTCCGCGACCTCGTTGAGGACATGAAGCAGGACCTCGTCACGTCGTCGTTCGATGACCTGCAGGAGGCCATAGCGCTCATCCAGGAGTACGCGACCTTCTACAGGAAGCGGGTGCAGGCCATTGAGGCATTCGTCGACCAGTTCTCGCGCGTCCTCGAGGCGTTGAACCACTTCGACCTGTACCTGTACCTGTTCGGAGGCGTGGGCGGGACGGAGCTGCTCGTCGGCGAGATGCAGGAGGCCCTGTTCGCACCGGACACGCAGAACAAGCCCCCGTTCGACTCTGTGGACGACTACGTGGCGTCGGTCACGCTGGTCGCCGCGGCGCGGGAGCCCGCCCCGGTGCAGGCTACCATCAACGTCCTCCAGGCCCTGTTCGGGTACACCCCCTCGGATACCTCGCTGCTGGATCTGGCAAGGCAGGCTGCCACTTCGGTAGCGCCTAACTCTACTGCCGACGGCGAGGACCCTGCCCCTGTCGCCGGGGCGCCTACGACGCAGGCGCTGATCGACGCTGCGGCCGCAATGATCGACGAGGAAGCCGACGCCGTCCTGCGCGAACTGTCGGAGCGACAGCTCGCGGGTACGCCGGCATGACAATTTTACAGCGAGGCTGTATCATGTCCAACAGCGGACTGTGGGGCAACGCGCACGTGGAGGTACGCGCTATGCTGGCTCATAGCAGTGACCAGCTCCAGAGGGTCAAGGCGTGCTTTGACGCAACCGCGGCGTCCGACGCGCGCATCCAGGCCCGGGCAGGTCACATTGAGGACCAGGTGGCCCTCGACAACGAGGATGACAACCCGGAGGAGTCATCAGATGCCGACCGACAACACCGTCGACCCTCGGGTGGAGCTCCTCCTGGAGCGGAAGATCGCGGCGCTGCACCGCGAGCTATCCCTCGAGCTCAAGGAGGGAGTCGCCGAGCTCAAGGCCATGATCGGCCGCCAGACGGACCAGGGACACGACCTGGTCTTGTCCAGCGAAAAGGCCCTGCAGCGCCATCGGGACCTCGAGGCGACGATCCTTCGGCTCGAGTCCCTGGTGCGTGGGGGCGGAAGTGACGCTCTCACTACGCGCGTCGACGACCTGCACGCTCGACTCCGGAAGGTCGAGACTGAGGGCGAATCCTGCCCCGTCGCGACACCTCACCGGCCCTCGGCGGCCCCTAGCCTCGCCTCGACCTCGGGGCAGGAACTGGTGCCTGTCACGCTGGCGGGCATCGACTCCAGGACGAAAGTCATCGTGGCCGCTGTGACCCTGGGGTTCCCTGTCGTGTTGGAGGTCGTCCGCTGGCTGGTCTCCCGGGCCTAAGCCACCGGGTTCCCGCAGTTCGTCCCGCCGAAGATGTCCTCCCACCACAGCCCGATATCGCCCTTCTGGGCCGAAACGTGATGGTGGCCGAACACGCCTCGTCCCTTGGCGTCCCCGTCCCTGACCGCGACGCCGTACGCCGGGGCGTGATCGACCAGCCCAGACGGCTGTCGCGGTGACTGAAACGGGATGTCGAACAGAAGGCAGAGATCCTTCACGTAGGTCCGCACCGTCCGCGCCGTCTGCGGGTCGAGCGTCAACAGTCCGAAGCTCGAGGTCAGCCTCTGCGTCGGGTCAGACTTGCGGATCGCCACGTCCAGGCCGTCCCTGCGGTACAGGTTGAGGTAGCCCTCCGGGGCCTCCCGGTGCCCCGCCACAGGCTGCTGGCAGATGTCGACGCCGATGGTCGACGCGTTCACCGCGCCCGCGTGCCAGGCGACGTGATTCAGGTCCAGCCACTGGTAGACCGACCCGCCGGAGATGCCCGCGTGGCTCGAGTGCCCGGCGTTGGCCAGGCTGTCCCGACAGTGCCGAGGCGTGATGCCACCCCAGTGCAGCAGGATGGCCGTCGGTGTGCGGTGGGTGGACCGCGCCCATCCACCTCCGCGGTGGAGGTCCAGGCCCCCCAGGTCCTCCCACGTCAAGATGTGCAGGTCGGGCGACGTCGCCCGGATGCGCCTGTTCCCCACGATGTGATAGGGCTCGTGGTCAGCGACGAAGTCGTAGGTCTTGCACATGGCCGCCCACGTCGCTCGGCCGAGCTTACCGTCCACCACGGAGAAGCCCGTGGACGCCTGGAAGGCACGAACTGCCTTGGCAAAGGCCGCCGCCTGCCCGTCCTTGACGGACCAGGGATCCCCGCCCAGTCCTGGGTACTCCTCGACGGCCTGTGGCCAGATCTTGCCAGCCCACCCCAACTCCGTCGACGCCCGCTTGTTGAAGGCGACGGCCGACGCCGACGCCAGGGATGCGGTCTCACTCATCGTCGTCCCCCGCGGGCGCGGGGGCGCCCTCTTCGGCGACCTCGCCCCCGGCGTTGATCGGGTCGTACTGCAGGGCCCAGTCACCGCCCGCCGATGCCTCGCCGATCCTACCGTTGTCGAGGTTGTCCCTGTAGGCCGCAGCGATCTCCGACAGCGCCACCGAAGCCCCCGTGGCGGCCGAGACCCCCACCAGCTCCAGGCGCCCGGCCACCGGGTTGAACTGGATGCGGATGTCGTTCGCCTGCATCCCTGCCGTCTCGGCGCACTCCGCGAGGAACTGCTCGATCTGGGCGGACACGCCCAGTGGAACGTCCGCGGCCGCCATCAGGTCCTGCATCAGCCGCCGGAGGCTGGTCCGGTACACAGTCGGCCGGTCATCCAGCCGCAGACCCTTCGTCATCGTCGCCATGAGGCGTCCTCAGGTAGTGAGAGTTCAGGATGAGGCGGTACTTCAGATGCTGCTCCGCAGGCACCGCCTGGAAGAAGGAGGCGTTGTCACGGCGCTCCTCCGCGATGAGGCCCAGGTGCACCGATCGCGCGAGCACCACGAGGACGCGCCGCTGGTCCCAGACGGACGTCGCCCCTGTAGGGCTACGCCAGGTCGGCATGGCGCCATCGGTCTTGACGGGTTCGGACGCCAGCGCCGCCTCCAACAGTCGACCGATCGGCACCCAGCCGTCAGGATGGCCGCCCTGAGCACCCGTAAGCGCCAGGTACACACGGTCGTAGTCCGGGTTCTCTACGTAGATGCGGCAGCGTGGCTCGACCATGGTCACCCCTCAAGGTAGTCGGTGCGTACACCTCCTACCACGTACCCTACGCCGAGTCAACGCTATCTAAAGAGAGCGCCCCGGGGTAACCCCGGGGCGCTCTCACGGGAGGCTACCCGACGAAGAAGTCGAGCAGCCTCACGAAAACCAATCGGATGAGCTTCATAGCGCTCTCCCCCTGGTTGTGCCCGGCCATGAGCCGGGCGTTGAGTATCGAGCGAGCAGTTTGCCTGCCCGCTCAATGTCTTATGCCTGCGTCGGGCTGCGAACCCAGACAGGACTACAGGGTCCCGACCATGCGCTCGATATCGCGCATCGCGTCCCTGGCTGCGTCATAGCGCTTCATGGCCGCACTGTAGTCCTTGTGGGTGGAGGGGCTCGACGCGACGTCGCGGAGCTCGTCGGCCGCCTCAATGAACTCCAGCACGACTGCGGTGGACGGGGAGACGTGCTTCAGGTCAGAGACGGAGTACACGGCGTACCTCAGCGGGCGACGAGCACGTTGCGCTGGCGGCGCAGAACGTCGCCGTCGGTGGTCAAGCCCGTGGCCGAGGTGGCCACGGGGTCGGTGCCCTGGACGATGAAGAGGTAGTCGAGCACCAGGGCGGTGCCGTCCCAGTCGGCCAGGATGGCGTCGAGGGCCTCGGCGCACTCGCGGTCGGTGGGCCGCGCCGCCAGGGTGGACACCGTGGTCTCCGGCTTGCCGAAGACGTAGAAGAGCTGCGCCACCCCGAGGACGGTCACGAGGCAGACCGCGACGTGGACCTCGTCCCCGACGACGAGGAAGGCCGTGGTGTCGTCGGACGCGACCGCGTCCGCACCGCCGGCGAGCGCCGTGGCGGCCACCGCCGTCTGCGCCGTACCGCCGGACGCCGTCGACGCGTCGATGAGCGCGAACGCGTCGATGTTGAAGGCCGGGTCGGTGTTGTCGGTCAGCGCGGCCACGATGTCCGCGGCCGTCGTGGTGATGGCCCCGGCGACCTTCTCCAGCGTGATCGTGATCTCCGGGCCCGCGACGCCCGCCACCACCTCGATGGACAGGTCGGAGTCCACGTCGTTGGACTCGAGCTTGACGATGGCGATGTCGTCGCCGGCGACGCCATAGTCCCTGGCGGTGTAGAGCACGGCCTCGAGGGTCACGCTGGACCGTACCGCGATCACCGCGCCGTCCCCGAGCAGGATGTCCGTGTCGGCGCCGTCCAGCGCGGCCAGAGTGGTCGTCGTGACCGAGGTGTCCCCGAGATAGGCCACGGCCGCGCTGAAGTCCAGGTTGACCCGGTACGCATCGCCGCCGGTGGCGCCGGTGAAGGTGCTGACCGTGGTGCCCGTGGTGACCCCGATGGCCCCCGCGATGGCGCCCTCGCCGAGGGTCTGCTTCCGAGCAGCCTCGCCCACTGCGCTCAGACCGAAGGCCATCACGATCAGGTACGCCGGGCCCGCATCCATCGACTGGATCGTCAGGACGTCGTAACTGATCAGCTCCCTGCCGACCGTCGAGTCCGACCAGGTGCCGATCAGGTCGGCCAGCGCGTCGTCCACGGACGTCAGGTTCGCCAGGCCCGCGAGCTTGAACAGCGGCTGGGCCGCCGTGTCCCCGTTGTAGTGGAACTGCAGCGCAAGAACGGGGTGGTAGTCACCGTTTTGCGCGACCGGGGCGTGGAGCGTGGTGCCCGACAGGCTGTAGCCCTCGGCCGCCTGGGCGTCCACGATGGCCTGAGCCGCGGCGGCCAGGTCCAGGACGTCCTTGATGCCGAGGACCTTGAGGCGGGGGTTCTGGGTGGCCATGGGGCCCTCCTTGTGCAGATTGGATGGGACGTTGGACGCAGCACGGTCACTGCGGGATTATACTTACCCCTACGCCCAGCGCAAGTCCACCCGTGCCGTCTAAAGGAGAGGGTTGCGAGCGCCGAAGCGCCCACAACCTCCTCGCGCCCGTCAGGGCGTCTCGGCGTCGAAGTCGGCGTCGACGTCGAACTCCGCGACGTCGAGGCCCTCGAGGGCCTCGACGTTGCCGCGGGCGACGTCGGAGAGCTTGAAGCCCTCCCCCCCGCCGAGGCGAGGTCCGAGCTCGGCGCGGTCGCGCCGCTCCCCCCACCACCGGCCCTCGAAGTCGAGGAACCGGTCGGCGGGGGGAGGCGCCCCGGCCGCGTCAGCCAGGAGCTTGCACAGCTCCAGCGCCTCGTCCGGGAGGCCGAAGACCCCCCAGATCTGCGCCGCGACGAACGCCGGGTCGCTCCGGTCGGAGACGACCAGGCGCCGAGGCCTGCGGACGTGGCGGCCGTCCGCCGTGACCGTGTCGGTCATGTGGATGGCGAACGACGCGCCCTCCACGACCAGCGCGTCCGCCTCCTCCAGACGCGCCGACCGCGTCTTTCGGAGGTCGATGCGCGTGCTCCCGTCGTGGAGCACCCGCTCGACCTCACGGCCGATCCCGAGCCGATACCAGGACCGCACCGACCTCTTGGCCAGCACGGACACCTGGCGGTCCGAGCCGCCCGCCAGGGCCCACATCAGTCGGCCCTGCGTCAGGACCCCAGCCCTCGTGTGCAGGTAGCCGCTCTTTGCGGCCACCTCCAGGGACGTGGCGAGGTGGTAGAGGCCGTCCTCCTCGAGGACGGCCCCCTTGGCCCGGCGGAGGGCGCGGCCGTTCTTGACGAGCCAGGCCGGCGTGGCCTCGCTCAACGGCACCTCGACGACGCGGTTCGCCGTCTTCGACAGACGGACGACCGCAATGCCCGCGTCCGTCTCCTCGTTGACCGCGAAGATCATGCCGGGGCACAGGACCCCGCCGATCTCCCGGCCGCCGAGCAGGTCGACGAGCTGGACGCCGTCGGCCCCGGTGCGGCCGTCCCTCGTGCGGTACGCCCGCACGAGCCTGTAGTCGCGCTCGAGGCGCCAGGGCCCCAGCGCCAGGCTGGGGTCGGTGTTGTAGGTGGCCGCACTCGAAGGGGTCGGGACGGGGAGCAGTTCCATAGGTCCTCCTGCAGCCCGCGTCTTGCGGGCGCTTCAAGGGGGTTGTGGGGCGCGCGGTCGCGTTTGGCGAGGCGCACCACCTTGTACCAACACTGCGGGAGGTGGAAGACTGCACTTGCTGGCCGTGCCCGGCCGTACCCCTAACTGCGCATATCGACTATTCAATGGCGCGTACTTTCCAGCCCGGACCACACGCGGTCGACAGACTTAGACCGACACGTGCGCCATATACTGCCGCCATGGACCGTATCGAGGGTCCGTCTGTAGACACCGTCGAGCACGGGACTGACAGGCTTTGGAGTTTTAAACATCTAAATATCGATACGAGGGTGCGGCTGGGAGCGCCGTGCCACTCGGGCCCGGCGGTCTTAGACGCTCTAGAGAGGCAAAAACGGCATGTTTCGTCTCCGAAGGGCACTTGCACCGCAGCGGTCTCTCCAGCGCATCAGGGTTTGGAAATGTGGAGTGCGTACACGCCGGCCTCCGCAGGCTATAGCGTACTCAACTGCCTTAATACGCTGGCACATTTCGCGTCTAGAGGCGCTGCGCCATTCGCCGAAGCCCAGCAGCCACGTCGTACCCGGAGTCCGTAGGCTATGAGCATCCAAATGCCCATATACGGAAGAGGCCGTTCTCCCTGGTATGCGCCCATGGGAGACGGCCTCTATTATATACTCCTCTTCTTGAAACAGACTACCCCGTATCTCTCTTGTGCATGCGTGACGTAAAGGTCAAGGAGGGAGGGCGTAGAAAGTTTCTTGCGGCGCGTGAATGGAGCGCGGCGTCGACAGGCAGTCGTGGCTGTGGTAGTGTACCGGAGCCAGAGGAGCGCACGAAGACCGCGGTCTCCAGGCGCGCGAGGACTGTCAAGACCCAGTCGGAGACCTCGTGCTCGGCAATGATGTGGCAGGAGGGCTTGTCGATGACTGTTACCCGCGGCACACTCAACCCGGTGCGTCAGACGGCGGTGGGAGGTGGAGGGGGCGGCGGAGGGCCTCCGGAGACCTTCGCCACCATCGCCGCACTGCTCGCTCAGCACGCGGCCGCGCCGATCGCTGATGGCGCCGTCTGGGCGGTCTCCAGCGTCGACGCGGGGGACCCTGTCTACGGCACCGTGGGCGGGGGCGCGCTCGTTCCTGACCCCGTGCGCGCTTGGCTTGATCGCGGGGAGCGGTCGCTCCCCCTCGCGCGTCGCATCAGGCGACCCGTCTCTCTCGACGTCGAACCCTCCGGGGTCGACTGGCTCTGAGGATCATCATGGCCCTGCCCCTCTTGACCTGGGACCAGACCGCGTGGGTCGTCGTCGGAGCGACGGACCACACGACCTACCTCGACGCCATCGCCGCTGTCTTCGCGGCGTCCTCGACGTGGGAGCTCGCCGAGACGAGCACCTACTGGAGGTCGTTCAAGCCCACTGCGGGCTCGGCGATCCCGGATGCGCGTATCCTCGTCTTCTACGGCAACGGCCTGGCGGTGCCCCACGCGACGGCCCTCGGAGCCAGGACGTCCTCGGCCTCGAACCTCATGGCGTTTGTGGGCATCTCCCCCGACGCTGGCGCCACCGCGGCCGGCGACCCGACCGTTGGCGTGCCCTACGCGGGGAGGAGGTGGATCGGCTTCCACTCGTTCGACAAGCCCGCCACACGGGTGACCAACCAGATGTACGGCGTCCTCTCGGAGGAGGCGGTTGCCCTGTTCGTCCAGAAATCCTCGGTGGACACCTCCTGGGGCAGCTTCGTCGTGGGCGCCCTGGGCGTGGCGCACGTCGACGACTCTGAGGCGGATGAGCGGCTTTGGATGGTGTACGGCTCAGGCGGGTCCGGCGGTGCGGACATTGTCACCACGTGGGCGGCATCGTCTCCCACCGCAGCGGCCGCCTTCCTGTCGAGCTACAGCGCGCCGTCGGCGACGTACAACCAGCTTTACCTCGCAGATCCGGGTTCGCCCTCGACGGTCCGCTACTGCCACAAGCAGCAACAGCTCCCCCAGGTTGACGCGAACACCCTCGTCTCGACGAGCGGGAGGACGATCGTCCTTCCACTCAACTTCACCATCGAGTCAACGCCGAAGCGACACGGCGGCCATCTCCGCCAGATGGGGGTGGGGCCGAGTGCGGTGTGCCGGACGATCCTCCAGGACGCCACGTTAGCCGACAAAGGCATCGTGTTCGCCCCCTCGCTGGTCACGGCGTATCCGTGCCTGGTGTTCACCGCCGACGCCATCTGAGACGCCCGCATGACCGTGACCCGAGGCACAGCCAACCCCGTCCGGCAAACAGCGGAGGCCAGCATGCCTACCGACGTGTTCAACCGCGAACTTCGGTTCGCGGACCTGGTCGCGAACACCGACTACACCGTCGTGACCAACCCCGCAGGTGTGACCCGCGACGGTGAGAATCGTCTGGTGCTCACCGCCAACGACACGGTCGGCCCTACCACGGTCATCTCCCTGGCTCCGCTGCTGCGCCTGCCCTTCTTCCACATCACCGAGGTGTGGGTGGGGATGTCCCTCGCCTCGTCCGCCCAGGACTACGCAGGCGGCACGAACACGCACCTCAACACGCGGTTTGGCATCCGGCACTACGCGAAGTTCTACACGCCCACCGACGCCTCGCCGCGCCACTGCGAGGCTCACGTCGGCAAGTCGACGGCGACGAACTGGACGACGTCAGCCGCGCGATGGGACTCGGCGCTTTGGACGCGCGGCAACGCCGCCGGCCAGTCCAACCTGAGCCTGCTCAAGATGCTGCAGTTCGGCCTCTACCACCTCTCGACCCAGGTCTACCCATCGCAGGTCGCCCATTCCTCGGCCGGGTGGGGTGCGGGCGTCAATGGGGGGAAGGGCACCAGCATCGGCATCCCGAGCCTCGGCGTGGACTGGACCGCGGAGACGGAGAGCGGGGAGCTGGAGCTCTACGTCGACCTCGGGGTCAATCCGGCGGGCAAGGACCTCGCCGTGACGCTCGACTACCTACTGGTCCGAGACTACGTGGGCAAGCTCCACCCTTGACCAGTCCCCGGCCTCTCGCCACGGCCGGGGACGATGACAGGTTTGCGGCGCTCCTCTACCAGATCGGTCCCGGCATGACGGTGCGGCTATGACGGACAGGATCTACAACGGCTACACGACGCGGCGCATCCCCCGCGGGGGCAACGTGGACTGCACGGACGGCCGCGCGGTGGTTGCCAGGCCCGACGGGGGCAGCCTCGCGGGCTACACGGCCATCCTGTACCTCGAGGCATCTGAGTACGACACTTCGCTGGAGGGAGTACGCGTTGACGGCCGGCGCGCGGAGAACCCGGAGTGGCCCATCTGGAACGCCGACCCGGCGACCGAGCACACGCCGAACATCGACATCCTCACCCTGATGGACGAGACCGTACTGCCGGACGGCACGGTGTACCTGGACGGTGTCACGAGCACCAACGCGGTGTCCGACGGCCTCCATGTGTCGATGGTGTGCAGGGTGGATGTACGCCGCTGCACGTTCGAGGGCGCACGGTTCGGCATGGGCATCAGCGCGGCCGGCTGCACGGCGGTCTTCGCCGACTGCACGACGAACAACCTCAAGTACGAGCCCAACGCGCAAGCGCTCTACCCGCTGCCCTCCCTGGTCACCATGGAGCGCATCACCCTTGACGGCGTCCGCGCCTGCAACCTCCTCATCGAAGAGCCTGCCGTGACGCTCATCGGCACGGACATCGGGGTCGCGGCCGAACTTCGCCTTGAGGACGGCGCCCCCCCGGACGCCGTGACCTCCGTCGGCGCCCGCATGACCATGACGCGCTGCCAGGGCGACACGACGGTCATCTACACGCCGAAGGCCCTCATCCTCGACGACTGCTCCACCGGTCCGGTGTTCCTGTACTGGCAGACGGCCAGCCGCCAATACGACGGCGGCCAGGTGACGGTGCGTAACTGCGCGCTCCTCGACACCTGGACGACCTACGGCTACGGCCAGATCGACATTGAGGACTGCACGGGCAACTTCGTCATCATCGCGAACGACGCTTCAGGGCCCTTCGACCCTCGGCCGAGTACCCCCCTGGTCCTCACGCGCGCAGGCAACGTCATCAACATCGAAGCGGCAGGGACGTACACCGTCGACGAGCTCGGCGCGCTGATTTGAGCCCTGACACGGCCATAGGCTGGCGACGCCGTCGTACTGGCGTCCGGTGTTTCCGAAAGAGGCCAGCTCCGGCGGGTCCGTGCGATGTAAGTGCCCTTCCGAGTCGAAACATGCGTTATTTGGCCGCTGAGCATGCTTAACACTCTCGTCGCCGCACCCGACGGTGCTCCCACGCCGATGGTCGTACCTAAAGTATAGCGACCATGGAGGCCTAAGCCGGCCAGCACGCTATACGCCGAAGACCCCAGCTCGACCCTTGCGGGGTCCTACTATGGTGTCCGAGGCTGCCATAGTCCAGCGGCATCGACACCAACGGAGCCCCCGGCGCTGTGTATTGAACACGCGGAAATAGCATCTAGGCGTGGGTAGTCCACCCCCGCTCGACGCAGAAGACCTCGACGATGACCTGCGCGGCCATCCTCCTGCCCGCCGCGAAGCAGTATCCGAGCGCGTGCGCAGCCAGGTCTCGGCCCGTGGGCTGACTGTACATGCCCAGGAGGCTGCGCAGGAACTCGACCTCCTGAGCGTCGGTCCAGTCGCCTGCGACGCGTGCCATCTCCACCAGCCTGTTGCCTGAGAGCTCAGGCGGGTATGCGGCGGCCTCCGAAGGCGCCCGAGGAAGCCAGGCTCCGCGCTCCTGCCTGCCCGCGACGCGCCTGTCGGCCAGGGCGTAGTTGTAACTGTTGACCGCCCCAAGGGGCCAGGACAGCGGATAGCCGTCGGGCGTCGATGGAGCAGAGTACATCTGCCCCTCGAAGCAGACGTAGACCTCCGGGCCGTAGTCCGCGCCGGTCCCGTGCCACCCCGTGAAGGTTAGCCCAGCCTCCGCCAGCGCGATCCAGTCCTGGTACGCGCCGTAGTTCACCTCGTCCATGTCGAAGGACACCCAGACGGTGCCGTCCACCGTTTCCATCGACTCGGAGTCGGTCAGGTCGACGCCCTCAGGGGGCAGGTACATGTACTCGAGATGGACACGCCTCGCGCGGTCGACCTGCTCGAGCGGCATATCCAGCCTCAAGGAGCACCGGTCACCCATGGCTGTGCGTCGCCCCAAGCGGGGTAGCGCGGTACGGGACGCCGAACCAGTCCACTGCGCCGTCGCAACTGAATCGGAGGATGAAGGCGCGCTCGGGCAGCGCGACACGATCCGTCCGGGAGACCGTGTACTGCAGGACGTCGGTGGTCGTGACGCCGTCCTTGATGGTCAGGATGAGCAGGTCCCCACGGACGTCCTCTTCGTCCAGGTGAAAGACCCGCAGTCGGCCGGAGAAGTGGGGCCAGTCGATATCGTCGATTCGCATTGGGATTGTCGTCCGTGTTGTAGGTGTAGGCGCCGAGGAGGACGTGCTCTTCCTGCCGACGCCCGACGCGGTAGGCTGGGGCCGGGGGTCGCCGATGCGGGCTGGCATGCTCAGCCCCGGGAGGTCACCCGCCGGACGGCTCCGGGCCGTGCTCGTCTCCAGCGGCTGCGAGGTCCTCAGCGTTGCGCTTGACCTCGAGCTTCCTCATGTAGCGCCTGAGCGCGGCCGCCATGCCCTCGGCCCACGCCACGGCCTTGGGCTTGTCGCAGGTTATGCCGCTGGCGTAGCAGTGCGCCCACCTGTCGCCCCCGAGGACCCTCCACCGGCTCATGATGAGCAGGGCGGCCTCGACGTTCGTGTCGACCCTGTACAGGTCCACGACGTTGTAGGGCCCGTGACGGCCCGTGACGAAGTAGGGCTTGACCTGCAGAAGGCCGATCTCCCCGCCCCCTCCGAGGGCACTGGCGTCGAACCTGGACTCGCGCCACGCCATCGCGGCGACGAACACCGGGTCGAACCCCTTCTTCGGCGCCTGGTCCTCGATGGACTCGCACGCCACTTGCGCGCGGTCGGCGGAGACGCCTTCGGTGCTGGCGAGCGCGATGCACGCGCACACCAGCAGACTGAACTTGCACATGGTGATCCTGTTGCTTAGGGCTACGCCGGCTTGTACCGCCGGCACAGCGCATTCACGTCTTCCCAGGACAGCTCCTGGGAGTAGAGCGTCGAGGCACCCTCGGTGCGGCCGTCAAGCGCCTCGAGGTGCTCGGCCTCGAAGTGGACGCCCCGTGGCGTCGCGGCCGCGACGAGACCGGCGCAGATCTGGGCCAGGGGCTGCACGCCGTCGACGGTCATCGCCGCGCCGCCCTCCGTGGTTCGCAGGGACGCGGAGTTCTGGACGTAGCGCGTGGCCGCCATGAAGGCGGCATCGACCCTGACGAACCCAGGCGACCCCCAGACGAGCGCCAGGGAGCGAAGCCGGTCGTCGCGGACTGCGTTGAACAGCGTATGGAGGTCGCCGAGGATACTGACGAGGTCGAGGTTGACCTCGACGACCGCCAGGACTGGCTCAGGGCCCGAGGGTACGAGCTCGACAGCGGGGATGAGCAGGTGCATGTCACGACTCCCGGATGAAGATGTCGACGGGGTTCACCCCCGCCGCGGTCGACATCATGGACGCGATAGCGCCGCCCTGTCCAGCGATGTGGCAGGCGGCGTCCGTGACCAGGATGCCTCGCGAGGAGTTGGCCAGTGCGATGCTCCACCACCCGCGGAGCCCCAGCTTCCTGGACGCCCGTAGCGCAGCATCCGAGACGCGCGCCGTCAGCGGGGACACGGTCTCCATGGGCTCGAGCACCCCGCCATCGGTCTCCAGGGACCAGGGGCCGAAGAGCTCCGGGTCTGGACCGAACAAGGGGCTCGACCATCCTGCGACGACGAACCGTCCAGGGTCGACCCTCTCGTTCCACGTGGCCTCGACCCACGTGTGCGCCATGCCCAGGAAGTCCCGGATGGGCCGTATGCCGTAGGCGAGCTCACGCCACATGCCCGCGACCCGCGCAGGGGGCAGGCGGTCGAGCGCGACCTCCTCGGTGGCGCTCACGCCGAACGGAGCGAACTGCGGCAGGACGCTGACCGTCCCGACGCCGAGTGGGATCGAGGCCGCATCCGCGGAGCTGATGCAGGCGGCGTCCCCGAGCTTGTCCGACCTCCGCAGTCGGTCCATCGCGGCGATGACGGTGTCGACCCTGCCAGCGTCCATGTCGCCCCTGTCGTTGACGAACGCGCAGGGGAGCACCCCGCCCAGGTCGAGCGGGACGAACTCCACTTGCCTCCGCTCTCGGGCCTCTCTCGTGAGCTGATGCACGACCACAGAGGGCCCCACCGCCCGCGCGAGGTTGCCGTTGTAGGACAGTACCCGCGGGTGGTCCTCCCGGATGCGCAGGTACGCCATGAACGTGCGGTCGCACACGTAGACGAGCTCAGCCATTCGTCACCCCCGCCACCGCCGAGAAGACCGAACACGTAGCGAAGCGCCTCGACATCGGCACGTGGTGCTCCAGCGCCTCGACGACCCACACGGGGAGGCTGGACCGCTCGTCCGCCGTCTTGTCCTTGCGGACGCCGTGCGTGGCCCCGCAGACGGAGCAGCGCACCATCACGGCCGCCAGCCACGACTCCGACGGCTCGTAGACCTCCTTCTCAAGGATCGCCGTCGACGTCCTCCGCTCCGCCCACACCGAGCACGTCCTCGGCGGATGCGGGCACTTGTCGGTCCCCATCGTCCCTCCTCCTCATGTGCCTACGCCTGTTCACCGCGATGGTGAACAGGCAGTCTGTGACCAGGCGGATGGGTTCGCCGCCGGCGTTCACCATGCGGCTCGCCTCTTCGCAAGCGTCGAAGAGCGTCGTGTACGCGCCGGGTTTCGACTCCGGCCCCAGTACGCTCCTGGCGTAGGCCCAGGCGTTCATGCGCGCCGTGGGGCCCTGGTCGGCGGGCATCAACCGGATGACGGCGACGACGCCGACGTCCGGCAAGTCGAAGCGCGCGCCCGTACTCCGGCCGAGCTTCGACTGCAGGAACGCCCCGGCACCCCCGGCCAGGACGGTCTCAGCGTCCTTCGACCCCGTGCGGAACCGAAGCACGAGGGTCTCGAACCACCCCTCGAGCAGTCGCCTCCTGCGGCCCTGTCCGCGCTTGTCCGTCACGCCAACGGCTCCTGGTCCTCCGGGTGCGAGTAGATGGCGACACCGACCTCGATCGCGAACTGGCGGATGGACGCCTCAAGGGCCGCTCGCCACAACGGCGAGGTGTCCTCCCAGTCGGCGGCGAGCTGGGCCTCGGTCAGCTTCTGCATCGAGGCCGGAAGGTTCGCACGCAGCAGGTAGTGGAACCTCTCGGCGGCGCGGGCCACGAAGAGCGCGACGTCCTCCTCGGTCGCCTGCACGACCAGACGGCGCGCGTCGGTGCCCTGCTCCTTCTCGCTCTCGCGGCGGACCGTCTCGACCCACGAACTGGGCGGGTCGGTGGCGGCGCCGTCGACCTCCGCGGTGTCCGCGGCCTGGCCCTGGAAGATGTCAGCGAACTTCCCTAACGTACGCTCTTGCATTTCCGCTCCTCAATGGCGAGTTCCCGGAGTTCGACGTCGAACTCCAGTTTGGTGTAGAACGCCCGGCGCTCCTCGATGCCAGGCCGCTTCACGCGCCAGGCAGTCTCGAGGTCGTCGGGCAGTGGAACGTCGACGCGCAGTTGCGTCAGCGCCTTCCACAGGCGCAGTTCGTCGGCGGCCGCAGCGATCTTCGGGTACGGATTCTTGAGCGATGTCGGAGCGAACGCCAGCAGGCCCTCCACCGACCCGTGCTCTGCCAGCAGTGCCTGGGCCCTCTTCGGTCCGATGCCCTTGAGGCCCGGGATGTTGTCCGAGGTATCCCCTCGGATCGCCAGGAAGTCGACGACCTTGTCTGGCGGCACTCCCAGGCGCTCCTCGACCCCCTCCCAGTCCGTCAGCCCCTTCGAGCTGTCGTACAGCAGGACCGTGCCCGCTCGGTCGACTAACTGGGCCATGTCCTTGTCGCCGGTGCACACGACGACGCGGCGCTGCCTGGCCCACTCGCACGAGGCCGCCGTGGCGATCACGTCGTCCGCCTCGAACGTGTCGGCCCGGAACGTCGGGACCCCAAGCACGGCGCACAGCTCGTCCAGCAGCTTCCACTGGCCGCCCATGTTGGACGACTTCTGTACCCGCGTGGCCTTGTACTCCGGGTACAGCCCTCGTCGGAACGAGCTCGCCGACTTGCAGTCCCACGCGACCACCCAGTGCGACGGCCGCAGCGTGGCGTAGATGTTGCGCAGCATGTGCACCATCCCATAGACCGCCCCGGTGTACACGCCAGTCGAGGTCTTCAGGTGCTCCATGGCGTAGAACGACCTGTAGGCCAGGTTCGACCCGTCGAGCACCGCGAGGGTCTGCTGCGCCCTCACCGGTCACTCCTCGTGCTCAGCGTGAGCTTGACGTCGCCGCGGCCCGTCCCGTCGCAGTCCGGGCACTCGGGCGTCTTGCCGTCGATACCGCCGGGGGACAGGCGGCACGTAGGGCAGACCGCGCCCGTACCCTGGCACGCCTCGCACTCACCCTGGGTGCCGCAGCCGTCACACGCCCGGCACTCGACCACGCCCTCGCCAGCGCACTCCGGGCACTCTACCTGCCCTTCGCCCCGGCAGCCGCCGCACTCAACCCGTCCCAGGCCGTTGCAACCGCCACATTTCACCCGCGTAGCGCCGCCGGCTCCGTCGACTCCGTCGACGACCCCCCTGCCGTCGCAGCGGCCGCAATCAAGTTCGCCCGTCGCATCGCAGTCGTAGCACCTCACGACGCCATCAGCGTAGCACGTCGGGCACTCGACCTCCCCCTCCCCAGCCCTGGCCGGTACGCACCCTCCGACCGGGAAAGCGTCCTCGCCCGAGCACTCCGGGCACGGGGCTTCGCCCGTGCCCCCGCACTGCGAGCAATCCACTACCGCGCCACCGGCGCACCCCGGGCAGTGCCGGCCGGAGCCTCCACAGGTCTGACAAATAACGTACATGCTACCCTCCCTGTTGCGTTCGCGCTACGCCCTTGTAGCACGCGCGAGGCGCGGAGTCTACCCCCACGCCCGGTATCTGTCACGCTCCCGGAGCAGAGGGGCCGCGATTGCGCGAGCGTGCCTCAACGTCCTTGAGCCAGGCGGTCGCGCTGAGCCGAACGAACGCGTCTCGCTTCATCAGTCGGCGCCAGCCGTCGAGCTCGACGCAACCGTAGTACTCGAAGACCATGAGCGCGGTGGACGCGACGTCCAGTGGCGTGCGGTCCGGCCCCGCAGCCGGCGGCTTCCAGGCGGTTGGCAGTCCGTGGAACTCCCGGAAGCCGCCGGTGAACAGTTCGCTCCACAGTCGCCAGTCGTCAGGGACGTGGAACATGACGACGGGGAGCGTGTCCGCTTCGCCGTCGTCGAACTCGTATGCCACGGCGATGGTGCCGCCGTGGTAGAGCGCGTGCCCCTCGGGGAAGGTAAAGGTGACGATGCAGGGTCCGGCGTCCGATTCGCCGTGCCCCGAGAGGACCCAGGACTCGTCGATGACGACGAGCTCGGTCGCCGCGGGGTCGTCATCCGGAGCGGAGCTGTAGGATTCTTCGGGCATGCGGCCCTCCAAAGAGGGTATCCTCGACGAAGTTGAGCTTGTCGAGGGTGTCGTGCTGCACGGGCAGGCCCCGGACAGTCACAGGGTGGCCCGCGAACACGGCCACGCTGCCGTTCAGTACGGCGCCGGCCGTGACCTGCCACAGGCGGCCGTCTCCATCGAGCGCCATCCAGCGGCCACTGGAGTACGGGTCGGGGTCTCCTGGCCGCTCGTGCCAGAACACCTCGACCTCGTAGACGTCGTTGAACACGTGGTCCGTCATCGGGCCCCAGTCCCGACCGTCGGCGCAGGGCCCCGACAGATGCTCGAGCATCAGGGACCGCGCCAGGAGCTTCAGTCGGTGCACGGCCGCTCCGACCACATTTGCAGGAGCTGCAGCCACGCCTCCCAGAACTGTTGCGGCACGATGCCGTTGCCGAGCGCGGTCAGTCGGGCGCGCCGAAAGCGCAGGGAGTTGGTGACGCGCGGCACCTGGGGCAATTCGATGGCCTCGCCGTTCAAGGCAGCGTGCCACTCGCCCATGACTTCGGCCAGGTCCAGCCCAGGGGCCAGCCCATCAGCCATTCCACCCAGAAGGGGTTCAAGTACCCCGCACGAGGGGTCGAATCTCCACCAGACACGACCTGCTCGCTGAGCGGCCGAGAGTTCTCCGCCATCGACGCCGGCGACGACCGGCCGCTCCGCCAGTCCCTCGCAGTCGGGGTCGCCCACACCGCCGTCGCCAGGCCCGTCCCGGAGTTCGACCCCGGCCTCGGCCGGTTGTAGCGCCCCTTGTCCGTCGTTGGCGTAGGCCAGACCGTCGTCGGCCGGTCCCACACCGCCTCGACCAGGTTCTGGCCGCCCTGGCGCCGCCGCGTGTACGGGCTCCGGTGGCCGTCCCTGGCCAGCGGCGTCGGCCACGGCGACGGCTCCGGACCTTTGCGCTTGCCCACGGGCCACTCCCCCCGCGAGGCCCTCGCGTCCAGGCTCAGCCTCGTCCTCTGGCCCTCGCGCCCCGCCTGACCACCTCTCGAGTTCCCGTAGGAGGAGGCCGTCGGCTTCGGGAGTGAAGGCGAGGAGGAAGAGGCGGTTGCGACGGTGCGGTGCTTCGACGTGCGAAGCTCCCACAACCGTCCAGACCGCATCGTACCCCTCCCCGGCCAGCTCCCGGAGTATGACTCCGAAGTAGCCGTGCTTGGCTCCGAGGAGTCCCTGCACGTTTTCCAGCAGCACGACGGGTGGTCGAGCTTCGCGAATGACTTCCAGGAACGCCGGCCACCCATTGCGGGGGTCGTCGGCCGCGAGCTGCTTGCCAGCGACGCTGAACCCCTGGCAGGGTGGGGACCCGAAAACGACGTCAACCACGCCCCGAAGTCGTCGGCCGAAGTCTCCGAGGTTGAAATCGTTGATGTCAGCAAAGACGGGGGCGGCCCTGAGCCAACCATCTCCGATCCGCGCACGCAGCACCTCCTGGCAGAACTTGTCCCACTCGACGTAGCACAGGGGCTGCCAGTCGAGTACGTGCTGAAGGAAGAGGTCGCCCCCTCCAACACCCGAAAACAGCGACGCAACCCTTACCATGTCGCAGGGTCTCCGTGCTCGTCCTGGTACTCCCGCACGAGCTTCACTGCGTCGCCGCGCGTGGGGCTGCCGTGGTACATGGCTCGGACCTGCCCGCCGGGCGCCAGGATCGTGACGCTGTACGCCAGGTACAGTCCGCGGTCCTGTCGCCGGACGACGGCGACTCGGCGGCCGGCGTCCAGGACGTCCGTCAGCCCTGTCTTCTCGTCCCGGAGCTCCAGGCGGTAGCCCCCGTGCTCGGGTGCGTGAGGTCGATGGAAGTCCATCAGTCGCTGCAGCCCGTCGGAGTCTGGGCCGCGACGGGGAACAGGCTGTTCAGGTAGGCCCCGGCCGGGCCAGGCGTCCCGCCGTTGAGCGCGGCGACGTACGCGAGCTGTCCCGACGGGCCGGAGTTGCTGACGTCCGACGCCCCGACCACGTCGTCCAGCGTGTAGCCCCGGCCCTCCGCCGAGGCTCGGGTCTCATCGTCGGTCATGCGTCCTCCTCCTCGTGGTCGGCCGCCATGGCCGGCCGAATCCACCACCGCTCCCCCACCGCATCATGGTGCGAGCAGTTGATGTACAGGGTACGCCGGTGCGGCTTCGCCGTCACCCGCAGAATCAACTCGGTGCCCATCCGGCCGTCGCCGAGCGCCGAGTTCAGGAGCCTCCTGGCGTCCCGCTGGCGCGCGAGGAACTTCACTCCGCTGCGAGACCGCCAACCGGCTCCCTCCGCCTCGACGTGCCACTCAGGCACGTCGCCGCGCTTGTCCATCCAGGCCTGGATGGCCTCGTACAAGCACTCCCACTCGTAATTGGCGGCGTCACACACCTCGGCCTCGAGGTTCGACTCGAAGTCGGCGTCGCCCTCGACGCAGCCCGAGGCGTAGAGACCCTCAGTCGCCTGCTCGATGAGGTCGTCGACCCCCACGGTCCAGACCCAGCGGTCTGGGTGCACTTTCTTCGTCATCCGTCACTTCCCACATGCGGGGCACGCATGGCTCTGGAAGCCGGTGCCCAGACAGACCGCGCACACTTGCGGACGCCCCCCGTCACGCTCCGGCCGGTAGACCACGCACGGCACGAGCCCCCGCGCGTGGAGGACGTCGGCCCGCTCCTGGGCCTCCGCGTACGTCCTGAGACGTTCGTACTCGACGATGTTGCCCGTCTTGTACATCACCCCGCCAGCGAGGGCGAGGTGCTCGCCGACGAGCTTCTGACGGTCGGGGTACCCGTAGGCCCAGCGGTCGGCCGCCGTGCGCAGGTCCTGAAGGGTCTCAGGGTCCGCGGGGGCCGCCTTCCACTCCGCCCGCATCTCGGCGAACTCGACGGTCGGTCGGGACTTCGCCTCCAGCCGGTACGCCCATGCGGTCGGCATCAGGCCACAGGGCAGTTCCCTCGGCGGCACGTCCTCGGGGATTTGCGCCTCCGGGCTGCCGTAGCTCGCCACCACGACCTGCCCGACGCTACGGCTCGACATGTCGTGGTTGACGTAGACGGCCGCGCCGTCCCCTCGGGCCCACCACTTCTCGATCATGCTCCGAGACCTCGCGTCGAGGTCTCCACAGACCTCGTCGAACGGCTGGAGCTGCACGACATCAGACATCAGGCACCTCCTCATGCACGCCTCGGGAAGCCGCCCTCACCCTTGCCCCGATCCCCTGGATGGCGAACGGCAGGGAGTCAGGCCATGGCCTCCCGGAGTAGCGGCAGACCTGGATAAGGCACGCCGGGTCAGGGGACCCGTCGTCGGAGTACACCCTGCGAAGCCCGGCACACGCCAGCCAGTCGAACTTGTCCTCGACACCGCAGGAGTCGATCCCGCAGTCATCGATCAGCAGGACGTTGGACTCCGGCGCCCATGCAGGCTTGTGCTCCCCGACCGGAGTCGGTTCTTGAGTCGAATGCACCGCCGCGAACAGCGTCGTCAGGCCGAACGCCTTGAGCGTGGCCTCGGCGTAGGGCAGGGTCGCGGAGGTCAGCAGCCTGACTTCCCCGAAGGTAGCAGCGCGCTTGAGCATGTGTCGGGCGCCGGGGCGAAGGAGGGCACAGTACTCCTGCGGGCCCACCGAGGAGGCGTGCATGATGCGCGTTGACGTCCACGCGCCATCGTTGCAGCAGACCCCCAGCATGTAGTCGACCCAGTCCTCCGGCCGCCATGACGCCCGAGGGCTCGACGGCGAGGGGCTCCTCCCGTCGACCCCGGAGGCGGGCACCTGGTAGGCCAGCGTGTGGTCCAGGTCGAAGAAGATGACCCAGGGCTCGTTTGGCGAATGTGGCATGTCAGTACTCCGCAGCGGTGACCGGCGACGTCGTCATCGCCTCGGCGATGTCGTAGATGTCCCCGAGGTTGATCCACTCGACCCGGCCATCCCACGCGATGGCCCTGGCGTGACCGCGGACGTAGCGACGGCCATCGCGGCCCGCGGCCATGCAGACCGCGACTTCACCCTCGGCCAGGTGCGCGAGGAAGAACGCGTCGATGTCGAACTCGACCTCCTCGACGCCCCCGTACGCATCAGGCTCGTCGCCGTCAGGGGCCCTGGGGACTTCGATCGAGCTCGGCCAGCCCTCGTCGGCCGAGATGGCGTAGCGCGTCTCCCCGAACGCGTCGACGCGCTTGTGGACGTTGAACCCGGCCCTTTGGGCGCCGGAGTGGAAGTCGCTAGGGTCCTTGACCCTGACGTAGTTGGATCGCGCGAACTCCTCGTAGTTCACGCGGACTCCTCCACGCGGGTCGCCCCGACGTCGTAGGTCGCGCGGGCCGCTCGCTTCATGAGCTGGTCACCGAAGACCGTCGAGTACGTCGGTGATTTGTGGACGCAGTCGAGCAGCGCCCAGTGCACCCGGACTCGTGAGAGGTCGGTGTCCCTGAGCGCCTCGGCGCTCAGGGACGCGATCACCCAGGTGGGCGTAGCGCCGTAGTAACCCACCGCCGTGACCTCCAGCACGACCGACCAGCCGTCCTCGGTGGGCATGATCGACCACTTCCACGGCCACCGAAGCGCCTGGGCGATGAGCAGCAGGCGGAGGTACCTCGGGTCGTCCGGGTCGACCAGCGGCGAAGTCGCCATCATCTCCGCCACCACGACCGCCGTCGTTCCTGGCGTCGCGACGTGTGACGCCTGCGCGATGCGCGTCCTGAACTCGCGGCGCGCCGCCACGTCGCGCGCGCTCGCCGCGCGCGACTTGTCTTTCACCGTATCGAACATCCTCCTATCCTCTCCATGTCATCGGTGTGCGTGACGTGATACCCTCGACAAGGCCATCGACCGCTCCCACAGGAGGCAAGCCATGGACTTCGTGGTCGCCACGTTCTACACCTCGTTCACCTGGGCCGCCGCAGCGGTCCTGGTAGTCTCAGCGCTCATCGCTGGCACGCTCGTTCGCCTGGTGCGAGACACCGAGCGGAACGTGCGCGCATCGAAGCGGTCCCAGTCGTCGCCCTACACTCGGATCCTGCTGCGCGTGCTCGCGACGCTCCTTGGCATGATGGCGGGACCGGCCGTCAGCATGGGCTTGAGCGAGATCCCATCGGTGATGACCGACGGGATGAAGACGCCGTACGCAGGCCCAGGGCTCTACCTGTCGATGCTGCTGGGGTTCTTCGGCGGCCTGATGTTCACGATGATCATCGCGGCCGCAAAGGGACACCTCGCCAGGAACCCGTCGACGGCACCCTTTGCGGCCCTGCTGCCGACCATCGAGGACACCGACGCCCTCGACCGGGGCGAGATCAATCGCATGCTCATGGCCGACGAGGCTGGCCGGAGGGGCCTGCCGGCACCGAGCAGCGTCGAGTCAGGCGAGTCCGCCGATACGTCAGCGACCGACGGAGTGGGGCCCGACGACGGGGACGACGTCTGACGGGTCGCCAAACGGGGCCTTCGGGTGCCCGCTCCTGCGCTTGCTCGTGGGGGGCGCCACTTGCGCGGGCTCGGCCGCCGTGTCCTCGGCCGGCTCCTCCGGCTCCTCCGAGCAGCTCAAGGGCAGCTCCATCGACTCGACCTCGCCGAGGACCGGCGAGATGGACCCAGGCGCTACCAGCAGCGCGTCGAGCCTGGCGTTGAGGATGACGAAGCCCGCGGCCGTGCGGTGGCCGCCGCCGCCATGGGCCGCGGCGACCTCCGTCAGGTCGACGGTACCGTCGTCCGTACGCGCCCGGAGAGAGACCCGGGAGAGACCCGGGCCCACGCCCCGCACGACCACGGCGACGCCCGCCTCCGGGAAGGCGTCGAGGAGCGCGGAGGCCACCTCGCTGTGCAGGTAGGACGCGCTCACCACGCGCGCAGGCAGCGTGGCGACCGTCGCACCGCCGTCGAGCGTGTACGCCAGGCCGGCCTCCCAGCTCGACTCGACGGCCGCACGGCATGCGGCCGCACGGGACATCGCCCAGGGGTCGAGCAGGCGCTCGAGTTCCGTGCGCGCCGAGATGTCCCACGTCGACGCACCGAGAATCCGGTTGAGCCGCTCCCAGGTCGTCGCCGTGATGGTCTCGGCGTAGAGCCACGCGTTGACGTCCTTCGACCGCCACAGCCTGTGCTGCCACGAGTCGTGGTCGTCGACGTAGGCCACGACCGGAGGCAAGGGCACGGTCGCGTGCGTGGCACGCCAGACGAGCAGCGCCGCCGAAGACGCCTGCTCGTTGTGGATGACCGTACACTGCGCGCCACCAGGCAGAGACCTCCGACTGACGAGCGTAGCCTCGCGGCTCGCCCATCGGTGGTGGTCGAAGATGGTCACAGGCTCTCGCAGGAGGGCCTTGTCGCCCACGAGCTCTTCGTCCGAGGGACGGCAGTCCACGAACGCGAACTCCCGCGAGGCCGGGTCGTGCTCGAACGCCTCCACCCGGGTCAGGTAGTGGGGGGTACCGGGCTCCCGACCCCACGGGACGAGCACGCAGCGCAGTCCCACGCGGGACAGGTGCATGCTCAGCACGGTCGCGGCGCACTGGCCGTCGTTGTCGGTGTCGTGGATGATGAAGACGGCCTTCTCAGGCTTGGGGTCGGTCATTGGATGCTCCTGTCGATCTTGATGCGCTCGAGGCTCCGCTTGAGCGTGTGGAAGCTCGCGAACGCCGTTCGCGGCAGGAGGAGCGTTGAGCTCGTGGCGGACGCAGTGCCGCTGCCAGACACCACCAGGATGAAGTGGTTCAGGAATGGCCGGACGGCACGTGCGTGCTCCCGGCTCCTGCTCGTCATCGCGGTGATCATGGCCTGTTCCCGCGTCGTGTCCGAGACGAACTCCAGGCAATATAGCGCCATCAAGCGCCTCCACCGACGAAGAGAGGCCCAAGCGGGGTCGAGGCCACCAGCGCAGGGTGCCCCTTGAACACGTGGCGCTTGCGCCGGACGTGCGGTCCCTGAATCGTGGACACGATCCCCGGGAACAGGTCGCCTGAGGGTCCGACCCAGCGTTTGGCGACAGCGACGCGCAGGTCGGGATCGCCCTGCCATGACGGCTCGGTTGCCGTGTACAGCGACAGGGAGTACTTGCCGTCGCGGCGGAATTCGATGTCCCCCGCTCCGACCACGTAGTGCTCCGCCCCGTCCAGGGACGCCACCGCGCCCAACCACTCGATGAACTGCGCGAGCTCTGAGGGCACGTACCTCGGATGTCGGATGCGCGCCTTGAACTCGAAGACCCGAGCGGCGGCCAGGTCGACAGGCCCGAGAACGGACACGCCTCGCCCCAGCATGTAGGGCGCTGTCGGGTCCGAGTCGTCGCCGTCGTCCGGTCGCTGGTAGCGTGAGTCCTCGTCGAAGAACGACCAGGGTTTTCCGCCGGGCTCAGCCATGGAGCTCCAGCATGCAGCCCGCTCCCTGGCACTTCGAAGTGACGGCCGTGGCCGACAGAATGCGCGAGACCTCCAGCCACCCTACCTTGCCTTCGAAGATGAGCTTGAAGGCGGCGAGCGACCGGGCCGCACGGGCGTCCCGACACACGACGTTGAAGTTCTCGACGGCCGTGCCGTCCGGGAAGCGTACCTCGGCCTGCGTCAGCTCCGACACCTGCCGCGATGGCGAGTACAGCGTCCACGCGGCCACACCGAGTGCGTCCGCCAGGGCGTCGAGTTCCTTCATCGTGAGCTCTTGCCCGCGGCCGTCGAGCAGCGCCTGGACGCGCCGAGGGTCAGGCGTGACGGACAGTCCCGTGGTTGTCGACAGGCGCTCCGCCCATCGCTCGGCGACCCAGGAGGCGCTGCACCCCTGGTCGTGCATCAGCGACCCAACTCGCTTCTGCAGCTTCTTCATGGTGACGACGGCGAGGCCGAACCGACGCAGCTTCGCGCCGGCGACCTTGACCGCGTCCGATTGAGAGAGGACGCCCCGCAACTGCGGGGCGTCCGGAACGTAGACGATCATCCTGATCAGCCTCCTTCCTCGAGGGTTGAAGCGGTCATCCGACCGCAGACGGCGCAGGTGCCACACGGCAACCGAGCCGGGCGCTGGCACGAGCACGGCCGCGAGCAGCGGCGGCGCTTGACGATGACGACGACCTCCACGGGCACGTCGCCGCCCAGGGCCCCACATCGGGATTCGGGATGAAGACGGGCACGCTCTTTTACCAACGCGGAGCCTCCTCGGTGGAGACGGCCGCCGGAGAGAAGCCCCCGATCAACAGGGGCTGAAGCAGCTTCCACGCCTTCAGGACGCTCATCGCGCGCGGGTCGTCGCCCTGCCGGAACTCCACGGTCTGGTCCGACTTCTTGTAGGTGATGGAGGCGTGGAAGAAGCCCGCCCCCACACCGTCGCGACCCTGGTACTCGATGCGTGACGGCGCCTCGGAGTCCTCGACGGCCAGGCACCACGGGTGCTCGGAGGACGCCGGGTAGCGGTAGGCCTGGCGCACGATCGCTCGCCAGGCGCGGGCGTCGACCTTGCGGAGATACATGATCATGGGTATGCTCCGGGGCATAGCGGGGGCGAAACACTCGACCCCGACGAACAGTCTACCCCCGGAGTCCAACATGTCGCAAGACCCGCCCGTCAGCGAGGGCCGCGCCGCCTTCACCAACTTCATGAAGGGCGGCGGACCGTTCGCCGCCCGTGACACCGTGCCCGGAGTCCCGGTCGAGACGACCGAGCCAGCGCGCACCCCCGCGCAGATGGAGGTCGACCGCCTGTCGGCCGAGATTGCCTCCCACGAGAGGGAGGCCGCGGACGTCAAGAACCGGGAGGCGGCATGGCTTGATGCGCTCAGCGCGGTGGGTCTGACGGCCTCCGAGGCCATCGCTATCCAGGACAGCGTCCTGCTCATGGGCCAGCTCTACACCCAGACGGTGCGGCTCTGGGACAAAGTGGACGTGACGTTCACCATGCGCCGCAGCCAGAGCGGGTTCACCCTGTCGGAGCTCCTCGAGGACAAGCGCCCCTGGGCGCAGGCGTCCTTCAACTTGATGGTGGCGCAGTCGAACCTGCTCCACTCGCTCAAGGACTACGGCGGCCGCCACTTCGACCCATCTACCCCGGACGGCAGGGCGGCGACCAACGCGTTCCTGCAGAACGTGCCTGACGTGGTGTACAACCGCCTCGTCGACGCGCTCGCGGCTTTCGACCAGCGCGTCTCGGTCATATTCGCGCCTGGGAGCGTCCGGGATTTCTGAATGACCCCGTCTCAAGGGCTCGGGCGCACTTCTACACCCGCGGGGTGCAGCTCGAGAGACGGGGTGGCCACCAGGACGCCCTCCTGCTGGCGGTCCGAGTCCGCGAGCTGCAGGAGATGCAGGCGAGAGAGCGTCTCGAGACCCGCCGCGCCATCCTCCTGGCGTCCGCCATGCCCGGCGGCAACCCGTCGGTCGGCATGCAGATGTCGGAGGAGTACGACCGCTACGTCTCCGCCCTGTGGGAACTGCAGTGGACGCCCGAGTACGCTCTGAAGAACCTTCAGGAGAAGATCCGGCGAGCCGAGCGCCTGCGGCGTGACGCCGCCGTCATCGCCAGGGTCGAGGCGATGGGTTGACAGGCGCCTTGTCGGTCTCCCGCCCGATGGACCGGAGCGCCTCTTCGAACAGTCGCAGGATGCTCCCCCCGACGTCGCTCACGTCGGAGGCGGGCATCGTCACGAGCTCGCTCGCCTCCCGGCCCGGGTGGTCCAGGTGCGCGAACGACAGAAAGTTAACCACCGGGCGGCTCTCAGACTCGTCCCAGAGCAGGACTCGGCCCCAGCAAAGGTCGACGTCGACGCTCCAGTTCAGGTTGGAGACGCTCAGATCCAGCACCAGCATCGCCGTCCGGCACGTGTCGGGCACGCCCGGCTCAGCGGGCCACACCCCGCCCACACGAGCGTAGGTCCACAACTCCGCGTCTCTCCGCCCGTGGTGGCCCGTGTATGCGTTGTACGCCCGGGACCACCCCCGCCAGGGGGTCCATGGGTGGACCGTCCCCTGTAGCGCACCGGTGACGCGGTGCACCGCAGCGCTCAGGCAGTCCGCCGAGATAGGGCTGTCCGCGCTGTCGAGTGCCGCGTTGAGCAGGCCGCATAGCCGCTCGCATTCGGAAGCGAGCAGGTAGTCGACCCTCGCGAGGTCGGCGTCCGTGTCGGCAAAGTTGTTCTCCATACGGCCCCCCATTGTGTTGTGGGCCCCGAGGGGCCCGTGGTTGTTTCGACTACGGCTTCAGGAAGCCGTGGTCGTACACGCCCGCCCGAAGGCGCGACGAGAGCAGCTTGTAGGCCGCCTGCAGGTCCGCCCACTCAGCGGGGAACTGGTCGCGGAAGTAGTGTTTCAGCGCGTAAACACCGGCGTCCCACGCCCCCAGGTGCAGCTCCGGCCGCCCGGCCGCCCAGTCCTCCCGCCCGGGCACGGACAAGTGCCACAGCGCCGTCAGGGCGTCGAGCACCGCCTGCGCGTCAGGCGACAGCTGGAGTTCCTGGAGCAGAGACGCCATGTACGGCGTCCCGGCCGCCTCCCACACCGCGACCGGCTCGGACGAGGGCTTCGGGACGAGGTACCCAGCGGGGAACTGCTTGCAGTCCCTGTAGAGGTTCTTCGTCCGCGGCGTGTCGAAGGCCGCGAGCACGTCCTGGCGAGAGAGCCAGAACATGTGGTTGCTGATGGTCCAGGCCTTGTCCTTGTACTGCACGGTGCGCATGGCCGTGCAGTTGTTGCTCGGGTGAAGCAGGGCGTAGACGTGGCAGTCGTTCACCCAGAGCTCGTAGGCGTCGGTGCCCTGACTGTGGGGCTCGAGGTACTCGTCCTTCTGGTTGAGCCAGGTCTCGGCGACGAGCTTGCGGGCGGCGAAGAGGGCGATGGCGCGGCGCCAGTTGTCGGGCGTCAGATCGAAGTGGCGGTGTCCCTTGTCCGTGGGCTTTCCGGCCAGTAGGTACACGTCCGTGCCGGAATTCATGACGTTGTTGCCCTTGTTGCACATGACGCCGAGCGCCCCTGGGCCCTGACCTGCGGTGTAGACCGACGCGAGGTCCCGCACCCGCAAGCCGCTGCTGAACTTCGGCGTGTCCGTGTCGGAGCCCCGGATCGGGGCGCTGACCCAGGAGGACGCGTCGTCCCCGTTCGGGCTGTACAGGCGCTTGTCGCCGACGTCGACGACCTCAAACGCCCGGACGTCCTTCACCTGCGCGTGGAAGGACCTCCCAGGGTCCGTGCCGGTCGAGTCCTCGTTCCAGGACCACACCGAGAACAGGACGCCCCACCTGTCGGAGACGCCCGCGAAGTGCGATGCCCGGAACAGCCAGAGCGCCTTCACGTCGTGGCACCGATACCACCACGTCCTGAAGGCGTGATAGGAGTCGGACGTCATGAAGGTCGGCGTCGAGAACTGCGCCACGACGTAGCTCTTGAACCCATACCGCGCCGCGATCGCCACGCACTTGAACATGAACTGCGTGTAGAGCTGGCGCGAGGCCCTCCCAAACTTGAGGTCCTTGATGTCCTTCGACACCTGGCTGGACGTCGCCACGCCAGCGCGCGTGGCCCCTTTGGCGCCCGCCACCCCGTCCTCGGCGTACGGCGGGTTCATGAAGAACACCAGCTTCTTCCCCGCCGCGGCCGCAGTCTTGAGCGTCGCGTGCACCGACGCCGGCAGGCAGTTGACCATCTGCTCGTCCGCCTCGAAGAACGGCGACGGCGCGTCCTCGTTCAGGAAGTCGAACTGGAAGGTCAGGTGCCGGCTATCCTGCGTCTCCTTCAGCACCCGCACGTCCGACTTCTCGGCCGTGCTCAGGATGAGCGACGAGAACTGGCGGCCGCGCGTCAGGTTGCCCGTTCCGGCGGCCGGGTCCCACACCACGCACGTCTCCTTCCAGTCGTCCCCGAGCACGTCCTCGAGGGTCTTGTGCGCCTCGTTGACCCACAGCTCGGGCGTGAAGAACGCCCCCTGCCGCCGACGGTGCTCGTCCTCCAGGAGCCGGTCCTTGACGGCGTAGATGGCGTCGACCTCCTCGGCGGTGTAGCCGGTGTCGAAGTGACTCATGAACCCGTCGAGCTGCTCCCGGTTGATGGGGACGCCGTTCGGGTAGTTCGGCGAGACCAGCACGCCCTTCTTCTTCGGGTGGGCGTAGACGTCGTCCGTCTTGAACAGCGCAGCCAGGAACAGGTCCGCAGCCTCCGACGAGGACAGCTCCGAGCGCGCGAAGACCCTGTCCTGCCAGTGCTGAAAGATGGCGCCGATGTTGTGCGGCGTCGCCCGGACGCGCGCGTGCTCCCCCAGGGCCAGCGCCTCGATGCGCGCCACGACCCCCGACAGGTCGGTGTCCGCGGTGACGTCGACGACCCACGGGTTGAGCGCGGCGTCATCGATGAGCGCCCGAGTGAGCGCAGGGTTCCCCTTGCTGGGCGCCCCGGCCCAGTTGATGTCGAGGTCGAGGAACTTCACGACGTCGGTGGTAGCGAGGGCGAGGCACTCGTTCTTGTCGCCGACGAGGATGACGTTCGGGAGCTCGTCGCCGGCGACGGCGAAGAGCTTCACGTACATGACGCACTGCCCGAGGACAGCGCAGAGGGCGGCCCGGGACTTGAAGTCCAGGTCGTACTTCGCCTCGAACAGGAGGCGGACGGGGCCCCAGCACAGGAGGCCGTCGGTCTTGTGCGGAGAGGAGACCTCCGCGTGAGTCATGGAGACGAGGGTCGACCGGTAGGCCGACTCGACGTCCTTCTCGGTCACCGCGGAGCGGAGACCCTTGAGCTTCGCCATCAGTTTTCCTTGAGAGGGCGGCCGCCCTCGCGGACGGCCGGTGCTGCCCCCCCCCGGAGGGGGCAGGTCTTGGCGGTCAGCCCGCGAGGGGCTTCTTCGGGCGGCGAGCGGGGGCCTCCGCGACGAGGAGGGCCTCCAGCGCAGGGATCTGTCCGGCGACGTTGGCCAGGAACGGCTCGAGGACCACGCGCGTGGCCTCGGCGATGACCAGGGCGCACGCCTTGCTCACGAGGTCCTCCCGCGGGACCATCCCCGGGGCGTGCTCGATGAGGTAGAGCAGCGCGGCCGCGATGAGCGCCTGCGCGATGCGCCGGGTGTGCGGGTCCTTGAGCTGCTCGTCGGTCAGGAAGGGGAGGAACTGCTTGCCCGCCGCGAACACGACGTCCGCGACGCCGACGGCGACCGCCGTCGAAGCGCCCGTCTTGACGGAGTCGGCGATCGCCGCGGAGGCGGACTGGGGCAGGGGCTTGGTATCGGCCATGGGGGCCTCCTCATGAGATGGTGGTTGAACAGGCGTAACGGCGGGTACGGCCGTTCGCAGTGCCACGGTTGCGCGCACAGAGTCGCGCCGTTCGGGCGGCAGTTCCTGGGGTTGGACTTTGTACCCGTGGTACGCGCCCAGGAGCTCCCTGCTGGGGAGTACCGGGGCGCAGTAGTGTGCCAGTTGGTAGCTCGGCAGGAGTGCCCCCTTAGGAGGCAGGGCGCCCACCGTTTCCTCGGCGCGCATCCGCTCCCTGAGGTCCTTCCAGCCGCTGTAGTTGTCAACGACCGTGAGGAGATCCCAGTGCGTCTGACCCTCCGCCTTGACCTCGATGGCCTCTACGGCATACCGCGTCATGAACGCGTCGAGCGGGAGGTCCGTGACGATATACCCGTCACGGATGCTCAGGCCGCGGCGGGCGCCGGCAAGGCTGGGGTGTGCCCACCGTGCATTTGCGCAGAAGCTGGTCTCCCCAGACTCCCGCAGGACCTCCACCATGTACCGGTGAAGCGCCCCCGCCACTTCGTACACCCGTACGTGCCTGCCCGGGTCGTAGCGTTCGGGCGCGCCGACCGGGTGGACGCCGACTCCCGCCTTGTCGTCATCGGTGGTCATAGTCACTCCCGGCCCTTGCCGGTGTATCGGCGCTCCAGGGGTCCGCGAAGCACCACTTCCACGGCCGGCTTCTCCGGCTCCGAGACGTCTCCGGAGCCGCCGTCCCAGTGGTAGGTGCCGTCCGTGGCCGGTGGCGCAGCGTAGTGCCTCGTGCCGTAGCCCCGGGACATCCGGGGCAAGGGGCGCGCCTTGCCCCTCTCGGCCGCCTCCAGCCAGTGCCGCGTGAGCGACCTCACGGGGTATGGCGCCGAGAGCAACTGCTGGGCCGCCGCCGAGTTGCCCTTCCAGCTCTCGAGGTCGCGCAGTGCTCGCTGGAGGTAGGGCAGGTCGACGTCGTAGATCGTCTCCGTGACCCCCATGCGCTCGGTGGGGTCGTACGCAGGGTCCATCCAGCGCATGTGCGCGGCGGTGACGACCATGTTCAGAGCGCCGCCCTCCGGACGGGCATGCATCAGGTGCTGGAGCGATTTGGACCACTCGGTCGGGCCTGGCGCCTCGCGAGGCGCCGCCGATGCGTACTCATACAGCCACTCCGTGGCGGCTGCCGCCCACAGGTCGCCAAACCACCGAGGCACATCGTCGAGCGACATGACCCCCAGCAGCATGCCGTGGCCGACTTCGACCATTCCCGCCAAAGGTTCGGCGAGCCAGCGCGCGGCGAGTGCGCGGATGACCGGCGCGACGTCACCCGTCACGCTGATGAGCAGGTCGCCGGGCCCCATGTACAGGGGCGTCTCCTCGGGCACGAGGGTCAGGTCCTCGGCCGCCCAATAGGACGCCCGCCAGAGGCCTCCCCCCGTCAGCGGGTCCCAGTCCGAGCGTGCCACGCCCGCGATGCGCTCGTCCGCATCGGCGTCCACGGTCGACCAGTCGAAGGCCAGGGACGCTTGAGACGACATGACACTGCGCTCCCACGCCCACGGGAGGAACCCGCGGACGCGCAGTTTCCCCCGCGGGACTTCACTCATTCCTCCCCCTCCTGTCGGGGGGCCGCCGCCCAGAGCTGGCGAGGCCTTCGACTACTGGTGTCCTTCCCCGCTTTGACGACGTGGCCCTTGATGAACAGGCCGTGCAGCCTGTCGAGGGTCGTCGAGGTGCCTCCGGCGCCCACGCCTCGGGAGGCGATGGCGTTGGCCGTCAGCGGCCCGTGCTCGAGCAGCGCGGCCATGATGGCCTGCTCTCGAGCGTTGTAGCCCCGTGGCGTCCCGTAGGACCGACCCCCCGACAGGGGGAACTCCGGCTCTGGCCAGACCCCTCGGTCAGCGACGCGGGCCCACAGGCGCGGTCTCGTCCCCTCGCAGGGAGCAAACCCCACGGCTTCGGCCATCCCCTCCCTCTTGCAGCACTCGACGGCGTACGTCGCCTCGGCCAGGCTCAGGCCCTGGGCCCGAGCGATGTCGGCGAGCGTGCTCGGCCCCGTGTCGCGCATGTGGACAAGGGCCTTGTCCATCAGAGCCAGCACGCGGCCCGTTCTTTTAGCCATCACGACCTCCCGGTCTTGTAGCGCTCCCACCGGACGCGCTCCTGTGCATCGCCGTCGGTTCTCGGCCGCTTCGGCCGGTCCCACTGACGCTTGTCGACCCGTGCCGCCGGCACGAACCCGCTCGCCTTGAGCGAGGAGCCGGGCTCGGTGGCCAGGGTGTAGGTTACCACCCGGGTGTACCCGAGAGCGAACGCGGCACGCACGAGCGCGCCGTAGAGTTGGGAGCACCCGTTCGGCGTGTCCGGCAGGACGCACACTCGGGTGATCTCGGCTGTCGAGCCGTCCTGCAGCAAGCGAGCCACAGGGCGGCCGAGGATACCGACGCCGACCATGACGTCCGTCTCGTCGTCGTGCAGTGCCACCCCCACGATCCAGCCCTGCGGGGCCTTGCTGTGGCGGTGGTGCTCGGTGACGAAGGCCTTCGCCACGCGGTAGGTGGTGGGCTTCACGAGCACGGGTCCTCCTGTGCGGCAGCGGCCGTCGCCGCGGGGACGAAGAGAGAGAGGTCCTCCGACGGGGCCTCGACGGCGTTCGCGTACCAGTCGTGTACGAACGCGCGGTCGCCCCCGAGGGCAACCATACCCTCCCGGAACAGCCACAGGAACTGCCCTGCCTCCGGCAGCCGAAAGCCCGCGTACATCGCAGCGCCCGGGTGCTCCGAGACGTAGTCCGACAGTCGCCTCAGCACGTACCGGAACCGGAACGCCCGGCGCCGGTGCTGCTTCTGCACGCGCCAGAACGCGTCCTGCCCTTCGATGAACAGGTTCCGCAGGTCGGGGGGGTACGGCGGGTCGCCGTAGGCGCACGACAGGTAGAGGACGTCGACCAGGAACTGGTCCTCCCTGTCCAGGCGCTGTAGGCACGGTGGCTGGGAGTCAGACGGGCCCCGGTCCAGGTAGACCGCTCGCATCGCGCTGATCGCGAAGTGCTTCATGGCGTCGGCGACGTTGCGCATGCCGTGCGCGTAGGGTACTCGCTCCCCGCGAGCCTTGTCCGTCCGCGCGCGCTCGCCGATGGCGCGTAGCGCCGCCTGTTGCTGCTGGAACGAGCGAGTCCGAATGAGCTGCGCCTCGTCCTGTGCGGCCGTCAACAGCGCCGGGTCGGCCGCCATCAGCCACGCCAGGAGCGTCGAATCCTCCGGGAGCAGAACGCGGGCGTGGTCCAGCACCATGCGCCGCATCCACACCGATTGCAGGCTCGGCGACAGTAGCGGCTGCATGGTCAGCCACCTCCCTTCGGGGCGACGAGGAACCCTCGCACGTCAGGGCTCAGACCGAGCACCGTGTATCCGGCCGCTTCGAGCGCCTCCTGCAACGGCGCAGGCATCCCGTCGAAGATGTCCTGGCCCGCAAGCAGCGCGTCGGCCAACTCGATGTGCCGGGCGTTCCGAAGACCCCCGGCGCCGCGGTAGTTCTGGGCGTCGCACACCGCGTCCCAGGCGTCCTCGGTGCCCTCTGAGGCGTGGAAATGACGCGCGTCCTCGAGGGCTCGCAGGGTCCTGTCGACGTAGGCCAGGAGCGACAGGTAGAGGGCGTCGGTACGCAGCACCAGTCGCAGGGTCCGGCGCTGGTCTCGAGACAGACGCCGAGTCGCGTCGTCGAGCAGTGTCATGCCAGCCTCCTCGGCGCAGGGCCCTCGATGGAGACGGCCGAGCGTCCCCAGGGCGTGTGCGCCACCAGCGCGGTGCGTACCGACGCGAACACCTCACGGTCGGTCATGGCCGTCCGCACCGGGACTTCGCTCACGGGGTAGTGGCCGTACTCGTCCGGGTCGAGGTCGAAGTCATCGACCGTCGTAAGAGCCTCGTAGAGCGTCCTCGAGGCGTCGAGGTCATCCGGCTCGATGCCGGGCAGGGTGAACACCAGCGTGATCAGCCGGTAGGAAGAAGGCTTCTCCATGCGTACTCCATGATGTGGCGCCACGTCGAGCGAGAGACCGCCAGGGTTGAGGCCGCGCGCAAGTGGCGGAGGGCGACACACTTGTCACCCCGCAGGTCAGCTACCGTGCGCGCCACGCGCAGGATGCTCTCGAGGTCACTGTCGCCGAGACCGGACGTCTCGCTGAAGGTCCGCAGGACCTTCGCGTGGCACCACTTCGCGTCTCGGAGGACCTCGATGGGGACGCGGCCGTTGGTCCTGCCGCGCCTGGCGACGGCCAGGCCTCGGAGCTTGACCACGAGCCGCTGCGCCGATGCGGTGTCGTGACCGGTAAGCCCCAGGGTCTCGAGCTCCCCGAGGAGGGGGTGCGTCGCGTCGATGCCGTCGTCCACGGCGATGACGCCGCCTCGGGGGAAGAGTTCGTCGAGCTGCGCCCGGATGGGCGACAAGTGCGCCTCGGCCGCGGCCTGAGACAGGTCCTGCCCAGGACTGGGCCTGTACGGCGTCGCAGTCGCGATGAGGCAGACGTCGCCAGCGGGCATATCCCTGGCGGAGGTGCCCGCGTCCAGCACCGTCCGCAGCGCACTGACAGCGGCGCGCTTGAAGAGGTGCACGTCGTCCAGGAACAGGACGCCGTGGTGGGCGAGCGTGACCTCGCCAGGCAGCACGCGCCCCCTCGAGTTCCCGGTGAGCGCGTCCACACTGATGGTGTGGTGCGGCGCGCGGAACGGGCGACCTTGCCGGCGGGTCAGGCCTGCCACGGAGGCGACTCGTCGAATCTCCCACGTCTCGGAGTCGGTCAGCGGGGGCAGCAGCGACGGCGCCCTCCGAGCCAGCGCGACCGTGCCGTAGTCCCCGACCATCACCAGCGGGTGGTCCCCCGCCAGGGCGAGCACCATCGCGCCCTTCAGCGCGTCTCGACCCTTGACGTCGTCGAGCTCCGAGTAGACGTCCGGCTCCCGCGCCGGCGTACGTGTCCAGGGCACGGCGTCCTGGAGACCGTGCATGGAGGCGATGAGTTCGTCCAGGTTGGACTCGGCGAACACGCGGATGCGGCCACGCGCGCCGTCGACCGCGTCCGCCGCCACGCCCGGCTCCCCGTTGTACGTCGCGGCCGCGACGACCAGCCCGGACATGTTGAAGTCGGCCACCGCCTCGGCCGCCGGGTACGCGCCCCGGACCGGCTCGAGGTAGCCCCCCAGTGACAGCCCGGCAGCGAACGCCACGTCCTTCCACGCCGGCGAGGCGGAGTCGACCTGGCCCGACGCCCGCAGCAGCGCGATGGCGAACCCCAGGTCCGACACGTACGACGGCGTCAAGGGAGGCCCCTCGACCCCGAGCGTCACGTCCCCCTCCGGCCAGGACAGGCCCTCGGTGCTCCGGATGGCGTGCCTCAGGCGCACGGCCAGCTCCTTGGCGTCCCCGTCGCCCATACAGGGCACCGACACCGTCGGCGCCGTCGACCTGGCGATGGTGCACGTCACGCGCACCACGACGCCACGGACGCCCTCGTGCCCGGCCACCCAGGCCGCCCCCTCCCCCGTCATCGGGTGGTTGGTCTTCGGCGTCCCCGTCAGGTAGGCGTCGAACTCCCTGGAGTCGTGCCCCAGGGTCGCCATCTCCCGCCACCGGTCCCCGATCCTGCCCTTGTCCTTTTCGGCCATACGGCCTCCCAGTTGTTGAAGCCCTCACGAAGGCGAGGGCGAGGCAACTCCTTGTGCCACTGACTCGTTGGGGCGCCCGGAACTAAAGAAGAGGCGCCGGAGCGCCCCCCCATCCGCCGCCGCCCTACTTGCCGTAGGGCGGCGACCACCCAGCCGCCGCCCTACGGCAAGTAGGGCGGCGACCACCCAGCCGCCGCCAGCATGGGCGGGAGCCCATGCTGGCGCGGTGGGTGGGTCACGGTCCGCAGCGCCACTCGCGCTGCGGACCGGGCGATCCGGGCGTGCTCGAGGGTTTCCCCGAGCACGCCCCGCGCCAGCAGGGACTGGAGGTCGCGCTCGGCGACCTCCAGCTCCGCCCGGAGCTGGTCGATGGTTTTCTTCTGGGCCATACGGCCCTCCTTGCCCCAACGGGGCACAGTGGGAGTCCCGACATGGGATGCCCGTTTTTACCTCATAATTACAGTATGCACTCTAATCTAAAGAATGCCCCCCGGGATTGGGGGGCGTCGGGCTACGGGGCCGGCCACGCCCTGGCCAGTTCGGCCATCACGGCCTCCCTGGCCCGCGCCACGCCGTCTGGCCGAACCACCCTCTCGGAGAGGGCGGCCCGGACGACGAGCATGGCCTCGGCGGACCGCCCCCGCCGTGTCGCCGGGTCCGGGCACCCGGCGACACCGATGAGCGTCGCGAGGGGCCCGGCCCCCGCCCGGGCCTGGCGGGCGACCGCGCCCAGGGCGGCCCGCCTCCCGCGGGTCCGCCACTGGTTCTCGCGGTCGGCGTCCCGCCCGCGCCCGGACGGGCCGGGGACGCCCGCCAGGCCCCGCCCGAGCGCCGCGCGTTGGTCCTCCGACCTGACGGCCTGAATGGCCGCCTCCACGAGGCGGCGGCCTCGGGAGGAGGCGGCGGCCGCCGCCAGCCACCGCGCCTCGGCGAGGCGCTCCGCCTCGCGGGCCGCCGCCGCCTCCGACCGGAGGGCGGTGACTAGCCGGATCCGCAGCCCCGACGCGCGCTTCTCCAGCGCGCGGGCGACTACCCACGCGCTCCCCACGGACCCCGCGGCGGGGACCCAGTCGCGGATCACCCCCGAGGGCTGGAGGGCGCCCAGCTCGGCGCGGAGGACGTCCGCGGCCGATGAGCCAGCCTCCTCGGCCTCGACCCGGGCCCGCGCCGCCTGGGCCGTGGCGCGGGCCAGGACCGCGCGCGCCCGCGCGGGGTCGTGGTCGAGCGGGAGGTCCGCATCGACCAGGACCTCGGCCAGGCCGCGGTACGCGCCCTTCGACGCGCACACCAACTGCCCGAACTCCTTCGGGCTGACCTCCCCCGCGCGAACCGCGCGGAAGAGGTCCTCCGCCTCGTCGACGGTCCGACGCCGTCGACGAGGCATCCACGCCGCCAGGCGGCCCGGCCACGGCGCCACCGCCGCCGCCGACGCCACCGCGGCGTTGCCGTTGCCGTTGTTGTTGTTGGTCATGCCGTTCGCCCCCATCTCTGGGGGCCGCCATGCCCTGTTGAGCGCTGAATCCAAAGCCGGGCGAGCTTCAGGCGCGAGTGACCACACCGCGGGCGTGGTCGTGAGTCCCCCGTGCACGAATCGAACGTGCAGACCGGTCGGGGGCAGTGAGCAGTTTTACGCCTTGCTCAGGGCGGACGGTCAGTTCCGGAGGAGGCGGGCGGCGGCCCGGTGCGCCGCCGCCTCCTCAGGGCGGAAGGCGCACCACAGGGGGTCGACCTCGCCGTAGCGGCCGACCCACTCCTGCGCCGCCGCCCGGCGCTCCCCGACGGGGCGGTCCCCGTCGGCGAGGAGGTCGCGCAGCTCAGCGTCGGTGACGCGCCCCAGGTCCCGCCGGGCCTGGGCGGGGGACCGGCGGTTCGCCCGCGCGGCGGCGGCGACCGCCCGCGCCAGCGGGGTCGACCGCAGCGCCCGGGCGTTGCCGCCGCCCAGGTTCACCGGGCGGCCGCGGACCGCCTCCAGGGCCCTCTCCAGGACCTGGGATGGCGCCCTGTCGTGGAACGACAGGTGCTGCCGCACCGCCCCGTCAGGGGCGAACTCGACCGTCGACCGGTCGCCCCCGACCCGGATGGCCAGGATGAACGACTGGCCCAGCTCCACCGCCGGCCCGTAGGACCCGACGCAGTGGCCAAGGTCCTCCCCCTCGGCCCGTAGGCCCTGGGCGGTCCGGACCCACCGGGCGCAGGGCCGCAGGTGGACCTGCGGCAGGGGGTATTGCGCCCCCAGGACCGCGTCGCCGCGGTCCCCTGCGTATTGGGTCAGCGCACGGTCGGAGGCCGCCTGGAAGGCAGCCTCGACGGCCGTGCGGGGCCCGTCGACGAGGTCCTCGTCCTGGACCTCGTCGACGACGGCGGCGAGGGCGTACCGCCGGACGCCCTGCCCGCCGGGCAGGTAGGCGGCCCGCTCCCGGAAGAGCTGGCCGGCCGCCCCCCGCCGGGCGACGTCGACCAGCCAGGCGGCCACGGCGGCCGACCTGACGCGGGGCGCCAGGCCCGACACGCGCGGGTCGGCCGCCGAGGCCATCCGCCGCCGGACCAGCCACACCTCCGCCGGCACGGAGGGGTCGTCCTGGGCCCAGGCGTGGGCCTCCCGCGGGGTGGGGGCCAGGTGCGGGGCCCCCTCCAGCATCAGGTCCGTCGGCGTTGCGCCGAGGACCATGCGGGCCGCGCGGTCTGCCGACAGCCGGGGGAACCCCGGCGTCAGCCGCGCGACGACGGCCGCCGCCTCTGCGTTGTCGGCGAGCCCCAGGAGCTGGGCCCGCCGACCACCCCGGGCGAGGGCGGCGCGGACCCTCCCCGTAGGGTCCGCGGCCAGGGGGCGGGCGGCCCCCCAGGGCAGGTCGCGGACCCGGACGGGTCCGCGAGTCCGCCACCTCCAGGCCACCAGCTCCCGCAGGAGTGCCCCGCGCGACTGCGGGGCGTCGGGGTCTGGCGCCTCGGCCAGGGCGGTGAGGGCGCGCAGCTCCTCCTCCGACCTCTCCCACGCCGCCACCAGGTCCGCGGGCCAACGCCCCTCGGCGTCGGCGGCGGCGGCGGCGGCGGCGGCGGCGTGGGCGGCGACGGCCGCGGCCAGGAGCGCGGCCCTGCGCTCCTGGAGCCCCTCCCTGGAGGGGACGGACGCCTGGATCGCCTCCAGGGCCGCCCCCAGGACGAGGGTCTGCGCCTCGGGCGAGACTCGCCCGAGGGCGCAGAGGGTCCTCCAGGGGAGGGCGCCGTCCCAGACCCGGGCGGAGCCCCGGGCGAACGCCCGGGCTCCGCGCGAGTCCCGGGCGTGGCGGTACGGGGGCACCGCCCCGGCGGTTCGGGGCCGCCACCCCGACGCCAACCGGGCCGCCGCCGCCCGGGCGGGCCATCCGCCCAGGAACATGACGAACGCCAGCTCGATGGCCGGGTTGTAGGGGGACCCGACGACGCCGGGCCGGGCGGCCATGGCCGCCCAGAAGGCCAGCCACTCGCCGAGGCGAGTGGCCATCGTCGTGGGGCACACGACGGTGTGCCCGACCACGATCAGCCGGCCGTCGACCACTCCCTCCCGGTTCCAGGCCGGGGTGTCGTAGGGGCCGGTCCCGGCCTGGTGGGCCAGGGCGGCCTCGGAGCCCCGAAGGGCCCATGCCGTCCGGGCGGGGGCGTCGTAGGCCCCCGCCCCGGCGGGGACGGGGATCGCCACCAGCACGCCCGCCCCCTGGGCGATGCTGGCGGCGACTCCGTGGTAGGCGGGAGCGGAGAGCTCCCGCCAGTCACGGACGGGGGCCGCCCGGAGGCGGGCGGCCCGAGGAAGCTCCTCGGGCCTCCCGACCCCCCAGTCGTCGAGTTCCCGGCCCAGCCGCCAGGGGGCCACCGCCCCGAGGGCGGCCGACGCGGCGGCCGCTATCGCCGCGTCCGACCAGAACCAGACGACGGCCGCCGCCGCCGCCGCCACCACCACCGCGGCCGCCACCGCCACCGCCCCCGCCACCGCCGCCGCCCGCGGCGGCGATGGCGGTTCGCCCCACACCCACGCCCAGCCGGCGCGGCGGCCGAAGCCGCCGACGCCGCCGTGGATCACGGCGGCGGTGGCCCGGCCGAAGCCGGTGGCGGGGTCGGCCGCGGCCGAAGCCGCGATCATGCCGACGCCCGCCACGCAGGCGAAGGCGGCGGCGGCGAGCACGAGCACGAACAGACACACGATCAGGATGGTCATGACGGCCTCCGAGCTGCCGAAGTGGGACCCACGGACCCCGGCAGCAATGGGGCGCGCAGGGACGGCGCAACATTGCGCCCTAAAGGAGCGCCCCCGGGACTGGGGGCCCGGGGCGGACACGGCGGCTCAGATGGCCAGCGCGTGCACCGCCCAGAATGCCTCGCTTTCGGCGAGGCACTCCGGGGACACCCTCGCGGCGTCACCCGGCTCCCGGGGCGCCACCCCGGGCCCGCCGTACGCGGTGAGGAGGAAGACAGCGTCTTCCTCCTCCCGGCAGGCGGCGACGATGAACACCATTTCACCGCAGGTGCGTGCGGGCCGCCGGATGCAGCGGCTGGGGGCTGCCCGGTCCCCCCGGACGACGTACTCGACGTCGTCTTCGGCTACCGGCGCGTCGCCGGCCATGGGCCCGTAGAGGGCCGAGGGGAGGGGCGCTACCCCCTCCGGGAGGACGACGTGGCGGAGGATGAACCTCGCCTCGTCGCCGGCGACGGACTGACGGATGACCTCGATGTGGTCCTCCGTCAGTCCGTGGTCCAGGTGCGCCCCGGCACCTATTACGAGCTTGGCCATGTGGCCCTCCGTTGCCCCCGAGGGGGCGGTGGGGCGGGTCACCCCGCCGTTGATGGTGCCAACGCGGCACCAGTGAGCTCCTGGGATGGACGTCGACCGAGCCATTTCAGTTGGTCGTGCCCTCCTTGCGGAGAGCTCCCAGGAGCTCGCTGCTGGCGCGTTGGCGAGTGGCGGTATTGCCACGGGGGGTTTGGGGGCGTGCACCCCGATTGTCGGCATCCGTGTTGACGGACGCCAACGCCTTGTGCCGACGATTTGGGCGATTTGACAACGGTCGCCTCAGGCCGGCCGTACGTGCTAGAGTTCGACGGCAGGTGGTTACGGACCCCTCAGGAGGTGAAGGTGGAGCAGCGCAGCATTTCGGACATTCTGGCGTCGTCACCGACCATCCGTCAGGGCTTCGTCCAGGGCCAGCAGCAGTTCACCCAGATGGGCCAGCAGTTCCTTGGCGGACCCTCTCCGAACACCGAGCCGACGTACTCGCCTCCGACGCCTCAGGGAGGTGGTACGCTGATGGGGCAGATGACGCTGCCGCAGGCGGCCTACATCCCGCCGCCTCCCCCGCGCCTGATCATCCCGCCGGCGCCTCCGGTACTGCCTACGCTGGACCGCTCGAGGCTGCAGCCTATGCAGCAGCCTCCGTACTACCAGCAGCAGATGCCCAACATGATGGGGCCGATGGGGCCGATGGGCGCGGCCGCACCGCTGCCCCCCCCGTTCCCCATGGGCAGCGGCATGGCCGCTCCTGGGATCCTGCCTGTCAGCATGATCGGGTCGCCGACGATGAAGACGCCGTACGCCTCGGCGTACGAGTCGAACCTGATCTATGGCAACCAGATGGCGCAGCTCGGCATGATGGACCGGCGGGCGGCTCTGGCCGCCGGCGGGTCGCTGTTCTCTGGCATCGCCTCGACGGCGCTGGGCACGATGATCGGCGGTTACGCCGGCGCGGGGATCGGGTTCGGCGTGACGGGCGGAAGCGCGGCCGGCGCGTTGACGGGCGCGGACATCGGCGCGTCGCTGGGCGGGGCCGTGCTCAGTCCGCTGATCGCCCGCAGCCAGACGATGCAGCAGGTCATGAGCACGGCGCTCCGGCCCGCCATCGAGGGCATGATCGACACGTCCCAGATGCGCATGGGGTCGAGGTCGTACCTGACCGGCGGCCCCGACGTGGGCCTGGCGGGCCGCGGCCTGTCCCACGGCGCGTCGGCTGCCCTGGTGCGGGACCTCGGGTCGCTGGCCCAGGCGTCCCACGGTGAGTTCACGCGCCGGGACATGATGGACATCACCTCGGCCGCCGGTGACACCGGGCTGCTCGAGATGGCGCAGAACCGCGAGCAGATCACCTCGACGGTGAAGAAGGTGGCCAACCTGCTCGGCACCATGGCGCAGATCACCGGCGACCCTGACTTCCGCAAGAACATCCAGCTCATCGCCGCCCTGAAGTCGGGCGGTGTCGAGCTCGAGCACATGAACCGCGTCGTGCACAACCTCGGCAACTCCGCCCGAGGCGCGGGCACGACCGTTGAGCGCGTCCTCCAGGAGGGGGGCGCGTTCGGCCAGCGCGCGTATCAGGGCGCCGGCATGACGGCATCCTCTGGCATCGTCGCGGGGGCCGAGAGCCAGGCCATGGCGCGGCAGGCCGTGTCCAGCGGCGCGTTCACCGAGCACCAGCTCGCGCTCATGGGCGGCGAGGAGGGGCTCAGGGACAAGCTCTCCAGCATCACCGCCTCTGCCCTGGCCAAGAGCGAGGTCTTTCTGCCCGCCCTGCTGACCAAGGGCGAGGACGGCAAGTGGCACATCGACAAAGAGAAGGCGGAGCGCCTGAAGAGCGGCGGCGACCCGATGCTCAAGGCGCTGCGGGAGGGGGCCGGCAAGCTGACGGTCAAGCAGATCCAGGACATCAACGCCCACAAGGGCGAATACCTGACGGAGCTGTCCGAGACCCTGGGCTCCCAGGGCGTCCTGCAGATGTCCATGGAGCACATGGACCAGCTCAAGGCTATGAACCCCGGCACGATCACCGACGAGGGTGCGGCCGCGGCGGCCTTCGGCAACGCCCCCAACGCAGCCGTCGTCATGTCCGGCCTCAAGAACTCCCAGGGCTTCTGGAAAAACATGGCGGCCGCGCACGCCAAGAGCGCTGAGATCGACCGCTTCGAGGCCGCCCAGAAGATCGCCGAGCGCCGAGAGCGTGCCAACCCGGGGCTGCTCACCCGAGGCGTCAATTGGGCCAAGAACAACAGGGCATCCGGTGTGGCCCTGCCGGGCATAGGCCTGGCGCTGACAGGCGCCCGCTACGCCTACGGGGCCGTCGAGGATACGTACGACCGGTTCCAGCTCGACGCCCAGGAGTACGCTACCAACAAGATGGCCGAGCAAGAGGCCGCGGCCGTGGGCCGGTCGTTCTACACGCAGAACCGAGGCATCCAGTCCGTCCTGTCGGCCCCCTCGGACGAGGAGCAGAAGAAGCGCTGGATGGCGCAGGTCGTCGATCAGTCCCGCGACGCCTCCTACGGCAGCCCCGACTGGAACGTGTCCGGCGTCAACCGGAGCATCATGGCGGACATGGGTCTGGGCGGGATGGGGTACGGTAACGTCGACCAGGGCGTGAACACGACCTGGTCGCTGATGCACGGACCCGTGCTGGCGGCCAAGGCTTCTTACGGGGCCTTCAAGAACCGCGGCAGGATCAGCGAGAACTACGGCCGCTGGAGGCACGGAGTGGGTAGCAAGGAGCTCGAGGCCTCCCGGGACTTCGCCCGTCTGTCCGACGGCCGGTTCAGGGGCGCCGTCGATGCGGTGACGTTCGACGCGTTCGACGGTCGCGACTACAAGGAGCTTCGACAGCAGGCGAACGAGACCGTGTCGGCCACAGCTACCGTGGCCCGGGGCGACTTCAAGGCCATGGCCACGGACGCCCAGGTGCTCCGCCAGACGCTCATGGAGGCCAACCTTACGCCCGAGCAGGTCGACAGGATCCTCGAGGACGTAGGCAGTGGCGTCGCCGGGGCCGTGACGAAGGACGCCCTGGGGTTCGGCGACGCCCAGGGCATGAACACGTCGAAGGTGCTCGGCGGCATCCGGTCGACCATCGGAGGGTACGGTGTAGACACCCCCGAGTTCCTACACTACCTGACGCCCGAGCAGCAGAAGAGGGTTCAGGGCGTCCTGGCGTCCCCGGAGGGCCAGAGGGGCTCACTTGCCCTGGGTGTGCGGCAGAGCGCGGACGTCAAGGTGGCCATTGACAAGGGCAGGACCTCCGCCCAGACGGTGGGCTCCGCGCGCGACATGGACATCGCCACGGCCTCGGGCGAGTCCCAGGCCGTCGGCGACCTGAACGCCCTCCTGTCCGGCATGGGCCTGGCCAAGACCGACGACATGAACACCGCCGAGATGCGGGCCATCACCTACATCCAGGGCGCGGACCCACTGGTGGTTGAGGCCATGGCGCTCGAGGCGGCGAGGCGAGACTCCTCGATCTCGACGAACGTGGAGGCGGCCATCGACAAGTGGATGAAGATGGCCCCCCAGGGCGACTTCTCCCGGGCGAAGGCGATGCAGGAGGCCCGAGACAACATCGGCGCCCTGAGCGAGAACCCGAAGGAGCTCGCGGTCTACACGAAGCTGCTCTTCAAGCACAAGACCAACTTGGGGTCCGTGGACCTGGAGGGCCTGCGCAGCGGCGTCAGGCAGCTCAAGGGCGCCACCGGGGGCGTGGTCGTGGCGCAGGTCAACTCCTCCATCTCGCTACTGTCCTCTGGCGTATCCGACTTCGAGGGCGCCAAGAGCATCGGGGCGCTGGCGGCGAAGTGGAAGATGGCTTCACCCGAGGGGCGGTCGAAGCTCCTTGCGCGCGCGCGGGGCATGGGCTTCGACTCCTCCATGATCGAGACCGCCGTCGGCCAGATCAACAGCGGGGACCCCGAGAAGGACGCCAAGGGCCGAGAGGCCCTCATCGAGGGTCTGCGCAGCGGCACGGTCACTTCCGAGGTCGCCCCCATGCTCGAAGCTGAGGGCAGTGAGGTGGTGAGGGACGACCGCAAGCGCGAGGCCGCGGCCAACATCATGGCCGCAAAGGCCGTCGGCACGAGCGCTGAAAAGCTCTCCTCGGTAGCCGACCGCCTCGATGGCGCCCTCGACCGCTTCGAGAAGCTGCGGGTCACGCCAGGCCAGGTCGCAGGCAACGACGTCAAGCCAGCAGGGTAGCTGTGACGCCCGTAGCAGTGTCACGGCGACGCGACACATTTCATTGACACGGCGGCCGTCAGCCTGCATATTGACGGCGTATCCACCGACGGGGAGTGCTCGTGAGTCGCTACACGCTTCGCATCCAGGACCTCTACGACGCGACGAACGCCAAGCGCCGAGCCCAGGACTTGTCCTGGCGCGCTCTCGGCCGAGAGCTCTGTGTGAGTGCTTCATCGCTCACGCAGATGAAGCACGGCCGAAAGCCTTCTGCGGACGGCCTCACGACCCTGCTGGTGTGGCTCCAACAACCGGCGGCCTTGTACGCCGTCGACACGCAGCGAGACTGTACATGAACCCCTCCTTCCCCCTCGGCGTCGGCGCAGGCATTGGCCTGGCCGGCGCCAGCATGCACCAGGGTGCATTCCGAAGCCACCAGGCGCCCCCGGGCCAGGTCGCGTCGCTCACCGACGCTGACGGCGTCGTCGACCCGCTGTTCCTGGGGGTCCTGGCCTCCATGCCCCTGGAGGCCCGGACGTACGCGGTCATGGTGCACGAAGGGGTCCTGTCGCGCATCTTCGAGGCCGCTCGCCAGGTGGGCGAGAAGAGTCGGGTGGCCGTGGCAGCCCGTCTCATGGCCGTGCGCGAGGGCTACCTGACCAAGACCGGCGTGGGTTTCCTCGTTCGCCTGGAAGAACTGCAGGAGGCGATCGAGTCACGTCAGGCGATGCGCGTCCCCGGGCGGCCTGGTCGCGACCAGGGGTCGCGTGCCAGCGGCGCGCTTGAAGGCGCTGGCCGTGCTCTTGCCGCCATCTGCGCCAATCAGGGCGTGGCGTCGGCGGCCGAGCTCGACCCGACGCTGACGTGCAACGACCTGCTGCAGGGGGCGGTCAAGCACATGGAGCGCGACGAGGGCGTCGAGCCGTCCGAGGCGGACGTGGACGCCATCGTCTTCCTCCTCCGGGAGTGCACCGCGGCCTCCATTGAGGCGCTGACCTCGGAGCTGGGCGGCCACCACATGGCGCTGGCGCAGTTGCTGGGCGTCTCTCGGAGCGTCGTCGAGCCGGTGACCTCGGTGCTCGGACTCTCCGAGGTCAACACGGGCAGGCCTCCCGTGAAGGACGCCGTTGTCGTCCCGGACAACACCTACCGCTACGCCGCGGCCCTGTCCTGGCTGCTCGGCAAGGACGGTAGGGGCTTCGTCGAGGACTTGAACGACCTCGTCGTGACCCCCATCCCCGACTGAGAGGTGACCCGTGACCGCGACGACCATGACCCGCACGGAGCTTCTGACGCCGACGGCCCAGAACCTGCTTCAGGTCGCCCACCACCAACTGGTGGAGGCCGCCAGAGAGCGCAGGGAGATGACCGCGGAGCTGCCAGCCCTGCTGAGCCGTGCGGACCTCGTGGTCAACCGTGCGCGCTTGCTCCTGGTTGAGACGACCGCGACAGCCGCCTCCGAGAGGCGACTGTGAAGGCGCATCCGTGGTCCGCGCTGCCGTCTCGCTTCGTGGCGGTGGACGTAGAGACGACGGGGTTCAAGAACAGCGACCGCGTCATCGCCTTCGCCGCCATCTTCTTCGAGGCAGGGCAGGAGGTGAAGGCGTTGACGACGCTCATCAACCCCGAGTGCCGCATCCCGGCCGCGGTGACGAAGCTGACGGGTATACACCCAGAGGACGTCCGCGACGCGCCCCTGTTCAGGGACGTCGCCTCGACCGTCCTGAAGTGCCTCAAGGGCAAGCTGCTCGTGGGGCACAGCCTGGCGTTCGACGTCCGGATGCTCCGAGGCGAGTTCGCGCGCCTGGGCAGGGAAGCCGACCTTGAGTACCTCGAGACGCGAGACACCCTGCCCTGGGCCCGGGACCTGCTGGAGGAGCTCCCGAGCAAGAAGCTCGCGTCCGTAGCGGACGCTCTCGGTGTCCCGCTCGTTAACGCGCACTCTGCCGACGGCGACGCGCGAGCGACGGGACTGGTGGCCCTGGCCCTGGACGGCAGGAGGTAGCGCCGACTCAGTGGCACAAGGATGTGCCTCGAATCCTCCGGGGTTGACCACGCCACCCTCACTCGGGAGTGCCTATGCTCATCTACGACGCGAAGGTCCTCAACTGCCACTCGCAGCGCGGCCGCCACTACGCGGTGCTGCCCGACGGCCGCGTGGCGGCCGTGAATTTTTACCCGCCAGGCCGGGACGACCCTCGCCGCGCCGTCGAGGTCCGGTGGGTCGTCACGCCGGAGTCGGCCGAGTCCGACCCTGACGACGCCGTGGCGCTACTGGCTACGGGCCGCCTGGGGCTCTCGTGACCGTCCTGGCCGTTTCCGGGACGCGCGGGGGCGTCTCGCCTCTGCACTTCGGCAAGGCCATGGCGTACGCCCTGGATGCCGCCGATGCCTCGGGGTCGCCCATCTCCGTCCTCCGCGTGGGAGACGCCACGTGCGTGGACCAACAGGCGGCGGAGTGGGCTCGCGCTCTCGGCATCCCCGTCCACCGCCACCGGGCGCACTGGTCGAAGTACGGCAGGGCTGCCGGGTCCCTCCGCCTGGGAGTGCACTAGCCCATGACCCACGACCCGCAGTCTCCCGAAGAGACGCTCGGCCGCATCCTGGGCGGCACCTGGACCCGGGACGGCTTCAAGTACGTCGCCGACCTGGGCTACGGCCTGACCGGTGAGGCCTACAATGTGGGCCGGCACTCCACGATCGACCTCACGCTGGACCGCGGGACTGAGCTGGTGGTGGCGGCCTACGCCATCCGCGACTCCTTTGAGGAAGCCGCTCGGCTCATCGCCGACGTCCGCCGCGCCAGGGCCGCCGTGATGGATGACCGCGACGCAAGGGAGGAAGGGAGCGCGCTGAGCGCTGGAGACGACTTTCTGCACAGGATGGCGGCCGAGCTCGACCGCCTGGCGACTGCGTCCGACGAGGTAGCGCCCTTGCTGCCCAAAGAGGGCCGGGTGCCCGCCTCGGCGCTGGCCGAGGCGTTCAGGTTCGCGGCCAGGACGGCGCTCGGTCTCATCGGCCGGCCGGCCCCCATCCAGGTCGAGTGCCCTCCTGGGAGCGCCCTGAGGGGTAGCACGGACCTTCTGACGGACGACAGCCCTGCGGGGCTCAAGAGGAGCGTCTGCGCCGAGCTCGGCGCGCACGCAGACCACCTGCGCCTGGAGGGCCTGCGTCTGAGCCGAGACGCCGACCCCAAGGCGCACAGCGTACGCAGCCGGGTCGATGCGGCCAGGCGCGTCCGGACCTTCGTGGAGGAGTTCCCGTGACAGGAGACGATGAGAGTGCGCCGCGCTGCTGCACGTGCAGCGGCCACGGGGACGCACCGTTCGTGATCGACGGCAGGGAGTACTGCCCGCAGTGCGCTGCCGAGACGCTCAGCGACGCCTACGACGACGCCCGGGTCACCATCGACCGGCAGGTGAAGGCGATGGCGGACTACGACAAGACCATCTCGGAGCTGTCGACCGAGATCACCCGCCTGCGCGTCGGGCGCGACCTGGCGCTGGGTAGTGGCGCGTCCGCGCTGCTGGCCTATTCTCGCAAGCGGGTCTACAAGCTCGAGGCCCTGCTTGAGGAGCGCGAAGCCTCGCTGGCGCGCGCGAAGACCGACGTGGCGAAGGCAAACCGCTTCGCCGAGGTCGAAGGCACGCACGCGGCTTCCCAGCGGAGGGCCCGGGAGGCCATGGAGATCCAGCTCTGCTCGGCGCAGGCATCCGAGGCCGAGACGAGGAAGTGGTACCTCGACGCGCGCGACGAGCGCGATGTGCTCCTGCGTCGGGTCAAGGCGCTGGAGGCGGAGGTCGAGGGGGCGGCAGCCCCCAACGAGTCCAACGCTCCAGACCGCGACGACGACGACTACCTGCCTCCCGAGGTGCGCGCGCGATTGTGCGACGCGCTCGGTGCCCCCGGGGGGTGCTCACTGTCGGGCATCGCTACACACGCCGAGCTCGTACGACGGGAGGTCGAGCACCTGTCTCGCAAGCTCAAGGCCTTCAAGAAGCTCCGCAAGGCCGAGAAGAAGGCCTGCCGGCCTGGCGCGAGGGCCTGACACCATGCGCGCGGACGAGACCGAAGCCCTCGACAGCCTCGAGGCCTGGGTGGTGCGCTTGCAGGAGACGGCCGAGTTCCTGGCGGCCATCTACGCGTCGGGGTCGTCCCGCAAGCGCGCGGACGTTCACCACCTGACCGAGTTCGCCAGGGGCGCCGGCGTGGCCATGTCGGCGATGGCCTACGTCCGTGCGCGCCCCGACACGCTGCAGGTCAGCACGCCCGGCAATCCGAAGGAGCTACAGGACGTCAAGCGCGCCATGGGCCCTGCGGCGGTGCTTCGGGACGTGCTCGGCCGCATCGAGGTCGCGCAGCACATGCTCGTCAAGCAGGACGACGCCGGCCCCGCGCTGCTTGAGGGACTGGCGCACTTGCGGGCCGAGATTCAACGACGGGCCCGAGAGGCAGACAGGGGCGGCATTGAGGCCCACAACGACAAGGACAAGCCATGAAGCGGGTAGCCGTCGCGTCCCCTCACGTAGGAGACATCGACAGGAACGTCAAGCCCAACCTGCCCCTGCTGGGCGTCCAGGAGGACGCCAACCACGAGGTCATCCTGCCGTTGCTGGGCGTCGTCAGCGCGCAGTACCGGTCGGCCCTGCGCTACCGGAGTCAGCCTTACGTCCCCCTGAACTGGACGTCGACGCGGGCACCGTATCTGGAGCACCCCTTCGCGGCTCGGGCATCCCAGGCGCTCCGGGAGAGCTATGGCGGCCACTGGCCGATACGGGTGGTGGTCCTGAGCGGCTCCGCGCCGTCCTGGGACGTCCGCCTGATCCGTGTGCGCGTCACCCAGACCCTGGAGGTCGCCGAGGGCCCGATGGCCCGCGACGTGGTCCGAACTGTCAGGGACGTGTACACGCTCGTGGACGAGGAGCTGCCGCTGCCGGCGCACATCGACCTCGTCGCGGGCATGTTCCGCGCCTTCGAGGCCGTGGGCACTGTGCCCCCCTCCGACCGGGGCGCGCCACGGGGCGCCCTCGACGTCGTCGCGGAGGGAATGGACCTGCGCAACCGGGACTTGCGTGACCTCGACCTGGAGGGCGAGGACCGCCGGGGCGCGTTGATGGGGTTGTCGGACCTCTCCCACAAGGACCTGCGGGGCCTGGACCTGCGCGGCGCCGACCTCGAGCTGAGCAAGCTGGAGGGCGCTGACCTGCGTGGCGCCCTCCTCACCGGGGCGCGCGTCTATGGCGCCCTCGTTGAAGGCGTCGAGGTCGACGCCGGACGCGTATACACGGTGGAGGGCCTGTGCGAAGCGACTGGGGCCCTGCCTGCGAGGAGCTGGTGGTGACTGGCGACAAGGCGAAAGTGGGCGTCGCGCTGAGCGGCGGCGACCTCGACGGGCTCAGTATCGACGAGCTCGAGGATCTGACGGGCAACAGGACCGACGCGGTCCTGCTGGCGTTCGTGAGCAGGAGCGCCGCGGCTGTCCGGGGCGACGGGCCGCAGGCGGGTGTGACGCTCGAACTGCCGGGCCGCCTCGCTCGCGGGAGCTTCAGGACGCGCATCGCTGGGCCGGGCTCGCCGCTCGGCGAGGTTTTGTGCCAGACGGGCAGGGGACTGGCCGTGAGGGTTCCTGCCGACAAGCTCCTGGGCTGGTCGGTGAAGATGCTCGCTGCGCGGGGCGTGAGGGTCACGCTATCCGGCGGCGCAGCGACCTCCAGTGAGGAGTGATACATGGTCGGGATCAAGCGACCGAGGGACCGCGAGCGGTTCCGCAAGCTCGTCATCGCGACGCTCCGCGCCATGGCGGACAAGCTCGAGGCGAAGGGGGCGTTGGAGGACGTGACGTACCTCTTCGACGACGGCAACGAGTTCACGGCATATGGCACAGCCGAGGACTGCGAGGACGCGCTCCAGGAGCTCCTCGACTACGCCCGGGACCGGGGCGGCATGAGCCCGGACAACAACGACATGAGCTGGGGCGTCTACGTCCCCGTCCGCGTCGCCGAGGCCTTCAACATCCGGGAGGACCCCGAAGCCATTGAGGACCCGGTCTGCGACTGGGTCGTAAGGGACGCCCGATGAACCTCTACGAGGTCACGGACACCGATGGCGACTACTACCTCGTCGGTGCACGGTCCGCGCACGAGGCGCGCGGCCTCGTGATCGACTACCTGGCGTCGGTCGAACTCCTGCCGGGGGTGACCGTGGGGTACGAAGGAGCCGAGCACCTTCGGGAGGGCCTCCACCGTCGGCTCGGCGACCGCTACACGTACGTCGCCAGCAAGACGGGGCAGGACCTGCTCGGGGGGTGCGACCCCGCAGGCGAGGTCCTCTACCGCTCACGCTGGTTCTGAGCCTGCGCGCACCGAAGGCGCGGCCGCGACGCCGCGCCCAAAGTTGCAAGGACATGGCATGACAGACAGGACCCATCTCCCCCTCCCCGCGAACGTGACCCTGGAGGACTTCGACGCGCACCTCCTGGCCCGCCCCCGGGGGGTCGCGCCAGAGGATATGCTCTTCCGGAGCGAAGACCTCTTGTACGCGTTGCGCGTGGCGTACTCCGAGGAGGTGCGCGGCCGGGCGGCGGTAGACTGGAAGAAACACAAGGAGGAGCCATGAGCGACCCGTACGGCCGCGTGAGCGGTCTCGACAAGCGCCGCCTGTTCAAGGTGGTGGCCACGACGGTGTCCTACGTCGTGGCCGAGGACGCGGGCGACGTCAAGGAGATCTTCGACGGGGAGCCCCACATCTTCAAGGAAGACCGCCGGTCCTTGTTCGTGGCCGAGGTGGGCCCGAGCTCGGAGGTGGTCGTCTCCTGGCTGGACTGCGCCCCCTACGGCCACGGGCCGGAACACACGGTCGCGGCCTGGCTCAGGCACATCAAGGCCCTGGATGCGTCCGGGGGAGGGGCGTGATGACCGACTTCGAACGCGAGCTCAACGTAATCCGACGCAGGAAAACCCACTCCACCGAGGGTGCCCAGCGCGTCCTCGACATTCTGTTCACCGTGGAGCGACGGGACGGCGTGGCCTTCTGGGCGCCACGAGCGCAGGCGACCGAGGAGGTCCTCCTGGAGATGCTGTGGCGGCACGGCGTGTGCTTGAGGTGCCACCGGCGGGGGATGGCGCTCCTCACGTGCCGGGACTGCGGGTGGACACCTGCGGGTCCTTCGTCACGAGACCGGCCTGGCGCCGACAGGCGGTGAGCGCCTGTCGGCGTGTCAATTTCGGATGCGAACGTTGCGCTCCCCCGAGGGGGGAGTGCGTGACAGGAGGAGGACGTGATGACTACCCGGGGAGCGCTTCGGATGGCGCGAGAGCGCATCAAGGAACTCGAGGGAGAACTCGAGCACGAGCGTCTGCTCAACAGCGACCTGGAGGTGAGATGGGACACGCGGGGCATCCACGACGCGCTCGAGCAGCGCATGGACGCCGTGTTGAAGTTGGGTCCGGTGGACCCGGCGACGGGTGCGCCGACGGCGTCCTACAAGCTCAGCATCCTGGTCGGGCGCATCGAGCGCGTGCTGACCTACATTGAGGGCCCCCCGAGTACGCCGGGTCGCGTGGGCTTCGAGGCCTACAATGCCTCGACCGGCGGCAAGACGTGGGACGGCAAGCCGGTGCCCACGTGGGATGCCATCCGTCAGGTGACTCCCCACGTCGTCAAGGCGTGGGAAGCGGCCGGCCAGGCCGTGGTGCTGGCAACGGCCGTAGGGATGGACCTCCTGCGTTGGGACCTCGAGGACCAGACGAGGGACCAGGTCAGGGTCAAGGATCTGGAAGCGGCGCTGGAGAAGAGCGAGGGCGTCGTCGCCGAACGGCGCGCGCAGGTCAAACGCCTCCGGCGGCGCAATACGGAGTGGTCCGCCGCGATGAGGTCGATGGCCCCTGATGAGGACGCGTGGGGAGCGGGCGCCAACGGCGACCGACTGTGCCGGTGCTGCTACCGGCCTCCGGGGGTGCATTCGATATTGTGCCCCTGGCACTACAGGCAGGTGCTCGACATCCGCCACGCCGACGAGGTGCGGCGTGTGCATCAGGAGCACCTGGACAAGGACGGGCCGCACCCGTACCTGCAGGGGCTGTACGACGCGCACGCTGCGCGACACGACGCGCAGACCCGGGACCTGCGCGCCAACCTGGCGGACAGGATTCACGAGGTGGTCCAGCTCGGCCAGCAGGTCGGACTGCTCCGTACTTCCCTCGCCGCGGTCACCGCCGAACTCGAGGCGGTGCGCGAGCGATGGGCGAAGGGAGGAGATAAAGACCCCGGGTAGCGGTGCTCCGCCCGTGCGCAACGCCACCCCGACGACAGGAGAACGTATGAGTACATTGAGCTTGTTTCTGTTGGGGCTCGCCGCGGGCCAGAGCATCTCGTCCGTGGCGTGGATGGTGGCATATCTCCGCATGAAGCGGCAGCGTGACGCGTACCAGAAGCGCTACGAGTCTGCGTTGGACAGGTACCACGCCGTCCTGCTGCGCGACACGTTCGTCCAGGCGGCCGTGGTACTGGCGAGGGACGGTGTTCAGGAGAACGTGCGCCGGACGACCCTGGAGGGTGCGGACCGCCAGCTCCACGAGGAACTGAGCAAGGCGAGCGGCGAGGATCCGACGCGATGACTGTGAGAGTCCCGAACCCCCACTGGCCCTCGGCACTCCACGTCTTTCGGGCGCGTGTCGCTGCGCGGGCTGTCTCCGGCCTGATCCGAGACGGCGTCCCTGCCTCCCTCCACGAGCTTATCGACCGGGAGGGGATGACGCGTGTCACCGCCGAGGACATCGAGGCCGTGGGGCGGATGATAAGCGACAGTCGCATCGGCGACGCTTGGAACTCCGCCTTCGGCTCCCCCATGCGCGAGCCGCAACTGGCTCTCAAGACGTGGAGGGATGCTGCGGACGCCTCCCGGGGCGACGCCCGTCGACTGGCCGAACGCGCGATACTTACCGCCCTCCTGGCCCTGGAGCGCCGGATGTACGGCTACGGCGTCGGCGAACACACGCAGGCGAGGCTGCGAGAGACCCTGGACTTCATCGACGAGGTGGCGGGGGTGGCGCTGGATGGCAAGGGGGGCGGGGCGTGGCTGGGGGAGCTGCGCCACGAGGAGTGGCGCCGCCGAGCAGGGCTGGTGAGCAAGGTGTGGCGCTTGACCGAGGCTCCGGACCTGGAGACGGTCGAGGCGTGGGCCCTGTACTACCTGGAGGAGATGGGGGTCAACGAGGACTGGACGCCGCTGCTGCTGCACGACAGGCGCGGCTGACCGCGCCACGACGACAGGAGGAGTTCTCCGCGCTGAATGGCGGGGAGCTACCGTTTCGAGGCGCCTGGGCGGCACTGGTTCGCCCGCGGCGCAGACCAATAACTGAGTCAGGAAGAAGAAGGAGGGCGCCAGTATGGACGTTCGGATCGTGGTGATCGACAAGGGCTTCATCGTCGTCGGGGTTTTCTCCCACGCCGCGGACACGGTGATCGTGGAGCGTGCGGTGTTCGTGCGCCGCTGGGGTACGCGTCGAGGGCTCGGCGAGCTCGCGGCGGCTCCTGCGCTCGGGATTCTCGACCCGGGCGGGGACCTGCACGTTCCGCTGCACGCGTACGTCTTCTCGATCCCGGTCGACGCGCAGCTCTGGCTGCCGTACCTCATGGCGCCGATGGCGTCATGACCCCCCTGGAACAGCTCCGCGACCTCGTCGCTGAAGGTCGCTGGAGCGAGGCCCATCGCCGTGCCGGGTCGGACCCCGTGGGCCGTTCGTACGTGTTGGGCCACGCGCGTTGCGCTGAACGGACGCACGTCAGGAAGCCCGCGGTCTACGGCTACGGCGACGGCGGCGGCAACGGCTACGGCTACGGCTACGGCGACGGCAACGGCAACAGCGACGGCGACGGCTACGGCAACGGCGACGGTGGCGGTGGCGGCGACGGTTACGGCTTCGGCAACGGCGACGGCAACGGCTACGGCGACGGTTACGGCTACGGCAACGGCAACGGCGACGGCAACGGCTACGGCAACGGCGGCGGCAACGGCTACGGCTATGGCGGCGACCCGACCCACTGCCCCTGGCTCATCGACCCGAAGGCGCCATGACGCCTCTGGAACAGCTCCGCGACCTCGTCGCTGAAGGTCGCTGGAGCGAGGCCCATCGCCTTGCCGGGTCTGGCACGGTGGGGCGTTCGTACGTGCTGTACCACGCGCACCGCACTGAGCGGGCGCACGTCAGGAAGCCCGCGATCTACGGCGACGGCAACAGCACCGGCAACAGCGACGGCAACGGCAACGGCTACGGCGACGGCAACGGCAACGGCAACGGCAACGGCTACGGCTACGGCGACGGCAACGGCAACGGCAACGGCCACGGCTACGGCTACGGCGACGGCAACGGCAACGGCTCCGGCGAC
>Ga0210043_1000037_pt1 | contig 153503 bp, 135 predicted proteins | sample CryGeymet201501t_FD_183990 | JGI IMG/M metagenome (GOLD analysis project Ga0210043, IMG submission 183990) | Groundwater microbial communities from Crystal Geyser aquifers in Utah, USA - Crystal Geyser metaG 2015-01t (SPAdes) (version 2) | ecosystem: Environmental > Aquatic > Deep subsurface >...
TCCTTCAAGGTTGCTGGTAATATAACCCCGAAGAACCCGCCTGCGATCCTCGCTGACTTTGGCGAGCCGTTCTGCGCGTGCGCCAGGTCGGATGAATTCGAATTTACAGAAACAATGTTGCACTAACTGGAAACTCGCCGGCTGCCGTAGTAGCTCGCCCCAATCGTCACCCGTGTGTGGCCAGCCCGCTCCATCAGCTTCTGGCTCGCTACATGTAATTCATCTGCGTCGACATCCGCCAGATTCCCCCCTTTGACCGGTGCTTCAATGCCCAGTAAGCGCTTAAAGCTTTCCTGCATGTATTGGTGACGCAGACCGTGGGCTGAGATGTCGCTTTCGCTCAGGGTGATCCCGCATTTCTTCATCACGTAGTAGAAACGGTTGCGCTTCTGAGTCAGCGTAGTCCCACGCTTACCTAAAAAGCCCGTCTTCTTGTCCATAAGTTCTTCTGCTCGGTCGAGTACGTTCTTCTGAATCGCGTTCTCGATCGGAACCACCCTGGGGCGATCTCCCTTGGTGCCTTCCCGGACTTGGATGTGTTCACCGCTTCCGTCCCGACATACCAATGGGCGCAACATGATGGCTTCCTTCACCCTCAACCCGAATGCCAGACATAACTCCAGCTCAATAGCCACAGTCCTATCTACATTCCGTACCTTCTCCAGCATCCCGGAAATATCAACGCCCTTCCCGTCCCAAGACTTGTCTTCGCGCGCAACCATCGTCCGCATCACGGATAGCTTGTCTTCAACATAGAGGGAAGAATCCCTCACCATGCCCGGCTTCCCGATCCAAGCACAAAACACCCGCATGATGGATATCTTGTTCTGAATCGTGGAAGGAGATTGTCCCTGCGCCTCCAAGTGTCTGAATACCGCATGAAGGTGCTTTTCCTTCAGATTGTGAATAGTCTCCAGTTTGTACTTCAGCTTCCATAAATCCGAGAAGAAACCTTTAATCACCGAGCGACGTATATCTTGTGTCCGCTGTCCAACCTTCTTGTCCTTATGGGCAGCCAAGTCCTTGTGCTTCTGGAGCATCACCTCAATCTCGTTGTTCAGCTTCTTGGGAATAAAGCCACCACCAGACTGATAGCTGCTGTTCTTCCCGTTGATGCGACCAGGCTTCATTCCCGGATTCGCGTCCTGTGTCACTTCATTCATCTGTGCGCCCTCTTTGTCTTGCCATTCCCCTCACGCTCATCCTTCGTCTTGGAGATATGAGGTTGGTGATTGCCCCTTGCCCCGATCGCGCGCATGACTTCCTGGTAATGCTCCGGGTCAAGTCGCTTCAATGTGTCCAGTGTCCGTTCAATATTCCGTAAACGTGGCATGCCTGTCTCCTGTGTCTAGTCTCTCAGTCCCCAGATAGCCACTTCCGAAACTACTTGAAGTCCAAACCCGAGGTAGCTTCGAGAGTGGCTATCTGTCATCTGTGCTGCGTCATTACTTCTTGCTGCGAGCCAGTCTAGTCACTGGGGTCTGCGATTTGCCCACTTCGCTGTGGCCCTGATTCCGTCAGGTCGGTTGAGTATCGGGTCTTTGTCACCTTTCAAGTGACCGGGTAAAACGTGAGTCTCATCGGGTGAACAACTACGCGAGGCATTTCGGCCACCACATAACTCGCAACTCTCGTCGCGCAGACCAACGGTCTGTCTCTATCGTGCCCTCTCGGACACTTCCCAATAATTGAATGAATCTTTTAGATCACACATCCGGCATACTCTTTCGTCCACCTACCACCAGTGAACTAGCCTCTCGGCACCGTCTTTTCCCCTGTGTCCATTTGCGAGCTTCTGCTCCGCGCCTGAACCACAACACTTCCCGGTAAGGAAGGAGGGGTATGTGTAATACGAACGTCTTGTCCTTTTGTGACACTCAGCTAATCCACTCTTCTTGTCCTTGATATCTCTTTCACTCCCTACGTCTGTTTGTCCCAGTCATTGACCGGGCAGAACGACAGACAACACGACACCACGCAACACGACACCACCAGCCAACGGCGCAAAAGCCTTGTCGGCTTCGTGCATCGGTCTCTGGGTGTTCAGTGCGCCCGCATCAGGGGTTACTTACGACTCTACTAACAGTTGATTGAATTGCTCTTGAATGTCTTGCCCGGACTCGGGCGATGATAGGGACGGATTTCTCCATGCTCCTATCGAAGACTGCTCCGCTTACACGGAACGGGTGAGTATCGCTGTGTGCTTACTCGATTCTTCGCGGGGACTAGCCGCTCTACTACATTTTGGAACGTCCTACTCATTTAGCTCTTGCGAACAGCGCCTGTAGACAAACGCAGCTTTTTCACTGGAGCCGCCCAGACAGTCACCGAAGTGAAAGTGAAGCAATTGAATCACCTTCGCACTGGCAATGTCAATTATTTTTCAAATGCCGTTATGCATCACATCTGTTTTGGATTTCCCGAACGAGCCCCTGTGTTTGCTGGATTTCGGCATCACTCTGTGTAGGCTAATTCTCTTTTTTAAACCTCCAGAGCAACATATTTCAACCAAATTACTGCTTGGGCATGGTCGGATTGGATGTCCTTTTCGCGCGTGGCTTGGAAGTATTGAGCCGGTTATGGGCAGGTATGCACTCTGGAAAAGGGGCAGCAGGATGCCCCTTTATATGGATGAACATGAAAATAGGATGAATCGATATGCAAAAAGGGGCAACGTGTTGCCCCTTTTGGTGACTTCTTGTAATTATTGTGCGATTAGGGTTAGTTCGCAACTGTATGCCATTACCTATAACTATAATTATAGATAACGGTACTTTTTTCTGTCATCTGCCCAAGCCAAAGCAGCCCCGTGACTAACCGTACTGGATTTCAAGGTGGCGGACACCAATTGCCAAATCACGTTGGGTGATTTGAATCTGTGAATATTCTGCTTTGGGAATTGTTCAGACTTGTCACAATGCTCACATCAAATCAGGGATGAGATAAATGTTCAAATGCGGCCCATTCAACGGCGGCAATGTCGAATGTATCTACTTTTATTAGTGCACTGTTTCAAATTCCGCAAACAAAAATAGTCGCGAGAAGTTTAGAAAAACGCAACTATTCAGAAACATTTTGATGGATTTCCATGGCAAATTGATCCCACATTATTTCGGGGACTCACTCAACAAATGAAAATCACGCTGCAGGAATGGGGACGCCGCCACTATTCCCCCTCACCGTCAATTAGAATCTTGCGCTCATGGGCATCCACCGGACAAATTGCAGGTGCCGAGAAAGTTGGCACCTGTTATATGGTGGACGAGGGTTCGGTTAGAACACCTGTGGTAGTAGAGTCACACACTATGGAAATATCATCTCGCGCCAGAAAAATTCTTCAATCAGCATGAGGCCACGTCGTCACAATTTGCCAATGAATCTATACCGCACCGAGGATAAAACCTCTGGCAAGGTGTATTACGCCTATCGCGATCCTCGCTCCGGAAAGCGCCATGGTCTCGGGTCCGACAAAGAACAGGCAATAGCAGACACGATGGCACTGAACAGCGCTATCTATGCAAGTATCGCTACAACACGTCTATCTACCATCGTCGAGAACAAACCAAGCTCTCCCACATTTGGCCGCGTACTGTCGCGCCATCTTGAATTGTGTGAGAAGAAGCGCAAGCTTGCCGCGAACACTCTGAAAAACAAGGCTAGCACTGGCCGCGCATGGGAGAAGGCATTGGGGGCAGGTACCCATCTTTCAGAAATCAAGGTGCGCCAATTGGTAGAGGTGTTGGACAGCTACGAAGATCGCCCTCGCATGGCTTTAGCAATGCGTTCAGCTGCAGTTGATATTTGGAAAGATGCCGTTGCGGAAGGCTGGGCTGAAGACAATCTTGCAGCAAAGACACGAGCGCCCACAGTCGTAGTCAATCGATCTCGCCTTACACTGCCAGACTTCATGCTTATCTACGAACAGGCCTTGAAACTTGATGCATGGATATCGCGAGCCATGGAGCTGGCCTTACTCACCTCTCAGCGCAGGGAGGATATCGCGGCCCTCGAATTCCGGCGCGGAAAAGACTCGACTGCATGGATTGATGATCGGCTCTACGTCATTCAGGGTAAGACCAAAAACAAGGTCAGCATCCCTCTCGACACCTGCATAGCAGGTTTCACCTTGTCGTCCACCATCAAAGCATGCCGAGATAATATCGTCAGCCGCTGGCTTGTTCACCACACCCGTCCTAGGGCGCTATCCAAACCTGGTGATCAGGTGTGGATAGATACCATCTCCAAGGGTTTCGCCCGTGCACGAGACCTGGCCGGCATCAAGGGTGAGAACGGCAAGACCCCTCCCTCTTTCCATGAAATTCGCAGCCTGTCGATTAGGCTCTATACGGCAAGTCAAGGCCCTGAATATGCCCAAGCAATCGCTGGTCACAAGGACGCAACTACCACCGCAATCTACCGCGACGTGCGCGGCGATGAATGGGTTAAAGTCGGATAAAGTTTTTCAAGAGTTTTACTAAAGTTTTACAAGTCCATTGCCTGCGGGCGTTTCAGATATTGCCCATGCAAACAAATAGTACTTTTATCACTAACTTTGCGCTCTTATCTTGTTGGTTTTAGAACTGGAAATATTCATACAATTGCTATTTGGCTGTCACGGTAAGGAAAGATAGCTTGGCTATCCCTGATTTTTGAGCCATTGCCATGATTTGCGCCACCCTGCCATAAGGCACTGCCGCGTCTGCTTGAATCTGCAATTCGAAACTTGGATCGGCGGCACGCGCCTCAAGCATCTGTGCAAGCGCGTCATCGTTCAGAGGTGACGATTCATAATAGACCCCGCCTTTGGCGTCGATGGCTAAGCTGACTTTTTTTAGCGTGGTGTCATGCGCTACAGCTTCGGTCTTGGGCAGGTTAATTTTGAGTGACTGCGGCGCCAGCAGGGGCGCGGTGATAATGAACACGACCAACAATACCAGCATCACGTCCACCAGCGGGGTGACGTTGATCTCGCTCATCATGCTGCCGCCATCCTCGGGGACATTACCGAATGCCATATTTCCTCCTTACAACCTAAAATCGTGCTTCTGCGCCAGACGCAGAAAGTCGTGGGAAAAATTCTCCAAGTCGGTCAGATGTACCTTCAAACGGCGCAGGAAGAAGTTGTAGGCCAGCACCGCGGGCAGCGCGGTGGCGATGCCGATGGCGGTGGCAATCAGCGCCTCGCCAATCGGGCCGGCGACCACATCCAGCGAGGCCGTGCCACTGCTGCCAATATCCTGCAGCGCATGCATGATGCCCCATACGGTTCCGAACAATCCCACGAATGGTGCGGTGGAGCCGATGGTTGCCAGCTCGGCCAGGCCGCGCTCGTGATAGCGCTGGATGTTCTGCAACTGCTGACGCAGCATGCGCTCAAGCACATCCTGTGGCGCGCCGGAATGCTTTAAATCCTGTTGTGTGTCGCTAAGGGTTTCGAGTTCGGCAAAGCCTGCCTGGGCGAGGCGCGCAATATCGCCCTTGCTGGCGTTGGCGACTTTGCCTGCATCATGCCATTCGCGCACCGCCCAAAAAGTGTCGTTGAACGCCCGATCATCGCGCCGGGCTTGCCATTGCTTCCATAATTTGAACAGCGCAATCGACCAGGTCACCATCGACAGGAAAATCAGCAACAACAGCGTCGCCGCGACAATCGGCGAGTTGACCGGAAAGAATGGGGGCATAGTGCTTAATCCTTCAAAGAAAATTTGATTGGAACCAGAAACCATCGGGTGACCGGCTGGCCGAGGCGACGCGAGGGGGAGAAATGCCAGGTCTTGACGGTTTGCAATGCAGCCTCGTCCAGAATCCTGTAGCCACAGCTTTGCTCAAGCCTCACTTCGCCCGCTTCGCCTTCCGCCAGCACTTCAACGTTAAGGATCACCGTGCCCTGATAGCCCATGCGTCGCGCCATCAAGGGATAAGGCGGACGCGGATTATTCAAATAGTCGGCACGATAATCGGGTTCGGCATCCAGTTGGACGGGGGACGTTGGGGTTTCAATGGCCGGCGCGGGCGGTACTGATTCCTCCCGTACGGGTGGCTTGGCGGCGGCCGGCGCTTCCGGTTGGTTCGTGCGCGCGCGCGGGGCGGGTTTTGGTTCCGGCTTGATTACAGGTTGCGGTTCTACTTCAGCCTGCGGCCTTTGCAGATTGGCGAAGGAAATGGACATCTCGTTCACCGCGGCCTGCGGCGGGAGCGGCTGCATGAGCCAGCCGGCGAACAGTGCCAGATGCAACAGCACGACAATGCACACAACAATCACGCGTTCGGGCCAGACAGAACCCGGTGCGGCATAACCCAGTGCAGCCATAGAAGTTTGCAGAGCATGATTTTTTATGAGGGCGACATGCTACCAGCGGTATGCCGCCGCCACCAGCGGAGCCACAGCGCCATCAGCCGGATTATTTTCATCTTAGCCCTTGAAACACCGGATTCAGCCCCCACAATTCGTCCAGTCATAAATGGAGAGACGCATGGAACAACAGGAAAATACGCAAAAGATCGGGCAACAGACGGTTGAGGCCGCGCCGGAAAACGAGACTAATTCGACCACCGACAAGGTTCCAGGCATCGAAGAGATGTTGCAGGAAGCGGAACGCAAGGCGCAGGAACACTATGACGCCTGGATGTATGCCAAGGCCGAAGGCGAGAACATTCGCCGCCGCGCCGCCGAGGACGTGAGCAAGGCGCAGAAGTTCGCCGTGGAACGTTTTTCCGGCGAGATGCTGGCGGTGATGGACAGCCTGCAAGCGGGGCTGGCCGTCGAGACGGAGAATGTGGAGAGTTTCAAGAGCGGCATGGAACTGACGCTGAAGCAACTCTCCAGCGTGTTCGACAAATTCAACATCAAGGAAGTAAACCCGGTCGGCGAAAAGCTTGATCCGCACAAACACCAAGCCATCGGCGTGGTTGAAAGCGATCAGGAAACCGGCACCGTGGTCAGCGTGATGCAGAAGGGCTACACATTGAACGAGCGCGTGCTGCGCCCGGCATTGGTGATGGTGGCGAAGGGAAAGGAATAACCCTCACCGTCATTGATGGAACTACCAGCCATTCGACTAAGCCCGCTAGCGGGCAAGTCGCTGGTTATCCGGCGGAGGCCGGAATCCAGTTCATTGAACATCCCGCGTAGCGGGACAAAACCTTAAAGGCATATTGGATAACAGCACTGGATTCCGGCCTCCGCAGGAATAACGGGATTAAAGTTTGCGGCACACTTGAAATATCCAATGTCGCCCTGACGTTAGACGGCGAGGCAACAAAGCATTCGACCAATTTTAAAGCATTCAACTGAAAGGAAAGCATCATGGGAAAAATCATCGGCATCGACCTGGGCACGACCAACTCTTGCGTGGCCATCATGGAAAACGGCAAGACCAAGGTGATCGAGAACGCGGAGGGCGCGCGCACCACACCGTCCATTATCGCCTACATGGAAGACGGTGAAGTGCTGGTGGGTGCCCCCGCCAAGCGCCAGGCCGTGACCAACCCCAAGAACACCCTGTACGGCGTGAAGCGCCTGATCGGCCGCCGCTTCGAGGAACCGATGGTGCAGAAAGATATCGCCATGGTGCCCTATGAGATCGTCAAGGCGAAAAACGGCGATGCCTGGGTCAAAGTGCGCGGGAAGGATATCTCCGCGCCGGAAATTTCCGCCGAAGTGCTGATGAAGATGAAGAAGACCGCCGAAGATTATTTGGGCGAACCGGTCAGCGAAGCGGTCATCACCGTGCCGGCCTACTTCAACGACAGCCAGCGCCAGGCCACCAAGGACGCGGGCCGCATCGCCGGTCTGGACGTAAAGCGCATCATTAACGAGCCGACTGCGGCGGCGCTGGCGTTCGGCATGGACAAGCAGGAAGGCGACCGCAAGATAGCGGTGTATGACCTGGGAGGCGGCACGTTCGACGTGTCAATCATCGAGATCGCCGAGATCGACGGCGAGCATCAGTTCGAAGTGTTGTCCACCAACGGTGATACCTTCCTCGGCGGCGAAGATTTCGACATGCGCGTGATAGAGTATCTGGTGGAAGAATTCAAGAAGGAAAGCGGTATCGACCTAAAGAAGGACATGCTGGCCCTGCAACGCCTGAAAGACGCGGCGGAAAAAGCCAAGATTGAACTGTCTTCCGCGCAGCAGACCGAAGTCAATCTGCCCTACATCACCGCTGATGCCAGCGGCCCGAAACACCTCGCCGTGAAAATTACCCGCGCCAAGCTGGAAAGCCTGGTGGAGGATCTGATCGCGCGCACCATCGAGCCGTGCAAAATCGCGATGAAGGACGCGGGTGTTTCCAACGCCGAGATCACCGATGTGATCTTGGTCGGCGGTCAAACCCGTATGCCCAAGGTGCAGGAAAAAGTGAAGGAGTTCTTCGGCAAGGAACCGCGCAAGGACGTAAACCCGGACGAAGCCGTGGCGGTGGGTGCGGCGATCCAGGGCGGCGTGCTGCAAGGCGAAGTCAAGGACGTGCTGCTGCTGGACGTGACTCCGCTTTCGCTGGGTATTGAAACCATGGGCGGCGTGATGACCAAGCTGATCAAGAAGAACACCACCATTCCGACCAAGGCATCGCAAGTGTTTTCGACTGCCGACGACAACCAGTCCGCGGTGACCATCCACGTGCTGCAGGGCGAGCGCGAGATGGCTTCCGGTAATAAGAGCTTGGGCCAGTTCAACCTGTCCGACATTCCGCCCGCACCGCGCGGCCTGCCGCAGATCGAAGTGACCTTCAACATCGACGCCAACGGCATCCTGCACGTGGGCGCCAAGGACAAGGCCACCAACAAGGAAGCCAACATCACCATCAAGGCCAGCTCCGGCTTGAGTGAGGATGAGATCAACCGGATGGTGGCCGATGCCGAGGCGCATGCCGACGAGGACAAGAAGGCAATGGAACTGGTAACCGCACGCAACCAGTTGGACGCGCTGATCCACTCCACCAATAAGTCGCTAAAAGAATACGGTGAGCAATTGGTGGCGGAAGAAAAAACCGCCATCGAAACCGCGGTGAAGGATGCCGAGGAGGTGGTGAAGGGCGACGACAAGGATGCCATCGAAGCCAAGACCGAAGCACTGGCCACCGCCGCGCAAAAGCTGGGCGAGAAGATGTACGCGGCAGAGCAGGCCAAGGCACAAGCCGCTCAAGGCGGCGGTCAACCGGAAGCCAAGGCGGACGATGCCGATGTGGTGGATGCCGAATTTACCGAAGTCAAAGACGACAAGAAATAAGACTCACCACTCTTGATGTTGTAATCGGTGGGGCGCATGCGCCCCACCGTCACATGGAAAAAACATGAGCAAGCGCGACTACTACGAAGTCCTCGGCGTCAATCGCGACGCATCGGAGGAAGACATCAAGAAGGCTTATCGCAAGCTGGCGATGAAGCACCATCCCGATCGCAATCCGGACAATCCGAAAGCGGAGGAGCACTTCAAAGAAGCGAAGGAAGCCTACGAGACCTTGTCCGAAGGACAGAAACGCGCGGCATATGACCAGTACGGCCACGCCGCGTTCGAGGCCGGCGGGATGGGCGGTGGCGGATTTGGCGGCGGTGCACAGGGCTTCGATTTTGGCGATATTTTCGGAGATATCTTCGGCGGTGGCCGCGGTGGCCGCAGCCAGGCGCATCGCGGTGCCGACCTGCGCTACAACATGGAAATCACGTTGGAAGAAGCGGCGCGCGGCACCGGGAAACAGATCCGTATCCCGGTCATGGAAGAGTGCGAAACCTGCAGCGGTTCCGGCGCCAAACCGGGCACCACACCGGTCACTTGCTCCACCTGCGGCGGCCACGGCCAAGTGCGCGTACAACAGGGTTTCTTCTCCATCCAGCAGACCTGCCCGCGCTGTCACGGTAGCGGCAAGCAGATCAGCTCACCCTGTGGAACTTGCCACGGCACGGGGCGCGTGAAAAAACAAAAGACGCTGGAGATCAAGATACCGGCGGGCATCGACAGCGGCATGCGTCTGCGCCACAGCGGCCATGGCGAAGCAGGCAGTCCCGGGGCGCCGCACGGTGACCTGTATGTGGAAATCCACATCAAACCGCACAGCGTGTTCCAGCGCGACGGCGACGACCTGCATTGCGAAATGCCGATCAGTTTTGCCACTGCCGCACTGGGTGGCGAAATCGAGATACCCACGCTGGATAGCAAGGCCAGCATCAAGATCCCGGCGGAAACCCAGAGCGGCAAGATCTTCCGTCTGCGCGGCAAAGGCATCAAAGGCATGCGCACCCACACCCACGGCGATCTGCATTGCCATGTCATCGTGGAAACACCGGCCAATCTGACTGACCGCCAGAAGGAGTTGTTGCACGAGTTCGAGGCAATCAGCCAGGGAGACGCGGCGCGCCACAGTCCGCGCGCCAAGTTGTGGATGGCGAAGGTGAAAGAATTCTTCGGATGATGCCGTTCATCACAGATGGATGGCATGCGTGATGCGGATACATTCACTCGGCCATGTCGTGCTCAAGGTTGGCGATCTGGAACGCTCCATCGTTTTTTACCGCGATATTCTTGGTATGCGCGAAGTCGCACGCCATCAGGGTGTCATGGCTTTCTTCTCACTCGGCCCAAATCATCACGACCTCGGCCTGTTACAGATCGGCATCGATTCACCCCCGGCTGATCCCGGCGCGATCGGGCTGTATCATGTTGCCTTCAAGGTGGGCGATAGTCTGGACGAGTTGCGTGCCTGTAAAACCCAACTGGAAGCGCGCGGCGTTAGCATTTTCGGCATGAGCGACCACGGCGTGAGCCAGTCGCTCTACATTCATGATCCGGATGGCATTGAAATCGAGCTGTACGTCGATACCGATCCCGCGCTCTGGCGCGACGATCCCGGCGCGGTGCTGACCACCAAACGCCTGAAACTCTGAATTAGCAAAACTGCGGCAAATTGTTCTATGATGCGCCGCAACCATCCCGTCCCGAAAGGAGCATCAATATGACAAGCGGCCTCATTCTGCTCGGCATTTGCGTCGTTGCGCTGATTTACGGTATCAGCCTGTATAACTACCTGGTCAACCTGAAACATGCGGTGAGCAAGGCGTGGGCCAACATCGATGTGCTGCTCAAGCAGCGCCACGACGAGCTGCCCAAGCTGGTCGAGGTGTGCAAGCAATACAAACAGTTCGAGCAGGAAACCTTGCAACGGGTGATTGAGGCGCGCTCGCAGGTGCAAAGCGCGCGCCAAGGGCAGGATATCGCCGCGCTGGGCAAAGCGGAGGGTATGTTGCGCATGGGACTGGGCAATATCTTCGCGGTGGCGGAAGCATACCCGGAGCTGAAGACCAACGAAAATTTCATGCAATTGCAGAACCGCATCACCGGACTGGAGAACGGCATCGCCGACCGGCGCGAGCTGTATAACGAATCGGTCAATATCTACAATGTCGGTATCGAGCAATTTCCGGCCGTGCTGATCGCTAATGTTTTCGCCTATCATCCCCGCCCGCTGCTCGAATTCGCCGCTGTGGAAAAAACCGATGTGGAAATCAAAACCCTGTTCTCTTAGGAACTATTTCGTGTTGTGCCATATCACACCGCCCGTCGCGCGACTGAATGCCAAGCGTGCCGGTTTATTTTTATTACTTAACAGGAAAACAATATGAAAAAGTTCCTCGCATTGACCGCAACCCTAGCCTTTTCCCAACCCGCCCTGGCAGCCAGTGTCAACATCGGAGCCCTCGGCACGCAGGCCGATTTTCTAAATGTTTCAAAGGATCTGGGTTCCGCGCTCAGCTACAAGGGACTGGTCCCGGCGGAATCGATCGGCGTGACCGGCTTCGACCTCGGCCTGGAAGTGACCCAGACGGATCTGGCCAAAAGCGCACCACTGTGGACCACCCTGACCGGCCACAATATCAGTAAGCTGTATGTGCCGAAACTTCATGTAACCAAAGGGTTGCCGCTGAATATCGACATTGGCGCCTTCTTCTCCGTCGTGCCGACCACCGACATCAAACTTTTCGGCGGCGAGTTGCGCTGGGCAGTTCTGCCTGGAGGTACCGTCATGCCTGCTGTGGCCGTGCGCGGCTCGCTCACTAAACTGACCGGCGTGAACCAGTTGTCATTGGACACAAAAGGGGTGGATCTCTCCATCTCGAAGGGATTTGCCATGCTCACTCCCTACGCCGGCGCCGGCCAGGTGTGGACCAACAGCAACCCCGGAGCCGCCACCGGATTTGCCAAGGAAACTTTCTCGCAAACAAAATGGTTCGTCGGCAGCAACCTGAATTTTGGCCTGACCAATCTGGCTGCCGAATATGACAAGACTGGCTCGGCAGATTCGGTTAGCGTCAAACTGGGCTTCCGTTTCTGATGCATTCTTGACACGCGGCGAAGGGGACATCGATGCTCACCTCTTTGCGGCGCCAGTACACGCAACTCATCACCTCCGGCGGGCAGCTCATCTTGCTGCTTGCCGGTTTTCATTTTGGATCCCGCACGGCATGGTTATGGATTCTGGGCAGCATGGCAGTCATCAGCCTGTTCGCCTGGCTCTCTGCTTTGCGCAGACATCGCCTGATTGTCGGCACCCCCACCTCGCGCATCGCTTCGGCGGCGCAGGGTTATGTCGAGCTGCTGGGCAATGCGCGGCGGGAAGGCGCGCCCATTCTGAGCAAATACTTGCTGCTTCCCTGCCTCTGGTATCGCTACAAGGTCGAGCGCAAAAACCACAAGAATCAGTGGCGCACGGTGGACACAGGGGAAAGCAGCGCACCCTTCCGCCTCGATGATGGCAGCGGCAGCTGTGTGATCGACCCGCGCGGCGCCGAGATTATCGCGCGGCACATGGATAACTGGCAGGTCGGCAACGAGCGCTATACCGAATGGAAAGTGCTGGAAACGGACGAGGTTTATGTGCTGGGTGAATTCAAGACGATCGGCGGCAGCAACAATCCGGTTACCCACGACGAATTGGTGAAACAAGTCCTGTACGAATGGAAGCTGGACAATGCAAACATGCTGCAGCGCTTCGATCTGAACAGCAACGGACTGCTCGACATGGACGAGTGGCTACTGGCGCGGCAAGCCGCCAAACGCGAGGCGCGCAAACGCCTGAACGAGGCACGCGCCGAAGCAGACACGCATTTCATGCTCAAACCACGAGATGACCGGCTCTTCCTCATCAGCAACACGTCACCGGAAAAGTTGGCCCGCCGTTATGCCTTATGGACGTGGCTGCATCTGGCTATCTTTTTTGGCGCGTTGGGCGGCATCGTCTGGTTTCTTTAGCGGTCGTTGTCGGGCTGAAGCCAGACCTACCTGCCGAAGAAAGCAACTGCTTCCCTTTCCTCGCGCGTGCGCCGGAACGGCGGCAAGCTTTGCCAGATGCGCTTGCCGTAGTGTTTGGAGATCAGGCGCGGGTCGCAGATCATCAGCACGCCGCGGTCGTTCTCGTCGCGGATCAGGCGCCCCGCGCCCTGTTTCAAATTAATGATCGCGCGCGGCAACTGGAATTCCATGAAGGCGTTGCGCCCCTGCCGGTTCAACTCCGCGATGCGCGCCGCCAGCACCGGATCGTCCGGCGGCGCGAACGGCAACTTGTCGATGATGACCAGCGACAACGCCTCGCCGCGCACATCCACCCCTTCCCAGAACGATTGGCTGCCCAGCAACACCGCGTTGCCGTGCTCGCGGAAGCGCGACAGCAACTCGTTGCGCGAGCCCTCGCCCTGGATCAGCAGCGGATATTTCAAGTTTTTGCGGTCGAACTCGGCCTGCAAAATTTCGTAGGCGCGCTGCATCGCGCGCAAGCTGGTGAACAGCAGAAACGCCCTGCCCCGGCTCGCCTCGATCAGCGGCAGCGCGGCCTGCACCACGGCATCGGTATAACCCTCCGTGTTCGGCTCCGGCAGGTTCTGCGGCACATACAGCAACGCCTGTTCCGGATAATCGAACGGACTGTCCCAGCATGCGGTGCGCGCCTCCGTTAATCCCATCGCGTTCTGGTAATGCGAGAAATTCTGCTTCACCGCCAATGTCGCCGAAGTAAATATCCAGGCCCGCGGATGGCCGCCGATCTGTTTGGCAAAGATGTCCGCGATGGACAATGGCGTGGAATTGAGTTGCAGCGAATGGTGGAACACTTCCAGCCAGCGCACCGTTTCCGGCACATCGTTGTCTTGCCAGTGTGTCAACTGGCCCGCCAACTCCTGCGCGCGCTGCCAGCAATTCTCCAATCCTTCGCTGCGTTCGGCCTGCTTCTCCAACAACCCGGAGAGCTTGCACAACTTCTCGTCCAGCGCCTTCAGCGCCGGTGCAAATTCCTTGATGTTCGCCGTCGCCTCCGCCGCCATGCGCCCTTCCTTCTTGAACGCCAGGCGCAGGTCGCGCGCGGCTTTTTCCAGTTCATCGCACGCCACCGGCAACGGCGCGAAATCTCTGGCTGAGGTCAGTGCCTCAACCCTTGTATCGGTCGCCAGATCAAACAACTGCGACGTGGCAAGGCTCTTGCCGAAGAACAGGCTCGCGGTCTCCGGCAGTTGATGCGCCTCATCGAAGATCACCGTGTTGCAGGCCGGCAACAACTCCGCCACCCCCTCGTCGCGCAGCATCACATCGGCAAAAAACAGATGATGGTTGACCACGATGACATCGGCCTCCATCGCCTCCTTGCGTGCTTTCAGCACAAAACATTCATCGTGCTGCGGGCATTCCTGCCCGAGACAATTGTCGCGCGTCGACGTCACGTGCATCCAGATCGGCGCATTCTCCGGCACATCAGCCAGCCCGCTTCGGTCGCCGCTCTGCGTGACCTTGGCATAGTGCACGATCTTCGCCAGATGCTTCACATCCTCGCGCGTCTTGAACAACCCGTTCGACTGCGCCAGTTCCAGATGGTAGTGGCACACATAATTTGAGCGCCCCTTGAGCAAGGCCACCGACACCGGCGCCTTCAGCGCGTCGCGCACCATCGGCAGGTCTTTCTGGAACAACTGGTCTTGCAGGTTCTTGGTGCCGGTGGAGATCACCACTTTGCCGCCCGCCAGCAGTGCCGGCACCAGATAGGCGAAAGTCTTGCCCGTACCAGTGCCCGCCTCGACCACCAGAATGGCGTTGTCGCGAATCGCCTCGGCCACGGCCAGCGCCATCTCGCGCTGTTGCGCGCGCGGGCGGAACGAGGCAACTTCAGTGGCAAGCGGGCTTTGTTCGGAAAAAAATCGTTCGACTTCAGTGGTCACGGTGATGATGTAGTGATTGGCAGGAGACAGCGCTATAGTGCGGCAGTGATTTTACGCGAGCTGCAAACTTCTCCGGAAAAAAATCGCATGATGCAAAAGATCGGCAAGGAAACATTGGCCAGGATGCCAAGCGGCGTGTGGGCGCTGGGCTTCGTCAGCCTGCTGATGGATGTTTCGTCGGAGATGATTCACAGCCTGTTGCCGCTGTTCATGGTGACAGTGCTGGGGGCCAGCGCGCTGACGGTCGGTGTGATCGAGGGCATCGCCGAATCCACCGCCTTGCTGGTGAAAGTGTTCTCCGGTGTGTTGAGCGATTATCTGGGCAGGCGCAAGGGGCTGGCGGTAGTCGGCTACGCATTGGGCGCGCTGACCAAGCCGATGTTCGCGCTGGCCACGGGCATCGGCATGGTGCTGACTGCGCGCTTCCTCGACCGCATCGGCAAGGGAATACGCGGCGCGCCGCGCGATGCCCTGCTCGCCGACATCACGACGCCGGCGATTCGCGGCGCGGCGTTCGGCCTGCGTCAGTCGTTGGATACGGTGGGCGCATTCCTCGGTCCATTGATCGGTGTGGGGTTGATGCTCTGGTGGGCCAACGATTTCCGTGCGGTGTTCTGGGTGGCGCTGATTCCGGGATTGCTGGCGGTGGCGCTGCTGTTGTTCGGTGTGCACGAACCCAAAAGAACGGCAGTCCACCAGCCGATCAATCCGATCAGTCGTGCAAATCTGCGCCGCCTGAGCTCGACCTATTGGTGGGTGGTGGGCATCGGCGCGGTGTTCACGCTGGCGCGTTTCAGCGAAGCCTTTCTGGTGTTGCGTGCCGCGCAGGGTGGCATCGCGATTGCGCTGGTGCCGCTGGTGATGGTGGCGATGAATGTGATCTACGCCGCCTCGGCGTATCCCTTCGGCAAACTTTCCGACCGCATGAGTCACACCAGGCTGCTGGCGATTGGGCTCATGGTGTTGATCGCGGCCGATCTGGTGCTGGCGACCAATGACCACTGGACCACGGTGCTGGCAGGCGTTGCGTTGTGGGGCGTGCACATGGGCATCACCCAGGGCTTGCTGGCGCGAATGGTGGCGGATGTGACGCCAGCCGATTTGCGCGGCACGGGCTACGGTTTTTTCAATTTGATGAGCGGACTGGCGATGCTGGTTGCCAGTGTGCTGGCAGGATTGCTGTGGGATCGGCTTGGTGCCGCGTACACTTTCTATGCCGGCGCGATGTTCTGCGTAATCGCCGCAGCCGGTTTGCTTTGCCGGCCTGCTGCGGCGAAATAAAGCAATTGACGATTACTTCCGGTTTTTGGGCAACGGCGACTTCTCGCTGCGCCGTTTCCATTCCGCATAACAATCCAGCCCGCAGAAATGCGCGACATAGTCTTCAGCCTCGAAACGTTTGACCTCGGACAGGGGAACTTCTTTCAGGCAAACTTCGCAGGAAACCATTTCATCGGAAGCCGGAACAGGTTTTCTCGTCATGACACACCTCCTTCTGTGGCGTTGATACGGTTGCAGGCTATGCCTGTTCGGGGCTGGCTGCAAGTCCTTGCAGGATATTGGTGCTTCCCCACTTTGTCGGACTGAAGTCCGACCTACATCGTGGCATAGCGTTTCTTCGCCTCTGTCACTTTCACCACGTAGCTGCGCGTTTCCTCATAAGGAAGATTCCTGCGCAGCGCATCAAAGACCTGGTCCGGACGCATCGAGTTGATCTTGTCCAGCGCATCGTCCTGCCTTGCCCGGCCGGTCAATTTACTGAACGCACGAAACACATTCGACGGCCCGGTGTTGTAAGCGGCGATGGCGCAGTACTCGCGCGAGACCGGATTGCGGATCGCGCGCAGCGGACTGTCGTTGAGCAGCACGCCAAGATAGGTCGCGCCCAGTTCGATGTTGTTGCCGGCATCGAACAGATATTCCTTGCTCGGCATCACATCCTCCCCTTTAGCCTTGCGGTAGGCTTCGCGCCCGCCGCTGGAGGGCACGAGCTGCATCATGCCGTAGGCGGGCGCACCGGAGACCGCGTAGGGATTGAACGAGCTTTCCGTTTTGATTACGGCATAGATCAGGCTGCGACTGACCTTGGTGTTCTCGGAATGTGCGCGCACGGTGGCTGCATATTGCACCGCGCGTTTATCGAGATGGGCGTTGACCATGCGCATCTGCACGTACAGCACATTCTTGCTGACCCCGTCCGCATCGATGCTGCGGTGCTGCAACTGGTTCGCCACCAGATAGTCGGCGTAACGTTCCACGTCCGCACGCGACTTGAGCACGGCATTATTCTGGTCCACCACCAGTTCCTGCAGATAGGGCTGACCGGTGAGGATGATCTCCTTGTCGGAGAATAGATCGACCGCACCCGGATCGTCCGGCGTGAGCAACGCGACCACCGCGGCATTGCGCAACTTGTCGGCAACCTTATCCTCTTCCAGATGCTCGATCAGGATGGTGCCTGCGTCGTAATCCACCACCACGCGGTTCTTGTAGTTCTCGGTGTATTTCACGTAGCGCGTGCGACCGGGCAGGGTGCGGGCCTCTTTCGATCCCCACTTCGCGCCGCTCTCCTTCTGCACATTCCCCATCAGGCGGTTGTATTCAGTGCGGACTCTTCTCAAATCGGACAGAATGATTTTCGGGTTGTATTTGTAGGAAGTCACCCGTCGCTCGGCCATGTTCTTGAGTGCCAGTTTTGGGTCGCCGGAGGTTGCCACCTGCATCAGCTGTTGCGTGGAACAGGCAGGCAGCAACAATACGCATGCCGTGAAAATCCCTGGCAGAATTTTTCCGTTCATCACTACCCTCTCAACGATTTTCCAGCGCCTCCCAGCGCGCCATCAGCTGCAATAGCGCCTCTTCGATCTCGCTTGCACGTTGTTGCAACTGCCTGGCATGGGCGGGATTGTCGCGGAACAGCGCGCCCGTGCCAAGTGCCGCCGTGATCTCTTCCTGTTCGCGCTCCAGTGCCTCGATGCGCTGCGGCATCTCGTCCAGTTCTTTCTGTTCCTTGAAGCCGAGTTTCTTCGCAACCTTTTCCTTGAGCCCGGAACTTGCGTCGCCCTGTAGGTTGGGTTTCAACCCGACATCCTGGTTATGCACAGGACGGGTTTGTCGGGTTAAAACCCGACCTACAGCCTTCCCTTGTTGTCCGGCTTCGTATTGCTTCACCCGCACCCAGTCCTCGTAACCGCCGACATATTCCATCAATTTCCCATCGCCTTCAAAGGCGATCACCTGGGTCACTACGTTATCGAGAAAGGCGCGATCATGGCTGACCAGGAACAGCGTGCCGTCATATTGCGCCAGCATCTCCTCCAGCAGTTCCAGCGTCTCGATATCCAGATCGTTGGTCGGCTCGTCCAGCACCAGCACGTTGGCCGGTTGGGTGAACAAACGCGCCAGCAGCAGGCGGTTGCGCTCGCCGCCGGAACAGCTCTTCACCGGCGAACGCGCACGTTCCGGAGCGAACAGAAAATCGCCGAGATAGCTGATGACATGTTTCTTCTGCCCGCCGATCTCGATGAAATCCGAACCCTGGCTGATGGTGTCGGCCAGCGTGGCATTGTCGTCGAGCTGTGCGCGCAACTGGTCGAAATAGGCCACGGACAATTTGGTGCCCAACTTCACGGTGCCAGAATCCGGCACCAACTCACCCAGGATGATCTTGAGCAAGGTACTCTTGCCCGCGCCGTTGGGGCCGAGCAGACCGATCTTGTCGCCACGCTGGATGCGGCAGGAAAAATCATCAATGATTCTTTTGGCGCCGAAGGATTTGCTGACGTGGGTGAGCTCCGCCACCAGCTTGCCGGAGCGGTCGCCCGCGTCCAGATTCATCTCCACGCGCCCCACCTTCTCGCGCCGCGCCGCGCGCTCGCGCCGCAACTGTTCCAGCCGCAGCACACGGCCCTCGTTGCGCGTGCGCCGCGCCTTCACGCCCTGGCGGATCCACACCTCTTCCTGCGCCAACACCTTGTCGAACTTGGCATTGAGCACCGCCTCGTCGGCCAGCATGCGTTCCTTAACCTTCTGGTACGCCGCAAAATTGCCGGGGAAGCTCGCCAGTTTGCCGCGATCCAGCTCGACGATGCGCGTGACGACATTGTCGAGAAATTTCCGGTCGTGAGTGACCAGCAGCACGCTGCCGCGAAAACTGGTGAGCAACCCTTCCAGCCATTCGATGGAAGCAAAGTCCAGATGGTTGGTCGGTTCGTCGAGGATCAGCACATCGGGTTCTGCCACCAGCGCCTGCGCCAGCGCCACGCGTTTGCGCACGCCGCCGGAAAGCGAACCCACCAATACTTCCGGATCCAGTTCCAGGCGCTGAATCGCGGTCTCGATGCGCGCCTGCACCGCCCAGCCGTTCTGCGCTTCCAGCGCGGTCTGCAGCGGCTGCATCTGCGCCAGCAAGGTGTCGTAGTCGGCGTCCGGCTCGGCCAGTTGATGCGACAGATGATGGTAGGCGGTAATGATCTTCTGCAATTCGCCCAGACCGCGCGCCACCTCGTCGAACACGGTGGCAGTTGCATCCAGCACCGGCTCTTGGCTGACATAAGCGATGCGCGCGGAAGGTTGCCGCCACACCGTGCCGTCGTCCAGCGCGGCTTGTGCAGCGAGCACCTTGAGCAGACTGGATTTGCCGCCGCCGTTACGCCCGATCAGGCCGACACGCTCACCCTCGTCGAGTTGAAAGTCCACGTGATCGAGCAGGGCGACGTGGCCGAATGCGAGAGAGGCTTTATCCAGCGTAATGTAAGGCATTTAAGGATTTTTTTCCTGCGGCAATGAAGATTGATAGATGAAGGAGAAACCGATTGCAAAGAAGCCCAGACACAGATAACCAAACATGGTGGTGAACTTGTCCAGCACCAGGTGCGTGTTGTAGTCACTGATTTGCGGCGCAAAAAAGTGGAACACAAACAGACAAGCAGCCAGCACATTGCCGGTCAGGGTCAGGCGATGACCCAGCGTGTAGCCGTTGCCCCCCGCTTTCCCTGATGGCGGCAAGCCGCGCATCTGAAACCAGACCAGAAAAACCAGCGCGAACAATAACAACGCCCCCACTATACGACTGGGAATATCGCCTTCGGTGGTCGCCAGGCCGAGCACGTTGAGCAGCATGCCACCAGCCGCCGCCACCCACCCCATAAAGATGGTCTGCGGCATAAAAAACCAGGCCGAAAAGATATTCAGATTGGGAAATCGCATGGTGTTTGACCTTTCTTGATAAGCGCGCCCATTGCGGCGCCAGCGGGGGCGCGATTTTACGTTAGAATGCGCGCCGCTGCCCTGGTAGTTAAATGGATATAACAAGCCCCTCCTAAGGGCTAGTTACAGGTTCGATTCCCGTCCAGGGTACCAAGCTTTCATATCACCAAAACTCGCGCCGCACCCCGACCGACCTTTCCGATCACTGCCGCTTGCGCGAAACCCGCGTCGCGGAAACGCGCCAACACCTCATCTGCTGCTTCCGGCGCAACCGCCGCCAGCAGGCCACCGCTGGTCTGCGGATCAGCCAGCAACTGGCGTTGCCAGTCCGCCAGTTCCGGCGCGAAATCCAGCTCATGCCCGTAGCTCGCCAGATTGCGCGCAATGGCGCCGGCGACGATGCCCTGTTGTACCAGCGGTAGCGCCTCGGACAAGGTCGGCACCTGATCGAAGTGCACCGTTGCGCCCAGACTGGAACCACGACAGATCTCCAGAAGATGGCCGAGCAGGCCGAAACCGGTCACATCAGTCAGCGCATGCACGTGCGGCATGGCGGCCAGCTCGCTGCCCACGCGGTTCAGTTGCGTGGTAGTGGCGATCATCTGCGCATAGCCTGCATCGCTCAGCATTTCTTTCTTCATCGCGGCGGCCAGCACGCCGATGCCCAGCCCCTTTCCCAGGATCAGCACATCGCCATCCCGTGCCGCGCTGTTCTTCTTCAAGTGGTCGGGGTGCACGATGCCGAGCGCGACCAGGCCGTAGATCGGCTCTTGCGAATCGATCGAATGACCACCGGCAATCGGGATGCCCGCATCGCGGCACACCGCTTCGCCGCCCTGCAGGATGCGGCGGATGGTGTCGGGCGAAAGTTTGTCGATCGGCATGCCGACAATGGCGAGCGCCATGATTGGCGTGCCGCCCATGGCATACACATCGGAGAGGGCATTGGTGGCGGCGATACGCCCGAAGTCGAAGGCATCGTCAACGATGGGCATGAAGAAATCGGTGGTGGCGATGATGGCCTGCTCATCGTTCAGGCGATAGACCGCCGCATCGTCGCTGGTTTCCGTCCCCACCATCAAATCCGGGAACGGCAGTTTCTGCCCGGCCTCACCCAGTATCTCGCGTAACAAAGCCGGTGCGATTTTGCAGCCGCATCCGCCGCCGTGCGACAATCGGGTCAACTTGACTTCATTCATTTTGATTCCTTGCTCCGTATGTTTACCGTAACCAACCCAACTCCGTCATTCCGGCGCAGGCCGGAATCCGGCGATTTTATTAAAAAGGCAGTTGGATTTTGTCTTTGCTGGGCAAAGGGATTTTTCATCAACTGGGTTCCGGCTTGCGCCGGAATGACGGCTCACTGATAAATCGTTATGTTATTCAGAACCGCGAACCTATCACAGCTTGGCCAGTTTGACGAAATCATCGACGTGCGCACGCCCGCCGAGTTCGCCGACGACCATATTCCCGGCGCGATCAACTGCCCGGTGTTATCGGATGAAGAGCGCGTCACGGTCGGCACATTATACAAACAGGTATCGCCGTTCGAAGCGCGCAAGGTCGGCGCGGCGCTGGTGGCAAAAAACATCGCCCATCATCTCGATACGTGTTTCCGCGACCATCAGAAATCGTGGAAGCCGCTGGTGTATTGCTGGCGCGGCGGCCAGCGCAGCGGCGCGATGAGCATCATCCTCGCGCAGATCGGCTGGGCGGCGCACAAGCTGGAAGGCGGCTACAAGACCTATCGGCACGAGGTGCTGGCACAACTTGAGCAACTGCCCGCCACGCTGATCTTTCGCGTGATTTGCGGCGCCACCGGCAGCGGCAAGACCCGTTTGCTGGATGCCTTGGCGTCGGAGGGGGTGCAGGTACTTGATCTGGAAACCCTGGCGCGGCATCGCGGCTCGGTGCTGGGCCAATGGGACGGGGCGCAACCGTCGCAGCGCTGGTTCGACACCTGCCTGTGGCAAACCCTGCGCGGATTCGATTCCGCGCGCCCGGTCTTCGTCGAGGCGGAAAGCAACCGCATCGGCCGCGTCGGCCTGCCGCCCGGGCTGGTTAACGCGATGCACCAAAGCGCCTGTGTATTGCTCGACACGACACGCGAAGCCCGTATCGCGCTGCTGCTGGAAGAATATCGGCACTTCCTCGATACACCAGGAATACTGATCGAACGCTTGCAGGCGCTGCATACTTTCCACGGCACGAAGCGCCTGCAGCACTGGGAAGGACTGATCCGGGAAGGTGCATTTCATACACTGGTGGACGAATTGCTGGCGCTGCATTACGACCCGGGTTATCTGCGCTCCCAAGTGAATCACTTCGTCGAGCTACCCAAAGCCGGAGTAATTGCGATCAGCGATGCGGCGCCGGAAAAAATGCGCGCGGTCGCACGCGGCTTGCTTGAAGGGTAGGTCGGGTTTTAACCCGACAGCTTTGCCTGTTCGATCGTCCGCGTCGGAATGAATTCCGACCTGCATTCGCAGCGCCCGATTTCAGGAAGAAACCGGCACCCTTGGCGCGAGCGCGCAGAGCAATTCGTAGCTGATGGTGCCGGCGGCACGCGCTACCTCGTCCACCGGCATCCCCTCGCCCCACAACACCACACGACTGCCAATCTTTACATCGGACAGCTCGCTCAAATCCACCGCCAGCATGTCCATCGAGACGCGTCCCAGCGTGCGTGTGCGCTGCCCATCAACCAGAATGGGCGTGCCGGTCGGCGCATGACGCGGATAGCCGTCGGCATAACCGCAGGCCACCGTGCCGATGCGCATCGCCCGCTCGGCGCGGAAAGTCGCGCCGTAGCCGACCGTCTCGCCCGCTTTCAGGTTCTGGATCGAAATGATCTCGCTGCTCAAGGTCATCACCGGGCGCAAGCCCAGTTGCTGCGCGCTGGTATCGTCAAACGGCGAACTGCCGTAGAGCATGATGCCGGGACGCACCCAATCGCCCTGCGCCTGCGGATGACGCAACAGTGCGGCAGAATTGGCGAGCGAGCGCGGCAAGCGGTAAGGCGCGGCCAATTGTTCGAACAGGGCCTGTTGTTGCGCGATACCCGCTGCTTCATCCGCTTGGGCGAAATGCGTCATCAGCGTGACCTCGTGCACCGCGCGATGCGCTTTCAGTTTTTCCAGCACGGCGGGATATTCGGCGGGGGGAAAACCGAGCCGGTTCATCCCGCTGTTGAGCTTGAGCCAGACCGACAGACCGTGTGGGCGCGGATAGGCATCCAGCCAGTCCAATTGGCGCACACTGTGAATGACGCAGCTCAATTCGTATTCGGCGACCAGCGGCAACTCGTCGCGGGAGAAGAACCCTTCCAGCAACAGGATGGGCTGGCGAAAGCCCGCTTCGCGCAATGCAACCGCGTCGCGCACATCGAGCAAGGCATAACCGTCGGCCTCGCGCAATGCTTCCGCCGCCTGGAGCAGGCCGTGGCCATAGGCGTTCGCCTTGATCACCGCCAGCACCCGCGCCGTCGTGGCGCGGCGCGCGACGCGCAGATTGTGCGCCAGCGCGGAAAGGTCGATGTGTGCCTGAATCGGACGAGACATAAGGGAAAAGGGTTGCCCGCAAAAGTGCCGTGAATGATAGCAGGCCGCACCCGCAGTGCGTTTTGAAAATGAATTCGGCTGCAACGACAATTTAATTAACGCAACGGATATTTCATGTTATAAAACCCCGCCCATCCGGATATTTCGAACAATCAAAACGTGAAACGCGGCTTTTACATCATCCTCGCGGCGCAGTTTTTCAGCGCGCTCGCCGACAATGCCCTGCTGTTCGCCGCGATTGCTCTTCTCAAACAAGTACACGCTCCAAGTTGGCACACGCCGGTGCTGCAACAGGCATTCATCGTGTCTTTTATCCTGCTCGCCCCCTTCGTCGGCGCCTTCGCCGACTCGCTACCCAAGGGTCGCGTGATGCTGATCAGCAACGCGATCAAGATGATGGGCTGTCTGGCGATGCTGGTCGGCATCAACCCCCTGCTCGCCTATGGCCTGGTCGGTTTCGGTGCGGCCTCCTATTCACCCGCCAAGTACGGCATCCTCACCGAGTATCTGCCGCACGACAGGCTGGTGTGGGCGAATAGCTGGATGGAAGGCCTGACTGTGGCCGCCATCATTCTGGGGGCCGTGATCGGCGGCATGTTGGTCACATCAAGCACCGCACACACGATCATGCATGCCCTGCACGTTCCCGCCATGGTCAGCCCCCCGGAGCTGGCCATCTTCATCGTCTTCCTGATTTATCTGGTGGCGGCACTGTTCAACCTGTATATCCCTCGAGTGGCAATCGAACACAAGCCGTTCTCGCGCAGCCCGCTGTTCCTGTTGCGGGATTTCTGGCACTGCTTCACGCTGTTGTGGAAAGACCCGCTAGGCCAGGTCTCACTGGCGGTGACGACCCTGTTCTGGGGCGCGGGCGCGACGTTGCGCCTGCTGGTGCTGGCCTGGGCCGCGGTCGTCCTGCATTACGACATCGGCACAGCAGCCAAGCTCACCGCCTGGGTCGCGGTCGGCATCGCCATCGGCGCTGTCCTTGCGGCGCGCTTCGTCAAACTGGAACACGCGGTGAAGGTCATCCCGATGGGAATCGGCATGGGGGTGCTGGTGCTGGTGATGATGCTGGTCAAAAGTCCGTTGGTCGCCATCCTGCTCCTGATCGGCATCGGTATCATGGCCGGCTTCTTCGTGGTGCCGATGAATGCCTTGTTGCAACATCGCGGCCATCTGCTGATGGGCGCGGGCCGCTCCATTGCAGTGCAGAATTTCAACGAGAACATCAGCATCTTCCTGATGCTGGCGTTGTACGCCCTGATGGTCAAACTCGACTGGTCAATCTACGTCATCATTTTCGTGTTTGGCATGCTACTGATCAGCGTCATGTCCTGGCTTTACAGGAAACACGGACACGACCAGGACGATGGTCACCTGTGACCCATCCGCTCATCGGTCGAACGCTACCACTTGACGGAAAAACCCTTCCCGGCTTGCCGATATCAGGGAAAGGCATGAAAATGCTTTCCCTATAAAATAACGCCGTCTTGCCGATTGATCGAGATTGACAAATACGGTGCTGGCGAACACCTATGCGAGCGTATTTTTTCCAGGCAGCCACATTGCAAACAAGCTGCTTCCGGTTTTTCGCCGCGAACTGATGCTGAAGTTGAAGCTAAACGGTGTGCTTAGCGCAAAATTTTAAGGATGAAAAAAGTGAAGATACATTTTGGAGCATTGCTACTGATCGCCTTGACCGCATTCGCGCAAAGCGCGTGGGCGAATACTTGTAGCGCAAAAACCGGCACCGTTAATTGGGATTCCAACGGCTCATGGTCGGGGTGTGGTGGCAAAGTGCCGCAGGATGGCGACACCGTTATTATTCCGAACGGCAGCACCGTCACTTTAAACAAGGACAGCAAGAAGATTGCAAGTCTGACGGTGAACGCCGGTGGAACATTGCAAGGGAATGGTTCCGGCAAAAATTTGGACTTGCGGAGCGCTCCCGGCAATCTGACAAATAACGGCACCATCAACCTGATCGACGAGGATATAAGTATTGACGGTGCCTTTATCAATAACGGCGTTTTCACTGCCGGAACCGGAAAGGTCAAGCTCAAAGGAAATGCAGCGCAAACCATAAGCGGAAATGTCGTTTTCAACGATTTGAAAGTGGACAACGGCAGCGCCAATGGATTGCTACTGAATGGCAATGTCACTGTAAATGGCGGGTTGTCGGGGAATGCGGTGTCGGGCGGGCAGGTCACTTTGGTATCCACTTGCCCGACCGATTACACGCTGGTTTCAAATGGCGGCACGACTGTGCAACATAGTTGCCCAACATCGCTTGCACCGCTCGCCGAATACCGTCTCGAAGAATCGGTGTGGAACGGCAGCGCCGGCGAAGTCCTCGACAGCAGCGGCAATAACCGCCACGGCACAACCATAGGCAACCCGCTGCCCGCCCCGGCCGGCGCTCTTCCCGCGCTCGCCGGCAACCCGGGCACCTGCGGTTACGGCAGTATGCCGGGCCCCTTCTCCAATGGCGGCACTTTCAACCTTCCCGGTTTGCCGGTGAATACGGCGGCGGGCGCCAAGACCAGCGTGGCATTCTGGATGTTCTGGGACGGCACCAACAGCGTGATGCCAATCGGCTGGTTCGGCTATGACCTGTGGCTGGTCGGCGGACATTTCGGTTTCAACACCGGCAACAGCGATGTGTTCGGCATCGGTTCGGCCGGACTCGCCAGCGGTTGGCACCATGTGGCGGCGGTATTCACCAACGGCAATGTCGCCGGCAACAAGCTCTATATCGACGGCGTGGCACAGTCCCTCACCCAGCGCCTGTCCACGCCCAACAACACCGCTTCCTTTGTAAATTCGACGCTGCGCGCCGGCGGCTGGCAACGCGACAATAATTATCGCTTCAGTGGTCGGCTTGATGAAGTGAAAGTCTATAACGGGGAACTAAAGCCGAGCGAGGTCAGCACCATTCGTGCTGCCACTCATCCGTGCGCGCCAACCACCGTTGCCGAGTGGCGCATGGATGAAACAAGCTGGAATGGCAGCCCCGGCGAAGTGGCGGACAGCAGCGTCAACGCATTGCATGGCACTGCACTGCTGGGAGCTTCGACAGCAAGCGGCAAACTTTGCAACGCCGGAAATTTCGCGGCAAATTACGCGCAAGTGGCGGACAGCCCTGTGCTCGACATCACCAATGCATTGACAGTTGCTGTATGGATCAAACCCGCGCGCTGGGGTGGAACGCCCGGCAAAGCACCGCTGATGTCATTTTATTCCAAAGATACCAATTATGAGGCGCATGTAACCTCCACCGGCAAGATCAACTGGTGGTGGGGCACGGGCAATATCACTTCCGCCGCTTCCGTTCCCGTCAATGCTTGGACGCACGTGGCGATGGTCTATACCCCGGGCAGCCAGAAGCTCTACATCAATGGGGTATTGAGCGCATCGGGCACGGTGGCGGGCAATTTGCCAACGAATAACCTGCCCTTTCAAATCGGCGACGATCAGAACTTCGGCGGCGGCACGCGCCGCTTTGACGGTATGATCGATGAATTGAAAATTTTTAACGAAGCGCTTGCGCCGATTCAAATCAACAGCGGCTATGCCAACGAGAATGCCGGCAAAAACTGGAATGGCAGCGCGCGAATCTGCCCCGTACCGGCAACACCGCTCGCCGAATACCGTCTCGAAGAATCGGTGTGGAACGGCAGCGCCGGCGAAGTCCTCGACAGCAGCGGCAATAACCGCCACGGCACAACCATAGGCAACCCGCTGCCCGCCCCGGCCGGCGCTCTTCCCGCGCTCGCCGGCAACCCGGGCACCTGCGGTTACGGCAGTATGCCGGGCCCCTTCTCCAATGGCGGCACTTTCAACCTTCCCGGTTTGCCGGTGAATACGGCGGCGGGCGCCAAGACCAGCGTGGCATTCTGGATGTTCTGGGACGGCACCAACAGCGTGATGCCAATCGGCTGGTTCGGCTATGACCTGTGGCTGGTCGGCGGACATTTCGGTTTCAACACCGGCAACAGCGATGTGTTCGGCATCGGTTCGGCCGGACTCGCCAGCGGTTGGCACCATGTGGCGGCGGTATTCACCAACGGCAATGTCGCCGGCAACAAGCTCTATATCGACGGCGTGGCACAGTCCCTCACCCAGCGCCTGTCCACGCCCAACAACACCGCTTCCTTTGTAAATTCGACGCTGCGCGCCGGCGGCTGGCAACGCGACAATAATTATCGCTTCAGTGGTCGGCTTGATGAAGTGAAAGTCTATAACGGGGAACTAAAGCCGAGCGAGGTCAGCACCATTCGTGCTGTTACTCATCCGTGCAGCGGATTGGTCGTGCCATCCGGCTTCAATGCCTTCGAACCCGCCACACCCGACGGCAATGTGAACGGTGTCATCTATACCAAACTCGCCGCGACGCCATTCAATCTGGATGTGGTGGCATTGAAAATCGGACCAGCCGTGGAAACCGGCTTTACCGGCGACGTCAAGGTGGAACTGGTGGATGCCTCCGGCGGCGCGGGGTGCGGAGCACGCCCGGTGATCGGCCCGGCGCAAACCCTTACCTTTGCTGCGGCCGATGCCGGACGCAAAGCGGGGACCTTTACCGGGAACAACGCATGGCAAAACGTAACGGTGCGCATGAGCCATCCCGCCACCGGCGCTCCTGCCGTAGTGGCTTGTTCCACCGACGCCTTCGCCATCCGCCCGCAAACCTTTGTTGTTTCCGCCAACCTTGGCGGGGCCACGCTGGCAGCGGGCCTGAATTTCAGCATGACGGCATCAAGCGGTTACAACAACTACACCGGCACACCGGTTCTCCATACCGCACTGCTACGCGACCACAACAATGCGGTCATCGGCACCCTGCTCGGCAACTTCCCGGCGGCAGTCGCCGGCGGTGCGGCGGGCAACACTTTCCAATACCACGATGTCGGCACGATCTCTTTGCTCGCCGATGCGGTCAGCGAGGGTAATTTCACCGGCGTGGATCAACCCAACGATTGCGTGATCGGCAGCACCGCCAACGTGCTGACCGGCGGGAAATACGGCTGTGAGATCGGCTCTGCGCCAGCCGGGCCATTCGGGCGTTTCTATCCGCACCACTTCACTTACGCGGCGATTCTGGCACCCGCTTGTGCGGGGTTCACCTATATGGATCAGCCAAATCTCGGCATCAGTCTCACGCTGCAAGCGATGAGTGCCGCCGAAACGGTAACGGCCCGCTACACCGCCGGTTATGGCTCGCTCGGCACGTTCGACATCACCGGCGACAACGGCGGCAATGCGGTCAACCTTGCGCGTCTCACCCCTGTGCTGCCTGCGTTCCTCTGGAACAACGGTAGCTACACCGTCAATACGGCAGCATCGAGCTTCGCGCGCGACATCGCGCCGGACGGACCTTATGATAACTTTACGCTGAAGGCGAACATCCTGGCCGAGCCGGATGGGGTAAACATCCTTGGCAGTAATTTGAGCAACGCCACGAGGATCCGTTACGGGCGCATCCGCATGCTCAATGCCTACGGTTCAGAATTGCTGCCGCTCAACATTCCGCTGACGGTACAGCATTTCAACGGCAGCGGCTGGTCAACCAACACGCTCGACACTTGCACGACACTTGCCGCAAGCAACATGGCTTATACATTCAGCGGCAATCTGGCCGCATGCGAAACGGCCGGAACCTTGAGCGGCAGCGCGCCGACCTTCAATCTGCGGTTGGCCGCAGCGGGAGCGGGCAACAACGGCACGGCGGACATGACGCTCAATCTGGGCATCGCCGCAGCCGGCAATACCTGCACCAGCGTCGGCGGCCCCGGCCCGGCTGCCACGACAGCCAACCGCCCATGGCTGCAATTGCCCGGCGGCATCAATCCGGCCGCCCGCGCCACCTTCGGTGTCTATCAGGGCAACGACACGATCATCTACCAGCGCGAAAGCTATTAAAAAATGCCTGTCGTCAATTGCAGAACACAGATGAAAAATCCTGGCGCAGCCCTGTGCCTGCTCTTGCTACTCGGCGCATGCAGCCCGCACGACGACGCGACCCCTGCGCCAAAAATCTTCCAGGAACAGCGCGATGCGCTCGACAAGGCAAAGACAGTCGACCCCGCAGCGCAGCAGCAAGATGAGGCGCAACGCAAGGCGATAGAACAGCAAACGCAGTGAATCTGCAATCGCGGCAAAATGATTTTTCGGTGGCGGGCGTAGCAGAGGTTACGGTGCGGTGATCAGGCTCGGTTCCTCAAACAGCGACTTGATCACAACCCGGCGGATGTCGGGCCGGTCTGGAATCAGGTACAACACGGGTGTCAGCATTTCTTCGAAGATTCCGCGCAGGCTGCGGGCGCCTACCTTGTACTCGAACGCCATCTCGGCAATTTGCTGAAAAGCCGCAAGCTCGATATCCAGCTCGACCCCCTCTTCCTTGAGCAGTTCGCGGAACTGGTTGTAGATCGAATTGCGCGGCTCCACCATGATCTTGACCAGCAGCTCCTTGGAGAGGTTCTGCAGATTGGCAACGATGGGCAAGCGCCCGGCGAATTCCGGGATCAGCCCGAACGCGAACAGATCGGTGGGTTTCACGCGCGAATTCAGCCGGTCGAGAATCTTTTGATTGCCTTCGCTGCCACCGCTGCCGAGGGAGATGAAACCGAAAGCATGGGTTGTGACCGTGATGTTCTCCAGCCCGACGAATGCCCCCGCGCAAATAAAAAGAATATTGGTTGTGTCGAGCGTTTGCGTACTGCCCAATCTGACCAGTGCGCCCTCCATGATTTTCAACAGGGCGTGCTGCACCCTTTCTCCCGACGTGCCGCGCTGCTCCCCCGCCTCCGATTTCAGCTTGTCGATCTCGTCGATAAAGACGATGCCATGTTGCGCCCTGGCAATATCTCCGCCCGCCTTTTCCGTGAGTCGCAGCAGCAGGGCCTCAATCTCCTCGTTGACATATTTGGACTGCGCCAGCGAGGTGGCGTTGGCGGTAACGAAAGGCACATTCAGAACCCTCGACAATGTTTCGCACAGCAGCGTCTTGCCGGTGCCCGTCGGTCCGATCAGCAGAATATTGCTCTTGGCGATCTCGACGGCTTGCTGTCGCTGCTGGCCGATCCTGCGGTAATGGGAATACACCGCCACGGCGAGTGTCTTTTTGGCGATATCCTGACCGACGACATACTGGTCAAGATAATTCGCGATTGCACTGGGAGTCAGTTTCTTCCCCGCTGTCTGCTGGCCATTGAGGCTGTCCATACTCTCACGCTTTCCTTGAATTTCAGCCTATTTCATAACTGAACGCTTCCTCCATCATTTCGGGGAAGAAATCACCGTGGCAGCTTCAGCGCTTACTTTTTGATCATCACAAAGGCAGCGATCACGGCAACGATCAAACCAAGCAGCCATAGCCAGTATTTTTCCAGAAAACCCGGGGCTGCGGCTTGCGGGATGGGCTGCGAGGCAGCCACTGCGGTCGGGGCGGCTGCCGGTGATTCTTGTTGCACTATCGGGGCCGGTGCCGGTGCTGCTACGGGTTCAGGTTCCACAACCTTTGGTGGCACCGTCTTGGCTACGCGGGGTTTTTTCCTGGCCTTCTTGACCACCGGCTTGGGCGCAGGCTGTTCGGCCAGCATCACCGGAGCGGGTACAGGCTGTTCGGCAGCAACGGCGGGAGCCGGTGTCGGCTCGGCTACGGGTGCCTGCTCGGCAACGACTGCGACGGGTGCAGGTTCAGCGACAACCGCTTCTTTAGGCTTGGTTGCGCACGCCGACAGCACAAGGGCTGAAAAAATCATCACTGTTGGTACAAATAATTTCTTCGTCCTTGACATGGTTTCCCCCTGACAAACAGTTGATAAAATTAAATCCGAGGAGGAATCCTCCCATAGTTACGCGTGCCAGGCAAATACCCGGTGCGTGGACTTTAGGGAACTAACAGGCATGGTGAGTAGCCGCCCCTCATGATGAAACTCGCCATACCCGTTTCCCCCTGTCCAACTTTCCCCCGATACCCTCTCCTCAATCCTCTCCCGCAAGCGGGCGAGGAGGCGAACGAGAAAGGCACCTTTCAATCCCTGCGGGAGAAAGGGCAAACGAAAAAGGCGATTTTCATGTTAACGCGGAGTAAAACGGCCAGCCTATGGTCGATTGCCCGGAAAGCAATCCGCCCCCATCCCCCCAATAATTCCGGTAAAGTTGTCCCCTGCAATTTACAACGGTATAGGGCCATGAATTCAGAAGAGTTAAGTAAAGAACAACGCATCCTGCACCAACTACGCAAAACTCTGGGCAACGTCGTCAGGGACGTCACACCACTCGGCGGGCGCGCCAATCCTCTGTCGGCTAGCACTATCCAGGACATCAAGGATTGCTTTGGTTTGATTTCGGAGCGCGAAAGAGAGTTGGCCGAAGCGCTCAACTTCGATCAAGCCAAACCCTATTACGCGGACGGCGAGACGCCGAATGTGAACGTTATCAACTTCGTCAAACCGACCAAGCAGTAGTCTGAAGCCATCCGCCGAACTACCGCTGAACCGGACTGTTTGCCAAGCCCGGGCAAAAAGACAAAAAAGACTTTACATTTGGGGTGGAGATGGGTTGATAATGACCTCGGATTTTGAGTAAAGCAGTTCATAAAAGGCAAACCTATTGAAAAGTAGGGGCGCAAAGTTTCCGGTCTAAGGAGCAAAAAAAGCTCTACGACAGCGGGACCGCCGGTAGCTACGTCACCCTTTGAGTGGTTTTCGTTAGTCTCCAGCATCGTCCAACCGACACCTTGCCACCCTCTTTCCCATAGCGTATGCGGAAACGGAGGATTGTATGCAATTTAATGTAAAGAGCGGCGAAGTGTGGCTTCTGCTGATCGTTTCGCTGATGGCACTCTGCGCCAACCTTCCCGCCGAGATGATCGGCAATGTGGTCGAGCGCGACTTTCTGCTGATCGCGCTGGTGGTGACCATTTTCATTTCGCTGTTCCGTTATCTCAGGCTGATGCTGTTCCTCACCGTCTCCATGCTGGCCATTGGCGCCAACCTGCCGGATCAACTGGCCAACCAGCTCGGCCTCAGCCGGACAGCCCTGATCATAGCCTCCGGCGCGCTGGTAGCCTTGTCGTTGTTATACAAGCTGTATTTCCAGAGGAAGCAAGATAACAAGGCGCCGGATGAAAATGAATTCGAATCAACAATAGAAGTGCCGGCGGCAGTCAGCCATTTCCGCGACACCTTCGAATCGAGGTTCTCCGTCCTCTCCGCCATCATAAAGGGGGATTTTGCCGCATTGCACCAATTACTGATCTCTGATGTGGAGGTCAATTTCAGCCAAGACGGGCATATCCCGATCTTCCTCGCTGTCGAGAAGGGCGGGATCGACATCGTTCTGCTGTTGCTGATGCATGGCGCGAAGCTCCGTATAAAGAACCAGCATGGACTGACGCCCATCGATCTGGCCTTGAAGCTGCGCTTCTCGCGTATCGCAAAGATCCTGCATTACGCTGACACACAGAACATGGCCATCCAGAACCGGGCGATCTATTCACCCAACCAGACCAGAAAGATGGCTGTGCTGTTCGCCGACATTTGCGGAAGCACGGCCTTGTACGACCAATTAGGCAACGAGGCTGCGCTGAACATGATCACGCGCACCCTGAATCTGCTGAAACAGGAGGTCGCCACGCACAAAGGCATCCTGATCAAGACGATCGGGGACGAGATCATGTGCACTTTCCCGAACGCCCAACAGGCAGCGCAGGCGGCCCGTGCCATGCATCTTGCGGTCGCTACGAACAAGCCCGGCGGCGAGCATCCCATCGCGATCCGCATCGGCCTTCATTTCGGCGATGTCATCCTCAAGGCCAACGACGTGTTCGGCGATACCGTGAATGTTGCCGCCCGCATCGCATCGATCACGCGGGCGCGGCAGACGATGACCACGCGGGAGGTCATCGATGCCCTCCCCGCCGAGCTCGGCCACAAGGCCGTTTCCATTACCCGTGCCTCGTTCCGCGGCAAACAGGATGCACTGGAGGTGTTCCAGCTTCTTTGGGAGCCGGAAGATTCGCCATCAATCAGAATCGGCGATTCATCATTACGCAATCAGAAAATAAACCTCGATCAATCGTCCGGAATGCAGCATAGCGACCAACCTGCACAACGGGGCGGACTTGCTGGGGCAGTAGCGGTCATCTCGATTGCGTAACCAGGGATTGCATCGCAATACTTCAATGGAAAGCCCGGCGAGACCGGGCTTTTTTCTTTACGGCAATTACAACCCTATGAGAATCAATGCATTTCTTCAGATGTAAAATCTTGTCGCATCAGCCAAACTTCCGGAGCCGCTTAAGGCGACAGGTGGAAATGCTAAAATTCCGGCCGTTCCCCGAAAATATTTTCAGCGCCACGTTGATCCCTGCCACCGCCTTCCCGCTGCGCATTACCCATCTCCGTCATCGCCTGCGCGATCTCGGTGCCAAGCCGTGCCACGAAGATCGTCTGTTGCGCTGCTGGAGCCAGGCCTGCTCATGCGATAAAGCACACAGCCCCGCAGAAAGTTTCTTTCCACTTGCGCTGTGCAATGCGTTGCACGCCATCGAGACGGAGTTGGGCAAGTTGGCGCGCTTGCATAGTGAATTTCCGCTGGCGAAGGTGTGGCTCGACTACTGGTGGAACTGCATGATGGCCAGATGGTGGAGAGCGTGCTGCTGCCGCGCGGCGGTCTGTGCGTTTCGACGCAAGTGGGTTGTGCCGTGGGCTGTGTTTTTTGCATGAGCGGCCGCGCCGGCTTGCTGCGCCAATTGGGCAGTGCGGAGATCGTGGCGCAATTGGTGCTGGCGCGCAAACGCCGCGCGGTGAGCAAGGTGGTGTTCATGGGCATGGGCGAACCCGCCCATAATCTCGACAATGTGCTCGAAGCGATCGATGTGATGGGCACACAAGGCAACATTGGGCACAAGAATCTGGTGCTTTCTACGGTCGGCGACCTGCGCGTCTTTGAGCGGCTGCCGCAGGAAAGAGTCAAACCGGCACTCGCCCTTTCGCTGTACAGCACCGATGCGGCACTGCGCGCCAGACTGTTGCCGCACGCGCCGCCTATCCCCGTGAAAGAGCTGGTGGAACACGCGGAGTTATATGCGCGCGCCACCGGCTATCCGGTGCAATATCAATGGACGTTGATGGAAGATATCAACGACAGCGATGCCGAGGTGGAGTGTATCGCCCAGTTGCTCTCCGGGAAATACGCCATCATGAATTTCATCCCCTTTAATCCAGTGGACGGTCTGCCCTATCGCCGCCCCCCATCCGAACGGATCGCATTGATGGTGCACACCCTTAAACAACGGGGCATCCTCGCCCGTATCCGCGACTCGGCGGGACAGGAGGTCGAAGGTGCATGCGGACAGTTGCGCGCGCGGGTGGCGAAAGCGAAAGAACGCGTTGGAGTGAAAATACCCGTCGCATGAAAAAACACCCCCCGACCAAACCAGAAATCGCACTGATGGAGCCATTCGTCGGCCTTGTGCTGCAGCACATTCACGTGCCGACAACCGATAATGAACTTGCTGCCGCCACTGCCGAGATCAAGGCTGCGGGCATGGTGGGTTTTGATACCGAATCAAAGCCGACTTTTGTTGTCGGCGATGTAAGCGACGGGCCGCATGTGGTGCAGTTCGCCCTGCACAACAAGGCTTTTTTATTCCAGCCGCATCGGACAGAAGGACTGCCATTCCTGATGGAGTTGCTGCATTCGGAACAGGTTCTCAAGGTGGGCTTCGGCCTCCGCTCGGATAGTGGGCATATCTTCAGAAAGTTCGGCATCCAGTTCGCCGGTGTGGTGGATCTGAATACGGTATTCAGCCTGCAGGGTTACCAGAAAGAAATGGGCGTGCGGTCGGCAGTGGGACTGGTGTTCAAGCAACGTTTCGCCAAATCCAGGAAGATCACCACCAGCGATTGGTCGCAGCCCCAACTCACCTCACAGCAAATGCTCTACGCGGCCAACGATGCCTACGCCGCGCTCAAGGTGCTGGAAGCGCTGAACCTGCCGCGCGAAACCCTGCCGATCATGGGCATAAGTCAGCCAAAACGGCCATCTGACAAGGTCAATTTATTGGCGTAGCATGAAGTCGCAGTTCTTCCCTTAATCACATAAGGAGTTCGATCATGCCAAAGTCTCATAATGTTCATCGAGATGCAAAGAAAAAACCGCTGATGACGCAAAAGGAAAAGCGGATGGCCAAGCACGAAAAGAAACACAGTCACGATGTGCAGCCTCTACTCACTCACTCCACTGCACATTGAGCGATCAATAGTAAAAAGCCCGGCGATGCCGGGCTTTTTTCTTTTCAACGACCTCATCGTAAAACCGTAGCGGGCTGTCTGAATACAAAGCGCACGGCACGCAGCAGGTTTACCCCTTATCGAACCTCATCACCCCCGTTTTGCAGTCCACCTTGATGGTGTCCTTCGCGGCGAAACGCCCTTCGAGTATGGCCTTGGCCAGTGGGTTCTCCAGTTGCGCCTGGATTGCGCGTTTCAGCGGACGCGCGCCATAGACCGGATCAAAGCCCGCGTTGGCAATCTCGGCCAGCGCCGCTTCGCTGATCTCCAGCTTCATCTCCATCGCAGCCAGGCGTTTCTCCAGATACTGCAACTGGATGCGCGCAATGGATTTGATGTTCTTCTCGTCCAGTGCGTGAAATACCACTACCTCGTCGATACGGTTGATGAATTCGGGACGGAAGTAGGACTTCACCTCGCCCATCACCGCCAGTTTGATGACCTGGTAATCGTCGCCTTGCATCTGCTGGATCATCTGCGAACCCAGGTTGGAAGTCATCACGATGACGGTGTTCTTGAAGTCCACGGTGCGGCCCTGGCCGTCGGTCATGCGGCCGTCGTCCAGCGCCTGCAGCAGCACGTTGAACACATCCGGGTGTGCCTTCTCCACTTCGTCCAGCAGGATGACGCTGTACGGTTTGCGGCGCACGGCTTCGGTCAAACCACCGCCTTCTTCATAACCGACATAGCCGGGCGGCGCACCGATCAGGCGTGCGACGGAATGTTTCTCCATGTACTCGCTCATGTCGATGCGGATCAGATGGTCCTCGGAATCGAACATGAAGCCGGCCAGCGCCTTGCACAGCTCGGTCTTGCCCACGCCGGTGGGGCCGAGGAACAGGAAGGAGCCGTAGGGGCGGTTCGGGTCGGATAATCCGGAGCGCGAACGACGGATGGCGTCGGATACGAGACGCACGGCCTCGTCCTGTCCCACCACGCGCTCGTGCAGTTTGTCTTCCATGTGCAGCAGTTTGTCACGCTCGCCCGTCATCATCTTGCTCACGGGAATACCGGTGGCGCGGCTCACCACTTCGGCGATCTCTTCCGCACCGACCTGTGTGCGCAGCAATCTGTTCTTGCTCGCGCCGCCTTCGGCTTCGCGCTGGGCGGCTTCCTTCAGTTTGGCTTCGAGTTGCGGCAGCTTGCCGTACTGCAGCTCAGCCACTTTTTCCAGCTTGCCCTCGCGTTGCAGCCGCACAATCTCGGCTCGCATACTTTCGATCTCTTCCTTCACGGTTGCCGCGCCTTGTGCTGCGCCCTTCTCCGCCTTCCAAATTTCCTCCAGATCGGCGTATTCGCGTTCCAGTTTTTTGATCTTGTCCTCGATCAGGCCCATACGTTTTTGCGAGGCTTCGTCCTTCTCCTTCTTCACCGCTTCGCGTTCGATCTTTAACTGGATCAAACGACGTTCGAGTTTGTCCATCACTTCTGGTTTGGAATCGATCTCCATCTTCATGCGCGAGGCGGCCTCGTCAATGAGATCGATGGCCTTGTCCGGCAGAAAACGGTCGGTGATGTAGCGATGCGACAACTCCGCCGCCGCGACGATGGCGGGATCGGTGATCTCCACGCCGTGATGCACTTCATATTTTTCTTTCAAGCCGCGCAGGATGGCGATGGTGGATTCCACCGATGGCTCGTCCACCAGCACCTTCTGGAAACGGCGCTCCAGCGCGGCATCCTTCTCGATGTACTTGCGGTATTCATCCAGCGTGGTTGCACCGACGCAATGCAGCTCGCCCCGCGCCAGTGCAGGCTTCAGCATGTTGCCCGCGTCCATCGCGCCCTCGGCTTTGCCGGCGCCGACCATGGTGTGCAGCTCGTCGATGAACACGATATTTTTGCCTTCGTCTTGCGCCAACTCTTTCAGCACCGCTTTCAGACGCTCTTCAAATTCACCGCGATACTTTGCCCCCGCGATGAGCGCGGCCATATCCAGCGACAACACCTTCTTACCTTTGAGCGAGTCGGGCACCTCGCCGTTGACGATGCGTTGCGCCAATCCTTCCACGATGGCAGTCTTGCCCACGCCGGGCTCGCCGATCAACACCGGATTATTCTTGGTACGACGTTGTAAAACTTGGATCGCGCGACGAATCTCGTCGTCGCGACCGATGACAGGATCGAGCTTGCCCTGACGTGCTCGCTCTGTCAGATCGACACAGTACTTCTTCAGTGACTCGCGCTGACCCTCGGCCTCCTGCGAACCGACCGACTCGCCGCCGCGCACGGCGCTAATGGCCGTTTCCAGCGGCGCACGTGCCACGCCGTGCGTCTTGAGCAGACGCCCGCATTCGCCCTTGTCACCGGTCAGCGCGAGCAGGAACATCTCGCTGGCGATGAACTGGTCGCCGCGCTTCTGCGCTTCCTTGTCGGTGACGTTGAACAGGTTGGACAGATCGCGCCCGACCTGCACCTCGCCGCCGTGACCTTCCACCTTGGGCAGGCGGTTCACGGAATCGTTGAGCGCGGTCTTGAGCGCGTTGACATTGCCCCCGGCGCGCGCCAGCAGCGAACTCGCACCGCTGTCGGCATCGTTGAGCAAGGCCAGCAGCAGATGCTGCGGCTCGATAAACTGGTTGTCGCTGCCGATGGCCAGACTCTGGGCATCGGACAGCGCTTGTTGCAGCTTGGTGGTGAACTTGTCGAAACGCATGGTCGCTCCTTGATGGAATTGTGTGATTGGTCTGCAGATGGGGACTTGCCGAGTATTTTCAACCCGTTTTTCCCTGAAAGTTTCCATTGCCGACGGCTTGCTTGCCTTTGCTGCGCTTTTTGACAACAATGCACACCATTCTCCGGAGCCATTTGATGACAAAACAAGCTGTAGCCGATTTCACCCTGCCCGCTACCGGCGGCACCGATTTCACGCTCTACCCCCTCCGCAGCAAATCATTGGTGATTTATTTCTACCCCAAGGACAACACGCCGGGCTGCACCACCGAGGCGCAGCAGTTCCGCGATCTGTATGCGGGATTTCAGCAGGCGGGGTGCGAGATCGTCGGCATCTCGCGCGACAGCATCAAGTCGCACGAGAATTTCAGGGCGAAGTTCGCCCTGCCTTTCGCCCTGCTCTCCGATGCGGACGAAACGGTGTGCAATCTGTTCGGCGTGATGAAGCAGAAGATGATGTACGGCAAACAGGTGCGCGGTATCGAGCGCAGCACCTTTTTGCTCGACAACAAAGGCGTCATCCGCAAGGAGTGGCGCGGCCTGAAGGCGGACAGTCACGCGCAGGAAGTACTCGATTTCGTGCAATCTCTTTAAGGAAAACAATGAACGCTCGCAAAGCCGCGCCGGGAAACACAACCAAGCTGTTCGTACTGGATACCAACGTGCTGATGCACGATCCGACCAGCTTGTTCCGCTTCGAGGAACATGACATCTATCTGCCGATGTTCGTGCTGGAAGAGCTGGACAACAACAAGAAGGGGATGACCGAAGTGGCGCGTAACGCGCGCCAGGCCAGCCGCTTTCTCGACAACCTGGTCAGCGAGTCCGAAGACAGCATTGATAATGGCGTCCCGTTAAATGCACTGGGCAACAAGAACGCGACCGGTCGCCTGTATCTGCAAACCGAATTCATCACCCACGATCTGCCGCAAAACCTGGCCAACGGCAAGGCCGACAACGCCATTCTGGCGGTGGTCGCGCATCTGCACAAAGAACAGCCCCAGCGCCAGGTCACCCTGGTCAGCAAAGACATCAACATGCGCATCAAGTCGCGCGCACTGGGCTTGTCGGCACAGGATTACTTCAACGACAAAGTGCTGGAAGACACCGACCTGCTGTACGCCGGCGTGCGCGAACTGCCGGCCGATTTTTGGGAGACGCACGGCAAGGACATGAAGTCCGGCTCGCAGGGCAACCAGACCTTCTATGCAATCAATGGTCCGCTGTGCAAGGATTTTCTGGTCAACGAATTCGTGTTTCAGGAAGAGGGGGACAAGCCTTTCTACGCGGTGGTCGCGGCACAAAAAGACGATACCGCCACCCTGCTCACCATCACCGACTATGCGCACAGCAAAAACGCGATCTGGGGCATCACCGCGCGCAACCGCGAGCAGAATTTCGTCCTCAACCTGCTGATGAACCCGGAGATCGATTTCGTCACCCTGCTCGGCCAAGCCGGCACCGGCAAGACGCTGCTGACGCTGGCGGCAGGTCTGATGCAGGTGCTGGAACAGAAGATCTATTCCGAGATCATCATGACCCGCGTCACCGTCTCGGTGGGAGAGGACATCGGCTTCCTGCCGGGCACCGAGGAAGAGAAGATGTCGCCCTGGATGGGCGCGTTGGACGATAACCTGGACGTGCTGAACCAGTCCAGCGAGGAAGGCGGCGAATGGGGCCGCGCCGCGACGCGCGACCTGATTCGCTCGCGCATCAAAATAAAGTCGCTCAACTTCATGCGCGGTCGCACCTTCCTCAACAAGTTCCTCATCATCGACGAAGCGCAGAACCTGACACCCAAGCAGATGAAGACACTGATCACCCGCGCCGGCCCCGGCACCAAGGTGGTGTGCATGGGCAACATCGCGCAGATCGACACGCCCTATCTCACTGAAGGCAGCTCCGGCCTGACCTATGTGGTGGATCGCTTCAAAGGCTGGGCGCACAGCGGCCATGTCACGCTCCAGCGCGGTGAACGCTCGCGCCTGGCGGACCATGCGGGGGAAGTACTGTGAACGATCCGCTCGACAAAACCGACGACGAGTGGCGCGACGAGCTGACTCCCGAGCAATACGAGGTGTGCCGCAAAGGTGGTACCGAGCCGGCCTTCACCGGCGAATACTGGGATTGTCACGATGCCGGGGTGTATCGCTGCATCTGCTGCGGCAGCCCGTTGTTCGATGCCGAGACCAAATACGAATCCGGCACCGGCTGGCCCAGTTTTTGGGAGCCCGTTGATGAAGAGGCGGTAAACTACGACGACGAAGACCCGCTCGGTATGGGACGTATCGCGGTCAATTGCACCAATTGCGACGCCCATCTGGGCCATGTGTTCGAGGACGGACCGAAGCCCGCCGGCTTGCGTTTCTGCATCAACTCCGCCTCGCTGGCGCTGGATAGAAAGTAACCATGAAACTCCTGTTCGACCTGTTTCCTGTCATCCTGTTCTTTATTGTGTTCAAGGTCGCCGGTGTATTCGCCGCCACGGCGACAGCCATCGCCGCCACCTTCGTCCAGGTCGGCTGGGTGAAATACCGGCATGGCAAGGTTGATACCATGCTGTGGGTGAGCCTGGGCATCATCACCGTGTTCGGCGGCGCGACACTGCTGCTGCACGACGAGACTTTCATCAAGTGGAAGCCGACCATCCTGTACTGGTTCTTCGCCGCGGCACTGCTGGTTTCAGCCATCGTGCTGAAGAAGAATCTGATGCGAGCATTGTTGCAGGAAAAAATGCCGCTACCGGACTTCGTCTGGAACCGGCTGAATCTTTCCTGGAGCGCGTTTTTCGTCCTGCTCGGCATTCTCAACCTGTATGTCGCCTACCACTTCAGCACCGATGCATGGGTAAATTTCAAGCTGTTCGGCACCACCGGCATCATGCTGGTCTTCATCCTGGCGCAGTCGGCGTTGCTGTCAAAATACGTGGAAGAAGAAAAAAAGGAATCCTGACATGCTATATGCCATCTTCGGACAGGACGTTGAAAATAGTTTGGCAAAACGCCTGTCTGTGCGCCTCGCCCACTTGGCGCGCCTTGAAGCCTTGCAGAAAGCAGGCCGACTGGTGCTGGCCGGGCCCTTCCCCGCCGCCGACGCCTCTGATCCGGGAACCGCCGGTTTCAGCGGCAGCCTGATCGTCGCCGAGTTCGATTCGCTTGCTGCCGCCGAAGCTTGGGCAACCGCCGATCCCTATCTCGCCGCCGGGGTGTATGCACAAGTTGCGGTGCGCCCGTTCAAACAGGTTTTTCCGCGCTGAACCCTTGCCGCAGCCTGTGATATATTGCGCACCGCCTCTTTACAACAACCTTTCATCGAAGGAAAGAATATGCCGAGAATTGCCCGAGTTGTCCTGTTTTCATCCTTGCTGCTGGCCAGCGCTGCGGCACAGGCCGCCGATGCGGACAAGACTGCCGCACTAGTGAATGGCGTGGCCATTCCGCAATCCCGCATCGACCTGCGCCTCAAAGCGGCGGAACAACAAGGGCAGCCTGATGGCCCCGAACTGCGCAAGGCACTACGCCAAGACCTGATTAACCTGGAGATCATTTCCCAGGAAGCCGGCAAACTCGGACTGGAGAAACAGGCGGAGACCGCGCAACAACTGGAACTGGCGCGACAATCGGTGCTGGCCGGCGCGTTTGTGCAGGACTACCTCAAGAACCACCCGGTCGATGACGCGTTGCTGCAGCAGGATTATGAAACCATGAAAGCGCGCATCGGTGACAAGGAATACAAGGTGTCGCACATTCTGGTGCCAACCGAAGAAGAAGCCAAAGCGGTGGCAAAACGGGTGAATAAAGAGAGTTTCACCAAACTAGCCAAGCAAAAATCGCAAGATCCCGGCTCCAAGGACAAAGGCGGCGATCTGGGCTGGACCGTGCCTTCCAACTTCGTGCAACCGTTCGGCGAGGCTATCGGCAAACTGGCTAAAGGCCAGATCAGTGCGCCGGTGCAAACCCAATACGGCTGGCACGTGATCAAACTGGAAGACACCCGCGAACTGAAAGTCCCGGCGTTTGATGACGTCAAACCAAATCTGGAAAAACGCCGCCAGCAGGAAGTTATCCAGAAGGCCATCTCAGAACTCCGCAGCAAGGCCAAAGTCGAATGATCCAAAATTGTCCATTGGAAAACTCGCCCCCCTGCAGGAACCAGCTTGGCGGAGATGATTCGCGTCTGAAGCGGATCCTGCAAGAATTTATGCGCTAATGGATTACTTTGGATGATCGCTGTGGCGCGCGTTATACCAGGCACAACCCTGTTTTTTGCTGCCCTTCTGCTGGCATCTCCGCCCTCGCCCGCCCAAGCCTCATCCTGCGACCCGGGAGAGGTGGAAGCGGTGGATGCCAAAATCGCCCACTACCGGGAATCGGTTTGCGCCCAAAAAGTCCTGCAATCCACCGCAGAGCTGTTCGAGTCCGGCTTGCGGGCCGAAGCGCGCGGCGACAGCCGCACCTTGTGCAATGCCGCGCATTCCGCGTTAATGAAACTGGATTTTTACCGGTCCCGGGAGTGGCGCACCGAGCACCGCAACATCGCCGAAAAGATCGATGCCAGCTTCAATGAAAAACTGGCCCGCTTCGAAACCACAACCTGCCCGAAAAAGCTAGCGCTTTACCGCCATCTTGCCACCCAAGGAAATTCCTGGGGGATGTTTCGACTGGCGCAAAGTTACCTGAATGGCACTGGTGTGCCACAGGACGACGGTGAAGCGCTGGCCTGGCTCCAACAAGCTGCCGGGCAAGGCTATATTCCGGCCGCCGTTGCACTGGGCATGATGCATAGCGACGGCCGTGCCTTTGCGCCGGATTACCCGGTGGCGGCAAAATGGTTCGGGCAGGCTGCGGTCGAGGGTGACGCGGAGGCGCAATATCAGCTTGGCATGTTGCAACGCCACGGATTGGGACTCGGCAAAAATCCGCAACAGGCGGCCGCATGGCTGCGCAAAGCGGCAACTCAGGGCCACACCGCAGCAAAAATAGCCCTGTCCGACTTGTATCGCTTGGGCGAAGTCAAAAAACCCTTTTTCGGCCTGTAAGCTGGTATGTGTGTCCTGGCAGCCCGCTTTAAGGCTTGAACTTTCCTTGCTGTTGGCACTCAAACGCCACGAGTGCTAAAATTAGGTATAAGGAGGCATACCCCATGACAACCACTATAAATTTACCGATGCCATCGGCTGTCGGCAGTCTGGACAGCTATATCCAGAGCGTTAATCGTTTTCCGATCTTGACGCAGGAGCGGGAGGTCGCGTTGGCGACACGCTTCCGGCAGGACAGCGATCTTGAAGCCGCACGCCAACTGGTACTATCCCATCTGCGCGTGGTGGTGAGTGTGGCACGCGGTTTCGCCGGCTACGGTTTGCCGCAAGCCGACCTGATCCAGGAGGGCAATATCGGGCTGATGAAGGCGGTGAAGCGCTTCGACCCCGAGCGCGGCGTGCGGCTGGTTTCGTTTGCGCTGCACTGGATCCGCGCTGAAATCCACGAGTACGTCGTGCGCAACTGGCGCATGGTGAAAATCGCCACCACCAAGGCGCAGCGCAAGCTGTTTTTTAACCTGCGCAGTCTAAAAAAAGGCCTGGAGCCGTTGCGACCGCAGCAAGTCAGCGAAATCGCGCAACAACTCAATGTAAGTGAGCACGATGTGGTGGATATGGAATCGCGTTTTGCCGGACACGAGTTGGCACTTGATCCGGCGGGTGGCAACGATGAAGACAGCTACGCGCCGCTTCAGTACCTTGCCGACCGGGAGGAATACGAGCCCTCCGCCATTCTGGAAAATTCGCAACGCGAACATCTGCAAAGCTCTGGGTTAGCCAGGGCGCTCGGCAGTCTGGATGAACGCAGCCGGCGCATCGTACAGGCGCGCTGGTTGCAGGAAGACCATGCGGCAACCCTGCATGAACTGGCGGCCGAATTCAAGGTTTCCGCCGAGCGGATTCGCCAGATCGAGCAAAAAGCCTTGGGCAAGATGCAGGAACAACTGGCTTTGCCTGCGAGATAATTTATCCCTTGGCGATGAAATAAAAAAACCGCAGTTCACACTGCGGTTTTTTATCACCTCTTCCAGCGGGCTTTATTTGACCAGCGTCAACTTTGGTTTTTTTCCCGGCGGTGGAGAGGTCGGCGGTTGATCGTCGCCATTGTCCGGCAAGTCACCCGCCACAGGCATGGTTTCGGCATCCTGAAACACCAACCCCTGCCCGTTCTCCTTGGCAAATATGCCAACCACCGCCACAACCGGCACAATGATCTGGTGCGCCACACCGCCAAACCGACCGCCGCAGGTAATGTCCTCATTGCCCAGATGCAGATTTTTGACTGCATCCACCCCAATATTAAGCACGATTCTGCCATCCTTGACGAAGGTGGCCGGAACTTGAGTGTAATCATCCACCTGTACTGCCAGATACGGGGTGTAACCGGCATCGGTGCACCATTCATGGATGGCACGGATTAAATAAGGTTTGGTGGAAACGGAGCCGGTCATCTGCTTGTTTACTTGCGCATCGCTTTTTCAGCCGGAGTCAGCGCCTCGATAAATCCCTGGCGCGAAAACAGGCGTTCGGCGTATTTCATCAACGGGGTCGCTTCCTTGTCCAGATGGATACCGTAATGTTCAAGACGCCATAACAGCGGGGCGATCGCCACATCCAGCATCGAAAACTCGTCCGCCAGCATAAATTTCTGTTTGGCGAAGATCGGCGCAATCTGGGTCAGATTGGAGCGCACCGCCGCGCGTGCCTTTTCGTTTACCTTGGCGTTATTGCTTTCCAAGCCCGCAATATGGCAGAACAATTCCTGCTCAAAGCGATACAGGAACAGCCGTGCGCGGGCGCGCATGACGGGATCGGGCGGCATCAGTTGCGGATGCGGAAAACGCTCATCGATGTATTCATTGATGATATTGGCTTCGTACAGAATGAGGTCGCGTTCGACCAGCACCGGCACTTTGTTGTATGGATTCATCACCGCCAGATCTTCCGGCATATTGAGTACATCCACGTCGATCACCTCGAAATCCATGCCTTTTTCAAACAAGACAAAGCGACAACGATGGCTGTAGGGATCAGTCGTCCCCGAATAAAGCGTCATCATAAAATAACCACCTAAAAACAAAATGTTGCATCTAAAACCAAACGGCGGAGCGATGAGCTCCGCCGTTTGGCACTCAAGAAACAGGAGCGCAAATTACCACAAACCGGCCCTTGAATTCAATCCGCTCAATGCAAGTCGCGCCAGATTTCCTTTTTCAGGGCATACAACAGCAAGAACAAAATGAACAGGAAGCCGAGCACGATCCAGCCAATCTGGTGGCGCACCAGCTTGGCCGGCTCGCCCATGAAGACCAGATAACTGGTGAGGTCGGCGACCGCGCTGTCGTATTCTGCTGGCTTCATCGAACCCGGCGTCTTCAGCAACAAGTTCTTTACCTCATGGCCTTCGTGTTGCTCGACCGCAAGATGCTGCTCACCCTGCAAATCGGCCAGCACGAACGGCATTCCGACATTGGGGAAGACCGTGTTGTTCCAGCCGCTCGGGCGCCCCTCGTCCACATAGAACTTGCGCAGGTAGGTGTATAGCCAATCTGCACTGCGCGAACGGGCGATCACGCTCAAATCAGGCGGCGCCACACCATACGCCAGCTTGGCCGAGTTACTGTCCATCGCGGCCTGCATGGTCGAACCGACTTTGACGTCTTCAGGCAACTCCAGCTCCGCCTTAATCTGCTCATCGCTCATGCCGATATCGTGCAGCCGGTTGTAGCGCATATAAGCGGCAGCATGGCAGGCCAGACAGCGCGAAGTGAACAGCTTCGCGCCGCGTTGCAGCGAGGCCTGATCCTGCAGATTGACCGGCGCCTTGTCCAGATGAACTGCCGCACCGCTGGCGCTTGCCCATGCCGGCACTGCCATCAGCAGAACCAGCATGCATAGTTTCTTGATTGCATTCATGTCAACGAACCTCTCTCAATTATTTGGACGTCACACGGTCCGGCTCGGGTTTGCACTTATCGATCTTGGTGTACCAGGGCATCAGAATGAAGAATGCGAAGTACACAACAGACAAGATGCGCGAGATCAGGGTGTAGGTTTCAGTTGCCGGCATCAGACCGAGATAGCCCAGACCGACAAAGCTCACCACGAAGGAAGCCAGAAACGCCTTGTAGAGCGTACCGCGATAACGGATCGACTTCACTTGGCCGCGATCCAGCCAGGGCAGGAAGAAGAATGCCACGGTCGCGACACCCATCGCCACCACGCCCGGGAACTGCGAGCCAAACAGCGGCGGTACTGCGCGCAGGATCGCGTAGTACGGGGTGAAATACCAGACCGGTGCGATGTGTTCCGGGGTCTTCATCGGATTGGCCGGAACGAAGTTGTTGTCTTCAATGAAATAACCGCCCATTTCCGGGGCAAAGAAAACAATCGCGCAGAAGATCATCAGGAATACCACCGCACCCACACCATCTTTCACCGTGTAATAGGGATGGAACGGGATACCGTCCAGCGGGTGGCCGTTGGCATCCTTGTGCTTCTTGATCTCGACGCCGTCGGGATTGTTGGAACCGACTTCATGCAAGGCGACCAGGTGGGCCACGATGATCAGCACCAGAATCAACGGAATCGCTACCACGTGCAAAGCGAAGAAGCGGTTGAGGGTAACGTCGGAGACCACGAAATCGCCCCGAATCAGAATCGCCAGATCATGGCCGATGAACGGCACCGACGAGAACAGATTGACGATTACCTGCGCGCCCCAGAACGACATCTGCCCCCACGGCAACAGATAGCCCATGAAGGCTTCGGCCATCAGCGCCAGATAAATGATCATGCCGATGATCCACAGCAGCTCGCGCGGCTGGCGATAGGAGCCGTACATCATGCCGCGGAACATGTGCAGGTAGATCACCACGAAGAACATCGAAGCGCCGGTGGAATGGATGTAGCGCAGGACCCAACCCCACTGCACGTCACGCATGATGTACTCGACGGAAGCGAAGGCGAACAGCGCATCCGGCTTGTAGTTCATGGTGAGAAAAATGCCCGATACAATCTGGATGACCAGCACCAGCAAGGCGAGGGAACCAAAGAAGTACCAGAAGTTGAAGTTTTTTGGCGCGTAATATTCGGAAGCATGCGCTTTCCAGGTCGAGACCAGCGGGAAGCGCGCGTCGATCCAGCCGATCAGTTTGGTCAGAAGATTCATCATGCGACCCCTTTGCTATTGTCGCCGTTCGACGGGCGGTTTTCACTCAACTTCCGATCCGGCACCGACGAGGGGGCGTGACTGTCGTCACCAACCAACAGGCGGGTTTCGCTCAAATACTTGTGCGGCGGAATGATCAGATTGGTCGGTGCCGGCACGCCCTTGAACACACGCGCGGCCAGGTCAAAACGGGAACCGTGGCAGGGACAGAACCAGCCGCCTGCCCAGTTCGCGCCCAGATCGACCGGAGAAACTTCGGGACGGAAGGTGGGAGAACATCCCAGATGGGTGCAGACCCCAAGCACCACGAGCACTTCGGGCTTGATCGAACGGGTCGCATTGTTGCAGTACTCCGGCTGTTGCGGCATGGTCGATTCCGGATCCACCAGCGCATCATTATGCTTGCCCAGCAGTTCCAGCATCTCCGGCGTACGGCGCACGATCCAGACCGGCTTGCCCTGCCATTCGATACTGATCATCGAACCGGGCTCGATCGCACCAATATCCACCTCCACCGGTGCGCCGGCCGCCTTGGCGCGCTCGCTCGGCATCAGACTCAATACGAACGGTACTGCCGCCCCGGCTGCGGCGACGCCTCCTGCCGCAGCCGTTGCAGCGATCAGCATGCGTCGCTTGCTGTGATCCACATTCTCTGTCATGACTCTCATCCCTTTCGTCATACGTTACCGTTACACAAAAATCGATGTCGGCAATTTCAATTGCCGCATCGACCGTCAGGCAAGGAAAATGGCAATGCGCCGTCTGTTTTGTTTTTATTCAGACACGCAGGGTTGGCTCCCCATTCAACCCCATACCTGCTTCACACGCGAAGCGATGACACCCCGCATCCAACCAATGACAACTCTGAGTTGTTCTTTAAGATTATTGTTTAGTTGTTCTTGGCACCCTGCTTGACCCACTTGCGCAGAGTCAGGATGTACTGACGGTCCAGGGTGCCGCCCGCATTCAGCCCCATCGGCATTTTCAAACCCCTGTTGGTGCCAGTCAGCAGCTTGGTGAAGGTGCTGGCCTCGCTGTCTCCGGGGACGACAACCTTGCCGAACTTGGTCCCCTTCATCAGTCCTTCATAGGAGGTCAGATCGAGTCCACTCTTGGCATAGCCTTTGGCGGTGGGGGAAGGATGATGGCAGCTGACACAATAGTCGATCAGGATGGGCTGAACATCCTTCATGTAACTCACTTCCTTCGATTGCAACACACTGATGGCGCCCTGTGCCGGGGTCAGCGCCCTGTCGGTTGCCGCGAATGCGCCAACGGAAAGTGCCAGCGCCGCGCACCCACCCAATAACGTTACGATCTTCATGCTTTTTCCTCCTGTTATGTCCTGTTGATTTTGCACAAACCCAATCAGGACATAGCTTGCAGCTGAGTGGCGCTGCCCCATCAACAAATTCCAGGCACCTTCACTCCCCAAACGGGCTAGGCATAAGGTGTTACAAAATAGCGGGCGAATAGTACGCAACGCTTTTGCACAATGCAACGCGGGAACGAACATTCCCGACCATTACACAGGGTTTTGCTGGTCAAAGAAACGATGTTCCAGTGTGAATCGGCTGGCCAGATGTTGTCCGAGCGCCTGAATGCCATATCTTTCCGTAGCATGATGGCCCGCCGCGATAAAGGCGACCCCCGTCTCCTCGGCGCAGTGCACGTTTTGTTCCGAGATTTCGCCGGTCAGGAAGGCATCCACCCCGAGTGCGATGGCCTGTTCGAAATAAGATTGCGCCGCCCCGCTACACCAAGCAATACGCGCCACTTTGGTATTCAGGTCCCCGATCACCTGCGGGGTGCGTTTTAGTTCTCGTGTCAGGTCGGATACCAATTCGCCCAAAGTCCGGGGCTGCAACAAACCGCCGTGGCAGGCGATGTCCTGCTCGCCAAAACGCCCGTGCTCGACAAAGCCCAGCAGTTTTCCCAGTTGCGCGTTGTTGCCCCAGACCGGGTGCGCATCCAGCGGCAGATGGTAGGCGAGCAAACTGATGTCATGCCGGAGCAGGTGGGCAATTCGTCGCTTCTTGATCCCTGTGATGGGGGCACTTTCGCCGCGCCAGAAATAGCCGTGATGGACGAGAAGGGCATCCGCCCCCCAGTCGCTTGCCGCCTCCAGCACCGCCTGTGAGGCAGTTACTGCCGTTGCCAGACGTTCGACTTCCGGTTTGCCTTCGATTTGCAAGCCGTTCGGGCAGTAATCCTTAAAACGGCTGCTCTTCAACTCAATTTCGATATAATCGCGCAACTCGATCAACTGCATGGCACACCCTTCATTCTCCGCACCGTCGAATCATATCATGCGCAAATTCTGGCTCCTGTTCGCCCAAGCCACCACCATCGTGCTGGCGGTGCTGTTCGTCATCCACACCCTGAAGCCGTCGCTACTGCCGACGGCCGCGCGCAGCGGCGTGGTTACACTGTATCAGGATGAGCCGCACGACATGACTGGTGAAGTCATCGGCACCGGCTTCAGCCGTGCCGCGCAGAAAGTCATGCCCGCCGTGGTCAACATCTTCACCACCAGCGAAGTCAAACAACCCGCGCATCCGTTCATGGATGATCCGCGCTTCCGTTTCTTCTTCGGGGATGAGTTGGAGGAAGGCGTGCCGCAACAGAATTCGAGCCTGGGTTCGGGTGTCATCGTGAGCAGCGACGGCTACATCCTGACCAATCATCATGTCGTCGAAGCGGCAGACCAGATCGAGGTGGCCTTTGCCGACGGACGCAGTGCCAAGGGCCGCATCATCGGCACCGACCCGGAAACAGATCTGGCTGTGATCAAGGTCGAGATGGGGACTGATCTGCCTGCCATCACTTTTGCCAGCGGCGAAGCGGCGCATGTTGGCGATATTGTGCTGGCAGTCGGCAATCCGTTCGGGGTCGGCCAGACGGTAACCATGGGCATCGTCAGTGCGCTTAAACGCAACCACCTCGGGTTAAACACCTTCGAAAACTTTATCCAGACCGATGCCGCCATCAATCCCGGCAACTCCGGCGGCGCGCTGGTCGACGCGGAGGGTAACCTGCTCGGCATCAACAGCGCCATCTATTCGCCCAACGGCGGATCGCTTGGTATCGGTTTCGCCATCCCGGTTTCCACCGCCCAAAAAGTCATGGAACAGATCATCCAGAGTGGTTCCGTGACGCGCGGTTGGATCGGCGTGGCGGTGCAGGACATGACGCCGGAACTGGCAGAATCATTCAAGTTGAGCGATACGCAGGGCGTTTTGATCTCTGAAATTGTGCGCGGCAGCCCGGCCTATAAAGCCGGCATCAAACCGGGCGACATACTGATCGGCATCGGGGACAACACTAAAATAGACTCCACCTCAATGCTGGAAATCATCTCGGCATTAACGCCGGGCAAAACGGCCGACCTGCGGCTGTTACGGAATCAGGGTGAAGTGGTAGTTCAGGTAAAAGTGGGCAAACGGCCAAAACCCAAAGCGCAGTAAAGATTATTCGCGCCTGACCATCGGCGGGATGTTGCCGCCGCCGATGACGTGGATGTGAAGATGGAACACTTCCTGCCCGCCGCCCTTGCCAGAGTTGATCACCGTGCGGAATCCATTATCCAACCCCTGCTCTCGCGCCAATTGCGGTGCCAGCAACAACATTTTTCCCAACAGACGCTGCTGCCCTTCTTCCGCTTCGAGCAAAGAAACGATGTGCTGTTTCGGGATCAGCATGAAGTGAACCGGCGCGACCGGATGAATATCGTAAAAGGCGAACACCTCATCGTCTTCATACACTTTGCGGCACGGTATCGCGCCGCGCGCGATCTTGCAGAAAAGACAATCGTCGCTCATTTCCGGCTCTCCTTTTCCGTGATGCCGGACACCCCTTCGCGCCGCGCCAGCTCGTTCAGCACATCGTCGGCGCTCAAGCCATTTTGGGCCAGCAACACCATGCAGTGAAACCACAGGTCGGCCACTTCATACAGCAGATGCTGCTTGTCACCCTCTTTGGCCGCCAGCAACACTTCACCCGCCTCCTCAATGACTTTTTTCAGGATGGCATCGTCGCCCTTGCTGAACAACCTGGCAACGTAGGAAGACTCGGGCGCTGCACTTTTGCGCGCTTCCAGGGTCTCGGTCAATCGTTGCAAAATGTCATTACTCATTCGTTTGTTATTCCCGCGCAGACGGGAATCCAGTTAGGGCACCTCTATAAATCCAAACTCCGTCGCGATACTGCGTTGCTTAATAAATTTTAGCTTACATATCAAACATATGCGGCGCGCTAAAATTTATTCCGCGCCTTGTCTCGCTTAAGATTTTGAATTTATAGAGGCGCCCGTTACTTGTTATAAATTTCGTCCGGATTTTTCAACACCGCATCGACCTCCACCCACACCCCGTCCACCAGTTTGCTGTAGAAGCAACTCGCGCGTCCGGTATGGCAGGCGATGCCGCCTTGCTGTTCCACTTGCAGCAGGATCACGTCGCCGTCGCAGTCCAGACGAATCTCCTTCACTTTCTGGAAATGGCCGGACTCTTCACCCTTGTGCCACAGTTTCTTGCGCGAACGCGACCAGTATATCGCCTCACCCTTCTGCCAGGTCAGCAACAGGGCCTCGCGGTCCATCCAGGCCACCATCAGCACACGCCCAGTCACAGCATCCTGCGCGATGGCTGGAACCAGACCATCTTCCGACCAGTTGATTTTATTCAGCCACGTTTCGCTCATAAATACTCCGAACCTGATGTGGGTCGGGATTTATCCCGACATGTCGGTTTGAAACCCGACCCACAATTCCCGCTAATTTTCACAGTCGCACCTCGATGCCTTGCTGCGCCATGAACTGTTTCGCCTGCTGTACGGTGTACTCACCAAAATGGAAGATGCTGGCCGCCAGCACCGCATCCGCGCCGCCAATCTTCACGCCATCGGCCAGATGTTGCAGGTTCCCCACGCCGCCGCTGGCGATCACCGGAATTTCCAGCGCATCCGTCACTGCACGCGTGAGCGCAAGGTCGAAACCTTTTTTCTGCCCATCCTGATCCATGCTGGTCAGCAGAATCTCGCCCGCGCCCAGCATCTGCATCTTCTTCGCCCATTCCACCGCATCCAGCCCCGTGGCCTTGCGTCCGCCGTGGGTGAACACTTCCCACTTGCCTGCGCCGACCTGTTTGGCGTCGATGGCCACCACAATGCACTGCGAACCGTAGCGCCCCGCCGCATCGGCCACCAGTTGCGGGTTGACCACCGCCGAGGTATTGATGCTGACTTTGTCCGCCCCGGCGTTGAGCAGATTGCGCACATCCTGCACTTCGCGCACGCCGCCGCCGACGGTCAGCGGAATGAATACCTGCTCCGCCACTTTTTCAATGATGTGAAAAATAATACTGCGGTCGTCGGAACTGGCAGTGATGTCCAAAAAAGTCAGCTCATCCGCACCTTGGTCGTCGTAGCGTTTGGCGATCTCGACCGGATCGCCCGCATCGCGCAGCTCGACGAAGCTGACGCCCTTGACCACCCGGCCGGCGGTGACGTCGAGACAAGGAATGATGCGTTTAGCAAGCATCAGAGTTTGGGCGCCAGCTCGTCAGCCAGCGCCTGTGCCGCCTTGAAGTCCAGCGTGCCCTCATAGATGGCACGGCCGGTGATCGCACCGGTGATGCCTTCGCCGCGCACCGCGCACAGCTTGCGCACATCGTCCAGATTGGTGACGCCGCCGCTGGCGATGACCGGCACGCTCAACGGGCGCGCCAGTTCGACGGTGGCCTCGATATTGACGCCGGACATCATGCCGTCGCGGCCGATGTCGGTGTAGATGATGGCTTCCACACCGTAACCTTCAAAGCGTTGCGCCAGGTCCGCCACATCATGCCCGGTCAGCTTCGACCAGCCGTTCACCGCGACCTTGCCGCCCTTGGCATCGAGACCGACCATGACGTGACCGGGAAAAGCATCGCACGCTTCATGCAGAAAGCCGGGCACTTTCACCGCCGCCGTGCCGATGATGACGTAAGTGATGCCCAGATCGAGATAGCGCTCGATGGTTTCCAGGTCGCGGATGCCGCCGCCCAGTTGCACCGGAATCTCGCCGCCGACCGCCTCGATGATGCCGCGCACGGCCGCTTCGTTCTTTGGTTTTCCAGCGAAGGCACCGTTCAGATCAACCAGATGCAGACGACGCGCGCCCTGTGCCAGCCAGTGCCTGGCCATCGCCGCCGGATCGTCGGAGAACACGGTCGCGCCCTCCATCTCGCCCTGGCGCAGGCGCACGCATTGTCCATCCTTCAAATCAATCGCGGGAATAAGCAAGGTAGAGGTATCCATGATTAAACGATCAGGCAGGTTTCCAGTTGATGAAATTTTGCAGCAATTTTAGTCCGGCTGCCGCGCTCTTTTCCGGGTGAAACTGCACCGCGAACAAATTATCCCGCGCCACCGCGCAAACAAACGGTTGCGGATAGTCGCTGGTCGCCTGCACGAGGGCGACGTCGCGCGGCTGCACGTAATAGCTGTGGACGAAATAGAAGCGCGCATCCTGTTGGATGCCGGACCAGAGGGGATGTTGAGCGTGATGGACTTGATTCCAGCCCATGTGCGGCACCTTGAGTTTGTTGCCCTGTGCATCCTTCAGATCGTGCGCGAAGCGCACCACCTCGCCCGGCAGCAGGCCCAGCCCCGGCACATCGCCCTCGGTGCTGTGCTCGAACAACATCTGCAGGCCGATGCAGATACCGAGGAAAGGTTTGTTGTGAGCCGCATCCAGCACGGCCTGGCGCAAACCGCGCGCTTCCATCTCGTGCATGCAGTCGCGCATCGCGCCCTGGCCGGGGAACACCACACGCCCGGCAGCAGCCACAATTTCAGGGTTATCGGTGACACTCACCACGGCATCCGGCGCAACCTTGCGCACAGCCTGATACACCGAGCGCAGATTGCCCATGCCGTAATCGACGATCGCGACATCAGTCATGACGACTTACAAAGACCCTTTGGTGGATGGCATGACGCCGGCCATGCGCGGATCGAGTTCCAGCGCCATACGCAGCGCACGGCCGAAGGCTTTGAAGATGGTTTCGGCCTGATGGTGCGCATTTTCGCCCGCCAGATTATCGATGTGCAGGGTGACCAGGGCATGATTGACGAAGCCCTGAAAGAATTCATGGAACAGTTCGGTATCGAATTCGCCGATCGAGGCGCGCGTGAAACGGCAATTGAAAGTCAACCCGGGCCGACCGGAGATGTCCAACACCACGCGCGACAAGGCTTCGTCCAGCGGCACATAAGCATGGCCGTAGCGGCGCAAGCCTTTCTTGTCACCGATGGCTTGCGCGAATGCCTGTCCCAGGGTGATGCCGATGTCTTCCACCGTGTGATGGGCATCGATGTGCAAATCACCTTTGGCCTGGATGGCGAGATCGAGCAGGCCATGCCGCGCCACCTGATCCAGCATGTGCTCCAGGAATGGCAAGCCGGTATCCAGCTCAACCTTGCCCGTGCCGTCGAGATTGATCTCGACCGTAATTTGCGTCTCCAGGGTGTGGCGACTGACTTTTGCGCTACGCATGATTTCTTTCCATTTACACCAAACTATCCTGCAATGCCGCGATGAATTTCGCGTTCTCCTCGGGTGTGCCGACCGTGACCCGCAAACAATCCAGCAATGCCGGATGCCCGCCGTCCAGATTCTTGATCAGCACCCCGCGCCGTTTCAATTCTGCAAATACCGCTGTCGCGCCGGCGACGCGGAACAGGATGAAATTAGCCTCGCTGGGATACGCCTGCACGCCAGACATCGCCTGCAAGTCGTTCAACAACCTACCGCGTTCCTGTTTGATGCGTTCGGCCTGTGCCAGCAACACGTCGTGATGCTGCAACAGCTTGGAGGCCACGACTTGCGGCAACACGCCCGTATTATACGGCAAGCGCAATTTTTCCAACTGGCTCAACCACACGGCGGAGCCCGCCAAAAAACCCACCCGCAAACCCGCCATGCCCAGCTTGGAAAAAGTGCGCATCACCAGCAGATTCTCGTAGTGCGCCAATTGCGGGATGAAACTATCAGAGGCAAAAGCGTAATACGCCTCGTCCAGCACCACCAACCCTGGCGCAGCCGCGATGATTTGCCGGACGGCCGCCGCGTCGAACAGATTACCGGTCGGATTGTTCGGATAGGCGAGGAAAACAAGAGCGGGTTGGTCACGCTTGATGGCTGACAGCATCGCCTCGAGATCGAGCGAGAAATCCTCCCGCAGCGGCACGCCGACATATTCCATCCCGGCAAAGAGGGCGATCATGCGGTACATCACGAACGACGGCTCGACGCTCAACAGCACCGCGCCGGGCTGGGCCACGGCCAGCGCCAGAATCTGGATAATCTCGTCCGAACCGTTGCCAAGCAGAATGTCCATGCCAGGAGGCAAGTCCACCACCTGACGGATGCCGGCTTTAAGTTGTTGTGCGCCCGCGTCGGGATAACGGTTGATCTCGGCATCCGCCACGGCGCGCGCGATCTCGTCGCGCAATTCCTGTGGCAAGCGATAGGGATTTTCCATCGCGTCCAGCTTGATCAGACCACTGGCGGGTGGGACGTGATAGGCATTCAGCGCCAGAATCTCCGGGCGAATCAGACGTTCTGGCGTGGCAATATTGCGGACGGCGGACATGGGCGAAAGGCGATTCAATAACGGGGCGCATTCTACCGCACTCTGGCAGTTTGTCGCGCAAGCCGCCTATAATCTGCGTCCCCAACCCAGAGTCAGGTCATGTCAAACGAAGATTTGCGCGTATTGCTGGTCGAATGCAGCGATCAGGATGCGGAAAGCGTCCTCGTCAAACTCGATGCGGCAGGTTACGTGTTGCGTCCCACCCGGGTCCGCGATGAAGCGGGGATGCAACGCGCGCTCGGCAACCAAAGCTTCGATGTCATCCTGTGCAGCGATGATGGCGACTGTTTCGGCGGGCTGGCCGCGCTGAGCCTGATGCGCCGCCTCGATCTGGATGTACCTTTCCTGTTACTGGCGCGCGAATTGAAGGAAGAAACCATTATTCGCACCCTGCAGGCCGGCGTGGATGACTACATCCTCAAGGGCAGCCTCAACCGTCTGGCGCCCTCGATCGAGCACAATCTGCATCAGGCGCGCATCCGCCGCAACTATCGTAATGCCCAGTCCGCTTTACAGGAAAGCCAGGCGCGGATGCACGCTTTTATCGCCGACTTGCCGGGCATGGCCTACCAGATCAGGATGGATGCCGACGGCAAGGTCACTTTCCCCTACGTTAGCGAAGGCTGTCAGCCGCTGCTGGCGGTCGAGGCGCAAGAGTTGACGGCAGAACCCGGGCTGTTCGAGCGCATGCTGCACCCGGAGGATGCCGCAGGCTACCGTGCCAGCATGTTGCACTCTGCCACACATCTCAATTTCTGGAACTGGGAAGGACGCGTGCACACCCAACCCGCCAACGAGATCAAGTGGATCAACCTGCGCTGCAGCCCGCGCCGCACGGCAGACTGCGTGGTATGGGAAGGCATCATGCTCAATGTCACACAGAGCAAATTGAATGCGGCTGAACTGGCCAGCTCGAAACAGCAACTGCACGAATTATCCGCCCACATCGAGGACGTGCGCGAACAGGAGCGCATCGCCATTGCGCGCGAAGTGCATGATGATCTCGGCAGCCTGCTCACCGCCACCAAACTGGACGTGGCCTGGCTCAGCAGTCACCTGAAAGACTCGCCAAAACTGGAAAGCAAAGTCAAGGATATCGAATCGCTGATCGACAAATGCACCCGGGCCGCGAGCAATATCTCGCGCAGTCTGCGCCCCAGCGCGCTCGACACCTTCGGCATTGTCGCCGCCATCGACAATGAAGTGGCGGAATTTTCCCAGCGCGCCGGCATCGCCTGCGACTTCCGGCACAACGATGAAACCATGCCGCTGGCGCCGCGCATCGCCATCTCGCTGTTCCGCATCCTGCAGGAGGCGCTGGCGAACATCACCAAACATGCGCAGGCCACCCAAGTCGGCATTTCGCTTTCCTGCCATGACGGCACGGTCGAGTTGAGCGTGAGCGACAACGGCCGCGGCATTCGCGATGCGGACCGCGCCAAACCGCGCTCGTTTGGCCTGCGCGGCATCTTTGAGCGCGTCGCCCACTTTGGCGGCGAAGCCAAACTGCACAGTGCACCCGAGCAAGGCACCACGCTGTCGGTGCGACTGCCCTGCCAGAACGGCGACAGGCAGCCACCCGAGATACAACAAGATTTGTTCGAGTAAGAGTGACCCACACCATGATCAAAGTACTGATTGCCGATGACCACGAACTGATCCGCCGCGGCTTGAAACAACTATTGGACGACACCGACGACCTGCGCGTTACGGGCGAAGCCGGGAGCGGAATGGCGGCGGTCGCCATGATCCGCGATAACGAATACGACGTCGTGCTGCTCGACATCAGCATGCCCGACAAACACGGCATCGATGTGCTGAAGCAGATCAAGAGCACCCACCCCGCCCTGCCCGTGCTGATATTGAGCATGCATCCGGAGGAACAATACGCCCTGCGTTCCATGAAGACCGGCGCCGCCGGTTATCTCAACAAACAGAGCGCCCCGGCGCAACTGGTCACCGCCATCCGCCAGGTCGCCCAGGGTAAGAAATACATCAGCAGCGAACTGGCACAGCAATTGGCTGAAGGTCTGACACAGGGCTACCAGGAACTGACGCACCAGACCCTCTCCAACCGCGAATACCAGACCCTGTGCCTGCTGGGACAGGGCAAGAAACTCAGCGAAATGGCGGAGATCATGTCGCTCAGCCCGAAGACGGTCAGCGTCTATCGGCTGCGCCTGCTGGAAAAGATGAAGCTGAAGACCAATGCCGAGGCGATCCATTACGCGATCAGCAACCACCTGATCGATTGATTGATTTGCACCGTAAGTTGGTGTCTGTTTTCAGCTTTGCTGAAACTGGTTTGATTGATAATTCACCCGGAACATCGAACGCAGGAAAACGAAAACCATGAGTACTCCAAAAGACAGCAAAGACTCAGCGCTGAACTGGGCGGGGTTGATCCGCGATGTATTGCATCAACTGGAAACCCCGCACAAGGGCATCACCCTGACGCGCAAAAAAGACGGGCTGGAAGTCGTGCTCAACCGGTTTGGCACCAAACCCGACGTTCTGTTTGAGAAACTCGCCGCATTACAGCAATCCTGGGGCAATGCGAGCTCCGACAGAGGGCCGCTGGTCACCACATTACCAAACAGCGTTTCACCCGCCTCCACCAAGCCCGCCGGTGAAAGCACCCCCGCCCCCGCCACCGACAGCACCGCCATCCTGCAACAATTGCGCGAGTTGCTGGCGCAATCGCTGGAAAACACCCTGACCACCCATCCCGAGCTGGCCGAGGAGATCAGGCAGCTGGCCGCACAAGTGCGTGCCACCAATGACCCGGCGCGGATCAACGAACTGGCCAAACCGCTGCGCCAGTTCTGGCTCAAGCTCGAACTGCGCGGCGGCGACAAGGTGAAGATCCAGGAGGGATTGATGCGCCTGTTGCGCCTGCTGGTGGAAAACGTGAGCGAATTGGTGTCCGACGACGAATGGGTGCACGGCCAGATCAGCGCGTTGCAGGAGATCATCGCCCAGCCGCTGGACAAACGCTCCATCGCCGACGCGGAACGCAGTCTGCGCGACGCCATCATCAAGCAAAGCACCCTGAAACAGAGCCTGAACGATGCCAAGACCACGCTGAAGAGCCTGATGACCACCTTCATCGACCGTCTCGGCAACCTCACCGAAAGCACCGGCGACTATCACCAGAAGATCGAAGGCTACAGCCAGAAGATCAGTAAGACCAACAACCTGACCGATCTCAGCCATCTGCTCGATGACATCATGCAGGACACCCGCATCATCCAGGCCAGCGCCCTGCGCTCGCACGAGGAATTGCTGACCACCAAGAAACAGGCAGACGAAGCGGAAAACCGGATCAAGGAGTTGGAACAGGAACTGATGCAGGTGAGCGAACTGGTCCGCGAAGACCAACTCACCGGGGCGCTTAATCGGCGCGGCTTGGATGAAGCGGTGGATGTCGAGCTTAAACGTTCGAATCGCAACCGGACGCCGCTCAGCCTCGCCCTGCTCGATATCGACAACTTCAAGAAGCTGAATGACACTCTCGGCCACCAGGTCGGCGACCGCGCGCTCACCCACCTGACCCAGGTTATCAAAGAGACATTGCGCCCGACCGATGCGGTCGGGCGCTACGGCGGCGAGGAATTCGTGGTCATTTTGCCCGACACCGATCTGAATGCGGCGGTGGAGACCATCCAGCGCCTGCAACGCGACCTGACCAAAAAGTTTTTCCTGCACAACAACGAAAAGGTCCTGGTCACCTTCAGCGCCGGGGTGGCCCTGCGCCTTGAAAACGAAGACCAGGAAGATTTGCTCGGACGTGCCGATAAGGCCATGTATCAGGCCAAACAGACCGGCAAGAACCGCGTGGTTGCCGCCAACTGATGGTTGCGACAAAATTTTCCCTAAAGTTTCCCCGAAACACTCCGATAACTGGTTCAACGGCGGTTGCTGTGCAGCACAAAACAGCTAACCGGCGTAAGCGGCACTAGGCCGTGTGAGTGAATCAGATCAAGGAGAATAAAATGCCCTCAATCATCAATACCAACATCGCGTCGCTGAATGCCCAACGCAACCTGAACAGCTCGCAAAGCGCGCTGCAAACTTCTTTGCAGCGTCTGTCTTCCGGCTTGCGCATCAACAGCGCCAAAGACGATGCGGCGGGTCTGGCGATTACCGACCGGATGACTTCCCAGATCCGCGGCAACCAGCAAGCCGCCCGTAATGCGAACGACGGCATTTCGCTGGCTCAAACGGCGGAAGGCGCATTGAGCGAAGTGGGCAACAACCTGCAGCGAATTCGCGAGCTGACGATTCAATCCGCCAACGCCACCAACAGCGCATCCGACCGCGCCGCTCTGCAAGGTGAAGTGACACAACTGGTCAGTGAAATCGACCGAGTCGCGCAAAACACCTCGTTCAACGGCGTGAAACTTCTGGATGGCTCATTCACCTCGCAAGTTTTTCAAGTGGGCGCGGGCGGCACAGTCAACGATCAGATTAACGTTAGTAATGTAGCCAATGCACGCTCGAATGTACTAGGAGGGTTTCAAGGCTTCTCCAATCTCTCTTCCGGTGTGATTACCAATGGCGCCGCCGCCGCGATCAACCTGACTGTCACCGGCGGCACCAATGTAACCACCGCGGCCGTGGCTACCGATGCCAAATCGATTGCTGCCGCCGTCAATAATGCGGGGGTCAGCGGACTGACCGCAACGGCAGCCGTCAACACGCTGACCAGCACACAAACGGTAACGACCACAACAGCAGGCACCGCATCTTTTGTGCTGAATGGCGTCACCATCAATGTCGATGCGACGCTCAATGCCGCCACCAACCGCACCAATGCGCTGACTGCAATTAATGCCCAGTCGGGTGCCACTGGCATCGTCGCCGCCGATGTCGGGACTGGGCTTACATTGACCGCTGCGGATGGTCGCAACATCGATGTCAGTGCCATCAGTCTGGGAACGGCCGTTGCTACAACTATCGCCGACTTTGGCCTATCCACCGTCACGGGCGCCACCGCAAAAACCAGCACCGTTAGTTTTGACTTTGCTCGCCCGGCCGGCAGCGCTGTTTCGGGCATCACTGTTGGCGGCGCTGGCATGGCAGGTGGCACTGGCACGGTAGCGGCAACCGGAACCGTGTTGAGTGCTCTTGACATCACCAGCGTAGTTGATCTGGCCAGCAATCTGGCTTCGATTGATGCGGCTCTGACTTCAGTCAACGGCGCGCGAGCAGACCTCGGCGCGATCCAGAACCGTTTCAGTTCGGTGGTCAACAGCCTGACTACGACGGTGGAAAATCTGACCGCTTCGCGCAGCCGGATTCAGGACACCGACTTTGCGGCGGAAACCGCCCAACTGACCCGTAACCAGATCCTGCAACAAGCGGGTACGGCGATGCTGGCACAGGCGAACCAGTTGCCGAACACCGTGCTGACCCTGTTGCGTTAAGTGGCGTGATCCCCGGTCGGCGCAATCCGGCCGGGGTTTTGAGATAAAGGAGAGGCAAAATGCTCATCCAGAATGTAAGCAGCTTGGCCCAGGCTTCACCGCCTGCGAGGCTCGCCAGCGATGGCGCGCCTGTTGTCGTGCTTGCGCAAAACTCAAATGTCGCTACTCGCTCCGAAGCGCCCGCTGCCCAGGCGGCGACTGAACCGAAACCCGCAGCCAAGGCTGAACCGACGGCGGCGCAGTTGCAAAGCGCGGTCGAGAACATCAACAAGGCTTTGCAGCAGTCGAACAAGAACCTGGAATTCAGTGTGGACGAGGAAAGCCGAAAACCCGTGGTCAAACTGGTCGATTCGGAAACCGGCGATGTGATTCGCCAGTTTCCCTCGGACGAGATGCTGGCGATCTCGAGAGCCATCGGTCAGATGCAGGAACAATTGCAACAGGCGACATTAAACAAGGGGCAGGCGCAAAGTGCGCAAGGTCTGCTGGTCAAACAGCAGGCTTAGGCACTGAACGCGGACAACCATCATGGCAACCAACTCGGTAACCGGCTCGACCAATCTTGACATCAACAGCATCGTCAGCCAGTTGATGACGGTCGAGCGGCAGCCGATCAACCGGCTCGATCAGAAGGAAGCAGCCTTCCAGGCCAAGCTTTCCGCTTTCGGCAGCGTCAAGGGGGCAGTCTCCGGATTCCAGACCGCGTTGCAGGGGTTGAGCAGCGCGAGTTTCCAGCGCCTCAATGCGTTCTCCTCCGACAGCACGACCGTTTCAGCCGCAGCCACCAGCTCAGCGGTGGCCGGCACTTATTCCATTGAAGTGAGCGCGCTGGCACAAGCGCAGAAGCTGGTTGCCACCGGGCAAACCAGCAGCACTGCGGCCATCGGCACCGGTGCTGCGACGGTGCTCACTTTTGACTTTGGCAGTATCAGCGGCGGCACTTTCGATGCGGTTACCGGGCAATACAGCGGCGCCGCTTTCGCCGGCAACGGCAATGGTGTCAAAACTCTCACCCTCAACGCCGGCAACAACACTTTGGAGGGTATCCGCGATGCGATCAACGCCGCCAATATCGGCATCAGTGCCTCGCTAATCAACGACGGTGGCGCCAACCCTTACCGGCTGGCTCTATCAATAAATGAGAAGGGGGCGGGCAACAGCCTCAAGATCAGCACCGACGGCGGCGATGCCGCGATCGACACCCTGCTCGCGCACGATCCGGCAGGGGTGCAAAACCTGTCGCAGACGGTGGCCGCGCAAAATGCGGCGCTGAAGATCGACGGCGTGGCGGTAAGCAAACCGACCAACACGATGAGCGATGCGATTCAGGGGGTGACCCTGAACCTGGCTAAAATCACCACTGCACCCGTTAATTTGAGCGTGAGCAAAGACACAACGGGCATCAGCGCATCGGTGAACACCTTCGTCAAGGCGTACAACGATTTGTCGGCCACACTGCAAAATCTTTCCGCCTTCGATGCCGTCAGCCGGCGCGGCGCAATCTTGCAGGGTGATTCCACGGTGCGTACTTTGCAATCACAGTTGCGCGGCCTGTTGTCCCATCCGGTCACCGGAGCAGGCTCACTCAGCACCCTGTCGGATCTCGGCGTCAGCTTTCAAAAAGACGGCACACTGGCGCTTGATCAGGGCAAATTAAACACTTCTCTTGCCGGTAATCTGACGGATGTGGCGAACCTGTTCACCTCAAGCGGCGGCTACGCCACCATCCTCGGTGTCTGGGCGAGCAAAACACTCGCCAGTGAGGGCCCCCTCAGCAGCCGCAGCGATGGGCTGGGGCAAAGCATCAAGCAGCTCGGCACACAGCGGGCCGCGCTGGAAAACCGTTTGATCGGCATTGAGCAGCGTTACCGAACCCAATTTACCGCGCTCGACAGCCTGTTGAGCAGCATGAATCAAACCAGCACTTTCCTGTCGCAGCAATTGGCCAATATCAGCAACTTGAACTAGGAGAAATATCATGAACGCGCGTACTGCCATCAATACTTATGCCAAAGTGGGAGTGGAATCCGGCGTCGCCGCGGCCGATCCGCACAAGCTGATCGCCATGTTGTACCAGGGCGCATTACTGGCCATCGCCAACGCCAGGAATGCAATCCTGCGCAAGGATATCGCGGGCAAGGGCGCAGCCATCTCCAAGGCAATTCTGATCATTGAAGAAGGCCTGAAGACCAGCCTGGACCGCAAAGTGGGCGGCGATTTGGCGCAAAACCTGGCCGACCTGTACGACTACATGGAAAACCGTCTGCTGCAGGCGAATCTGCACAACGACACGCGCATCCTGGACGAAGTGGCGCAACTGCTCAACGATTTGAAAACCGCGTGGGATGAAATCCGCCCGCACAGCCATGTGCCGCGCGCCGAAGCCGCGCCCGCCCTCGTCCTCAACAAACCCGCCGCGCTGGTGTACGGAAGAGCATGAACATGAACGACGTAATCAAAGCCTATCAATCACTGTCCGCCATCACCGGCCAAATGCGGGCCGCCGCCGCATCGGGCGAGTGGGATGAACTGATCGCGCTGGAAAAGGAATGCGCGCGCCGGGTCGCGCAACTCAAACCGCGCGACGGCGTGCCCGCCGACGAGTCGGCGCGCCGGGAAAAAGCGGCGCTGATCCGCAAGATGCTGGCCGACGACAAGGCGATCCGCGAGCAAACCGAGCCGTGGATGCGCCAATTGCAACAGATCATGCAAAGCGCGCGCAGTGAACAGCGTCTGCACAACGCTTATCTCACGCAAGGCTGACGTTTACGCGATGAGCCATGCTGCCAGCCGACCTGCTCACCGCCACGCTTAACCGCTTCACCCAGCCTGATAAACCACTGATCGCGGTTACCCCGGACCAGAAAAATCCTGCCGCCGCGCTCAAGCTGGAGATCGGCCAGCAAGTGCAGGCAACGGTGCAAGCCAAAGTCGCTCCCGGCGTATTTCAAGTGCGCATCGCGGAGCGCACGATACAGATGCAGTTGCCCGAATTTGTGCGTGGCGGTGATTTGATTTCGTTGCGCGTCGTTGCGTTGCAACCGCGCCTGGCCTTCTCCCTCGCCGCCTCCAGCAATCCGCTTTCAACCTCGGAACAACTTGGTTCCACCGCGCGTCTGTTGTCATCTCTGGCACAGCAACCGATGCGTCAGGACTATGTGCCTGCGGCACAGCGCGCGCCCTTGTGGATCAACACGAAAGAAATCCTCAATACCGGGGAATTGGCCGGGAAATTGCATAATGCACTGAGCCACAGCGGTCTGTTTTACGAGTCGCACCAGGCGCAATGGATCGCCGGCCAGCGCACCACGCCGCAATTGTTGCAGGAGCCGCAAAATCAGTTACCGCACCCGGCCGCCGCCGACTCCGCCAACCCGCGCGCCGCCAACCTACCCGAGCCGCTGCAGACCATCGTGCAACAACAACTGCATGCGCTGGAAAATAAACAGGTGGTATGGCAAGGCCAGGTGTGGCCGGGACAGGAGATGCGCTGGGAGGTGGGCGAAGAATCCGGACAGCCGCCAGCCACCCAGGATGAAAAAAACTGGTTCACCAAATTGCAACTGGACTTGCCTACTTTGGGCGGCATCAGCGCCAGCTTGCGCTTCAACGGCACAGCCGTCGCCTTTGAGATCGAGGTCGGCAACGCGGCGGCGACGCAAACATTGCTGGAGGCCAGTGCGCAACTGGTGTCGGCTTTGAACGCACGCGGGGTGCCGGTGCTGCAAACCCAAATCCGGCAGGCCGCGGAGTCCGCCGAATGAACGAATTGGTCAAGCGCCAGATGGCGGTCGCCCTCGCCTATCGCAACGGCGAGAGTGCACCCCGCGTGGTAGCCAGCGGGCGCGGACTGATCGCGCAGGCAATCATCGAGCGCGCGCACCAGCACGGCATCTATGTGCACGAATCGGAAGAACTGGTTGCCTTGCTGATGCAGGTTGAACTGGATCAGCACATTCCGCCCGCGCTGTATCTGGCGGTGGCAGAGCTGCTGGCCTGGCTATACCGCTTGGAACGGGGAGAAATCCCCGCTATTCGCCCTTCTGCTTCGGCGCTCTAGGCGCTACCATCCGCCCACTTGCGTCAATCCGGGTTTTGTCATGCACCACAAGGAAATACCGCTAAAGATCGAAGTCGTCACCGCGGATGAGGAAAACGATTTCATCCTGCGCGACGAGAAAGAAATACTCGCCGTATTGCGCGATGTCGTTGACCGGCGCAGCCGCGTCGCGCTGTATTACAACGACGACAACAGCATGGTGCTGACCCTGTTGCTGGCGGCCGATGAAAGCGGCGTGTGGGTGGATGCTGCCGCCAGCCCGATTGACAACCGCCACATCGAACGCAGCAACCGCATCGTTTTTATCAGCACCCACAACCAGGCAAAAGTGCAATGGGTTTCCGCCGAGGTTACGCAGGGACTGTTTCAAAACAGGTCCGCGTTTTTTCTGCCCCTGCCGCGCAGATTGCTGCGCCTGCAGCGGCGGAATTATTATCGCCTGCTCAACCGCGAACCGGATGCGCTCAAGTGCTACATCCACGCCCACCCGCAACCGGCGCGCACCCGCCATCTGTTGACCGTCATGGATATCAGCATCGGCGGTGTGGCGCTGGTCTGCGTGGAGAACGATGTCCAACTGGAAGTCGGCAAGCGTTACACCGACTGCGAAATCGAGCTGCCCGGCATCGGCAACATCCATCCGGTGATTGAAGTAAAAAGCCTGTTCGAAGTAACCGGCCGGAACGGCGAAGTCAAACGCCGCGCCGGATGCGAATTCATCCAGCCGAATGGCGACACCGTGATGAAATTGCAACGCTATGTCGCTCAAGTGCAACAGCAACTGGCGAAAAAAAAACTCGGTGAATAGCTTTGAATCAGTGTTGCGGACCGGGTTTTAACCCGACAAACCCTAAAACACGTACCACCATGCACTCAAAGTAAAGAAGGAAAGCAGGAGCCCAACCGCCACCATCAGGTTCGCCAGCGGCGGATCGAGGTCGTGCTCGCTCGCCACAATGGCGGCAGTGATCATCGGCGGCATCGCCGCCTCGAACAGGGTGACCTGAATCGCCAGTCCCTGCGCGCCGAGCATCTGGACATACAGCAGCCAGATCGCCAGCGGCGCGAGAATCAGTTTGAAACCCAGTCCCAGTGCCAGATTGCGCCGGTGTTCGGCCAGATGTCCCAGACGCAACTGCATCCCCACCGACAACAAAGCCAGCGGCGCCAGCGTGTCGCCCAGACGCTTGAGCAACGTAAAAAACCAGTCGGCGTATTCAAGCGGGATCAGCAGCAATGCAATGAGCAGGGAAATAAAGGGCGGGAAAAGTGCAATGCGCTTGAAAATCTGCACTGCCGTCGGCCTGCCGGAGGAATAGATTCCCGCGACCGTGATGCCCACCACCGAGAGTACCAGGAACGATCCGAGCTGGTCCGCGATGATGGCGGTTGACAGGCCGTCCTTGCCGTAAAACGCCTCGACCATCGGCAGGCCGAAGAACGAAGTATTGCCCAACCCGCCGGTCAGCATCAGCGCGCCGGTGGTCGCGCGCGAAAGTCGCAGCCGGCGCCCTAGCAGCCAGAAGAATCCCGCGGCCAGGCAAAATACCAGCCATGCCATCGCCGCAATCAGCACGACATCACCGGATATTTTCAGTTCATGGACGTAAAGCAGGGTCAGCGCGGGCAGCGAGACATGGATGATGAAACTGTTGAGCGTCGCCGGGGCATTTTCCGGCATGCGCTTGAAGCGGCGCAGTAACACACCGGCAATGAAGCAGAGAATGAGCAGGAGAAGATTGTTCAATTTATACCGAGCCGATTTGGTTTCATTCAGAAGGTTGTTTGCGGGTCGGATTCGAATCTGACCGCTTCGCGCAATTCACCGTCCGCGTCGGGATGAATCCCGACCTACAAAACCACCGCGACCTGTGACTTACATGCCAATCTTGGCGCTGATGAACGCCTTCAACTTGGCCACATCCGCGTCCATCACCTCACAGCACTGCGGCAAGTCCTCGATCCCTTCCAGTGCCGCCGGGCGTTCCGGTTCGCGCCCCAATGCCTCCCGGATGGTCTCGGCGAATTTGGCGGGCAATGCAGTCTCCAGACAGATGAGTGGCAGACTGGGGCGGCGCTGTTCCAGTCCCACTTTCAGACCATCCGCGGTATGCGTGTCCACCATCACGCCATACTCTTCCCACACCTCGCGGATCGTCTTGAGTCGATCCTGATGCGAGCTTTTCCCGGACGAAAAATGAAACTTCGGCAGTTCATTCCAATAGGCAGTGTGTTTGATATCAAACGACCCGCCCGCATCCACCTTGCTCCAGAACTCGCGCACCTTGGCACCGTCGCGTCCGACCAAGTCGAACACAAAGCGCTCGAAGTTGGACGCCTTGCTGATGTCCATCGACGGGCTGCTGGTCTCGTAGGTATGGTCGGTTCCGCGCGGACGGTACACACCGGTGCGGAAGAATTCGTCCAGCACGTCGTTCTCGTTTGTCGCCAAAATCAATTGCCCGATAGGCAAACCCATCATGCGTGCGATGTGTCCGGCGCAGATGTTGCCAAAGTTGCCGGAGGGAACGGAGAACGCCACCTGTTCGTCGTTCGATTTCGTCGCCGCGAAGTAGCCCTTAAAGTAATACACGATCTGCGCCGACACGCGCCCCCAATTGATGGAGTTGACCGTACCGATCTTGTGCGCGGCTTTGTAAGCGTGGTCATTCGACACTGCCTTCACCATGTCCTGCGCATCGTCGAACATGCCGTTGACGGCGATGTTGAAGATGTTCTGATCTTGCAGTGAATACATCTGCGCACGTTGGAATGACGACATCTTGCCGTTCGGCGACAACATGAACACACGGATACCGCGCTTGCCGCGCATCGCGTATTCCGCCGCAGAACCGGTGTCGCCCGAAGTCGCACCGAGGATGTTCAACTCGGCATGGTCTTTTGCCAGCACATACTCGAACAGATTACCGAGCAACTGCATCGCCATGTCCTTAAATGCAAGCGTCGGGCCATTGGAAAGCTCTTGCAGATACACACCTTCGCTCAACTTGCGCAGCGGCGTGATCTGCGTCGCATCGGAATCCGCACGCCCGTTGCCATACACCTCGGCGGTGTAGGTCTTGCTGACGATGGCTTTGAGGTCAGCCGCAGGAATGTCGGTGATGAACTTCGACAGCACCGCGAACGCCAGCTCGGCATAGGACAGCGTGCGCCACGCATCCAGTTCGGCGCGCGTCACCTGCGGATAGTGCTCCGGCAGATACAGACCGCCATCGGGCGCTAGACCGCCTAGCAGGATTTCGGTGAAAGTTTTGGCGGGCGCGTTGCCTCGGGTGGAGATGTATTTCATCGTTTGCTCTCTTGTCCGTCATTCCGGCGCAGGCCGGGATCCAGTAAAAATAAAATCCGGCGAAGCCGACTACTCAGTTTTGTCACGCTGCTCGGGGCTATTGAATTAACTGGATTCCGGCCTGCGCCGGAATGACAGCATTTATTTCCCCAATTCTTCCAGCCGCAGCTTGGTCACCTTCCCTGCCACCACACCCAACGCCTCGATCTTCACGATGGCCGCATTGATGCGTTTCTCGCGCGTCAGGTGGGTGAGCATGATCAGATCGGTCTGCTCTTCGCCTTCTTCCGGCTCTTTCTGAATCACGGCATCAATCGAAATTTGTTCGTCGGCCAGGATGCGCGTGATGTCGGCCAGCACGCCCGGTTTGTCCTGCACGCGCAGGCGCAGGTAGTAGCTGGTCTGCACTTCGTCCATCGGCAGGATCTTCAGGTCGGCCATCGCGTTCGGCTGGAATGCCAGATGCGGCACGCGGTTCAGCGGGTCGGCGGTCGCCATGCGCGTGACATCGACCAGGTCGGCGATGACGGCACTCGCAGTCGGTTCGGCACCGGCGCCCTTGCCGTAATACAGTGTCGCCCCCACCGCATCGCCCTGCACCAGCAAGGCATTCATCGCACCCTCGACGTTGGCGATGAGTCGCTTGGATGGGATGAGTGTCGGATGCACACGCAACTCCACCCCTTCCGGCGTGCGCTTGGTGATGCCCAATAATTTGATGCGGTAGCCGAGTTGTTCGGCGTATTTGATATCGATCGCATCCAGTTTGGAGATGCCTTCGATATAGGCCTTGTCGAATTGCATCGGGATACCGAAGGCGAGCGAGGCGAGGATGGTGATCTTGTGCGCCGCGTCCACGCCCTCGATGTCGAAGGTCGGGTCGGCCTCGGCGTAGCCCAGGCGCTGTGCTTCCTTCAGCACCACATCAAAAGGCAAGCCCTTGTCGCGCATCTCGGACAGGATGAAGTTGGTTGTGCCGTTGATGATGCCGGCGATCCATTCGATGCGGTTCGCGGTCAGGCCTTCGCGCACCGCCTTGATGATGGGGATGCCGCCCGCCACCGCCGCCTCGAACGCGACCATCACGCCCTTGTCCTGCGCGGCCTTGAAAATTTCATTGCCGTGCGTGGCGAGTAACGCCTTGTTGGCGGTAACGACATGCTTGCCGTTGGCGATGGCTTTCAGCACCAGTTCTTTCGCCACGCCGTAGCCGCCGATCAGCTCGATCACGATGTCCACTTCGGGGTCGGCCACCACGGCGAACGCATCATCGGTCACGCGACAGGCACCGCCGGTGACTTTCTTCGCCAGCTCCACATTCCTGTCTGCCACCACGGTGATGCGGATAGGCCGACCGGCGCGGCGCGCAATCTCGTCAGCATTGCGTTGCAGCACGGTGAAAGTGCCGCCGCCGACGGTACCGATGCCGAGAAGACCTACGTTGATTGCTTTCATTTATAAATTTCCTGATTTATGCCGTCATTCCGGCGGAGGCCGGAATCCAGCGGTTTATTTCAAAATGCTTTTCGTTTTGTCCCGCTGCGCGGGGCTTTTCAACAACTGGATTCCGGCCTTCGCCGGAATGACGGTGTTAATTCGTGCCGTGCCGTTTGCGATAGCTCTCCAGGAAGCGCGCGATGCGGCCGATGGCCTCGGTCAGATCATCCGCGATCGGCAGGAACACCACACGGATGTGGTCCGGATGCGGCCAGTTGAAACCGCTACCCTGCACCACCAGCACCTTCTCTTCTTCCAGCAGTTCGAGGATGAACTGCTGGTCGTCCTCAATCGGATAGATCTTCGGGTCGAAACGCGGGAACAGGTACAGCGCCGCCTTCGGTTTGACGCAGGTCACGCCCGGAATCGCGGTCAGCAATTTGTAGGCAAGGTCGCGCTGCTTCGCCAGCCTGCCGCCCGGCGCGACCAGATCGTCGATGCTCTGATAGCCGCCCAGTGCGGTCTGGATGGCGAACTGCCCCGGCACGTTGGAACACAGGCGCATTGAGGCCAGAATGGTCAGGCCGTTGATATAGTCCTGGGCGTGTTTCTTCTCGCCGGACAACACCATCCAGCCGGCGCGATAGCCGCAGGCGCGGTAGTTTTTCGACAAGCCGTTCATGGTGACAAACAGCACATCGTCGGCCAGCGACGCCATCGAGGTATGCCTGGCGCCGTCGTACAGCATCTTGTCGTAAATCTCGTCGGCGAAGATCACCAGCTCATGCTCGCGCGCGATCTGGATGATCTCTAGCAGGATCGCGTCGGAATACAGCGCCCCGGTCGGATTGTTCGGATTGATGACGACGATGGCGCGCGTGTTCTTCGTGATCTTGCTGCGCATGTCGGCCAGATCGGGATTCCACTCGTCGGCCTCGTCGCACAGGTAATGGCGCGGCGTGCCGCCGGCCAGCGTGACTGCCGCCGTCCACAGCGGATAGTCGGGCGCGGGCACCAGCACTTCGTCGCCGGTGTTGAGCAGGCCCTGCATCGCCATCACGATCAGCTCGGACGCGCCGTTGCCGATGTAGATATCGTCCAGGCCCACCCCCATGATCTTTTTCGACTGGCAGTAATGCATGATCGCCTTGCGCGCGGCGAACATGCCTTTTGAATCGGAATAGCCGGAGGAGTTCGGCAGGTTGAGGATCACGTCCTGCTGGATTTCTTCCGGCGCCTCGAAACCGAACGGTGCCAGATTGCCGATGTTCAGCTTGATGATGCGCTGGCCTTCTTCTTCCATCAGCTTGGCGCGTTCCATCACCGGGCCGCGAATGTCGTAGCACACGTTGGCAAGCTTGGTCGATTTGAGTAAGGGCTTCACGATTGCTCACTTTATGGGTGGGGGTATCACTGCCGCTGCCGATGGTAGAATCGACCGCGTGCAGGCGACCGCCGCAGGGACGGCGATTTTACCCGTGCCGGCCCGCCTGCGGCAAACAATTGGAGGACGAACCTTGGCCTTGCACTTGCAAACCAACACCACGCAAAGACTGTTCAGCGGACACGGGCCGGATTACGTCGCCGTCAACGGGCAGCGATTCACCAGGCCGGTGGTGGTAACGGCGGAGGCGGTGCATACCGACTGGTCCGCGCCAGATTTCGCCGGCCTGGCCCCCGCCCATTTCGAATATTTCCTCGCACTGAAGCCGGAAGTCCTGCTGTTCGGCACCGGCGCGCGTCAGCAGTTCGCCCACCCAAACCTGTACCACGAACTGATCCGCGCCGGCATCGCCATCGAATTCATGGACACCCCGGCCGCCTGCCGCACTTACAACATCCTCGTCGCCGAAGACCGCCGAGTGGTCGCGGCTGTTTTGCTGTAAAAAAGAACCAATTTGCCACAGAGTACACAGAGAAATTTGTTACGTGAACAGCACTGGTGATATGAACCAGGTTTGTCTGTGTACTCTGTGGCTAAATTTTGTTGTTTCTTAAGTTAAGGTAACCATGAACCCACCCCTGCACGCCGTCATCGCCCAGACCGAACAGGTCATCCTCGGCAAGCCGCAACAGATCCGTCTCGCCCTCGCCTGTCTGCTGGCGCGCGGCCACCTGCTGATTGAAGACCTGCCCGGCGTCGGCAAGACCACGCTGGCGCATGTGCTGGCGAAGACGCTGGGCTTGCAGTTCCAGCGCATCCAGTTCACCAGCGACATGCTGCCCGCCGACATCCTTGGCGTCTCCATCTTTCAGCGCAACAGCGGCGAATTCAAGTTCCACGCCGGGCCGATCTTCGCCCAGATGATCCTCGCCGACGAAGTGAACCGCGCCACGCCGAAGACGCAGAGCGCGCTGCTGGAGGCGATGGAAGAACACCAGGTCACCAGCGAGGGCGAGACGCGCCCGCTGCCCGAACCGTTTTTCGTCATCGCCACGCAGAACCCGACCAACCAGATCGGCACCTTCCCCCTGCCCGAATCGCAGCTCGACCGCTTCATGATGCGCATCCAGCTCGGTTATCCGGATGCGCAGGCCGAGCGCGGACTGCTGTCAGGCGTGGATCGGCGCGACCTCGTCGCCCATCTCAATCCGCAAATGGAAAATGCCGAACTGTTCGCCTTGCAGCAACAGGTGCGCCAGGTCTTCGTCGCGCCCGCGCTGCTCGATTACGTGCAGGCCATCCTTCGCCACACGCGCGAATCGGCGCGTTTCGTGCATGGCTTAAGCCCGCGCGCCGGACTGGCGCTGGTCGCCGCCGCCCGCGCCTGGGCGCTGCTCGATGGGCGCAACGCCGTCATCCCGGAAGATGTGCAAGCCGTGCTGCCCGGCGTCGCCAGTCACCGCCTGCAATCCGTGCAGGACATCAACGCATCGGACGGGGAGAAATTGGCGCGTGAACTGATTGTGGCCGTGACCATTCCCTGATGGCCGGGGTGTTAGAATGCCAATGCCAAACGTACTTGAAAGGTCAGCCATGAATGAAATCATGTTTATCGTTGAAGAAGCACCGGAAGGCGGACTGACGGCGCGCGCGTTGGGCGAGTCCATCTTCACGGAGGCGGACGACATCGAAAGCTTGCACCGGCAAGTGCGCGATGCGGTCAAATGCCATTTCAATGAGGGCAATACACCCAGGGTCATCCGCCTGCATTTCACGCGCGAGGAGTTGGTCGCGGTATGAAGCTGCCCCGCAATCTGACTGGCGCGCAACTCATCAAATCCCTGGAGCAACTCGGCTATCAGCCCACCCGGCAAACCGGCAGCCATGTGCGTTTGACTTGCCCATCGCCGGAAGCGCATCACCTCACCATTCCCCTGCACGACCCGCTCCGCATCGGCACGCTGGCCGCCATCCTCGCCGAGGTAGCAGCGCACCACGGGACAACGCGGGATGCAGTGCTTGCGAAACTGTTCGGAAAATAATCCTTCCGCACGTGCTCGGCGCATTCAAACAAAAATTCCGCAACTGGGCGTTCCGCCGCAGCGTCGAGAGCGGCACCCTGGTGCTCAATCAGCGCCGCATCTACATCATGCCTTCGCGCCAGGGGTTGGCTTTCGTTTTCGTGTTGATCCTGATGCTGTTGGGCGACATCAACTACAACCTGAGTCTGGGCTATGTGCTCACCTTCCTGCTTGCCACCACCGGCGGTTTGTCGATGCTGTACGCGTTCCGCAATCTGGCGCAACTGGAGATCCATGCCGGCCATATCGAGCCGGTATTCGCGGGAGAGCAGGCGCGCTTCGTTTTTCATTTCAACAACCCCGGCAATCTGGCCCGCCACCAGATCCATCTGCATGATGACGAGGGTCACGAGACCGTGTTCGACCTGCCTGCGCTCTGTTCCACCCCGATCGAACTTGCCATCCCGGCCACCCGGCGCGGCTGGCTGGACAGTGGCAGATTGCCGCTCTACACCCGTTTCCCGCTCGGTCTTTTTCACGCGTGGACTTATATCCATTTCGATGTACGGGCGCTGGTGTATCCCAAGCCCGCCGCGCCGCGACCCTTGCCTGCCGCCTCGGCGCAGGAGGGGGCGGGAAAAACAATGGCAACCGGCGACGAAGATTTTTCCGGCCTGCGCAACTATGTGGCGGGCGATGCGATGCCGCGCATCGCGTGGAAAGCTTTAGCCCGCGAGCAGGGCTTGCAGGTGAAGCAGTTCTCGGCACAGCAGGGACAGCAACTGTGGTTGGACTGGGTGCAGATGCCGCTCCGACACGGCGGGGCGGAGCCCTCTGGTGCGGGAGGAGCGGCAAGACAGTTGCTCCCGCAAACGGCTGACTCCGTCAGTAACGTGTCGCAACTGCCGCCCATCGAGCCGGAGCGAAAACTGGAACTGCTCACGCGCTGGGTACTCGATGCAGAGGCACGGGGGCTGATGTACGGTCTGCGCTTGCCCGGTCTTGAATCGCCGCCGCAGCACGGGCCGTCGCATCGCGCGGAATGCCTGCGCGCACTGGCGTTGTTCGGATATAAGGAAACATAAGGTGAGATCACTGCCTTTCAGTATCCCGTCATTCCCGCGCAGGTGGGAATCCAGCGGTTTTATTCAAAATTCCTTATGGATTTATCCTTGCTACGCAAGGATTTTCTTGTCTGACTGGATTCCCGCCTGTGCGGGAATGACGCGGCCATGAATAAGCATCTCACCTACGGTCTCATCGCCTGCATCCTGCTAGTCAGCGCCCCGCATGCCGCGCACTTGCCGCTGTGGGTCAGCGCGGAATGCGGCGCGCTGCTGCTGTGGCGCGGGTATCTCACTTATCGCGCTGCGCCACTGCCACCGCGCTGGTTGCTGCTTGGCATCACCCTTGTCAGCGTCGCGGCCATCGCGCTTACCTTCCACTCGTTGTTCGGGCGCGAGGTCGGGGTCACGTTGCTGATCCTGTTGTCCACGGCAAAATTGTTGGAATTGCGTGCGGCGCGCGATGCCACGGTGCTGATCTATTTGTCCTGTTTCATCATCATCACCAACTTCTTCTACTCGCAGAGCATCCCCACCGCGCTGTTCATGCTGTTCACCCTACTGGTCATCATGGCGACCTGGGTGCATCTGCACACCGGCGATCTCAAACTCAAGCCGCGCCTGCGCCTCGCCGGCGTGCTGCTGCTGCAAGCCATCCCGCTGTCGCTCATCCTGTTCGTGCTGTTCCCGCGCGTGCAGGGCCCGCTGTGGGGCATGCCGCAGGATGCCTATGCCAGCAGCGGCCTGTCCGACACCATGTCGCCGGGCAGCCTGAGCAAGCTGTCGCTGAACGATGCGGTCGCCTTCCGCGTGACGTTCAATGGGACGGTGCCGCCGCGCGATCAGATGTACTGGCGCGGGCCGGTGCTGTGGGATTTCGACGGCAGCACCTGGACGCGCGGACACAATGCCACGCTGCTACCGCCAGAGCTCGATGATGCGGCATCTGTTGTGGACTATACGGTCACGCTGGAACCGCACAACAAACGCTGGCTGTTCGCGCTAGACATGCCGGGCAAGCTATCCATCACTGCCGACCTTGCGCCGGACTTCCAGTGGTTGAGCCGCAATCCGGTGAATGCGCGCATCCGCTACCAAGCCAGCTCATTCCTCAGCTACCGCGCCAATCTGGAGGAGCCGCCGCCGCAGATGCGGCGCGCCCTCGCTCTGCCGCGCGGCTTCAACCCGCAGGCGCGCAAACTCGCGGCAGATTGGCGCGCGCAATACCCGGATGATGACGCCGCCATCGTGCGCGCCGTGCTGGGCCACTTCAACCGGGGAGGCTTCGAATACACGCTGGAACCGCCGCTGCTCGGCGCAAACGGCGTGGATGAATTCCTGCTCCAGACCAAACAAGGTTTCTGCGAACATTACGCCGGCAGTTTCGTGTTCCTGCTGCGCGCCGCCGGCGTGCCGGCACGGGTGGTCACCGGTTATCAGGGCAGCGAATACAACGCGCTGGGTCATTACTACATCGTGCGCCAGTCGGATGCCCATGCGTGGGCCGAGGCATGGTTGCCGGAGCGCGGCTGGGTGCGTTACGACCCCACCGCCGCCATCGCCCCCGCGCGCATCCAGAGCGGGCTCTCCGCCGCCGTGTCCAACACTGCCGTGCTGCCGTTCATGGCGCGCAATCCGCCGCAATGGCTGCGCGAACTGCGTTTCAACTGGGATGCGCTGGCTAACCAGTGGAACCAGTGGGTGCTGGGCTACAACCCGGAAACGCAGTTCGCTTTCCTCACCCGCCTCGGCATGGAAAACATCACCTGGCAAAAGATGGCGCTCAACATGCTGGCGGGCATCTTCATTCTGGTCGGTCTGTTCACCCTCATTTTGTTGCGCCGGCTGGTGGTGCGCAGCCGCGACCCGGTGCAGGCGGCCTGGCTCAAACTGTGCCGCAAACTGGAAAAGGCAGGCTTGCCGCGAGCGCCGCACGAGGGACCGCGGGATTACGCCGCGCGGATTGCCCAAGTGCGCCCTGAACTCGCCGCGCGGATGCAAGAACTCGCAGCCCGTTACGTCGCCTTGCGCTATCAGGCGCGAGACGATAGCTTGTCACGGCAGGCCTTCCGCCGTGCCGTCGCTGTATTCAAGCTATAATCCGCGCCACTTTTTCTCAAGACACGCATCATGCAGATCACCCGAAGGCTGGAATTCGACGCCGGCCACCGCATCCCCAACCACACCAGCCAGTGCAAACATCTGCACGGGCACCGCTATGCCATCGAGATCACCCTGGCGGGCGACGTCATCACCGCCGAAGGCGTGTCGGAACAGGGCATGGTGATGGATTTCTCGGACGTGAAGCGCATCGCGAGGGAACGCGTGGTGGACGCGTGGGACCACGCCTTCCTGGTCTGGCGCAAGGATAAAGTGGTGCTGGATTTTCTGCAGGCGCTGCCGGATCACAAGACCGTGATTCTGGAGGCAGTGCCGACGGCGGAGAACCTGGCGCGGATCGCGTTCGACCTGCTGCACGAGGCTTACCGAGACACCTTTGGCAATCACTTGCGCCTGGTGCGCGTGCGCCTGTTCGAAACGCCGAACAACTGGGCGGATTGCACGCTTTAGCAGGCCCTGGTTGAGGAGCGAATGGCCTGTATCCCCGGCGCTGGCCAAGATCAAATTCAATTTACGATCCGATTAACATGGAAACAAATCAATCAGAATTACAGAGGTATCCGCAATCTTCCTTGCCGCGCCACCCGCTGGCGGGGGTGATTGCGGTGGTCGGTTGTGACGGTTCCGGAAAGTCCACACTGACCGCCGATCTTCTCGCCCGTTTAAGCGAAAAAAACCATGTTGAATGGCTCTACCTCGGACAGTCCTCGGGCAATATTGCCGACTGGATTAGAAGCGTGCCGGTGGTGGGCGCGGCATTCGCGCGTTATTTGGCGCGCAAGGCGGAACGGGCGCACAGCAAAAAGGAAGCGGCCCCGGACACGCTGACCACGCTGGTGATTTATTTGCTTTCGCGCTGGCGCGCGCACAAATTTCATCGCCTGCCGGGCTTGTGCAAGCGCGGGGTGATCGTCATCACCGACCGCTACCCGCAAGCCGAAGTCCCCGGCTTTTATTTCGACGGGACCGGTCTTGGAGCGGTAAAAGCGGAAAGTTGGCTGGCACGCAAACTGGCGGCGCGCGAGTTGCGTCTGTACCAATGGATGGCGAGCCATCTGCCGACGCTGGTGATCCGGCTTAATATCGACGCGGACACAGCCCATGCGCGCAAGCCGGACCACAAACTGTCGATGTTGCGCGACAAGACAAGCGTAATTCCGACCCTGCACTTTAACGGTGCAACCATTCTCGACCTGGACGGGCGCGATCCTTATGCGGAAGTGCTTGATGCGTCCTTGCATGCCATTGACGCCGCCCTCGGCAAGAGTAATACCTGATTGGCTGACGCCATCGTGCGCCTTGTGCCTGACCCCGCAACCGTCATTTTTTGAAGTGTCCCATGCTATCTTTTCATCATGCCAACTGAAAATAATTCAAACCACGCGGCCGCACCGCGCAAAAAACCCGACATGCCCGATGCAACGCTCCAATCCGTCACGCCTCCGCTCATCCTGCCCGGCGTAATCGCTGTCATCGGTTGCGATGGCACGGGGAAATCCACCCTCACGGCGGATTTGCTGACCAATCTGCGTCAGCGGGGCCAGACTGAAAGGCGCTATCTGGGGCTGGTATCGGGAGAAATGGGTGAAAAAATCAAGCAGCTACCCCTTATCGGCATCAGGCTTGAGCACTATCTGGCGAACAAGGCGCAACGCGCCCAGGATACCCGCAAAAAATTGCCCGGCACCGGGACCGCTCTGATCATGCATCTGCTTTCCCTGTGGCGTCTGAGGCAATTGCGCCGGGTGATCCGTCTGGCACAAGACGGTGTCATTGTCGTCGCCGACCGTTATCCGCAGGCGGAAATCTACGGTTTCCGTTACGACGGCCCCGGGCTCAAGGATGACCCGGCCCATAACCGGCTGGTGCGCAAACTGGTGGCGCGCGAATGGAAACTTTATGCGCTGATGGCCGGTTATCTGCCGGCGCTGGTGATCCGTCTCAACATCGACGCCGAAACGGCGCACGGGCGCAAACCCGACCACGCAATGGAGGAACTGCGGGATAAAATTTCGGTCATGCCCCGCCTGAATTTCAACGGCGCAAAGATTGTCGAGATCGATGCACGCGCTCCGTATGCGGAAGTTTTAAGCTCGGCGTTGCAGGCAATCGAAACGGTGCTGCCACGCGATTAGCGAACTGCTGTCAGCGGCGGTGCGCGGTTAAAAAATCAAGCCTGCCACCGTCGGTGAGGACCAGTGGACAACCTGGCTCGGTCGAAAAGAATTCCCCGTCCACCACAAACTGATCATCAAAGTTGAATTCAAGCCGGTGCGCGTTATGGCTGATATAGCCGTTGTCCGGCGTTATCCAACGGTTGCGGCGACCGCGCAGCAAGCCGGGAAGCGCGCGCAACAAATAGCGCGGATGTGAACGCACACAGGTCAGGCGCAGCGGCGCGGATTCTTCACCCCAGAACGGCCGCATCCCCAGAAACAGTCTGTCCAGCGTAGTGACATGCAGAATTCCACAGTCCGCGGCGGGATGCTTTACGCCGTCGATCGCCATGCTCATTGGAACCGGTGAGGCAATCTCGTGCTCGCCGCGCGCCAGGGCCGCTACAAAGCGCAACAGCGCAATGCCAGGACCGATTTCCCCGCGCAAACCCATGGTATGGACGTTGTTTCGGCAGTAATGCACCCCCTGATAAATTGCGGCGGCACCAAATGACATGCCATAAATTGCACTCCTCCCCGCACCCCGATCGATTCGCATGATATGGCGTTGAGTCGTTTCAAATCCGGCAACCCCCAACCCGGCACGCTCGATCAGGCCGGCCAGCGCACGCTCGGGGCGGCCGCCAAATCCCGCATCTGCGGCATTCATGTTGGTCGTGCCGGAACGCAAAAGCACCAGTCGCGGCATGGCGCGGAAAGGTTTGCGTCCGAGCAGTGTGTTGAGCACCGCTTGCACCGTGCCATCCCCGCCGCTAACGACCAGCGTGTCGATGTCATCGGGCGCCAACTCATCCAGCGCCCGTTCCACCGAGGCGGGATCCGATACTTCACGGAAAGGAATCTGCGGATGGGCATCCAGCACCCGTCGCATCACCCCCGGTGATTTCAGATTTGCCCCGCTGCCGGGATTGAGCACAACCCCCAGGCGCAACGGGGCGCGTGATACCGCAAGCGCAAGCACCGCCGGGTCGGCCTCCGCCGATGGGGTTGCTGCGGATTGTCCAATGTTGCGTGCGTGTATCATCTTTCCTTCCCTGTGCGCCGGATCAAAACGGGCATTGTAGCAACAGCCCCGCAAAAAAGTGCCGCCCTGATTAAGGCAGTGCACGGGGCCAATAATGCCGGGTTAAAGAAAACCACAGCCCGAACCAGGCAACGCCGATGAGCCAGCCGGCAACCACGTCGCTCGGATAATGCACGCCGAGCGCGATGCGCGAGATGCCGGTCGCCAAGATCAGGCCGGTCGCCGCACAATACACACCAAAACGCAGGCCCCGATGGGGCAGAAAACACGCCAGCACCAACGCCGCAACCAGATAGAACAGGGTACTGTTGAGGGCGTGGCCGCTGGGAAAACTTTGCGAGCCGACATGATCCAGATGGGCCACCAGATCGGGGCGCGGGCGCCCCACCCAATGTTTGATGGCGCTTGATAAGCCGATACCGCTGGACAAAACCGCGGCAACGAACAAGGCGCTGCGCCAGCGATGCAAAAGCCATAAACCGGCGATCATTACGCCGGCCAACAGCAGGCGCGGGAGCGTATTCCCCAGCCGGGTTAAGCCATGCCAAAGCGTGCCGACCCATTCCGGGCCGGCCAGTCGTGCGGAATCATCGCTCACGCGGAACCATAACAGCAGAGGCTGATCGAAAAACGCGGGACCTGATCGGGTTAGCATAAAACCCCAGGCGCAGATGCCCATGAGCAAGAGCAAGCACCCTGCGGATATTGCGCGCGTGGTATTGATTTTTAAAGGCTTCACTGGAGACAAAGTTTCAACCGGAAAAGTTTCAATCGGCGGGGTTTTAACAAGTAAGGACGTTGTCTTGGACGCCCATTCCATTGGCACCTCCACATGCGGGATAGTAGGGTAAAATTTTGCTCTCGGGGTCGGATTTTTTCGCTCCGCCATATGACTTATGTAAAGGAATTGACGATGACATTTCGCTCTTTGCTGCTAACCCTGTCTTTAACCATCTGCATCTACCCGGCGGCCCACGCCAATGACAACAAGACCTGGGCTGACATCAGCGATGCCGGCCTGGCTCTCACCATTGGTGCTGCCGTGGCCACCCCCACCCTGCGTGGCGACTGGCAGGGACTGGGGCAAGCGGCGTTGAGCGGCTTTGTTGCAAGCGGCATCTCGCAGGGGCTTAAAGCGACGATCCACGAGCAGCGTCCCGACCACAGCGACGACAAGAGTTTCCCTTCCGGCCACACCACGGTGGCCTTTGCCTCGGCGACCACCCTGCACCGCCGCTACGGATGGAAATTTGGCTTCCCCGCTTACGGGGTGGCAGCACTCACCGGTGTTGCCCGTGTCGCCGCCCGCAAACACCATTGGTGGGATGTGGCAGCGGGTGCTACGCTGGGAACAGCCAGCGGCTGGTTTTTCACCGACGCGTTTAACGACAAAGTACAACTGACACCCTGGGTTGACGGCAAGAATGGGGGGGTCCTGGTAGGCGGGGCATGGTAAAGTTGGCTTCGCCCTTCGCGCTTATTTTCGTTTAACGAATCTCGCGTGGCGAGGGCATACCGTACCCCTCACCCTCCGGGAGAGGGGAGAGAGGGACGGGGGTGAGAGAAATACACAGGATGCAGACGATTCACCTTTTAGGGGGCCTGCGCCATGTGCGTTAACCCGGACATTGACAAACTTGTTTGCAGATCTTTGACATGAACGCCATTTCACCGTTGTCTCTCGCAGCAACTTCAATTCGACGCAACCTGGCAGTGGGTTTTGTGTCGCCCTGCCCGCAAATGGGTAAATCGGGCCCGCCACCTTTCGCGCTTTTGCTCATGTTGCTGGTTTTTGCACTAGCACTGCCCGCTCCCGCCACGGCAGAAACGGGGGATGCGCGCGATATCTACGGACTGTGGGTTGACCACAAATTGCGTGAAAAACAGAAGGTGGCCGTATTGATCGAGGATTGCGGCGGGGATTTATGCGGGCGCATCGTTTGGCTGAAAAAGGCAGTTACGGCCAACGGCATCCCCAAGCGCGACTTAAAAAATTCGGATACGGCTTTGCGCCAGCGCCCACTTTGCGGCCTGAAAGTAATGAATGGTTTCCGGCAGACAAAGAAAAATACCTGGAGCGAGGGCCACATCTACAACCCCTCCAGCGGCAAATTTCTCAACAGCACGATCAGCTTGTTGCAAGACGGCTCGCTGCGGATCAGGGCTTATCTGGGGATGCCGCTGTTTGGCAAGACCCTGCAATGGGTGCGCCCGCAAGAGAATCTGCTTCGCTGCAACGACCAGCCGATTCGCACGCAGCGCATTATTACAACCGATGCGGGCAGGTAAAACGAAAATCTTTCAGTCCAAATAACGAACGCGCTCAATCTTTCTTGCCGCGACTGCTCCGCCGGATCAGTAGCAGCATAAACAGCGGCGGCAACGTGGCGGCAACGCACGCCGCAAACCCCGCGCCAATCAAGCCAATCCACAGTGTGAGCAGCACGAACAGGACGATGTAGATAAGCGTGGTCACCGCGTTTACCAGCAACACTTTGCCCGCGTTCCCGGTGGCGTAGGCTGCGGCACGCAGAGGGGCTGTGGCGAGATCAAAACTGGCAGCCAGCAGCATCAAGGTAAGTATCGGGGCCGCCACCGCAAAATCCTTGCCGAGCAGCGTGTTAAGCAACGCGTCGCCAAAAACATAACTCACCAGCACGAACAGCAGGCCAAAACCGCCGCTAACCAGAGCTGTGCGATAGGTAACCTGTTTGAATGCATCGCTGCCCTGATTCCAGCTTCGTGTCAGATCCGGAAAAATCACTTGGCGAATCAGCGCGGAGGGTTTGGATAGCACGCTGGAAAGTTCGCGCACCAGCCGCAGCAGGCCTGCTTCGGCAGGCCCCAATAGATAACCGACCAGCATGATGGATGCGTACTTGTAGGCAAGATCAATGTTCGACTGCCAGTAAGTCACCCACAGGAAATGGCGCAATCCTGGAAATTCCGACAATCCTGCATCGCGCACCGTTTCACCCTCCTGGGGGCGGCCGATACGCTTGCGATATTCATGCCGACCGCGCCAGCTCAGGTAAATGTTTTCAGCGGCATAGGCGACCGCCAAAATTGCCACAAAGACTGCCAGCGTGCTGTCGTACCACCAGGCAACGGTCACACCGCAGAAACGAATAACCGGGCCAATGGCCATCTGCCTACCCAAGGCATCAAACTCGTCATACAGTCGCAGAATTCCATTGGCGGTGCCGTTGCCGGTCGTCAGCAGGACCAGGCTGTAGGCGGCCAGCAACATGACATGGTCGCGATCCATGCCGAGTGACGGGCCGATGAAAGGTGCCGCGATAATGGCGAGAGCCGTGGCGACAAGGCTGGCCCTGCGGTCCACGCGGCGACACACCTTGATCAGTCGGCGCAGTGCCCGGGTATCGCCGGCATCATGCGCCGGCACGCCATAGCGCACCACGGCTTCAAACGGTTGAAAGTTGAGCAGGCCGCGCAACAGCAAAGCATAGGCCTGGATCATCGCCACCAGGCCGAACTCGGCGGGGCCCAGCGCGCGCGCCATCAGGGTGGTGGCACCCAGCGACAACACGGCGGCAATCGCCCTGCCGCGAAACAGGTAACCGAAATTGCGCAGCACCCGGCGCATCGGGCCGGGTTCGTTCAGTTTGTCGTTATGGCGGGTTTTGCTCACGCGCGCTTCCTGTTGCCAACGTCTAACCCAATCCGGCAGGATGGTGTCGCATCGGAAATTTGTTTGCATAAAAGCAAAGCAGCCGGCAAAAAAGCCGGCTGCCGGATTCTGCCTTCGGCAGTCTGCCGCCGCGTTTTACGCCTGTGCCCGCAACTCCGCGAATGCGGCACAAACCGCATCGATTTGTTCGGTCGTGTGCGCCGCACTGAGACTGCAACGGATCAGCGACACGCCGTCCGGGGTGGCCGGTGGCAGCATCAGGTTGACATAAACGCCTCGCTGCAAGAGGTTGTTCCAGAATTGCAGCGCCTCGGCAACCCCATCGATCACGACGGCAATCACCGGGCTGGGGGGAGCTCCCAGTTTATAGCCCAGTGCACTCAAGCCATCATGCAGACGCTGCGCGTTGTCGTGCAGACGCCGGCGCAGATGGGTCCCCGCCTCCAGCTTGTGCAGTGCGCAGCGGGTCGATGCGATGGTGGCCGGAGAGGGCGATGCGGTAAAAATGTAGGGACGACTCGAGTAGCGAATCAATTCAAGTTCCGGCACGCTGCTGACGCAGAAACCGCCTGCTCCGCCCAGACTCTTGCTGAAGGTTCCGACAATAAAATCCGCGTCGTCAAGCAAGCCCAGCTCTTCCACCAGGCCGCAACCTTTTTCACCCAGCACACCGAGGGAGTGGGCTTCATCAATCATCAGATAGCCGCCAAATTCGCGCTTCACGTCGACAATTTCCTTGAGCGGCGCGCGATCTCCAAGCATGCTATAGATACCCTCCACCAGAATCAGCGCATCAGCGGCGCGTTTGCCCAGGCGGCGCATGCGCTTGGCCAGGTCTTCCGGGTTGTTGTGACGAAAGCGGATAATTTCCGCGCCGCCCAGACGGCATCCATCATAAATGCTGGCATGACAATCCGCGTCAAGCAACACCACATCATCCGGCCCGGCCAGTGCCGACAGCATCCCGAGATTGGCCTGGTAGCCGGTGGAAAACACGATGCCGTCACTTTTGCCATAAAACCCGGCGATTTCCTGCTCTAGCTTGCGGTGCCCGGAATAGCTGCCGTTGGCCATCCGCGAGCCGGTGGTGCCGGTACCCTCGTGCTCCAGCGCGGTGCGCGCGGCGGCGATGCAATCCGGATCGAAGGTAAGCCCCAGATAATTATTGGTTCCGGCAAGAATGGTTGGCCGGCCGTGAATCACCCCCTCGGTCGGCGATATAATTTTCTCGATCTGAACGCCGAACGGGTTAATCCCCAATGCTTCAAGTTGCTGGCGGGTGGCCGCCAGATTCTGAAATTTGTCAAAAATGCCCATTATGCTTCACTCGACTGGATAAGTTTTTCAACCTGGATGGCAAGATCTTTGACGGTTTTAATGTCAGGCAGAATGCTCACCGGAATGGAAATGTCAAAGCGGTCTTCAATGAATAGCAGCAAGTTCATGATCTGCAGCGAGTCCAAATCGAGCTGGCCCGCCAATTCGGTTTCCTCGTCGACCGCCACGCGCCCGTGGGTAAAAGATGCCAACTCTTCATATAGCTGAGCGAGAATGTCTTTGTATTCCATAATAAACCCTCTTTTTATTTCTCTGTGTTCTTGGTGTTCTTGCCGAAAGTTCTGGCGAGGCCGCGCTCAAGCCTGAATTCGGGATGCCAACCGATTACCCGGGTGAAATTCTCGCCGTTGCACACCCAGTCCGGATGGGTGATTTCCCTGACTTTGCCCGGCGTCAACATCGGCGCATAGCCAAATAAACGGGCACCCCACACATTGAGCAATGCCGCAAAATTAAGCATGGCAACAGGGATGGGCAAGCGGCGCACCGGAGCACCATCGCGCAATACGCGTCCGGCGATATCCAGCACCGACTCCCAGTCATAACCGCCAGGGCAACCATCATCCAGCTCAAAAGTTTCACCGTAACCGGTGTCAGCCGCCAGCCATTTTACTACAGCAGCGGCCAAATCTTCGACGTAAATCAGCGAAAAACAGCGCCGCCCGCCAGCGGGGAGCGGGGCAAAACCCCTGGCCATGGAGAGAAATAGCGGGAGCATCTCACGATCCCCCGGACCGAACACAGCGGGCGGGCGTAGCACAGTCCAGCGCAAATTCTCCGCCGCCGCCTTGACTGCACATTCACCGCGCCATTTGCTGGCGGCATAGTGTGAAAGTTCCGGGACGCGGGCGGCCAGCGAGGAAATCAGCAAAAAGCGCGGCATCTCCTTCTGGCGCGCCGCAGCCTGCGCAACACGCCGCGCGCCATGTTCGTTGATCCGGTCAAAATCCGCGCGGCTCACCCCGCGCACCGCGCCCGCGCAGTGAATAATCGCCCGGGTGTCGGCCACCAGCGCATCGAGCGCGGCATCGTCTTCGAGGTCTCCTGGTAACCACTCCACCCCGGGCAAGTTCGGGGGGACGCGCCCTTTTCTGGGACGATAAAGGGCGCGCACATGCCATCCTGCAGCGGTCAGGTGTGTCAGGAGTGTCGTGCCGACAAATCCGGTCGCACCGGTAAGGGCAAGCTTGGGATGATTGCTCAAGCGGCGGGGTTCCTGGAACGGGTAGTTTGCACTGCGCCTGAAATATCCGCACCCGCTTTGATCGCGCGCGAATCAATTAACCGGGGAATATCCGGCATGGTGACGGCAGCTTCGTTAACAGCGGAGGCTGCAAGTTGAAATTGTTTCGCTTCCTGTTCTCGTCTGCGCAGAAAATCCACTTTGGTACCCGACCGCGACAGCTTGCCGGATGAAGTACGGGGAAGCGTGTGGCGCGGCACAAATTCGATGATGCAGCCAATCCCGATTTCTTCATGAATCTCGCGATGGAGCCGCCGGGTGAGGATATCCAGCACGGCCGAATCGGTGATATTGCATTGCACCACGACTACCGCAATCTCGTCTCCTTGCGGTCCCGCCACGGAAAAAGCCGAAGCGTCCAGAGAACGCAATTCGGGCTGACGCTCAACGATGCGCTCGATATCCTGCGGCCAGATATTGCGCCCATTGATGATCAGCATGTCCTTATGGCGGCCGGTTACCACGATGTTGCCGTCCACCAAATACCCAATGTCTCCGGTATCCAGCCAGCCGTCCGGCGACAATGCCTGCCGCGTCTCCTCGGGCAATTCAAAATAGCCCGACATTACGCTCGGCCCCCGGACCTTGATCAGCCCGACATGAAAATCGGGCAACGCGTTATCCCGATCATCCCGAATTTCAACTTCATGGCCCGGCATCGCCACGCCGCAGCGCACAAAACCGGCGCCCTTGCCCGACTCCACCGGAGTCGCCCGCAGGTTTTCCGCCAAGTCGTCGGCATCAATCCAGTCAACCACAACACCATGCCGCAAGGGCATGAAACTGATCGCCAGCGAGCTTTCCGCCATACCATAGCTCGGCACAAACGCGAGCGGATCAAATCCCGCCGGCGCCAGCAGGTCGGCAAACCGCTTGAGCGTCTCGGCGCGTATCGGCTCCGCGCCGATACCCGCCACGCGCCAGGCCGAAAGATCATACCGCGCCACATCCTCGGCGCGAATCCGGCGCGAACACAACTCATAGCCGAACGGCGGACTAAATGCGATGCTTGCCCGCGTGCGGCTCATCAACTCCAACCAGCGGCGCGGACGCATGGCAAAATCGCGCGTGTCGATATAGTCAATCGAGCGCTGTGTGGCAACCAGGGCCAGCATGCAACCGACCAGCCCCATGTCGTGATAAAACGGCAGCCACGATACGCAGCGGTCATCGGCACGCATGTCAATACCGTGATTCACCACCCCGAACAGGTTGGCCATCACGGTCCGTTGCGTAATGATTACGCCGCGCGGGAAACCGGTGCTGCCGGAGGTGTATTGCAAGTAGGAAATTTCATCCGGGCCGCTGCATTTAAGCTCTGCATCCGTTTCCGGTAACGCCTCGAATGCGGCCGGTGTTCCGACAAAAGCAAGCCCCATTCCATCGGCCGCCTCGTCAAGAAAACGGGAAAAATCTTCCGATGATACCGCCACCGAAGCACTGCAACCGCGCAGCAAGCCGCGCAGCTTTGCCACATATGCCGCATGACCGCCAAGATTCACTGCGGCGGGCAGCGCCACCGGCACCAGACCGGAATATTGACAGGCAAAAAAGAAACGCAGGAAGTCCGGATTGGTATCCGCCACCACGGCAACCCGCGAGCCACGCTGCAAACCGAGCGAGAGGAGGCGCCGGGCGAGCGTCAGCGCTTGTTGGCGAAGCTCGCGATACGGCAGCACGGCAACAAGTTTGCCGCCGCCGGAATAGAAGTTCGCGCCAGTTTCGCCTTGCGCCGCGTAATCCAGTGCTTCAGCCAGGGTGGCAAAATCTGCGCGGCGCAGAAACAGGGAGCTCTCCGTCGGGGTTGCCGACAGAGGCGATTTAATTTCAGACATCTGGTTCAAAATATATCCTTGTCAAGGCATTCGGGCGGGCGCTGAATCCAAGATCGCAAAGCCCTTGCGCAATCGAACTCCGGCTTGATGCGTGCGGATTGTAATATGCCGCAAGGCGCGATGCAAACCGCGCCCGCCACCCCTTCGACCCCACAAAATCAACGGATTTTCCGGGTTGATAGAAAAGCAAAAATGCCGAATTTTCAATCTTCTCAATGCCCGCTTTCAACGTAATTTTTGCACTGCGTCTTCCACCCGCTCAACCGCGATAATTTCCATGCCCTCGATCTTGTGTTTAGGGGTGTTGGCTTTGGGGATGATGGCGTGAGTGAAACCGAGTTTGGCGGCTTCTTTCAAACGCTCCTGGCCGCGCTGGACCGGGCGCACTTCACCGGCCAGCCCGACTTCGCCGAACACCACCATCTTGTCCGGCAGCGGCCTGTTCTTGAGGGAGGAAACGATGGCGAGCAGCACGGCAAGGTCGGCGCCCGGTTCGGTGATCTTGACCCCGCCCACCGCGTTGATGAACACATCCTGATCGAAGCAGGCGATGCCGGCGTGGCGATGCAGCACCGCGAGCAGCATGGCGAGCCGGTTCTGTTCCAGTCCCAGCGAGAGGCGGCGCGGGCTGGGGGAATGCGCGTCGTCGAGCAAGGCCTGAATCTCCACCAGCAAGGGGCGAGTGCCTTCCTGCGTCACCATCACGCAGGAGCCGGGCACTTGTGCGCCGTGCTGCGACAGAAACAGCGCGGACGGGTTGCTCACCTCGCGCAGCCCCTTCTCGGTCATGGCGAACACGCCCAGTTCGTTCACCGCGCCAAAGCGGTTCTTGAAGGCGCGGATGAGGCGGAAGCTGGAATGCGTGTCGCCCTCGAAATACAGCACGGTATCGACGATGTGCTCCAGCACTCTGGGACCTGCCAGCGCACCCTCCTTGGTGACGTGGCCGACGAGGATGATGGTGACGCCGCTGCTCTTCGCCTGCCGCGTCAGTTGCGCCGCGCATTCCCGCACCTGCGCCACCGAACCGGGGGCGCTCGTCAACTGTTCGGAATACACGGTCTGGATGGAGTCGATCACCACCACGTCCGGCCTCTCGCGGCTGACTACGGCCTGGATCTTTTCCAGCTGAATCTCCGGCAACAGATGCACTTCGCGCGCATTGAGGTCAAGTCGCTTGGCACGCAGCGCGATCTGTTGCGCCGATTCTTCGCCGCTGACATAGAGGACTTTCCGGTTGGTCGAGAGGTGTGCCAATGCTTGCAACAACAAGGTGGATTTGCCGATGCCGGGATCGCCGCCGATCAGCACCACGCCGCCGTCCACCAGCCCGCCGCCCAGCACCCGGTCGAATTCGGCGATGCCGGTCGGCGTGCGCGACACTTCGCTCGCTTCCACCTCCACCAGTTGCTGCAACTTGCCCGAGGCCGCCAGCGCGCTGTAGCGGTTCTTGCCCGCCGCCGGCAGCGCTTCCGCCACCGTTTCGACCAGCGTATTCCACGCACCGCAGTGCGGGCACTGGCCCTGCCATTTGGGCGATTGCCCGCCGCACTCGGTGCAGGAATAAATCGTTTTTGCTTTGGCCATGATCGCCTCTTATGGAAGGCTGCAAGAATAACGCAGTTCTCCTCGGGTAGAATAGCGGCATGCTCCGCCTCACCGAAATCCGCCTGCCGCTCACCCATCCTGCCGACCATCTCAAGGCCGCGATCCTCAAGCGATTGGGCATCGCCGCCTCGGAACTGCTGGCCTTTTCGATCTTCCGGCGCGGCCATGATGCGCGCAAAAAAAACGCGATCATGCTGGTCTATACCGTGGATGTTGAAGTACGCAACGAAGCCGCGCTGCTCGCGCAGAACATCCCGCATGTCGGTCCGGCGCCGGACATGCGCTACCGTGTCGTGGCGCAGGCACCGCTGGATTTGCAGGAACGTCCCGTGGTCATCGGCAGCGGGCCGTGCGGCCTGTTCGCCGGACTGTTGCTGGCGCAGATGGGTTTCAAGCCCATCATCCTCGAACGCGGCAAGGAAGTGCGCGAACGCACCAAGGATACCTGGGGTTTATGGCGCCAGGGCAAGCTCGATCCGGAGTCCAACGTGCAGTTCGGCGAAGGCGGTGCGGGCACCTTCTCCGACGGCAAACTCTACAGCCAGATCAAGGATCCGCGCCATCTCGGGCGCAAGGTGATGAGCGAGTTCGTCCAGGCCGGCGCGCCGGAAGAAATCCTGTACGTGAGCCATCCGCACATCGGCACCTTCCGTCTGGTCGGCATGGTGGAAACGATGCGCCATGCCATGCAAAAGCTCGGCGCGGAGTTCCGCTTCCAGAGCCGCGTGACGGACCTCGAAATCGACGATGGCCGGGTGCGCGGCGTGTTGCTGGCGAACGGCGAACGCATCGCCACCCGCCATGTGGTGCTGGCGGTCGGACACTCGGCGCGCGACACCTTCGAAATGCTGCACCGGCGCGGCGTGTTCATGGAGGCCAAGCCCTTCTCCATCGGCTTTCGCATCGAGCATCCGCAATCCGTCATCGACCGCGCGCGCTTCGGGGTCAACGCGGGCAACCCGCAACTCGGCGCGGCCGATTACAAGCTGGTGCATCACGCCAAAAACGGGCGCTCTGTCTATAGCTTCTGCATGTGCCCCGGCGGCACGGTGGTGGCGGCGACCTCGGAAGAAGGCCGCGTGGTGACCAATGGCATGAGCCAGTATTCGCGCAACGAGCGCAACGCCAACAGCGGCATCGTGGTCGGCATCACGCCGGAAGATTTTCCGGGCGACGTGCTGGCCGGCGTCGAATTCCAGCGCAAGTGGGAAGCGCGCGCCTTCGAACTCGGCGGCAAAAACTACAACGCTCCGGCGCAGCGGGTCGGCGATTTCCTCGCCGGCCGCCCCTCAACGCAACTCGGCGAAGTCGTTCCTTCCTACACGCCGGGCGTCACGCCGACCGACCTCGCCAGCGCCCTGCCCGACTTCGCCATCGCCGCCATCCGCGAGGCGCTGCCCGCCTTCGGCAAGCAGATCACGGGATTCGATATGGACGACGCGGTGCTGACCGGCGTCGAGACGCGCACCTCGTCGCCGGTGCGCATCAAGCGCGGCGATGATTATCAGAGCATCAACATCAAGGGCTTGTATCCGGCCGGCGAAGGCGCGGGTTATGCGGGCGGAATATTGTCGGCAGCGGTGGATGGAATCGAAGTGGCGGAAGCGGTCGCACTGGATATGCTATAGGGCGGATTTTTTGCGACAAATCCGGCAGAAAAAAGGGCAGCCCAAGCTGCCCTTTTTTCTGCCGGTTACCGTTGCCGCTCAATCATCCCAATCCGGATAGTTGGGGATACGTACCGTGTCCGCGTCGAACACGGCTTTCCCGGCTTGGGTATGGCAGGCGTCACAGTAGCTCAACGATTTCACGTCCTTGTTGCCCTTGACCATTTTCTCGGGGATCTCGTGGTGTTTGCGTTTGATGTAGCGCACCTCGGTGATGCGCAGCGGGGTTTCATTTTCGGTGGCCACCGCGATCTTGCGCGCGCGTTTGTAATACGACTTGTCCGCCGCATTCTCCAGCGCAAAGGTTCTGACTTCTTGCAGCGTGTCGGCATCCAGCTCGGCATTCTCGCCAAAGTGATCGGCCAGCGCCTTGGCGTCAAGCAGCTTCTGCCACGACTTCGCCGGCATCAAACCGGGCTGATAGGCAAAGTGGCAGGCACCGCATTCTTCCCGATACGCCGCATTGCTGACCGGATTGAATTCCTTCTGGCGGAAGGGATTGCCCAGCCAACTCCAGAGACTCTCCTCGGCCTGCGCCGGACTCGCTGTTACCACCAGTGCTGTAATCAGCAACATCGACTTCAATTGGGATCGCATTATCTTTCTCCTGAGTTATTGGGCGAGCATGAAGGCGAGAAAATCGGCCTTTTCCTGTGCGGTGCAGTCGCGCCCCCATGCGTCATTGCAGTTGCGCTTGAACCACTTTTTCATTTTCTTGATGTTGGTATAGCGCTCCGGATTCACTTTAACCGACATCGGCTTGATCACTTTGCCGGTTTTGTGGTGTTTACCGTCCTTGGCAAAATCGCTGTTGTGGCAGCTGTTGGCGCAGGACATCTGCGCGCCATCCATCTCCACAACGCGCTCCCAATTCTGTTTCCCTTTGACCGGATCGGCTTTGCCGGCGCCTTCCGTCCGGTATTCCTGCAACAGGGCATCGCTTTCCGGGGTGGCGAAAGCCAGCGGTGACAGCAGCATGCTTAACGCGCACGCGGCGGCTACGAGTTTTTTCATGTTGATATCCCCTACCAGGTCAGCTTGACGCCGATGAGCATGCCGAGCGCACCCAGCTCGGCCAGTGCGGCATGGCTGGTTTTAGTGGATGAACCGGCTGATTTGAGCACCGCATAGCCGAGCATCGAAGCGCCTGTCGCGCCCAGAATCACGTGCAGATTATCCGGATCAGTCCAGCCGTCTTCGAGGTGGAAATCATTCCAGTGCACGACAAACCCGGAAGCCACCGTCGCGGCGGCGAGCACGCCGGTCACCTTGCCTGCCGTGCCGTGAAAGCCATTCCGGTTGCGCGGGCCGGTGGTGTTATCGTCGCTCGGCGGGCTGATCGCAGTGGCGGCGGCCCCGACCAGGGTGGCCAGGCCGAGCACCAAGTGCATATTGCTGCCCGTTAACCAGGGCGGATCGAATTCCGGTTGCGCGGCAACGGCGGGGGCGGCATTGGCGCGCACCACGCCGGCGTTCTCGGCCAGCATCATCGGCAACGCTTGTTGCGCGTATTCCTGCGCCGGCGTCAACAGATCGAGTGACTCATTTTCCCCTGCCAATGCAGCCCCGGCTAAAACCAGCCAAGCCAAACAGGCCAGCCCCAATTTACGGTATGACTTCATACTTCCACCTCTCCCCATGATTGAACACTGTTACTTTTATGTCTCACCGCGACTCCTCATGCAACATCTTGCGCTTCATTCCGGTCACCATCGCCCGCAGCAGATTTTCGCGGTGCTGAATGCTCCCTTGCACTACGCCAAGCAGATGCAGCGGAATCAGGACCAGAATGGAATTCACCAGCCAGTGATGGCTATGGCGGAAAAAATAAGCGCTGTCATCCCCGACCCGGTTGGCCAGAAACCACAGCGGCCCCTCGAAATCGACGGTTCCCAAAGTCAACAAGCCGGAGGTGAAAATCGCCGCCAGCAAAGCCAGCAAAGCGAACACCATCAGCGCGCCCGCCGGGTTGTGGCCGTAGTAATGCGCCGGGGTGCCGCCGCGCAGCGAGCGCACATATAAAAGGGTTTCCCGCACTGAAAAAATGAACGACTTGAAGCGCGCATAGCGGCTGCCGGCAAACCCCCAGACGACGCGGAACAGCAACAGCGCGATCAAGGCGTAAGCCAGCCAGACATGCAGAGTCAGCAGACGGACTTCGGCGGTCAGGTAGGACAAGGCAAAGCCCAACACCAGCAACCAGTGAAACAGCCTCACCGGGATATCCCATACTTTGATGGACTGCGTTTGCGGGTTGATTGAACTCATTTTGCGATTAAGGTCGTGGCCAAAGGCGGCGCGATTGTATGCCTTGTTTTGCCGTTGTAAAGCCTCTGCTCAAAATAAATAATCACTACGCAAACAGGCCTGGGCTGCAGTGATTTTGTGGGGGTTGGCTTGGTCAAACAAACCTGAAAAAAGTTCCACCGGGTGTAAAAAAGGCTGGCACGCAGTATTCAGACGGGCTAGAACAGCCTGGCAAAAACCAATTTCTCGAATTCATCCAACGGCACCGGCCGGCTGAACAGATAGCCCTGAAAGCTGGCGCAACCATAGCGGTAGAGACAGTCGAACTGCGCTTCGGTCTCGACCCCCTCCGCGATGATGTCCAGCTCGAAATTCATCCCCAGGTCGATCATTGTCATCACCATCACCCGGTCCGCCCGGTCGGTGTCGATCTCGCGCACGAAGGACTGGTCGATCTTGAGCTGGTCCAGGGGCAGGCGTTTCAGATAGGCCAGCGAGGAATAGCCGGTGCCAAAATCGTCCATCGCAAAGTGCACCCCGATTTCTTTCAGGGCTTTCATTTTGTCGATCGAGGCATCAATGTCGTCCAGCACCACGCTTTCGGTCAGCTCGAGTTTCAGCAACAAAGGATTGATGGCATGGCGCTGCAGCGTTGCTTTCACCTGATCGACAAAGTCCGGCCGGGTGAACTGGCGCGCGCTGACATTCACTGCCAGAGTCAGATCGCGCAGCACGCCAAAATATTGCCAGCGCGCGATCTGTGCGCAGGCCTCGTCCAGCACCCATGCCCCGATCTGCAGGATCAGCCCGGTCTCCTCCGCCAGCGGGATAAACTCGCCGGGTGCCACCATGCCGCGCTGCGGATGTTGCCAGCGCAACAAAACCTCCGCGCCCAGCACCTTCCTGCCGGCATCGACTTGCACCTGGTAGAACAGGTTGAACTCGCCATGTTCGAGCGCATCGCGTAATTCGCTCTCCAGCGCGGCACGGCGCTCGATGCTCTCCTGCATGACGGGGTCGAAGAATCGAACCACATTGCGTCCGGCTTCCTTGGCCCGGTACATGGCAATATCGGCCGACTGCAGCAACTCCTCCACCCCCCTCTCCCGGCCATCGAACAGGGTTACGCCAATGCTCGATGAACAATGATGGGTAAGCGCCTCCCTCTGGTTCGCATCCGCCATCTCGCGCTGCAGAAGGTAAGGTTCCGCCAGTCCGGTGCGAATCTTTTCCGCCACCGTCTCGGCTTCCAGCGTGGCTTCATCCCTGTTCTCGGACAGCCGCTCCAGCATCACCACGAATTCGTCTCCACCGATTCTGGCGGCACTGTCGCCCTCGCGGATGCAGCCCAGGAGGCGGTGCGCGACTTCGACCAGCAACTGGTCGCCGATATCATGCCCGTGCAGATCGTTCAGCGTCTTGAACTGATCGAGATCGAGGAACATCAGCGCGCCGTGATGACGGGTGCGCGCCGCGGCGGCGAGCGCGCGGCCGAGCCGGTCCTGCAACAGGCGGCGGTTGGGCAAGGCGGTGAGCGGATCGAAGAAGGCCAGATCGTGCATCTGCTGTTCCATCTGTTTGCGCTCGGTCACATCATGCACTATGGAGAACAGCACCCTGCTTCCGCCCATCTCGACCGGCGAAGAATATATCTCGACCGTGCGCACCTCGCCGCTGGCCAGGCGATGCGGAAAAACAAAATAGTTGCGTTCTTCGATCAATGCCTGGCGCCGTTCTTCCGCGATTTCTGCCGGCGACTGCTGATTGATCTGCCCGATATTCATTTGCCGCATCCGGTCAATGGCATAACCATAAAAGCGGGAGGCGGCCGGATTGGCGCTCACGATCTGTCCGCTATCCGGCTCGATCAATAGCATCGGCGACGAATGCCGCTCAAACATGGAACGGAAGCGCGACTCGCTCTGCCGCAGTTCACTGGTGCGAATCTCAACCTTGCGTTCCAGCCGTTCGTTGCTGCGCGCCAGCACGCGTGCCATGCGTTCGCGTTGTAACTGGTTCCGGCGCAAGCGCCGGTTCATTCCGCCGAGATAGAGCAGCGCCGCAACCCCCCCCAGCAGCAACAGCAGGCCGCCGACAATCAATTCCAGCGCGTATTTGCGCGCCACATCGCGCAGCCTGAATTCCCGGTTGGGCTGATCCAGGTATTGCAGGCGCTGCATGATCGCCTCCGCCGCCGCGTAGTTGCCGGCGGGCGCGAAGGCGTAATAATTCCCCTGCACGGCAGCCCGCTCATCCGGGCGAATTTGCAACAAGGCCAGTGTCACTTTTTTCACCACAGCCTCGCTGACGCGTGCTGTCGCCACAAACGGCCACTCCGGATAAAGATCGGTCGAGACCCTTTGCGGAAAGACACCGGCAGGCTGGGGATTCAGCAGCTTGATTCGCGCCAGATCGAGCTTGCCCTCGCGCGCCATGCTTTCCAGAATGCCGCTACGCACAAAACCGGCATCGGCGTTTCCCGCGAGCACTTCCTGCACCACTTTGTCATGCGGCATGCCGGTGTAGAGGGTCCCCGCCAGTTCGCCAATATCGATGCCGGTTTTATACAGCTCCCAGCGCTGCATCAGGAATCCGCCGAACGATTCGGCAAAAGTGGCAGCGACTGTCTTGCCGCGCAGGTCTTGCAGTTCATCCATGTCCGCACGGTCGGCGCGGGCGAAGATGACACCGCCGAACTGGCTCACCGGATGTCCCTCGGCCAGCGGCATCAGGGTGGCGATGGCAGACAACCTTTGGTCGAGCCGGCGGGCAAGATAGAACTCCGGATTGGTCAGCACGAAATCGAAACGCTCCTTCTCCAACGCCCGCACAAAGTCCCCGTAAAACATCGCGTCGAGACTGAAATGTGTGCCGCTTACTTTGCGGTTCAACTGATCAACCGTCGGTTGCCAGCGCTGGCGCGTCTGCTCCAGATCGCGGAAGGCCAGCACGCCGACGCGCAATTCCTGAACCTGTGCCAGGGCGTGAGACACCGCACCGGTCAACAACAGGGCAGCCAGCAACGAGACAAACAAACGGTGCCAGTTCATTCGGCAACTCTTCCCGGTTTCTGCAAAAAATGCGCGGCCTCATCCGCCGGCACCGGTTGACTGAACAGATAGCCCTGGTATTCCTCGCAGCGCAGTTCGCGGATGAATTCGAGTTGCTCCATCGTCTCCACCCCTTCGGCCACCACTTTCATGCCGAGCGCATGCGCCATCGCGGCGGTTGCAGTGACGATGCTGCGGTCGTTCAGGTCGGTGGCGATATCGCGCACGAAGGACTGGTCGATCTTCAGGGTCTGCATCGGCAATTGCTTGAGGCGGCTCAAAGACGAATAGCCGGTACCGAAATCGTCCAGCGCCAGATTGAACCCGGCCGCATGCAAACGTCCAAGCAGGGCCGCGCTGTCGGTTTCCGCCTGCATCAGCAAGCTTTCGGTCAGTTCCAGTTCGATGTGGCGGGGATCCAGCCCGCCCTCCTGCAGGATGCGCTCGATCTGCGCAATCAAACCGGCTTCGCGGAACTGGGCGGCGGAAAGATTCACCGCCACCGGCACGATACGGTAGCCCTGCGATTGCCACAGGCGCTATTGCAGCACGGCCTGGCGCAGCACCCAATCGCCGATGCGATGGATCAGACCGCACTGTTCGGCAACGGGAATGAACACCGCCGGCGAGATCAAACCTAATTGGGGGTGGCGCCAGCGCAACAGCGCCTCCAACCCGACCACCCGGTCTTCGGCCAGCGCAACCTTGGGCTGGTAATACAGCATGAATTGCTGCTGCTCGATGGCGCCGCGCAGGTCGCTTTCCAGCTGCTGCCGTTCCACCGCCTTGCGATTCATCGCTTCTTCGTAAAAGGCGAAACGGTTGCGCCCGCTGTCCTTGGCGCGGTACATCGCCAAGTCGGCGTTGCGCATCAGCTCGACCTTGTTCGCGCCGTCATTTGGGAACAGGCTGATGCCGATGCTGGCGGCGATATGCACGGTATGGCCGCCGACCTCGAAACCGTCGCCCAGCACGGCAAGCATTTTTTCCGCCACAAAACTGGCTTCGGCCTCGCCGCTGATCTCGGTGAGCAGGGCGATGAACTCGTCCCCGCCCAGACGCGCAATCGTGTCGGAGCGGCGCAGACAGAGTTTGAGCCGCTCCGCCACCTGTTGCAGCAAACCGTCGCCGACATCATGCCCGAGCGAATCGTTGATGTTTTTAAAATGATCAAGATCGATGAACAGCATCGCCAGCAGGCTTTGATGGCGATTCGCCTGCGCGATGCCCTGCTCGACACGGTCGGCCAGCAGATTGCGGTTGGGCAAGCCGGTCAGCGTGTCGTAACTCGCCAGCCGCTCCATTTGCGCTTCTTCCTTCTTGCGTTCGGTGATGTCGATGAAGAGGGCGATATGGTGGGTCAGTTTGCCCTGCGCGTCGGTCACATTGCTGATCGAGAGCCATTCGGGAAACACCTCGCCGCTTTTGCGCCGGTTCCAGATCTCGCCGCGCCAACGGTTGTTCGACAGCAATTGTTGCCACATCCCGTGGTAGAACTGCGGCGACTGCCGCCCGCTGCTCAACAGGCGCGGGTTGTGTCCGAGCACCTCTTCGCTTTGATAACCGGTGATCCGGGTAAAGGCGGCGTTAACCTGCACAATGCGGTTTTCCGCGTCGGTGATCATGATCGCCTCATTGCTCTGCCCGAACACCTTGGCCGCCAGTTGCAACCCCGCCTCCGCCGCCCGCCGTTGTGCAATCTCGCCGGTCAGGCTGGCCACCATCTCGTGGATGGCGCGGCTCAAATGCGCCACTTCGTCGTCGCCCGGTTGCGAGGGCACAGCATATTTCAGATCGCCTGTGGCGATGCGGTCAGCGGCCAGACTGATGCGCCGGATCGGCAGGGCGATGCGCCCCGCCATCAGCCAGGAAAGCCAGGCGAAAAACAGGCCGCCCAGCGCGCCCGCAATCAGGATGTGGCGCTGCAAGGCGCGCGCCGGGGCAAAGGCGGTGGTGACATCCTCGCGCACCACCGTCGTCCAGCCAAACCCCGTGTAGTCGCGGTAACCGGTGGAACTGGCATGGCCCACCAAGTAGGTCTTGCCGTCGCTGAAGCGCTCGATGTGGTAACCCGTTTGATTGCCGGCGCGATGGTGACGCATCATTTCCGGCGCCAATTGGTCGAACTCGCTCCAGGCAGGCGCATCACCCGACAACACCTTGCCGTCACGGCTCAACAGGAAGATGTCCTGCCCCGGCGTGCGCTTGCTGTCCAGCGCCTCCGATGCCCAGCTCCAGTAGATATGGCCGCACAGCACACCCAGCAGATTGTTCTGGTGATCAAACACGGGGGAAGCAACATCCACCAGATAAAAGGTTTCCCCGCTGGGGTTCGGCAACAATTTGGCCAGCAGCATGGCATCGTGCACGTCGCCGATGTAGTCACCCTTGCGCCCTTCGGTACACCACGGGCGCTTGGACAGGTTCTTGCCTTCCAGATAGCCGCCGGTGCCGACCAGCCCGATCCCGTTGGTGTCGCAAAACCCGATCCAGGCGTAAGCATCGAAATTGGTTTGCAGGCGCTCCATCAGTTCGCGCTTGCGCGCCACCGCCACGCCGGGGTCGCGCATCTCGTCCAGTCGGGCCGCATTGCGGATCTCGCGGCTGCGTTCGTACATGCCGCGGTCGAGCACATCCAGCGCGTTCTGCGCGCGCCGCACAAAGGAGGATCCCTCGCGCTGCTCGATCTGCTGGCGGCTGGCTTCTGCCGCATAAAAGCTCAGCGCCGTGGAGAGCAGCAGCACGATGGCGCCGCTGGCAAGACCGATCTCGGCGCGCAGACTGCGGCGCGGATCGAGGTGTTTGAGCCAGCGCTTCATTTTGCCTCCCGCAGACAACTTTCAAACTCGCCCAGCGGCATCGGCTTGCCAAAGAAATAGCCCTGATAGGCATGACATCTGCGCAGTCTGAGGAAATTCTCCTGCTCCGCCGTCTCCACCCCTTCGGCAATGACGTTCAGCCCCAGCGCCTCGGTCATCGCGATGATGGTCTGCACGATGGCGGCATCGTTGGGGTCGCTCGCAATGTCGCGCACGAAACTCTGGTCGATCTTGATCTGGTCCAGCGGCAGGCGCTTCAGGTATTGCAGCGAGGAATAGCCGGTGCCGAAATCGTCCATCGAGAAACTGATGCCGAGCAGTTTCAGCTCGCGCATTTGCTCAATGGTTTCTTCGACGTTCTCCAGCACCGTGCTTTCGGTCAGCTCCAGCTTTAGGCGGGACGGCTTGACGCCGGTCTCGAGCAGAATGCTCTGCACTTGCGGCACAAATTCGGCGGTGCGGAACTGGCGCGCGCTGACGTTCACCGCCAGGGTCAGGTCGCAAGTCTGCGCATCCTGCTGCCAGGCTTTGAGTTGCAGACACGCCACGCGCAGCGCCCAGCCGCCCATCGCCACGATCTGCCCCGTCTCTTCCGCCAGCGAAATGAACTCACCGGGCGACACCAGCCCGCGTTGCGGGTGTTGCCAGCGCATCAGCACTTCGGCACCCAGCGGGCGGTGCTGCGCATCCACCTGCAACTGGTAATAAAGACACAATTGATTTCCGCTCAATGCGTGTTCCAGCTCGCTCTCCAGCTCCAGCCGCGCGTCGATGATCGCCTGCATCTTGGGGTCATAAAAACGAATGGAGTTGCGTCCCGCCTGTTTCGCCTGATACATGGCAATATCCGCGTATTTGAACAGCGACTCGATATTCTCGCCATGCCCGCGCAGCATCACCACGCCGATACTGGATGAAATATGATGAGTATATTCGCCGAGCTGATAGGGTTGGTTCAGCGCCTCGCGAATTTTTTCCGCCGCCGTTTCGGCGTGTTCCGCCGCCTCCTGCGGCGAAGTGCTCAAACCGTCCAGCACCAGCACGAACTCGTCTCCCCCCCAGCGCGCCACGGTGTCGCCCTCGCGTACGCAGGTCTGCAAGCGGCGCGCCACTTCGCGCAACAAGCGGTCACCGGCTTCGTGCCCCTTGGAGTCGTTGAGTTTCTTGAAATTGTCCAGATCAAGCAGGATCAGCGCCGCGTGACGCCCGTTACGCGCGCTGACCGCCATTGATTGCTGCACCCGCTCCTGCAACAGACGCCGATTCGGCAGATTCGTCAGCACGTCGTAAAACGCCAGTTGATGGATGTGCCGTTCTTTCTCGCGGCGCGCGGAGATGTCGAGGAAGGTGACCACCGCACCGACGACTTTTCCATCCTTGTAGGTGGCATGCGACCAGTATTCGACCGGCAACGCCACGCCATCCTTGCGCCAAAAGACCTCATTATCACAATGCGCGGACTGGTTCTGTTTGAACGCCTGATAGATGAAGCATTCGGCGGCAAGATAGGGTTTGCCGTCGGTATGCGAATGATGGATCAGGGTGTGGAGATGCTTGCCCAGCACCTCTTCCGCGCCAGCGAAACCCAGGATGCTCAGGAACGCGGCGTTGACGAAGGTGCAGTTGCCCTGCATATCCACCCCGTACATCCCCTCCGCCATCGAATCGAGCAGGCGTTGCAGGTGCGCCTGCGAATCTTTCAACGCCTGCTGCGCCGCTTTTCGTTCCCGGATGTCGCGGCAGGAGCCGAATACCCGGCCGTTGGGCAACAGCGCCGCATTCATCTCGAACGGAATCTTTTTTCCTCCGCGGGTCAGCAGGCGAATCTCCAATTCATGCCGCCCGGCTTTGCCAACCAACTGATTGCCAACTTCGCGGTAAGTCTGGCGCCAGTCCGCCGGGACCAGATCAAAGACCGACATCACATACAGTTCACTGCGCTCATAGCCGAGCAACTCAAGCACGTGGTCGTTGACGTACACGATGCGGCCATCCTGCTCGGTAATGAACACCGCATCGGGCGCATTTTGCAGCGTCATGCGCATGCGTTCCTCGCTGTCGCGCAAGGCGGAGATCATCATGCGCGCATCTTCTTCAGATGCGCGCAAAAGCTGCTTGTGTTTGTGTTCCAGACTCTCCAGCTCGCGCGCGTTCTTGCGCGCCATGCGCTGGTCGAACAGGCTGGCCAGCAAGCCGCCGCCGAACCAGAACAACACGGTCAGGGCGATCATCACGCCCAGCACGTTCGGCTCGATGCGCAATGCATCGACACGGCTCACCGCATCGGGTGCAATCCGCACACCCAGCATGGCGACATAGTGCATGGCGGAGATGGCCAGCCCCAGCATGGCCCCGCCCAGCAAAGTGCGCGGTGTGCCGTGCAGTTTGAGCCATTCGGCGCGATACATGAAATTCAGCGCGCCCCAGGAGGCGGCAATGGCGATCAGCACGGATGCGACAAAGACCGGCGGGTTGTAGGCGATGGCCGGCTGCATCTTGAGTGCGGCCATGCCGAGGTAATGCATGCTGCTGATGCCGATGCCCATCAGGATCGCGCGGAACAGGATGCGCCGCGCGCTGATCCGCGGCTCGCGCAGGACTTTGAAACCCAGCAGCGCGGCGACGAAGGCGACCAGCAACGACAACAGCGTGAGCCACAGGTCATAGCCGAGCGGGATCGGCGGATGGAAAGCCAGCATGCCAAGGAAGTGCATCGCCCAGATTGCCACCCCCAGGGTGGCAGCACCGGTCAACATCCACATATTGGCGGTATGGCCGGTGCTGAGGCGCATGCGCCGCGCGTGGACCAGCGCGACATAGGAGCCGACCATGGCCAGCAGCACCGACAGGATAACCAGCGGGATATTCCATGAAATCAGCAAAGCCAGCCCCTTTAATAATAGATTTTGGGACGTATCTTACAATTGTTTTCCCGGCGCAATTGCCGCAATAAGCACCGAAAATCGAAACTTTCACGATCAGCAACCCGGCCCGCCTGTTATCGGCAGGTGACTGGAAATCTTTAGCCGAACCAACATGGCCTGCCAACTCGACAGGCCGAACGTCTATAATCGCGCATCTTTTCCGTTTCATTATCTGGAGACGCATCCATGTCAAACGACCCCTTCAATTCCCGTCAGTCATTCACCCTAGCCTCCGGCAAACCGGGCACGCTGTATTCCCTACCCGCTCTGGAGAAAGCCGGCGTGGGCAATATCCCGCGCCTGCCGGTCTCGATCCGTATCGTGCTGGAATCGGTGCTGCGCAATTGCGACGGCAAGAAGGTGACCGAACAGCATGTGCGTGAACTGGCGAACTGGCAGCCGAATGCGGAACGTACCCAGGAGATACCCTTCGTCGTTGCCCGGATCGTGCTGCAGGATTTCACCGGCGTGCCGCTGCTGGCCGACCTCGCCGCGATGCGCGATGCCGCCGCGAAACAGGGAAAAGATCCGAAAATTATCGAGCCGCTGGTGCCGGTGAACCTGGTGGTGGACCACTCGGTGCAGATCGACAGCTACAACAATCCCGATGCGCTCAAGATCAACATGGGGCTGGAGTTCGAGCGCAACAACGAACGTTACCGCTTCATGAAATGGGGCATGCAGGCGTTCGAGACGTTCAAGGTGGTGCCGCCCGGCATCGGCATCGTGCATCAGGTGAATCTGGAATATCTCGCGCGCGGTGTGCAGCACAAGGACGGGGTGTATTACCCGGATACGCTGGTCGGCACCGACAGCCACACCACCATGATCAACGGCATCGGCGTGGTCGGCTGGGGCGTGGGCGGTATCGAGGCGGAAGCCGGCATGCTCGGCCAGCCCGTGTATTTCCTGACGCCCGATGTCGTCGGCGTGCATCTGCAAGGCAAACTGCGCGAAGGCGTCACCGCCACCGACCTGGTGCTGACCGTGACCGAGCTGTTGCGCAAGCACAAAGTGGTGGGCAAGTTCGTCGAGTATTTCGGTGAAGGTGCAACCGCGCTGTCCGTGCCCGACCGCGCCACACTGGCCAACATGGCACCGGAATATGGCGCAACGATGGGCTTCTTCCCGGTCGATGACGTGACTATCCAGTTCATGCGCAACACCGGGCGCACGGAAGAGGAGATCGACGCGCTGGCCAGTTATTTCAAAGCGCAGGGCCTGTATGGCATTCCCAAGGCGGGTGAGATCGATTACAGCAGCGTGGTCGAACTCGATCTCGATAGCATCGTGCCTTCGCTGGCCGGACCGAAACGCCCGCAAGACCGTATTGCCTTGCCGGCGATGAAAGAGACGTTCAACACCCTGTTCAGCAAGCCCATCGCCGAGAACGGTTTCAACCAGCCCGCCGACAAGCTGAACACGCGCTATGCGACCGGCAAGGATGGACTGGAGATCGGCAACGGCGATGTGCTGATTGCCGCGATCACTTCGTGTACCAATACTTCCAATCCCGGCGTGCTGTTGGCGGCCGGCCTGCTGGCCAAAAAAGCCGTGGCAAAAGGATTGAAAGTGGCGCCGCACATCAAGACCACACTGGCCCCCGGCTCGCGCGTCGTGACCGAATATCTGCGCAATGCGGGATTGCTTGATTCCCTGACCGAGCTGGGTTTCGGTCTCGCCGCTTACGGCTGCACCACCTGCATCGGCAACGCCGGTCCGCTGCGTGAAGACATCGACAAGACCATCACCGACAACGGCCTGGTGTGCGCGGCGGTGCTGTCCGGCAACCGCAACTTCGAAGCGCGCATCCACCCCAATCTGAAAGCCAACTTCCTCGCTTCGCCGCCGCTGGTCGTGGCATTCGCGATCGCGGGCAGGATGAACATCAATCTGGATACCGAGCCGCTCGGCACGGGCCGCGACGGCCAGCCGGTGTACCTGAAAGACATCTGGCCAAACAGCGCCGAAGTGCAGACCGTGATGAAATTCGCCGCCGATCCGGCGGTGTATCGCAAGCTGTATTCCGACCTGACCCGCGATCTGCCGTTGTGGAATGCGATCCAGGCACCGACCGGCAATCTGTACCAGTGGGACGATTCCACCTACATCGCGCGTCCGCCGTTCTTCGATGCGTCCACGCCGAAAGTGAGTGATATTAAAGGGGCGAAGGCACTGGCGTTATTTGGCGATTCCGTCACCACCGACCACATCAGCCCGGCCGGCAGTTTCAAGCCCGCCACGCCCGCAGGCCAATATCTGCAAGATCACAAGGTGGCGGTGAAAGATTTCAACAGCTACGGCTCGCGCCGCGGCAACCACGAAGTGATGATGCGCGGCACCTTCGCCAATGTGCGCGTGAAGAACCTGATGCTGCCGCCGGGCGCGGACGGCAGCCGCATCGAAGGCGGCTACACGCTGTATCAGGGCGAGCAGATGGCGATTTACGATGCGGCGATGAAACACATCGCCGATGGCACGCCGACCTTCATCTTCGCGGGTGAAGAATACGGCACCGGATCATCGCGTGACTGGGCGGCGAAGGGCACGCAGTTGCTGGGTGTGAAGGCTGTCATTGCCCGCAGTTACGAACGCATCCACCGCAGCAACCTGGTGGGCATGGGTGTGCTGCCCCTGCAATTTAAAGGAAACGACAGTGTGGCCAGCCTGAACCTGACCGGTGATGAAACCTTCGACCTGCTCGGCATCAACGACAACCTGAGGCCGCAACAGGACGTTCAACTTTCCATCACGCGCAAGGATGGCAGCAAACAAACTGTCGCCCTGCTGCTGCGTATCGACACCCCGATCGAAGTGGACTACTACCAAAACGGCGGCATCCTGCCATATGTTCTGAAGGAACTGGTGAGCAAGGCATAACGCTCACCCCTCCTCCATCAACCACAAAGTCCGGCATTGCCGGGTTTTGTGGTTGCAACATTATGACGGCGGCATGCGGGCATGGATTGCTTCGCGATCTTCGCAAAACCTCCGTCTGTTAGTGTAAAAATTGCCTTTCTCGTTTGCCCTTTCTCCCGCTTGCGGGGGAAAGCTGGATAGGGGAAAACGGGCATGGCAAGTTTCATCATCAGGGTTGGCATAATTGCCATGCCCGTTAGGATAGGCACCCATGTTTGGGCTGTTTCGGCGCTCTTATCACCATGTTAAGCAAACTCAATCCCAGCCAACGCGAAGCGGTCAAATATCTTGGTTCTCCCCTGCTGGTTCTCGCCGGCGCCGGCAGCGGCAAGACCGGCGTCATCACCCACAAGCTGGCTTATCTCGTCAATGAATGCGGCTATGCGCCGCGCAACATCGCCGCCATCACCTTCACCAACAAGGCGGCCAACGAGATGCGCGAGCGCGTCGGCAAGCTGCTGGCCGGGCAGAATACCAAGGGCATGACAATCAGCACCTTCCACGCGCTGGGCATGCAGATCCTGCGCGAAGAAGCGCCGCTGCTCGGCTACAAGAAACAATTCTCTATCTTTGATACGGCGGATACCGGCAAGATCGTCAGCGAGCTGCTGGGCAGTCCGGACAAGCAGGAGATACGCACCGCGCAGAGCGTGATGTCAAACTGGAAGGCGGCGTTCCTCACCCCCGGGCAGGCAGAAAGTTTGGCTGAAAATGAGGAACAGCAGCGCATCGCCCTGCTCTACGGCCGCTATCAGGAAACCCTGCACGCCTATCAGGCGGTGGACTTCGACGATCTGATCCGCCTGCCGGTGGAATTGTTCAAGACGCACGAAGGGGCCATTCAGCGCTGGCAGCACCGCTTCCGTTATCTGCTCATCGACGAGTACCAGGACACCAACGATTGCCAGTACCGGATGATGAAACTGCTGGCGGGCGAGCGCGCCGCCGTCACCGTGGTGGGTGACGATGACCAGTCGATCTATGCCTGGCGCGGGGCGAGCACGGCCAATCTGAGCAATCTGCAGCGCGACTATCCCAGCCTGCGCGTGATCAAGCTGGAGCAGAATTACCGCTCCTCGCAGCGCATCCTGCAAAGCGCCAACCACCTGATCAAGCACAATACCAAACTGTTCGAGAAGAACCTGTGGAGCGAGCACGGCCCCGGCGATCCGGTGCGGGTGTTCGCGGCCAAGGACGACGGGAACGAGGCCGAATCGGTGGTGCTGCGCCTGCTGGCGCACAAGTTCGAGCATCGCACGCGCTTTGCCGATTACGCCATTCTTTACCGCAGCAACCACTTGTCGCGCGTATTCGAGGAGCAGTTGCGCACACACAAAGTACCGTACACCGTCAGCGGCGGAACTTCCTTTTTCGATCATGCGGAGATCAAGGACCTTATCGCCTACCTGCGTCTGATCGCCAATCCGGACGACGATCCGGCCTTTATTCGCGCGGTCACCACACCCAAACGGGGGATCGGCAACAGCACGCTGGAGAAACTTGCCCGGCATGCCGGACAGCGCCACATCAGCCTGTTCGAGGCGGCATTTGAGCCGCCCATGGTCGAGCAGTTACAGCCGCGCCAGCACGAGGACCTGCTCACTTTCTGCCACTTCATCAACCGCATGCAGGCACGGGCGGAGAAAGAGCCGTGCAACGAAGTGATGGGCGACCTGATGAGCGCGATCGACTACGAAGCCTGGCTGTTCGATAGCTTTGAGCCGCGCCAGGCGGAAAGCAAATGGAAGAACGTGCAGGATTTTGTCGGCTGGATGAACCGTAAATCCGCAGCCGACGAGAAAACGATGATGGCCATGACACAATTGATCGCCCTGCTCAACCTGCTCGAATCGCGCGACCAGGAGACGGATGCAGTATCGCTTTCCACTTTGCACGCGGCCAAGGGTCTGGAGTTCGGCCATGTATTCATGGTCGGGGTGGAAGAAGGCATCCTGCCGCACGAGCGCAGCGAAGCACCGGAACAGATCGAGGAAGAACGCCGCCTAATGTACGTCGGCATCACCCGCGCGCAGCGCTCGCTGCAGATCAGCTACTGCACCCGGCGCCGGCGCGGCAAGGAATCCTCCGCATGCGATCCCAGCCGCTTCATCGGCGAACTGCCGCAGGCGGATCTGGTATTTGCCGGCGCGGTGCCGGCGGGCAATGCGCCATCGGTCACCAAGGCAGAGGGAATGGACCGGTTGGCCCGGATGAAAGCGATGCTGGGCACAAGCTGATATCGCGATCCGCGGCTTGCCGGCCAAAATCCGGTAAAATGACCGAACCCATATTTATAAGTTCGCCAAAGCGGACCGCCATTCGGATCACGTTAATGAAAATCGCCATCGCCGGAACCGGCTACGTCGGCCTCTCCAACGCCGTTCTGCTTGCGCAACACAACGAGGTGGTCGCGCTCGACATCCTGCCGGAAAAAGTGGCGATGCTGAACCGCAGGCAATCCCCGATCGAAGATACCGAGATCGAAGATTATCTGGCGCACAAGCCGCTCAAACTGCGCGCCACGCTGGATAAGACCGAAGCCTACGCCGGCGCCGACTACGTCATCATCGCCACCCCCACCGACTACGACCCCGAGACCAACTACTTCGACACCCGCTCCATCGAGACGGTGATCCAGGATGTGCTGGCGATCAACCCGCAGGCGCTGATGGTGATTAAATCCACCGTTCCCGTCGGCTACACCGCCAAGGCGCGCGCACAGTTCAACTGCGACAACCTGATCTTCTCGCCCGAGTTCCTGCGCGAAGGCAGCGCCCTGCATGACAACCTGCATCCTTCGCGCATCGTCATCGGCGAACGATCACAGCGCGCCGAAACCTTTGCCAATCTGCTCAAACAGGGCGCGCTCAAACAGGACATCCCCACCCTGTTCACCGACTCGACCGAAGCCGAGGCGATCAAGCTGTTCGCCAATACTTATCTGGCGATGCGCGTCGCCTTCTTCAACGAGCTCGACACCTATGCCGCCACCCACGGCCTGGACACCAAACAGATCATCCGGGGCGTCAGCCTCGACCCGCGCATCGGCGACCATTACAACAATCCCTCGTTCGGCTACGGCGGCTACTGCCTGCCCAAGGACACCAAGCAGTTGCTGGCGAACTACAGCGACGTGCCGCAGAACCTGATTCACGCCATCGTCGAGGCCAACACCACGCGCAAGGACTTCATCGCTTTCGACATCCTCAAGCGCAAGCCGAAAGTGGTCGGCATCCACCGGCTGGTGATGAAAAGCGGATCGGACAATTTCCGCTCCTCCAGCATCCAGGGCATCATGAAACGCATCAAGGCCAAGGGCATTGAAGTCATCGTGTACGAACCCGCACTCGGGGAAGCGGATTTTTTCAACTCCAGAGTGGTCAACGACCTGGCCGTGTTCAAGCGCGAAGCCGATGTGATCGTGGCCAATCGCGTCACTGATGACATCCGCGACGTGGCCGACAAGGTTTATAGCCGCGACCTGTTCGGCAAGGATTAACCCGCTCCCTCTTCGTCATACAACACAAGGCGCGAAGAATTTTTAACCAGCCCGCATTGATACCGAGAATATAAATTGAACCCGCTCTCCCTCCGCACCAGTGGCATCCTGCTTCATCCGATATCACTACCGGGCGGATACGGTTGCGGAGATTTCGGCCGCTCCGCTTACCGCTTCATCGACTGGCTGGCCGGTGCCGGGCAATCCGGTTGGCAGATGTTGCCGCTGGGAGAAGTCGGCCCCGGCAATTCGCCCTACATGAGCAGTTCGGCCTTTGCCGGCAGCCTGATGCTGATCGACCCGGAAGAACTGGTTGAGCAGGGCTGGCTCGATGCGCAGGCACTGCCCGCACCGGACACCGCCGCCAACCGGGTCGATTACCGCGCGGTTAAACAATCCAGAATGGCGCTGCTGCGCCTGGCCGCAGACTGTTTCCGGCAACAGAACAACAAGCGCGTCCACACCGCCTTTGCCCGGTTTTGCGAGGAAGAGCGACATTGGCTGGATGACTATGCCTTATTCAAATCGATCTGGAGTAGTCAATCCTGGCGTGACTGGAATGAATGGCCGCCCGGCCTCGCCCAGCGTGATCCCGCAGCTCTGCAGAGCGCCACTACCACCCTCGCGGATGAAATTGAATTCTGGAAATTCTGCCAGTGGTGTTTTGACCGCCAGTGGCGAAAATTGAAGAAATACGCAAACGCCAACGGCATCCATCTGATCGGTGATGTGCCGATCTTTGTCGCTTATCAAAGCGCCGACGTATGGGCGCACCAGGACCTGTTCGAGCTTGATGCCAACGGCTGCCCGACTGTCGTGGCAGGCGTGCCGCCGGATTATTTCAGCAAGACCGGCCAATTATGGGGCAACCCGATTTACTGTTGGGAACGCCATGCGACAAGCGGTTACGCCTGGTGGATCGCGCGGATGAAACATGCGCTGCGCCAGTTCGACATGGTCCGCATCGACCATTTTCGCGGTTTTTCCAACTATTGGGCGGTACCGGCGGACGAATCCACAGCAATTAACGGCACATGGCAACCCGGCCCCGGCGAAAGCCTGTTCAGCGCCTTTAAACAGGCCTTCAAGGCGCTGCCCATTATCGCCGAAGACCTTGGCCTCATCACCCCGGATGTAATCGCCCTGCGCGACAAATTCAATCTTCCCGGCATGCGCATCCTGCAATTTGCTTTCGGCGAAGACGAACGCAACTACTTCCTGCCCCACCACTATATTGCCAACTCGGTTGCCTACACCGGTACCCATGACAACGACACCAGCATCGGCTGGTGGAATACCGCAAGCGAGCACGAGAAAGACTTTGCCCGCCGCTATCTGCAATGTGACGGCAGCCGGATCAATCTGGACATGATCAAAGCCCTGTCGGCCTCAATTGCCAATACGGTGATTTTCCCGTTGCAGGATGTCCTCGGACTCGATGGTACGCACCGCATGAACTTTCCCGGCACCGCCAGCGGCAACTGGGAGTGGCGTTTCTCCTGGGAGCAAATATCCGACCGGCAAACCGCCGAATTGGCGGCACTGACAGAACGCGAGCTGCGCAACCCGCGCCTGCTTTAACCGGCTATGGAACAAATAAAAAAGGGTCGAATCTTGCGATTCAACCCTTTTTCTTTTTCACCCGTGGCGCGGCAAAATCAACCGCGCATAATCCGGATAAAGAAGGAGTGAAGTGTGATTACTTCTTGCCGCCGTTGACTGCAGCCTTCAGTGTCGCACCGGCCTTGAATGCAGGCGCCTTGGAAGCTTTGATTTTCAGTTCTGCGCCGGTGGCCGGATTGCGGCCGGTGCGGGCAGCACGCTTGCGCACTTCAAACGTGCCAAAGCCCACCAAAGCAACGTTGTCACCCTTCTTCAGCGCGCCGGTGATAATTTCGATCAGTGCCGCGATGTTGCGGTCTGCGTCAGCCTTGCTGCTGCCGGTCTTGGTGGAAAGTGCATCGATCAATTCTTTACGGTTCATACGTTTCTCCTTTGTAGTTGGGGGTGTGGAATCAACTCCGGGGCGGATTGTTCTGGATATTTTGAGCTTTTGCAACAAAAAAAAATATCTATGCCCCAATCTTGCAATCCTTGACGAAACGCCAGAACTGCCGGGTTGTACGCCGCGTCGCAGGCAAAAAAACCGTTCAACCGTTTTTTTTGGTGCCCGGAGCCGGAATCGAACCGGCACAGAGGTTTCCCTCCGACGGATTTTAAGTCCGTTGTGTCTACCAATTTCACCATCCGGGCCGCGCCGTCGTGCGCGAAAAAAATCCGCACACGAACTAAAGCGCGGCGGATTATACATAGGTCGCCAAAAGTTGACGGAAAGAGAAAATATATTCGCAACTTTGTTGACAGCATCGGCTTAATCAATATAATGCGAACCCTCAATTTTGCGGGAATAGCTCAGTTGGTAGAGCGATACCTTGCCAAGGTATAGGTCGCGAGTTCGAATCTCGTTTCCCGCTCCAAATTTTAGGCAAAGCCGGTCGCTTTCCCTTCTCTTTCAGACAGCATCACGGCGCGATAGCAAAGCGGTTATGCACCGGATTGCAAATCCGATTAGCCCAGTTCGACTCTGGGTCGCGCCTCCAGTCTTGTTTGCCGATTTCCTGCCGCGATTATTCTTGAGCCAACTGTTGTTGCAGGATTACGGCGGTTTGGGCCAGCAATGCCACATCCAGCACGCCGATACACGCCTCGGCTACCCCGATACCGGCCAGCACCGCGGAACGCTCCTCCGGGGTAATCTCCCACACCCCTGTCCGGTCGCCGCGCTGTCTGACCACAAGCAAGATACCGATTGCCGCGTCAAGAATCGGCACCGCATCGGGGATCAGCGTGTTCTTTTTCACCAGTGCCGTGCGCACCACGGAAATCGCCGCCGCCAGACGGCCGAAAGCCGTCACGCTGAATCGTCCCTCGCACGCGGCCCGGTAGGGGAGATGCATATCCATGGCGTAGATATCTTTCAAACCCTGCGTAACAGGAACGCGCAAGGGGGTCTTTTTTTTGCTCATCGATAGCGGTCCTTTAATGTGTTGCACCCGCTCACAGCGGTTCAAAAACGAATCAATTCCAGAATCCATCCTGTTGCGCGAAGCGCCGCCAGGCTTTGTTGAAAACCGCGACACGGTGCGCCCGGTCATCTTTTAGCGCGGCGTGAACCAGCGCGAGTGTAGCGCGCCACTGGCACCCGTCCAACTGCCGCAACAGCTGATCGGCAATCGCGATATCATGCAACGCGCCCAACGCGTCCTGCACCGCCGCCAGCTTCGCCAGATAGGCCTTGCCGCCTTGCGACATCAAAGGACCAAAGATTTCGGCGCTGTAGCGCAGTTTTTTGCTGGCGATGCGCAAGCTGTGCAAGCGGGCTGGATCCTCATCCCCGTCCAGCGCCAGTTCGTGCACCCGCGCGTGAAGTTTTTGCAGCTTTTGGCGCGCCAAACGCTCGAGCGAAATAGACGATTCCGGCCATCCGGCGCCATACAGCCAAGCGCCAAAGCGCAACAACATGCGCTGAAAATCGGTCGATGCCAGATTTTCCCCGGCCTTATTCATCGCTGACGCACGCTTGCGCGCGCATTGGCGCAGCAGTCCATCCCATCCGTTTTCTTGCGGATGACGGGCGCGAATCGCGGGCAGGGTCTGGGTGGCGAGCACATCCCATTCACGCGCCTGCCCCAGGGCTGCACCCAAACCGGCCACCTCCCGGCGCAGGGCAGAGGTTTCCGCATCGTCCCGAAAATACCGCGCAATCGCCAGCACGACACGCAGCCGGCGCAAGCCGACGCGCAACTGGTGCAGATATTCTTCGTCTGCCCGCTGCAGCGCGCCGGGCACATTGTCCTGAACATGCGCCAGACAGGCACCGATCAACGCCTGCAACGCGCCGCTTGCGCTCTGTGCCTTGTGCCACAGGGAAAAACCGGCCTTGACGGGATGCGGCATGGCAGGCGCAAACAGGCGGTAGCCGTATTCCGCCTTGCTGGTGTGCTCGACGCGCAAGGGCGCGATTTCGAGCAGCTCCAGCGCCAACCTAAACAGTTGCAGCGGCTCGCCGGATTTAAGTTCGAGCTCCAGCTCCGAAACCGGATGCGTCGCTTTGCCCGCACGGATCTCGCCGCTATCCATGCAGAGTTCGATGCGCGTGCCCTCAAAATCAATCAACCGGACCGTGCGCGAAAAATCGGTGACGAACAGCGGTTGCAATTGCTTGTGCGCGCCGTGCGGCAACACCGCGCCACTTTCGGCCAAGGCGGCGAAATCAAGTTGCTCGGCGGCGACCGGCATCTCCCATTCGTTGCGCTGATGCAAACCCGCGCTGGCCTGGCCGCCGCCTTTCAGGGTCTGCACCCAGAGATTGCCGTAGCGGCGCAAACGCAGCGCCATCGCATGGCGGTGCAACTGCAGCGCCGGCGTATCGTAATACACACTGTAAATATGCACCGTACGCGCGCGTCCAACCGTCCGCGCACGCAGCAAAGGATGCCGCCGAAGCCTCCGCAAGTGCCCGGCTTCAATCGATAATTTGAGTTCAGTTTCCACCGCCATGATCGCCCGCCCCTCCTATCGCCATCCCTGCAGCATGGCCCGACGCCCATGCCCACTGAAAGTTGTAACCGCCAAGCTGTCCCGTCACATCTACTACCTCGCCGATGAAATATAGTCCCGGAATTTCTTTGCATTCCATGCTTTTCGAGGATAGAGCCCGGGTATCCACCCCGCCGCAGGTCACTTCCGCCTTGGCATAGCCGAGAGTCCCGGTCGGCGTGATCTGCCAGTTTTTCACCCGTTCCGCCAACCGTTTTAAATCTTTTTCGGCACACAGGTTGACCGGTTTGTTCTGCGCCCATTGTGCGGTAATGATGTCGGCCAGACGCCCGGGCAGATATTGCGCCAGAAAGTTGGCCAGCAGCATCTTGCTGGCGCGCTGTTGCACGAATAATTCCGGCAGGTCGCAATCGGGGAGAAAATCGATGGCAAGCGGTTGGCCCGGTTCCCAGCAGGAGGAAATTTGCAAAATGGCGGGGCCGCTCAGGCCACGATGGGTGAACAATAAATTTCCGCGTATATGCTGTTTATCCAGGCTTACCCCCACTTCCAGCGACACTCCGGCGAGATCTGCGTACGGCGCCCACTCAGCCGGGTGAAAACTCAAGGGCACCAATCCTGGCTTGAGTTGGGTGACCGGCACCCCAAACTGTCCGGCAATTTTGTAGCCGAACGGGGTCGCCCCGATTTTCGGAATCGACAGGCCGCCGCTGGCAACCACCAGCGCAGCCGTTTGATAGGTGCCGCGCGAAGTCACCAACCGGAACCTCCCGCCACGCTCAATCCGTGTGACCTCGCACGGTACGCTCCAGCAAACCCCCGCCGCCTCGCATTCCGATTTAAGCATGGCGATAATCGCTTCCGCTCCGTCGTCGCAAAACAACTGCCCCGGCGTCTTCTCGTGATAGCCGATGCCGTGGCGTTGCAGCATGGAAATAAAGTGTTGCGGGGTGAAGCGCGCAAGAGCGGAGCGGCAGAAATGCGGGTTGCGGGAAAGGAAGTTTTCCGGCCCGGCATTAAGATTGGTGAAGTTGCAGCGTCCACCGCCGGAAATGCGGATCTTTTCCGCCGGTTTTTTGGCATGGTCGAGCAACAGCACGGAACGACCCTGTTGCGCGGCGGTGAGGGCGCACATCATGCCGGCCGCGCCAGCACCGATGATGACCGCGTCCCAATTGCGGGCGGACGTGTTCATCGCAGCAAGGCGCGGGTGACTTCATTCTGACACTGCCCACCCTGTTCGAAATTGCGGATATTTTCCAGGGTTGTTGCGGCAATGCTGGCCAGCGCCTCCGTGGTAAAAAATCCCTGGTGACCGGTAATGAGAACATTCGGAAAGGTCAGCAACCGCTCAAAAATATCATCCTGAATCACTTGCTCGGAAAGGTTGCGAAAGAACAGGTCCCCTTCCTGTTCATACACATCCATCCCCAGGTATCCGACTTGGCCGGATTTCAGCGCGCCAATCACCGCCGCCGTGTCCACCACCGCGCCACGGCTGGTATTGAGCAGCATCACCCCGCGCCTCATGCGCGCCAGCGCAGCGGCGTCAATCAGATGGCGGGTCTGCTGGTTGAGCGGGCAATGCAGGGTAATAATGTCGCTGTCGCGATACAGCGCGTCCAGCCCGACGTAATTCACGCCAAGTGCGCTGCATGCCGGGTTTTGCGCGATGTCGTAAGCCAGCAAATTGCAGCCGAAGCCGCGCAGTATTTCCGCCACTGCCTGGCCAATGCGGCCGGTCCCGATAATGCCAACCGTGCGTCCGCGCAATTCGAATCCAAGCAATCCGTGCAGGGAAAAATTGCCATCCCTGATGCGATTGTAAGCGCGGTGTGTCTTGCGGTTCAGGGCCAGCATCAGGGCAAGAGTGTGTTCGGCAACCGAGTGCGGCGAATAGGCGGGAACGCGCGCCACGCAAATTCCAAGCCGCTGTGTCGCCTCGATATCCACGTTGTTGAATCCGGCGCAGCGCAGCGCCACCAGGCGCAAACCTTGATCCGACAGGGCTTGCAATACCTCCGCATCCAGACGGTCGTTGACGAAGGCGCACAGCACGGGATAACCGGCGAACAAGGCGATGGTCTTTGTGCTCAGTCGTTCCTCAAAAAATACCAACTGCTGGCCGAACGCCGCATTTGCCGCCTGCAGCGACTCGCGATCATAGGGTTGAGTACTGCATACCGCGACTTTCATGCGCATCTCACCGCGCCAGACCGTTCAATAAGAGTTGCTTCCACACGCATGCCCCTTTGCTCGCCTTGTCGATTTCGTTCAACTGTTCTTCGTGTTGTGCCAACTCGTCCGCGCCGGCTTCCTGCACGCGCACCGTCAATTCAATCCGGCCGCCTTGCGGATCATGATCAACGGCCTGCGCCACGTCGATCTCGGCCAGCAGACTCTCCTGCCCACGCGTCATCCCCAGATAAACCTCGGCCAGCAGCTCGGTGTCCAGCAGAGCGCCGTGCAGGGTGCGATGCGAATTGTTGATCTGGTAGCGATCACACAGTGCGTTCAAATTATTCTTTTTGCCCGGATGCAACTCCTTCGCCACCTTGAGCGTGTCTATCACCGGGTTGTTCAATGCGGGCAACCCGATGCGTTCCAGCTCGCTGTTAAGAAAACCCAGATCGAACGGCGCGTTATGAATAATCAGTTCCGCACCGTCAAGAAATTCAAGCAAAGCGGGCGCGATCTCGGCAAATTTTGCCTCATCCAGCAGACGATCCAGGGTCAGGCCGTGCACCGCAGCCGCGCCCTCGTCGATCTCGCGCTCCGGATTGAGATAACGATGAAAGGTGCGTTCGGAGACTTTGCGCCCGTCCAGCTCGATGGCCGCCACCTCGATGATGCGATGTCCCTGTTTGGGATCGAGTCCGGTCGTTTCGGTATCCAGCACGATTTGTCTCATGATCTTTCCCTTAATTCTTCGATGCCGCGATTCGCCAGCGCATCGGCGCGCTCGTTGCCGTCATGTCCGGAATGTCCCTTGACCCAGGTCCACTCGATCTGGTGACGAGCGGTGGCAGCATCGAGCCTGCGCCACAGATCGTCATTCTTCACCGGTTGTTTGCCCGCCGTTTTCCAGCCGCGCTGTTTCCAGCCGGGCAGCCATTCGGTGATGCCTTGCAACACATACTTGGAATCGGTATGCAAACGCACTTTGCAGGGACGCGTCAAGGTTTCCAGCGCCGATATGGCCGCCATCAACTCCATGCGATTGTTGGTGGTGTGCGCCTCACCACCGCACAACTCGCGTTCCTTCCCTTTGTTGCGCAGCAACGCGCCCCAGCCGCCGATGCCGGGATTTCCCTTGCACGCCCCATCGCTGAAAATCTCCACCACCTCACTCATCGCGTTCCACTTTCTGCACCCCGTTGTTCAACTTTGGCGTCGCCGGCAACAGCTTGCGCACCAACCCCTTATTCCATCTCGGTTTGATCAGGCGCATCCCAGGCACCCGTTTGACCGCGTGCAGAAAGTACACACCACCGCTCACCGCCCACCAGCGATCGCCTGCGCGCTCCATAAATGACGCGCGCTCCAGCCACTTTTGCTGGCGAAAAGGCGGGGCATAGGCTGCGAAACGCCCGCCCACCACCTCAAACCCCAGTAACGCCAGCCAGTCTTTCAGGCGGGGCAAGGTAATAAAGTGGCCGTTCCAGGGTACGCCCTGCTTGCGGCCCAGGGCACGATGCATGCCCCACAGACTGAACGGATTGAAGCCGCTGAGGATCAGGCTACCCTCCGCCATCAGCACCCGCTCCGCCTCGCGCAGGATCTGATGCGGATGCTCCGCAAACTCGAGCAAATGCGGCATCAGCACCAGATCGAGGCTGGCGCTGGCGAACGGCAACTCGGCACAGATCAGGCGTACCGCATTGCCCGGCTGGTTGCCCGCGGCAAAGCGCAAGGGCATGCGGCTATTGGATAAAAAATCATGCTCCGGCAGCCCCAGTTGCAAGGCGTTGTAGCCAAAGATATCCGCCACCGTCCGATCAAAATAATCCCGCTCGCGCCGCAGCACATAGCCGCCCTGCTCCGTGGCAAACCATTCGCTCAAGCTCTGCGCAATTACTTTAGAATTCGGCATCGAACCCGCTGACCCCATCATGTTGAACATCACCGCCATCCCCGCCCTGCAAGACAACTACATCTGGGCGATCCACGATGACGCCCATGTCGCCATCGTCGATCCGGGCGAAGCCGCCCCGGTGCTCGATTTCCTGCGCCGCACCGGACTGCGGCTTAGCGCCATCCTGTGCACCCACCGTCATCACGACCACATCGGCGGCATCGCCGAATTGCGCGAAGTATATAACGTGCCGGTGTACGGACGCAGCCATCCGAAGAATCCGCACATCACACATCCCTTGCGCGAGAACGATCAACTGCTGCTGACCGCACCCGCCATCGAATTTTGCATCTGGGAAGTACCGGGACATATCAGAGATCACCTCGCATACATCACGCCGGGCGCCGTATTTTGCGGCGACATCATGTTTGGTGCCGGCTGCGGCCGCAATTTTGAAGGCACGCTGGAACAACTCCATCACTCGTTGCAGCGTCTGGCGACGCTTCCCGAGGACTCTCTGGTGTATTGCGCGCATGAATACACCGCGCTAGACCTCCCGTTCGCCCTCGCCTGCGAACCCGATAACCCGGACATCCTGCAACGCATCGAACAGACACAAATCCTGCGTGCCGCGCAGCAACCCACCGTGCCCTTCACCCTCGGTCTGGAAAAGGCCACCAACCCCTTTCTGCGCCTGCGGCAAGCGGTATTGTTAAAAACCCTGCGCGCACAAGGCTGGCCCTGCCGCAGCGAACTGGACACATTCACCGCACTGCGCAACTGGCGCGACCATTTCTAATTGCCTGAAACCCCGTTCTGGTTTATCCTGCGCGCCCTTTCGGAGAGGTGGATGAGCGGTTTAAGTCGCACGCCTGGAAAGCGTGTGTGGGATAACATCCCACCGCGGGTTCGAATCCCGCCCTCTCCGCCAAATCAATGTGTTATCGCTATTGAAGATTACGGCAGATAACCCGAAAATACCAAAAACGACACTTTCAGTGTCCCCGTTTTGTCCCCGCAGGGTAAAACGCTAAATATTCACTTCGAGAAAGCAACCCAGTTCGAACTGCCTCAGGTTACGAGCTCTAGGCGGCTTTCGTAGATGGGATTTGGTTCGCTCAGGCAGCACCTATATACATTCCTAGCTGGCCAACCTCGACATATCACTCAACTGACTGAATCAATCCGGCGTCACCACGCACTCCTACCCTGTTTAGCTCCCTTGTTACGGGCCATGCCTGCATTGAATCAGGAGAGTATGGTCTGGGACCGCAGCACCTATTCAAGCTTGTCTACAACCCCCATACCAGTCGCGCATGTGCACACTGGCTGGACAACACAGCCGCACTTGAAGACCAGTTCGAATCGATCCCGCTTCGATAGACACTATTTGAAAAAATCGCACACATGACTGTCAAAGAATCCACAAGCCTTCATGACTTGGCCGCAAATCGGCCAAGTCGCTAACTCGGCCAGTGCTGCCGTTGAGTATGTCACTGGCGAATGGCAGGTGTCATGCAGTTTGCCGACATTGAATTGGCGAAAGGATTCGAGTTGGCTGAATGAGTCGCCGCCATGTGTAAAGTTGAGAAGTGCACTTTAGCGGGTTCGATTTATCTCTCGATTGCTCGGTCATTAACTTTTCGTACCGTATTTCTCATCAATTAGCGCAGAGATTGACATGCTTAGGCTCCCCCGATCCAAATCACGTCTCGGCGTTGTTATTCAGGAAGGTCGGGCATAAAATAGCTTACTAATCACAAAAATACTTATATGCCGAGCAATTTCCTTGTCGCATGGTTGGGCCGAACCGATCTAAAAGCCGCTGCGGGTGAACGCGAGGCTGGCCTCGGCCCCATTGCACAGGGTGTGCAGGCAGGCGGGTATGATGTAATCTATCTTCTCAGTGACTTTTCGGCTGCGGAGTCGAAGGCCTATATCAAGTGGCTGACATCTAGGACAGATGCGTCTATTCACCTCCACACAGCTAAGCTGACTTCGCCCATCAACTTCGGTGAAATTTATGAGCGCGTATTGGAGGTGCTGGAGACAATCGAACAGCACGGGGCGCAACTAACCTATCACCTTAGTCCCGGCACCCCGGCCATGGCCTCGGTCTGGATACTTTTGGCGAAAACGACCCACCCCGCCAGGTTGATACAGTCGTCCCCACAATCAGGTGTCCAAGAGGCAGACATTCCCTTCGATATCGCAGCCGAATTTATCCCCAAGCTTCTGCAACAGTCTGATGAGCGGCTAACTTCTTTGGCACAGGGAACGCCGGAAGAGAGTGCGGAATTCAGCAGCATCATCCATCGTAGTGCGGTCATGAAACGAGTAATCGCGCAGGCCCGGCGCGTGGCAATCCGCTCGATCCCGGTGTTGATCGAAGGCGAGAGCGGCACGGGCAAGGAGTTGATGGCTCGCGCCATCCACAAGGCCAGTCCGCGAGCTGGCAAACCATTTGTCGCGGTCAACTGCGGGGCAATCCCGCCCGAGCTGGTGGAGTCCGAATTCTTCGGCCACAAGAAGGGTTCCTTCACTGGCGCTGTGGCCGACCGAAAGGGCCACTTCGAACGCGCCGATGGCGGAACCATTTTTCTGGATGAAATCGGTGAGCTGCCCAAAGCGATTCAGGTCAAGTTGCTGCGTACCCTTCAAGAAAACGAAGTCACTCCTGTCGGTTCCAGCGAGTCCAGGAAAATTGATGTCCGTGTGGTCGCAGCCACCAACCGCACGCTGATCAACGAGGTTGCCGAGGGCAATTTCCGTGAAGACCTTTTTTATCGCCTGGCGGTCGCCATTATAAAATTGCCGCCACTGCGTGAACGTGCTGGCGACATCTCTTTGCTGATCGACGTGCTCCTGCGACAGGTCAACGACGCAGCCAAGGATATAGGCATTAAGCACAAAAAAATTTCTGTATCCGCAAAAAATCTTATGCTTCAGCATACCTGGCCGGGTAATATTCGTGAACTGCTCAACACCTTGCAGCGAGCTGCCGTCTGGTCCGATGATGAATCCATTAGCCTGGAGGCAATCAAAGACGCGATATTGCTGTCACCCAAGACATTGCAGGGTGATGATGGCATTTTGAACCGACCGGTGGAGTCAGGCCTTGAGCTGGAAGCGCTCATGACTCAGGTAGCACGGCATTACATCGAACGGGCGCTCGACCACACCCGCAACAACAAGACGCAAGCCTCTAAACTGCTGGGTTTCGGCAACTACCAGACTTTCACTAATTGGATGAATCGCTACGGGGTGGGAAAGTAAATAAGCACGTATGGCAGAGTCGATAATACGGGCCTGGCACGGCAGTTGCTAGATTGGGTTCAAACACAGAAGAAAGAAAACGAAGGAAGCTATATGGCACGCAATGAACGTCTAACCTGCAAAGAAGTGATTGAGCCCGCGCTCCTGGCTGCTGGCTGGTCATGGCAGGAGCAACTCCGCATCGGGCCGGGACGTGTCAACCTGACTGGCGAAGCGATGTATGACGAGACGCAAGCGATCATTGTTGATTACGTTCTGCGCTATCGAAGTTTTCCGCTTGCCACATTAGAGGCTAAAGCCGAAGGGGAAAGTGCTGCCGATGGCATGCAGCAAGGTTCTCGCTATGCACGTCGCCTAGCACTTCGCTTCTCGCTTGCCTCGAATGGCAGCGACTGGATACTCACCGACAACGACACCGGCGACTTCGAAACTTTTCTTGCCCCGCCTACGCCCGAGGATATCATTGCCCGCATGGGCGTTGAAATCGATTGGGCACGCTGGGAAGCATCATTCGTCTGCAGTTACCACATAGATCAAGTCAGCCGTAAAACTGTGCGCCCCTATCAGGATATGGCGATCTATAAGGCTCTGTGGCAGTTCGCGCAGGGAATTAATCGTGTGCTGCTACTCATGGCGACGGGCACCGGCAAGACCTTCACCGTCTTCCAGCTTGTCTGGAAACTGCTCAACGGCAAAGCACTTAAGCGGGAGCACATTCTTTTTCTTACCGACCGAAATAGCCTCAAGGATCAGGCATATCGGGCTTTTTCTGCATTTACCTCGGCAGAGCGCATACAAATTGACAAGGAAGTCGTCGCTCAAGGCCAGCACCTGGTTGGCAAGATATTTTTCGCCAACTACCAAAATCTCGACGAGGAACTTGATGGCAAGAAGGTCTACCAGCACTACGACCCCGACTTCTTCGATCTCATCGTTATTGATGAATGCCACCGCTCCGGATTCGGTGACTGGTTTGGCGTTCTTGAGCATTTTGGCTCCGCGCTGCAACTTGGCCTCACGGCCACGCCGCGAGATCTCGAAGAAGGTAAGCGTGCCCTGACCAATGAGGAGCAGCGCCGCGACACCCAGCATTATTTTGGCGACCCCGTATACAGCTACAGCCTGAAGCAGGCTATCGAGGATGGCTACCTGGTGCCCTACCTGCTCGAAGAACGGATCACCAACGTCGACGAAGAAGGCTTCACCGGCACCGACGGCAAGCATTACACCACGTCCAACTTCGAGCGCGACATCCGCATGCCGGATCGCACCATGGCCATTGCCGAGGATTTGTGGGAAGTGCTCGGCAAGTATGCCTTGCGCGACGAGAAAACGATCGTCTTCTGCGTTGATGACACTCACGCCGCGTTCATGGCACAAGAGCTGCGCCGTTTGTCTGGCGATAACGATTATGCTGCGCGCATCACTCGCTCAGAACGCAACAGCCACCAACTTGAGCGCAACTTCGGCGTGGTCGGTGCCAGCAATCCACGCGTGGCCGTCACGGTTGATTTACTCACCACTGGTTTTGATGCACCGGACGTCAAGAATATCGTTTTTGTGCGACCGCTGCGTAGCGCCATCCTCTACAAGCAAATGAAAGGTCGCGGCACCCGCCTCTGCGAGGACATCAACAAACGCTACTTCACCATTTTTGATTACTCAGGCGCCAGCCAACTGGAAGATGCCGAGTTCGACGGCCACCCGGCCAACAAGCAGAAAGGCTACGAACATAAGCCCAGCAAACCTCAAAAGGCTGCCGAGGCCACTCCGAAATACCTTGCAGAAGGTGTGGAAGTCGTCATCTCCTCTACCAACCGCTACGTGTGCCTGGCCGATGGTCGCAAAGTTCCTTTCGAGGAATACACCGAGCAATCCCGCGAGTTCATTCTTGATGTAAGCCACAAAGGACTCGATGAGCTGCTGAGCATCTGGATCGACAAGAAGAGCCGTCAAGAGCTGCGCGAAGCCATGCGCGATAGGGATATCTACCCTTCGGCCTTCCGCCATTACCTCGACCTGCCGGATACCGACGATGTGGACATCCTCGCCAAGATCGGCTTCCAGATGCCCCGTGTGCCCACGCGCAATGACCGTGCTAACCGTCTGTGGGACGAAGATCAAATCTGGCTGTTGGATCAATTAGGCGAGAAGGACGTGCCCGAGGACTCTCGTATTAAGAGCCACTTTTGGCTTACCGCACTCGATCACTATCGCCTTTTCGGCGTAGATGACCTCGAACAGGCACGCACCTACAGCGCGCCGCAGTTTGTCGAACAATTTGGCAGCTTCACCAATTTGACCAGCCGTTACGGTGGCCCGACCTTGCTCAAGGCCGACCTTGAGCGAGTTAAACAACACCTTTATGTGCCTATGGCAGCGTAGCGGTATCAGCAATTTCAACGGACATTAATAATGAACAAAAAAACCGACCACCGTCGCCAGGAAGTCCAGCAAATCGTCAAGAACGCCTGCGATCAACTCAATCAGGAAGGTGTCGATGCTCGTAACTATGTCGAGCAACTGGCGTGGCTGTTTTTCCTCAAAGCATTTGACGAAGCCGAAACCCGCAAGGAAGAAGAAGCCAGCTTCAACGACACACCTTACGAGCGTCGTCTGTCGGGGGAGTTCGCCTGGTCATCCTGGGCCAAAGACACTGACCATCCAGATGAAATGCTGGAGTTCATCGACGGCAAGCTGTGGATCAAACTTACCAGCCCAGACCCCAAGAAGGGCATGGGCGAAGACGCACTCGCGCAGCGTTTCCGCCGCATCTTCGATAACGTGCGCAACTATTGCCGCCGGGGTGTGAGTTTTGCCAAGGTTGTGCAGCAAGTGGATAAGCTGCATTTTTCCGACCATACCGATGTCATCGTTCTCTCGGAAATTTACGAAGACTTACTCAAGCGCGTCGCAGCCGATTCGGCTGGCTACGCCGGTGAGTTCTATACCCAGCGTCACATTATCCGCGCCATGATAGAGGTGGTGCGCCCAAAGGCTGGCGAAACAGTATATGACCCCTGCTTCGGCACCGCTGGTTTCCTTGGTGAAGCTGCCAATTACGTGCGTCATCACAGTACGCTAAGCAGCAAGCAGATGGACAATCTCCAGCACAAGACATTCTTCGGTCTGGAACTCAAGCCCTTAACCTATCTGCTGGGTTCCATGAATATGATCCTGCACGGCATCGAGGGTGCCAACCTGGAGCTGGCAAACACCCTCGAAGTTCACAGCCAGAACGTAGGCGAGAAAGACAAACGCAAAATCATCATTGCGAATCCACCCTACGGCGGCAAAATGGCGCATGAACTGCAAACTAATTTCCGTGTGCATAGCGGTGCCACCGAGTGCCTGTTCCTGCAACATATCATGGCTAATCTTGCCAAGGGCGGGAGGGCTGGTGTCGTTGTACCGGAAGGCGTGCTATTTCGGGGCGGGCCGGATCATAAGGTGCGCAAAGAGCTGCTGGAGCAGTTCAATGTGCATACGCTTTTGTCTCTGCCGGCTGGCTGCTTCCTGCCTTATACCGGTGTAAAAACCAACGTCATCTTCTTCGACAAGCGGGAAGACGGCGCTGTCACCGAGAGTGTCTGGTTCTACGACCTGACCAACGACGGATTCGAGCTCAAGCAGACCCGCAAGCCGATTTCGGGAAGCCAGATTCCGGATTTTCTTACTAAGTGGGAGGCGCGCGTCGAAGGAGAAAACTCCTGGATCGTACCCATCGCGGACATCGTCGCCAAGGGCTACGACCTCTCAGCCAAGAATCCGAACAAACTGGATGACTACGAGCATCGCCCGGCGCTTGAGCTGGTGCAGTCGATCAAGGCGAAGGAAGAGAGAATTGCCGAATTGTTGGGTGAACTTGAAGCATTGCTGGAGAATGCACAGTGACATCCTCAGTTAAAAGCTGGAAAACCTATCGTCTTGGCGATCTTGCTCAGTACATCAACGGTAAAGCGTTTAAACCGGAAGAATGGAAGACGACTGGACTTCCCATCATCCGAATTCAGAATCTTACGGATGCAGACAAACCGTTCAACTATTGTGACCAAGAAGTTGATCAGCGGTACTTGGTGAATGACGGTGACCTGCTGATTTCCTGGTCCGCAACTTTGGGTTCATTTATTTGGAATCGAGGCCCAAGCGTTCTCAATCAGCACATTTTTAAAGCTCTTCCCAACGAGAATCTCGTAAAGAAGGAGTTCTTGCATTTCTTGATGCTGAATACTTTGGACGAGATGGCCGAGCACACCCACGGTATTGCAATGAAGCACATTACCAAGGGAAAGTTTGAAGCGATAGAGGTCTCAATACCTAATTTGTCTGAGCAGCGCCGCATTGTTTCCCGCATCAAGGAATGCATGGAGCGGACAGATGAAATTCAGTCACTCCATGAATCCTCTCTAAAAGATCAATTGCATCTCTCGGCTTCGGTAATCGAGTCTGAGTTACATCCCTCGTTTGCCAAAGAGGCTAGATGGCAGCATTTATCTATTGATCGTTTGGTAACCGCAACCCGCAACGGTCGCTCTATCAGTCAGGATGTCGATGGGCGTGCGAACGGCAGCGTACTGACTCTGACGTCGGTTCGTGATGTCACGCTAAGTACCGAATACAAAAAGCCGATAGAGCTGCCGGAAGCCGTTGCCAGCCAGTTTAGTATAGGCGAGGGAGACGTGTTCGTCTCGCGAGCCAACACCATCGAACTTGTTGGATTATCAGCAGTTGCTGAGTGCATCACTCAAGAGCGCCTGATTTATCCTGATTTGCTGATTAAGTTAACGGCGGATCGAACAAAAATTTTGCCTCGATATTTGGCATATGCATTGCGAAGCGCCGGGGCACGTCGGCAAATCAAGGATCGTGCACTTGGGTCGAGCCAAACGATGGTCAAGATTTCCGGGGAACGTCTTCGGGAGATATCGATTCCGGTGCCATCAATCATTGAGCAGCAGCAAATCGTTGCTAGGCTTGATGCTGGGTATGATTTGATTCGTCACATCAACTACGAGTCTTCGGGGATTGATGTCGGCACGATTCGCGCCGCGATTCTCCGCAAAGCCTTCGCAGGCGAACTGTGAGCACTATGCAACCCGATTCCCTACTCGATGAAGCCAGGCAATGGGTTGGCGGACTTGATGGTATGGGGCTTTCCGGCTCGCTGATTCGCGAAATTTTCGCCGCCTTCCTGCTGTTGCGCTGGGCAGACTATCAGGAGGCGGAACAGGAGGCGATGGCGGCGTTCGAGGAGCGTTCCTTTCAGCCCGTCTTGCCTGCCCGAATGCACTGGCGCCACTGGCACGATCTGAATCCGCCGGAGATGGGTTGTTTGGTAGCGCAAGAACTATGCCCCTACCTCGGCAGCTTGCGCGATTCGCACGAGGATTCCCTTTCGACTTATCTCCATGCCTTGGCCGGGCCGCTCCGGCGCATTGGTGAGGTCAATTTCGTTTATCTCTCGCAAGTAGTGCAATGGCTGGCTCGTCAGCCATTCGAAACGATTCATGATCGTCGCCAGTTGCTCGATTTATTCGATGCCGTGGTGAGTGAGACGGCCAGTGGCTATGAAGGGCAGCACATGACGCCGCCGACCGTTGCCAAACTGGTGGTTGCATTGGTCGATCCTCGCCCCGGCGAGCGTGTCTATGATCCCTGCTTCGGCTTCGCCGGGTTTCTCACTGCTGCGTGGATACATGCTGAGCAGGCTGGCATAACTGCGTTCAATCGGCGCGAAAATATGCCGCTGGAGGTATTCGGCATCGATATAAATTCTCATGCCTTCTTGATGGGGCTTACCCGTCTGGTGCTGGCTGGTGTTGAAACGCCGCACCTGGAACTGGGCAATAGCCTGGAGCGCGAGCCAGCGCGCAGTCCGAGTAGTGAAGGTTTTGACGTGATTCTCGCAAATCCGCCGGTTGGCCTCAAAACGGCTCGGGAGCCTGGGCGCTATGAACACTTTCCAATTGTTACCGGCGATGCCATCGGGCTTTTCATCCAGCATGCGTTAATGCAACTGAAAGCTCAGGGTCGGGCGATTATTGCTGTGCCGGAAGGCTTTCTTTTTCAAAGCGGGAAGATGGCTGAGCTACGCCGCTATCTCCTTGAACGCGGCCATGTAGAAGCGGTAGTCGGATTACCCGCTGGCGCATTTCTCCCCAGCACCGGCGTTAAGGGGAGTTTGCTCCTGTTGCGCAAAGAGAACGTGGGTGAGAAGGTTCGCATGGTGGATGCCTCACAGATGTTTGAGGCACCCAAGCGGGGGCGGCCAGCAACGATCCGCAATCCAATGATTCAGCAACTGGCCGAAATCGTCAGGGGTCATAGTTCACAACATGCATGGGAACTCTCGCGCGAAGACCTCGCGGCAGCCGATTGGGATTTAACGCCACGGCGACGGGAAAAGGGCGGACTCGAATCACTATTCGCAACGCTGGACGAGATGCGGGCCGATGTGTCCATTGCGTTGCTGTCAGACTGCGCACAGATCAACGGGGGGCGCTCGATTAATGCACGCGATCTGACGGATGAGCCGGATGGGGAGCGACCGGTCAGTTACATCCGCATCAAGGACATTCAAAAAGGCGTCGTGCATAAAGGCAGCAGTTGGGTCAGCGTCAAAGCATTGCCTGGTATCGAGCCGCAATGGAGAGTGTTGGCCGGTGACGTGCTGTTATCCAAATCCGGCACTATCGGGAAGGCAGGCATTGTGCGCAACGGTGCGGTGGGCGGTATAGCGGCTAATGGTCTCTATGTCGTTCGCGTTGACCAGAGCCGCCTCGATCCTGGTTTTTTGATTGCCTATTTGGCGAGTGCCGCGTGCCAAAACTGGTTGGCTGCACAAGCGCGAGGAACAGCAATTCAACACCTTAATCGCTCTGTATTGGATCAATTGGGTGTGCCACTGCCGCCCCTCCATTTACAACAGCGCGCGGCTGCACAATTTCGAGAGTTCGGCACGGATGCGTTGGCCTTTCTCATCGAAGCTACCGGAGCGAAGGAGCTGGATCGACTCGCCGCTTGGATGTCGGACATCAGTAGACGGATACCCTCGTTCGTTGATGGAATTGACGAGCCACCCAGTCTCTCGTTGCTGGAACCATTGGTCGCATCTGCTGAAATAACACGGCGCTGGAGTCAAGGAGACGATATCGCCAGTCAGCACCAGCGCTGGCTGATACCTCTGTTCGATGGCCTTTCGACGCTTCAGGGCGTGAGCCAGATTCCGGAAGGCCCCAGCTTGCTGAATGTCTTACAGGAGGCAGAACGCAGCTTTCAGTCTGCCTCGTCGCAGGCGAATGGACACCTACCAGTTGAGGCACAGGGCCGAGAGTTATCTGAGCAATTGGCTGTATGGATGAAGTCCGTTGCTTCCGGCATGCTGGCTCATGCTGAGATTACCGCGACGCCAGAGATCAACAGGTTGCAAGCAGGCACCATGGTTGAGTTTAGCGTTACAGCAGTCAATGCCGGTGCATTGCCGCTGCGCAACGCTCGCGTCGAAACGACACCCGACTGGGGTGGGACTTCGGTCGCGTTTCTCTCAGAGAAACAGTCGTTCATTCTGAATCTTCGGGGAGATGCTCCCAAGTTGACAGGCACTTTTACACTGGAACTGCGTTGGTCTGCGAAGACGCTAGACGGCCAAAACGTAGATGGCGAACTCCAGCTTGCATTCGACGTGTTTGAGTCGGAAATCGAGGCCGCCGAGATGGTTGATTTGGGCGGCAGTCCGTATGTCACAGGGAGCCCGTTGGAGCCAAACCAAGCCAACGATGTCTTCTATGGGCGTTCGCAACTTCTCGGACAGATTTCCCGTCAGATTATTGACAGCGGTAACGTTGTCCTGCTCGAAGGAAATCGCCGCGCTGGTAAAACTTCAATCCTGCGTCACTTGGAAGGAACGAGTGCGGTTCCCGGTTGGCTTGCTGCATATTGCAGCCTTCAAGGAGCACAGGGAGCGGGGAATGTGGTGGGTGTGCCGACACCCGAGGTGTTCCGCGAGATTGCCACGAGCATTGCAAAGGCTCTGGTCAAGTTAAAAGTCGATACGCCATTGCCTAATGGCAACGTGATTGCTGCGGGTAAACCTGGGCTCGGTATTGCACGGGCATGCCGAGATGGCATCGCGGAGGAGTCTCCATTTGCAGATTTTCGCGATTATCTTGAGGTTGTACTCGGTCTTTTGGCAGCACAAGGGCTCGGACTCGTGTTAATGCTGGATGAATTCGATAAGCTACAAGAGGGTATCGACAACGGGGTGACATCGCCGCAGGTACCGGAAAATATTCGCTTCCTGATTCAAACCTACCCGCGATTTTCGGCAATCCTGACTGGATCACGCCGACTGAAGCGCTTGCGCGAAGAGTACTGGTCGGCGCTCTATGGCCTCGGCACCGGCATTTCTGTCACCGCACTCGATGCAGACAATGCTCGAAAAATTGTCATTGAGCCAGTCAAAGGAAAATTGACCTATTCGCCGGAAGCCACCGAACGGATCATAGAGGTGACAGCACGCCAGCCTTATCTCTTGCAGTGTCTGTGCAATCGAATTTTTGATTTTGCGGCACAAACAAAAACACGCTCAATTACCCTCAACGTCGTCGAGCAGGCATGTGCGACATTGGTAAAGGACAACGAGCATTTTGCGAGTCTCTGGGATTACGCTGGGTCCGATCGGAAGCGTCTAATTTTAATGTTATGCGCACAACGTGGAAGCCGAACTGAACTCGTTTCTTTCGGTGAATTGCAGGAACTCCTCGCACAACGTGGTGTAGAAATCAGTAACGAAAACCTAGACACCGACCTAGCCTTCCTTAGAGAGCTGGATCTGATCGATCTCGTTGGAAAAATCGGAGATGGTCATTACCAGCTTGCAATACCGTTGATGGCGGCTTGGATCGAACAGCAGCAGGATTATGAAGTGATTCTGAGTCGTGCTCAGAACGAATCGGAGGAAGAAAATGCCTGAACGAGTATTTCAGATTTGCGGTGCAACCATACCGCCGATGATTGGACGGAAGGCGATCATGGAACGCCTATGCAGTGCCCTAACCAAGCCGACCCCCGATCACCTTCAGGTCATCGGCCCACGGTATGCGGGTAAGTCTGTGGTGCTGCACGCGCTTGCACAACGAATGCAGGAAGCAGGTATGCCGTATGGAGCTGTCGTCCTTTGGGATCTTGGGCACCAAACACCCGATTCCGACGAGGCTTTCATGTTGGGATTGCGAGATCAGCTTGCGGCTGGCCTCGCTAAGGTAAGTCCCCAGTACGCAGACTACCTGCGCGCCGTTGAGGGTAATCCGTACAAGGAGTTGGCAGAGGTCTTCGATGAGTTGAAGGATCAGGGCATCAAAGTTCTGATGCTGTGGGATGGCTTCGACAAGCCACTTGCCGGTGGCAAGTTGTCGCGCAACTTGTGGGACCAACTGCGAGAACTGGCGTCCCGCCCGAGCTTGCGGCTTGTTATTGCTAGCCGCAAACGGCTGTATGAATTGATTCGTGATCCAGAATCGCATTCCAGCGATTTTTGGGGCATCTTCGATATGTCCCCAGTTCGCATTGAGTGTTTTGACGACACCGACCTGAAGGCGGCGCTTTCACTTGTTACTGGATTCACTCTCAGCGCGGGAGCACAAACAGAACTAATCAATTGGAGTGGTGGATTTCCGCCGCTCCTGCTCTCGGTGCTTAACAACCTTCATGAGTTGGGTGTCACAGGGAAGGTTGCTCCTGATACGGTGAACGCTAGTGCCGAGAAGATCAGCGACAACCTTACCGGCCTAGTTAATTCTCTCTGGTCCGATTGCCACCAGCCGAGCAAGGATATATTTCAGGAAGCTTTGGTTGCACACGGATTGGATGCCAATGGACTCAGTCAGGCCGACCTTGCTCAACTGACAGAAAAGGGATTTGCAAAACGGTCAGGCTCGAAAATTTCAACGTCATGCCGATTCCTTGAGAAGCACGTTGCCGCTCACGCAGGCGACCTTGGACTCTTGGCGCGTTTATTCGGATCCCCGGAGAATTTCCAGGTTAATGCGCGCGCTTTATTGGAACGACGTTTGCATCATGTAAAGACTCTTGATCCGATGCTCAGAGGTTTCTTTGACAACAGCCTTCGGTGGATTCCTGATCAGCCTGCCGTATGCATACAGGGGGTCAGAGGCATCGTTGATCGAGCGCTCGATTTGATTTGGGCGGCAGAGTTTGGAAAAGACAAGAAAATACCATTGGACTATTTCTCCTACTGGAAGCTGAAGGAGGAGCGAGGCCCTGAGCAATACTGGGATGAGCAATTTCCGGTCAAGCGAGGACACCAGATTAGATTGTTGCAGTTGATTACGGGAACGGATCGGAGCGGGGCAAAAGCCAAGTGTGTGACAAAAAATACGTATGCACTCACGAATGCGGCACACGGATTTGGCGATTTCGGTCAGCACATTGATGGTGTGCCTGTCGACCTTGGCACAGCCTTCGCCGCTCTGAGCGTCTGCGTCGAACTTGCGGCAGTACTGGATCGCGAACTCGGGAACGCTAAGGTGGAATCAGCATGATACCGACTGTCCCTGACAGCGTTAAGGCTCAACAGCTTTGCGAGTCCTTATCGAAAGAGGCCAGCCATATTGAAGAGGATTGCATCCACTCGGCCAAGAGCCATTTCAATGCAGCAGATTGTTGGCGTAATCGCCATTACTGGTTCGGAGTACCAGCAACCATGCTTGGAGCCGCAGCCGGGGCTGCTATTGTTAAGGATTGGCCTGAACCATATCTGAATATCCCGTGCTATGAATCGGCAGGCGATAGGCCGTATGAAAGGGCGAGCTGTGACCCCAGATAAATGGATCATGGAGTTATTAAACAGCAGGAATCTTGAACGTCCTGATGGGCGCATGCTCTATGGCTATCGGTTAAGTAATGAAGATTACAAATCATTACGCGAGATACTGGCTTACACTGCGGATTTCGGGGAGCTGGACGAGGTATCAAGCCGAATTCGCGGATTTTCGCCATTGTTTGTCCTCTATGCTGCCGAATGGTGGCGGCGCGAATACCAAGGTGGGGCATGGCGGTGGACATCAATCATTAACGCTTTTGGCGGTGATGCGAAGGAGCTTGATGCTGCCGCAAGAACGAAGTGTGTAATCAGCGGGTTTGCATTCTGGGGACACCGTCCCGATGGGGAAGGCAAGAAATTCTTTGGTGCAATCGTCGCGCATGGCGGGCTGCCGCTCAAACTCATCGGTCAGGGTGGCGGCAAGTTGGCTTCGATTATGGATTACACGTTGCGCCTCGCAGCGCGTTACCACTGGGACAGTTTGCAAATCGTTAATGCAATTGAAGAGCGTGCAGATGAGTTACCGACAGATAGTTTGCGCCGCCCGGAAATCTATCAGTTAATTGCCAACATGGTTACAACGGTGCTGGAACTGAAGCAGGAATTCCGTTTGGCAGGAATTGCTGATCCTTTGGCTGTTTTGAACACACAGGAACCAAATTGGCAGCTTCGCTTTCCACTTTCGCTGGAGGACGCCGCCGCGCAAGCATTGTTATCAGGATTGGTGAAAGAGGCTGCACAGCAGCCCATGCTTGCATCCTCTGCCATATTTTCTGTTGAGCGGATGTTGCGGAAAACAGCGGATGGCAAGTATGAACTGGCCTCAGTGCTGGCGTGCCCACAAACTTTGGCTGTTGACATGCTGACAGGGTTGTTCGGCTTGAACGAATTGCCTCGCTATTTCTCGATTGACGTTCGGGTAGATGAGCGCAAACCATTTTGCGAAGGTCGGCAAATTCTTGGCGCAGAGACAGCCACTGTGTCGCTCGCTGGGAGCAAATGCGTTTGGTATGGGGTTGATGCCTGTGCAGAGCATCTGCTTTACCTGCGCGGACAAAGCGGTGATTTGCGGGAAAACCCACTTCCGATTCCCGGTGGCGCTGAACTCTCTTATGATGAGCCATGGGTTTTCGTTTTGCGCGATGGAAAGCTAAGGTGGATTGCTGCGGGCAGTGCGCGCGTTCCAGAAGAAGAGGCAGTCGTTGCGCTTCCTGGTGGGTGGGAAATTGAACCAGCAGACGCAGACTCAATAGCCGACCTTATCGGATATTGCCATTTGGACGATCAACAAATAGCACTCTATTCTGTGCGTGGCGAAATGACGTTAAAGGGGCGCGAACAGCATTATCGGGTTCGCACCAAGCAGGCAACGAGCGAGTCCGACACTTATGTGTGGGAAGGTCGCCGAATTGCTTATCCATCCATCCCACAACCTGTGTTTATAGGTATTCCTAAACTTTTCTGTTATCCGCCAGAAGGTGTGCGTAGCCGCGTACCGACAGCAGAACTGCACTGGTTTGCAGCAGGGACGAACATTCGGTTTGAAGATATAAACACCGCACAGGGGCCGCTTGATGTCTATTTGGTGCGGGATGGCGAGCGGCTGGCTCGCTTCCGTTTTGTAGTGCTGGACAGCTTAGCGCGTACAGACTTCTCATCCGGAACATCGGCAAGCGAAGGACATATTAGACTGGAGGGTTGGGGCTGCTCGGACGTTTCGATTGACGATCAACTTGGACTTCATTGCAAAGTTGAGCAGGCCGGGCGCGGCGTAAAGCTGCTTCTACAGGGCGGTGACACTCCGCCTGAATCAGTAACCGTTGCCATGCGTTGGCAACGCTGCGCACAGGAGTTGCGATTAAAACTCCCTTTTCCAAGTGCGGGCGGCAGGTTTTTCGATGCCAATGAAAAACCATTGTGCGAAGGAGATGAAATCGCGCTTCGCCATCTAACCGGTGCGCGTCTGCGCATCTTCGACCACAATCCACAGGCACCCAAAAGGTATGATGTGTTGCTGACGCTGGGGAAAGGGAAGCGGGAAATTCATACCGCTGATCTAAGAATTGAGTGTCCAATTTCATTGCTGCCCAATGGCTCGGCAGAGGTCAGGCTGATTGACCTGCAAAAGGACATAGAGAAGCTGATGAGTTTTTCGGACGAGTTGGATGCAACCGTGAATTTGGCGGTGCTTGTGGGTAGTAGGCCGACTACATCAGTGCGAGTCTCGCGTTATGAGGCCATGCTTGAACGGGATTCTCTTGCTGTGTATTTTCCTCCAAAAGCTATTGAGCGATTAGACATGGCCGCTCTGGTGCAAATTATTGTCAATGCAGCGCCGTTAATTAGTCTGGGTGGAACATGTATTCAGTTGGAGCAAGAATATTCAGAGGGTGTACCTGTCGCATGTTGGCAAGCTGCGGGGCTGAGCGCCGCTTATTCGCCGTGGTTGATTTTTCCGGATGACGCATCCAGTGTTTTTTTTAGGCCGACGATATGGGGTAGGTCAGTTGACTCACCTGAGATGGGCGCAAGTTCAGGTTGCCCGCTCGCACAGGCGATGTCCATCAGGGAAGCGAAAGTCCGGATGGAAACTATTGCTGAGGTGCTTGGCGCAATGGCAACAGACTTCAACCATCCATCGTGGCAAGTGATGGAATATTTGTTGGAAACATTCCATCACTTGCCACTCAGCAGCTTGGATGTCTTCCGGTTGATTGGGGCGCAACCGACGGCTGCAGTTTCCCTGTTGCTGCGCAGCCAATTTTCAGAAGATCGGTTGTTTGAATTTGCCCGCCGACTGCGCGACGAACTGGGCTTGGTATGGGAACTTGCCTCTATTGATATCTGGCGGAATGCCACCAGTAAGTTATACCAATATTGGGTTGCAACGCTTGGGGAAGATGATGCAAAGGCCAGTTTTCCGATCATCCTTAAAGCCCGTCTGGATCGGTTAGCAGGTGAGCATCCGCCGCTGCAATTGATACTAGATGTGCTATTACTGGAATTGACCAACCATCCGAGTGACGCGCTTGTTGAGGTTCAGCGTATTGCACAGAGCGACCGATTGGTATTCGCACAACAGCTTTGGCGCGGCCATGATTCGCTGGCGCAAAATCTCCTGTTTCGTGGTCATGCAAATGACGCGGAATGGCCTGAACGACCACTGTTTGAGGCAGCCATTAAAGGATTCCTCGAAGTGGCGGCGGAATCAGTACAGAATAAATTGAATCGTGATATTTTTAGACAGCTTTTCTGGACGGACTCTCTAAGCGATGTAAAGGAAAAAAGGATTTCTGTAGCCAATATGCCAGTGCTTTGTGCGCTCTGGGCGGTCACTGGCACTAGCCAGGAGTGGTGGGAAAAACCGGAACGTAGATTGGCGCTTCGCAAGATCAAGGCATTTGACCCAGTCTGGTTTGAGCAAGCGTTTGGTAAGGCTGTTGCAGCCTGTCTCGCGTTAGGCATCCTAGTGCCGGGAGAAATGAATGTTGGGCACACCAAAATAATGCCCACCTGAACGACAATCAATAAATTGGTGTTTGATGAAAAAACAATATTTCTCTTCCCTGCTTCCTGAGCTTTCGACCCGTGCAGCGCGCGCGACTGTAAGCCGTTTGGGGTTTTCAAGCCCCGAGTTAAAAGCATATCTGAGCGAACTTTTTTCGCGAGGGTTTGGCGAGCCGGGAAGTTATCTCGGCGATCCGGTTTTCGAGGCAACTTTTGGCTGGGAACCGGCTGACCAGACAATGGCTTCCTTGTCGCCCGCAAAGCTGGCTTCCAGTTTAATCGCGGCAATGGACAAACCTATGGGTAGCGAGGCAAGCGACTACCGTTTTCCGCGCGACATTGCTCCTTACAAACACCAACTCGAAGCATGGGAATGGTTGACACGCGAACAGCCGCAGTCGGTTGTTGTAACCAGCGGAACCGGATCGGGAAAAACCGAGTGCTTTATGGTGCCGATACTCAACTCACTGGTACGCGAGCATGAGGTGAGCAGAGCTAAACTGGTTGGCGTTCGCGCGCTTTTTCTGTATCCGCTAAACGCACTGATTCAAAGTCAGCGCGAGCGGTTGAATGCATGGACAGGAGCATTCGGCGATGGTGTCCGGTTTTGCTTGTATAACGGACTGACTCCACAAAAGGAACCTCAGCATGTACGGGACAAAACCCCTAATCAGGTGATCGACCGCGAGGCACTGAGAGCCGCGCCGCCACCCATACTGGTAACCAATGCCACCATGCTGGAGTACATGTTGGTGCGAGCACAGGATGCGCCCATTCTCGATGCATCGCAAGGTAAGCTCCAGTGGATTGTGCTGGATGAAGCGCATACCTACATTGGTTCGCAGGCTGCGGAACTGGCCTTGCTGTTGCGTAGGGTTTTGCACGCCTTTGGCGTTTCGAGCAATCAGGTTCGTTTTGTCGCAACTTCCGCCACCATAGGCGATCCTCACGGCGAGGCTGGGCAACAACTGCGCGCCTTTCTGGCTGGCTTGGCCGGTGTGGATGAAGATCGTGTACACGTCGTTACCGGGCAGCGCAAAATTCCTGACCTGTTGGCGGGTAACGCGCAATATCAGAATGCCCCCCTCGAAGAACTGGAAGATATATCACTGGAGGGCGGCGAACGGTACAACGCCTTATGCGCGAATCTCACTGCGCAACGAATTAGACAGATGTTCGTCCCCGGTGCCGAAGGAAAATCAGCCAACTCTTTCTCTGATATTGCGCCAGCTATTCTTGGGAATGATTGGCGGCGGCAGCCGAACGCAACTGAAATTACGCTGCGCTGGCTCGACTTGATTACCAGTGCAAAATCAGCCGGAAAAAATGAGCAACCGTTCCTGCCGTTGCGTCTCCATGCATTCCACAACGTGCTGGCTGGATTGTGGGCATGCTGCGATTCTGCCTGTGCGTGTAAAAGTGGCACGGCCCTTGATTCTCCGGAATGGCATTATGGCAAGATTTACACGGAAGAACGCCGCCACTGTGAATGCGGCTCGCCGGTATTTGAGCTGCGATCATGCAATGACTGCAACACTACTTTTTTGTGGGCGCAGCGTATCGGCCCCGACCGTGATGGAAAGTACCACCTGTGGCAAGTTCAAGAGGATTCAGATGACGAATTTTCGCTTGATGTTGAAGTGCCCGAGGACGATCTGGGAGGGGACGAACAGGAAGAAACAGAAATCTCCGCAATTGCATCCCAGAAAAAACCAGTGCTGATTGCCAATGGCTACGCGATTGGCACAGGAGAAGCTTTGATTGAGCGTAAATCTTTGGTATTTGATCCGCCAGAAATTTCGGATGCCATCAGGCTGCGCTTGAAGGATGAGCAAGATGGCGTGATGGTTTGCCCTGATTGCGGAGGCCATCACGGAAATGGACGGCAGATGTTTCGCAAAGCCATTCTGGGCGCACCTTTCTTGTTGAGTGAAATTATTCCAACTCTGCTGGAGTATTGCCCTGACATTGAAGGCAAAGGTATCAGTCCGCTAGAACGGCCTTTACGCGGGCGGCGCATGATTACCTTTACCGACAGCCGGCAGGGTACGGCGCGTATTGCCGCAAAACTGCAACAGGACTCCGAACGCAACCGAGTACGCGGCCTGATCTACCAGCACGTAGCGCAGAAAACTCAAGCGGCTGGCAATTTTGAAGTGGCGGCACTTCAGCAGGAAATAGCTACCTTGAAAATGGTAAATAATTCTGCTTTGTCCAAGTTGATTTTGGAAAAGGAAAGTAAACTCGCAGCACACCAGCCGAAGCCCATCACTTTTAATAATGCTGCGGACTATTTGAGCAGCGTCGAGGCGGATACCAAAGACTGGATACATCAGTATTATTCCGATCTTGATCCCGCCGAATTTAGTGGAGCGACGGGCAAGGAAAAACTTGCGCGCATACTTGTCATGCGCGAGTTCGCGCGCAGGCCGAAGCGCGCAAACAGCTTGGAAACAATGGGGTTGGTGGCGGTTCGTTATCCCAAGCTTGAATCGATTACGCAACTGCCAAAGTTTCCAGATGGAACGGCAAGGCTGACCTTGCCTGAGTGGCAAGACTTCCTGAAAATTGCGCTGGATTTTCATGTTCGGGAGAACACATTCGTTAACCTCCCTGATAGCTGGCGAAAATGGGGGGGTCAGCGACTGTCCGGAAAAAAATTACTCCCGCCAGAATCGAAAGAGAAACAATCCAACCAAATCAAGAAATGGCCGCAATGTAATCCTGCCGGGATGCAAAACCGTTTGGTAAGGTTATTGGGCTACGTGTTGAAACTCAATCCGGCCTCTGCCCACGGTCGGGATGCTCTTGATGGAATCTTGAGATGCGCGTGGGATGATTTGACCCGCGTGGGTCTATTGCAAGTCGCAAGCACTGGACGCTATCTCGCTTTGGAGGATATGGCGTTTGCCCCTATAAGCAAGGGATGGGTATGCCCGGTAACACGGCGCGTACTGGATGTAACCTTGAAAGGTGTGACGCCCTATCTTCCCAGAACGGAGCCTACGGATAAAGTTGCGATCTGCAGACCGATTGAATTGCCGAAGTGCTTCTTACTGGATAAGGATTTCCCCTCAGCTGACGAACGGCTAAACGGGATACGTCAATGGCTGACGGATGACGCTACTGTTGTATCACTCAGAGGAGAAGGTCTGTGGTCTGACCTGAGTGACAGGATTGTCGAGGGCGGTGGTTATTTCCGTGCGGTTGAGCACTCGGCGCAGCAACCCGGCAGTCGCTTGCAACAATATGAAAATGATTTCAAATCCGGGCGCATCAATCTGCTGAGTTGCTCGACGACCATGGAAATGGGAGTTGATATTGGCGGTATCACCGTTGTAGCAATGAACAACGTGCCGCCTCATCCAGCAAATTATCTGCAACGCGCGGGGCGTGCCGGGCGCCGCTCGGAAACACGCTCTGTCGCACTGACCGTCTGCAAAAACAATCCCCACGATCAATATGTTTTTGCGAACACCCGCTGGGCATTTGAAACTCTGTTGCCCGCTCCCAGCATCAAACTTGAAAGTGCGATTATCGTGCAACGGCACATCAACTCGATGCTGTTGGCGAATTTCTTGCGCACGCAACTGACCAACAATGGCGATCTGGTCAAGCTCAATATGGAATGGTGGATGCTGCCAAAAGATGAGGCGCGCTCAGATCGATTCATTGCTTGGGCAAAGTGCTTTGATGAAAAACAAAGTGGTAACTTGACGACAGGGCTGCGCTCGCTGCTGCGTTATACCTGCTTCGATGGCATCGTGTCGCTGCATGGCTTAATTGCAGAATCCGCAAAGATGCTTGTCGCATTTCGTACCAAGTGGTTCGATGAGTTTGATGCCGTAGAGTTGCAGATCAACCAGTTTCAGGGGGCATCCAAGGAGAAAGACCCCGCCTACAAAGCGTTGCAAATACAGAAAAGACGGTTGACTGACGAGTATCTATTGAGGGAACTAGCTGCGGGTGGCTTCCTGCCTGGATATGGTTTTCCAACAGATATTTCTTCCTTTGAAACGCTGACACTTGATGAGATTAAGCGAAACGAAACACGCAAGAAAGACGAGCGCGTAGACAACCTGATGCGCCGCAGGGAGCTGCCGAGCCGCGATACGGTAACGGCGTTGAGAGAATATGCGCCGGGTGCAGAGGTGGTGATCGATGGTCTGGTGTATCGCTCCGCCGGAATTACGCTCAATTGGCACGTCCCTGCTTCAGTGCAGGCGGTCAGCGAGATACAAAATATCCGGGAAGCATGGCGTTGCCGCTCCTGTGGCTCCAGCGGCACGACGGGTATGGCAAATCAGCTTACTCAGTGCCTGGATTGCGGTGCTGCGTTGCCACCTGTTCCAGATTGCCGTTTTACCTATCTGGAACCAGCAGGATTTTCCGTTGATCTCTACGAGTCGCCGCATAACGATGTATCGACTCAGACCTTTGTCCCCGTTGAAGCTCCGTGGATCAATGCCAATGGTGAATGGCTACCCATGACGAACCCCCATCTGGGTGCTTACAGGGCAAGTCCGATTGGCACGGTGTTTAACCATTCGGCTGGTACTAATGGTCTGGGTTATGCCATTTGTCTGGCTTGTGGTCGGGCAGAACCCATGATCAGCGCGTCAGATGATTGGGAGGTTGAGCAGGGCGGTGTCGCATTGCCAAAAATCTTTCAAATCCCTCATCGTCGGCTGCGGGGTGCGCAAGGAGGTGAAACAGCGATGTGCGAGGGCAGTAGTTTTTCCATCAAGCCCGGTATGCGCCTTGGTCATGAAGCGACAACAGACGTGCTTGAATTCATGCTGTATGACTTGGATGGACGGCCTTTGTCAGATCGGCGTGTGGCGTTTTCACTCGCGGTGGCGATACGCAGTGCCATTGCCGCAATGTTGGGCGTCGAGGTTTCTGAGTTAGGCTGTGATACCAAAGAAATTCGGATGAATAGAGAGATTGGACAGGCAATAGTGTTGTTTGACCGTAATGCATCCGGCTATTGCTCTTCGGTTTCCGACCGGTTGCGAGATGTCTTGTTCAAGGCAAAAGGAATTTTGAGCTGTACAGCGAACTGTGAAGGGGCTTGTCAGCACTGTCTGCTGCATTTCGATACTCGCTTCCGCATGGATGATCTGAACCGCCATGCTGCGTTGGAGTTTTTGACGGATCGCTGGTTGGACGAATTTCAGCTTCGGAATGAGTACACCCAATTTGGACTTGGTACTCATGCGGAATTTCAAACACTGCCAGAAGCCATCACTCGTGAACTGGTGCGTCCAGGCGTAGAAGAGTTGCGGTTGTATCTTGCGGGCAACCCCTCCGAATGGGACATCGCAACGTCACCGTTGCGGGGGTGGGTGCAGAAGTGGGCATCCTCTGCGAGTGCCATTAAACTTGTACTTTCTCCCGATGCCGTAAATGCCATGTCGCAGGCGGATCGTTTCGTACTATCTATTTTGTCGAGTCTTGGCGGAGTTTCTGTATGGACTGGCGAGGCACCACCTTGTCAGGCCGGTGGTCAGGCAGTCGCGGAAATAATTGCTACTGACCGCGATCCTTGGGCATGGGCATATCGTTCTAGCAACGCTGCTTGCCCCAATGCGCAATGGGCGATGGGCACGGACTTGTTAGTGCGTGGTCAGCCACAAACGACTGGGAAGCTATTGCAGCAAGTTTCAATGGTTGCAAATGCACCTGCGGATATGAAGGGGAAAGTTCATCGGTTTGAAATTAGAAATGAACTCGATGGTGTGTCTGATGGATTTGGACGGCGGTTGCTGGCGAAGCTGGAGGATGACCTTGGATCCGATCTTATCGGAGGCAACGGAGAAATAATTCGTATTGCCTACCATGACCGTTATTTGAACGCGCCCCTTCCTGTCGCGCTACTTCTTGATTTTATTTCAGCGCTTAAAATGGCTCACAAAGACCGTTGGTCTGTCCAGTCAGTCGAGTTGGTGGTTGCACCTTTCCAAGAAGAAAAAGGCGGCTTTAACCGCCCCATGTATTTGTACCACAATTGGCCAAATGTATTAGATCGCGCCTCAGCTATCAGTGCTGCATTTGACTATTGCGGTATGGAAAACGTCCTGCGCAGCATGGATAAACATGACGCGATGCATGCCCGTCTTCTGGAAATTGAGACTGGTGACGGTCACCTGACAAAAATTTGGTTAGATCAAGGATTCTCATATTGGCAAGCCCAGTCGCCATATCGGCAGAATTTGCGATTTCCCTTTTCAAGGGAACCGAACGAACAGGGGCAGGCGATTGCGAAGTCTACGGTGGACTTGGCAGGGCAATCTTTTCCAACTTATTTGTTTGTCGAGCGTTGACACCGGAATCATTAGAATCATCAAATGATGAAAAATTGAATGCTGACGGTGATTAACTCCGAACAAATCGGGTCGTTTGTTTTGCACGGGATGGCTCTATATATCAGGCAGCAGGTGACTATAACAGGTCGTAGTCGCATCTCAAACTTCGCTGCCCATCACAGTTTGGGGAAGCGGTCACTCAACTCGGCCCAGCCAGTCAATGTCGGCAAACTGCATCGCACCTGCCATTCGCCAGTGACATGCTCAACGGCAGCACTGGCCGATATAGAGACGGTCGTATCAAAAATACCTCACCACCTCCACCATTGCCTGCGTATCCAGCTCACAGTACTTGAGCAGATTACGGATCTTCTGCTCACGCTCATCTGGTTCCGTGGATGGATCAATGATGCCTAGGTAAGCCAACTGGGCCAACGTGCCATTCTGCACATCCTCAAGCTGTGTGTAGTCGAGGTGTGGCGCAACCGTTGGCAGAACGGCTTTGATCGACCAGGAGCCTTTCATGTTCGGATGGTAATAGTGGTTCTGCAGCCACGGCAGCAGGTTCACCAGTCGATCCAGAATCTCCGTGAGCTGTTGTTCAAGGTCTGGGCAGAATCCGATCAATCCCTTGATGATGGTGCTTTCGAAACTGCCATAGACGATGATCGGCCCGTCCGCTTCGACGGCAGCGATCAGGCTCTCAGCAAAGCGACGCATCGGTACATCGCCAGTGGTATCCAGGAACTCCCGGTGCGTCAGCCCTCCTCCTTCACGCTCGATATGGCATGACCACTGAAAAGGCAGTTGCTGGTGCGGCCGCGTACCCTTCCAGCGCGGCACTACGAAATTGATGGTCTCGAAATCCAGATAGAACCGAGGAAATGGCAGCTTGCCGAATTCCAAAGCCAACTCATCCGAGATGAAGGGCTCATTGGCGCGTGTCGCCTGCCACACCGTGATGTGACGCGCATTCTTGAGGACGCCCTCAGGGATGTCCCGAACATCCGCTATGCCTGCGTCCTGTAGATCAGTGATGAGCGTGCGACCATTGGGCAGGATGGAAACAGGGAATTCTGGTAACGCCTTCTCGCAATGCGACATGAACGGGCACTCCGGCTTGCACTGTGCACCGATACGAATGTCAGGCTCGCCATTGGCCAGCGTGTGCCGATGGTTCACCAGCCTGTCCGGAACATCTTCAAGCAGCGCCCGCACCTGTTCCGTCACATCCTCTTCGACGAGCAATCCGGCATAGTCCCCATCACCGGCATAAACGAAGCTAGTGTCAACGTGCGCGATACTGACAGTAGAAATCGACACCCCTGCCCCCTCCACTACCCACAGCTGGATCGCGCAATCGCGCAGATGATGGTCCTTGACGCTCCCCGAGGATTTTACCTCCACCATGCGCCATGCATCCCCGTCTGGGACAAGGATGTCGGCGCGCACCAGTGTTCCGGCATGTACGAATGCTGCCTCGAACAGCGGTGAAGCTGGCTGGTGCACCAGCAACTCCTTCGTCTCGGCCACCGCCAGATCAGGTTGTTCGACATGGCCGACCAACCTGCCATGCGGATAGTTGAGCCTGGCCATCCGGCCGACCTCGATGCCGTTTTCGATAGTCAGCTGTGAGGTAGCAGAAGGTTCGGCCAACTCCGGCTGGTATGCTTGAAGCCAGAGACGCTTGGGGCAGCGCAGCCCCAACATGATCTGTGATTTTGTGACGTAGGCGGTCATGCGCCGATTGTATGTGTTGGCTTGGGTGGAATCCATTACAGACGCAGTGTGTTCCAGATCATTGCGTTCAGTCATTCCAGAACCCCTTGAACCGATCTGCTGACAACTGGGTATACCGGACAGTGTGCTGGATGTTCTTGTGTCCCAGATAATGTTGGATGGCGCGGGTATCCTGCCCTGCCTGGGCCAGCTTGTAGCCACAGGCGTGACGCAACATGTGCGGGTGGATCGTGAAGGGAAATCTGGCCTCCCTCCCTGCCCGACTGATGATCTTGCGGACGGCATCATCGGTGAGCGGCGCTTTGCGTTCACTGATAAACACGTAGGGCAGGTTCGGATAGTCACGCTGTAGCCGGCGCAGCGCACGCAACTCCGGGCCGCGTAACGGATGGACACTGGGGGTTCCCTGCTTCAGACGATTGATGTGCATCAGTCCTTGCTTGAGATCGACCTGCTCCCAGCGCAGGCTGACCAACTCGGTGACGCGCAGTCCATGACGATAGGACAGCATGATGAGCGTGGCATCGCGATGACCGTGCCGTCCGACTTTCCCGGCTGCGCGGATCAGCTCGTCGACCTCATCTTCGGTCAGGTACTCGCGGCTGCGGTATTCGGTGTTCTTCAGGCGGAGCGGAACTTTCCGATTTACGATGTTTGGCGCTGCCTTGATGGGGAACTGCAAGACCGCGTTACTGCGTGGTGTCATTGTGTGAACTCTCCGTATAAGGGCTATTTTACGGAAAGTTTCAAACCCCTTCCGTCGTCAGCCGTTCACACAATTTACCTAGGTAGCTCAATTTACAAAGCGAAATCTTTATGCATCCGCAAATAAAAACTGCGTCCAAAATGAACGCAGTGAATATGCCTCCTGGTATTTCTGATTACTTCAATAATCAGAAGTATAGGCGATGGCCAATAATTGGATTTTCCAATCACAGGAAGCCAGAACCTCTTGATTTCAGAACCACGCTTTCAGGGATTGAGAAGCAATTCAAATGAGAATAGAGCTGGTGGTCATTCAGCTCTATTCTGTGGCGCAAAATTCAACTGTTGTTTGAAGAACTTGCTGGCACTGTTTCTGTCTTGTTCAGATCAACCACAAAATGGTTTTCAACCAGCTTTTGGATGAACGACATGTATGCGGCAGTTGCACCTTTGTAGCCAGGCTCGTTGGATTTATATAGCAGGTCTGTTGTAACTGACTCCAATTCTTCCGCTCCGTCCATTTTGCCGCGACTATTAAGTGTTGGCTTTTTGAAGATTCTTGCTGTGATTGTGCATTTCACAGTGTTCGGATCAGAGTCGGGTCTTGCTAATTCACCAACGACATTTATTCCACCGGTAAGAAAAATACCCGCTACAAATACTGCCGCATTGGCTTTATCGAACCCCGCATCAAGACCAGTTTCCACTTCTTCGAGATTGAAAGCCGTTCCATAAATTTGAATGCCAATGTCGGCAACGTCTGGAGCCTCTACTACCTTGACTCCTTTTTCTTGCAGCTTCGCTTTGAGCATGTCTGCTGTTTTCTGGTATGTGGTACTCCATCCACCAACCGATGTAACAAATACGCCATTGGGGAAATCTTCCTTAGTCAGTTTTACACCGCTTCCTGTTGTATCAGAGTACGAAATAAGTTTGTACTCGAAAGCCGGCGCTGTTTCTTCTGCGTAAGTACCGAAAGAAGCGAGCGTGATGGATGCTGCCAATAGAATTGCCTTGAACAATTAATTTCTCCTTGAGTTGATGTGAGCATTGTGCCAAATATGTGTTCTTCAGAGTGTAGGAGCAGGAGCTTTCAGCTGAAGCGTACATTCTTATAAATCAGTATGTATCGGAAGGAACCCCCATACCACTTCTGATCGCCCTTTTGTCGAGGTAAACCCGCTGCTTGCGATAACTTTCTACCTCTATGGCGCGCCTTATCATTTCTGCGCGTGAGGCGGATTCCCGCTCAAGCTCGTATTGTTTCAATCTCTCTGCAATCCTTGCATCTTCTGATTCTTCAGTCATGACCTCAATGCTAGCCGTAACAGTAGTTGCTGCCTCAGCCTGTGCTTTGGTTAGGCTGATACGGAGTGGATTAGTTTGATGAGCGCCAGAGCCCAGTACAGATTTTTCATCGAATCCAAGGTTTGTCACGCAAACACTTTTCGGTCTTTTCCAATTGCGACTGCTTGGTCTGTAAAAGTCATCACATGGATCAAATACTGACCGTCCTGCAGCACCGTACAACATTGGCAAAACAGCTTCTTCACCTCCGATAGCAACTTTGACGATAACGGCATGTTGGGCCAGAAAGTCAAAGACTCTAGGACTCAGGTTGTTGCTCCCCTTCCCTTCTTCGTTGTGAAAACTAGAAGCATGAACATATCTGTTACTTCTTGATCTCCCATGTAGCTCTCTTACATGAGACAAGGAACCTTCCAACATCTTCCCGACCTTCGCCAGATCGATGTCCCACCCGACCCGTACGAGCGCGATATAGCCATCGCCATTCTGCTCGACTCCTTCAAGGTTCGCTCTGACTGGCGCACTCATGAGGTATGCATAGAGAGTATCTTCGAGGTTTTTTTTCTTGTATTCAAATGCATCCTTGTTCTTCATCGCGAGCTGCAGCAGAGTGCCTTTGGAGAATACCTGTGTCACGGACTGGCTGTTCAAATCCAGCTTCCTGATCGTCTGGTCTTGTTGGGCAATCAGGGCAGAAACGGTGGCGGGGTCTGATTGTGCCGCCAAGGAAAGTCGAATCTTGCTCAGGCTGGCACGGAGCGCCTCATTCTCATCTTGCAGATCCTTGACTTGTCGAGCCTTGACCTTGTCCTGGCGCAGTGCTTCCACACGCTTTGCAAGCTCGGCATCATCGAGGGTAGCGAAGACAACAAGGTTCAGCGTGGGCTGTCCGGATGGGTTGATAGACATAGATTCTTTGTCGACCCGAACCTTGACCATTGTGGCCCGGATCATCTGGATGCTCTCCGTCAGGTTCCCATCCTCCTTGAGGGTGGTCGTGCTGTCGACATAGGTTCCGGCCTCATTGCTTGCTTTAAGCTTGATCTGCTCGATCGCTGCCTGACGGGCACTGCCTTTTGTATCGCCATCGCCCATCGTATAGGCGAGGTCGTACTGCTTGCTCCATTCTGCGTGGGCGGAAAAACTCGACCCCAGCAACAGTATGGCGAGGATATGTAGCTTTTTGAACATGAATTCCCTCTAATCTCCGGCAATCAGCACACACAAGCTGTTACTGGCATCACCTTCTAATAGGACAACCTCCTCATGCAGGATGGTGGGGTTTTGCAGGTATGCTGCGGCAGACTCGGTAACCTTGAACCTGTAAGCTGATGCGCCATCCGACGATACAAGATGTTCGCTGCCTGAAACGGATAGACTATGTGTACGGGCATTGTTTGCCGAAGCTCTCAGCACGGCCACTTTCCTTGCCTCATCATCCCGAAGAGTGAGCTTGGCGCAGCCTGCAAAGGCTTTCTTCCCCTGGAATGAGATACCGCCTTCCGCTGCCAGCCAATCCACCTCGGATGCGCTTACGTTCACCGACAGTAATAGCATGGCAGCGGAGAGCACCTTCATCACTCAGCCATCACACTCTTTGTACCAGCCTCGCCGATCTCGTTGGCAGCTTCCTCTGCGCGCTGTTGCCGACGCTTGTCCAGACGGCGCTCAAGATCTTTGAATTGCTCTGCGACCATCTTGTCATTCGTTTTAGCGGCCTGCTTTTGCATGACCGCATTGAACTGGTCGTAAGGCAGCTTCAACAGAACGAAGGCGCGATATTTGCCATCGATGGTCTTCACCTCCTGATGCACGGTCTCGAATCCAACCACAGGAACCTGACTCACCAGTTTGTCGATCAGCTCGGTGTACTGAGAAGTGCTCATCCCGTCATTAGTGTCCTGGACACTGGAACGCTCGGAACCAGAAAGCTCCTGGCCATATACCTTGGCTAGGCCGAATTCTGCATCGAGCATGGCCTTTTTCATGGCCACGCGCACCTTGTTGGATTCGCCCTCACCCACAGCATAGACACCCGTGGCATCAGGTTTCGGAACTTCGAGGAACCAGCTGGGTATTTCAGACAGGTTTGCTTCCATCTTTTCCTGCCGCTTTTGCGCTTCCTTTTCATTCGCTTCAGCACGCGCCTGTGACGCAGAAATGGAATCTTGCGTGAGCTGTGTCATGGTCGGACTTGTGCTGCACCCGAATAGAGACAGGCCGAGCAGTGTTGTCATCATTACGTACAAAGTTTTTTTCATTCTCATTTAACGTGATCACCTAAGGGTGAGGATCGCTGACTTTCAACTGTCGCGTTGGGCATTCCTTCTCACGCATCTCCTTATAAAGCCCGGTTAGCCATACCCTCATCATGCAGAACCACTTGGATATGGTTGTTCAATTAAAACTGATTGCATCGCTTCAAGGCGGTGACCGCCCTTAGAGAGATCTCGCTTGGTAATATCCAGACCGATATCGGATGTTCATGTCTTTTTCAAAATGACGCACTAATTCCGGATCATTTGAAAATACGTTGACACTTCCTTGGTATGTAGGCTGGTATATCTTCCCCGTCTGGACTTCGAAGGAGAAATCCCTGACAAATCCACGTGCACCAGCAATCCTGACTTGGTGGCGTCCAGGCAGTACATATACTTGGTCACGCCTAATCAAACGTGTTTCGCTTTCGTCATCAATCCTTCTCAGAGTCAGCCCTTTACCACACTGGTAGTCCCACCCTCCCCCAGACCGTTCCTTATCGTTGGGGCCGCATAGGCTAATCAAGGCATATCCATTTGCTAATGGATTCTCTGGTAGCTTTGCATCGTTGGTTCCAGTCGAAGCACAGCCCAGCAGGGTCATCATTGCTGCCAATGTGGAAAAGCTAAATATCTTTTTCATTTGATACGCCTTTCAGTTATGAATGCTTGCAATTGATTAAATCAATCCATTGAGTAACCAGGAATGTTCCAGACTACCGATTGGATTGCCGTAAATACGTCATTTCCTCGGCATTTTGAATTATGTGTTCACATTGACCTGCGACATGAAACCGAGCGTGGCGGTATGGATAAGATTCGAATGTAACGAATACCTGTCTGCGCCCCCCCGATGAACTTTCGCAAGTGGTAACAAGCTCCGATTGGAAATCATCAGCCCACTTTGCTTTGTAGCTCTTCTGACCGATCAGGTCAGTTGAGGATGCGCAGCTGTCATATAGTGTTTTCGAAATCGCATTCGCTCTCTGCTCGATGGTGTAGCTAGACAGATCCATCGACTCGCCACCCGGTTGAAGGATTTCGCCATTGCAAAGCTCTGCACTGGCATTAGTCACAATCATCAAACATGCAATTGCTACATAACTTCTCATAGTAGGTCTCCAAGTTTATTGTTCATTGCTCTTTTGATTTAAATATCGTTCTCTGAATTGTTCCATCACCACCTTCATCTCCAGTGAGCGGGACCGGATGGCATCGCTGCATCTTCTAGCACCCTGGAGAACATCCTCTGGGACTGAATCATCCGCAGACATCACGGAGGCCATGGATGCACATATAAAGGCATTGATTGAAGCAAATTCAGCAAACCTATCCGCCAGATGGACGATTTCTTCTTCCAGCGTCATCTCTTCTGGCGATGGACTCATTGATCTAAACAAGTCCATTTAATGCTCCTCCGTAACTGCCAATTGCTTTGATTTGAATCGGATGATCATGTGCGGCTCCTAAGTTGATAGCCGAAACTTAGCAAAACCACCCTACTTCCCAAACATGAATTTTTCGAAATTCGATTTGTGCTACCGATTGCCGATTTGCCTCGTCCGTAACGGACACTCAGGGCGATTTAAACTTCGATAGCGAAATCAAACCACATTCAGTCACCCAAACCCATAGTGTGTACTTTAACAAACCACGCCCATAAATCAAACTCAAAGTGTGTGGATTAGGGCGCGGCTGTCGTCAAGACTCCGCTCATGAGAAATCCAACTCAAAAGTTTGCTGCTCAATTGCTGTTCGCCAGCAATATGAAGCGGATTCGCCTGGATAAGAAGCTGACTCAGGAGAATGTGGCAGAAGGCGCAGGCCTACATCCCAACTACATTTCCTCTGTGGAGCGAGGGGAGCGGAATCTATCCATCGCCAACATCGAGCGCATCTCCTGCGCGCTGGGGGTAAGTATGCCGGAGCTGCTTTCTGAGCCGGATCACTCTCCACGCAAATCCGGCTCAAAGGCTTAGCCACATTGTCGTAGGCGAGCAGCCAGTACCTAGTTGGAAATTACTCTCGTTCTTATATTTCCCGCAGTTCACCAGCCAGCAAGAGTGCCAGCATCTTGGACTCCGGTGTTCCCTGGCTTCCCAGATCCCTTATATGCCTATCCAAATAGGCATTCAGTTCACCGATTGATTCAATTCCGACGGGGTACTCCCCCGTCATCTCGTACATCCGCTGACTATCTGCAGGATGCAACCTGATCCTGTTTCCAAGCCGAATCATTTCCATCTCCAGTAAGCCAAATCTTCAAACACTAGCAGTTCGTTCTAAATTCCAAAGCACTTTTTAACGAAATAACAGACGCGGACTATTTTTGAAAATATTTCGCTTTGGGAATTTGCGAGTTTTGCTAACTTTCTCCTTACTAACCGAAAGGAGTCATAAAGATGTCTCGCAACAACCGTAAATCCCCACTCATCACTAAAGAGGTCAAGGGCATTCTTATTGGTGCCAGTATGATTCTATGGCTGTCCCTAGGGGCTTATGTCATTGGGCAACTGGAAATCAAGCCAGCCAGACTTATCCTGCAGCATGACGGTTGCACGTTGATGCAACGCATCGGCACCCACGTCAAATTCTCCACTGACGGTGCGACCTGTGAAGTCAACCTCCCCTTCCGCCCTAACCTGCTCAACACAGGTGGCCGTGTGCATATCGCTGGCAACCCATTCACCCTCTCAGAACACCAGATCATTGCCTACACCGTACTGGCCGACCAGCCCTATACGCCGTATCAGTTGAAGTTGATCTACCTGTTCGTAGGTGCGTCGATCCTGCTGTTGCTCCTGCCGTTCTCGGACAAGCTCTTTGCGAGCAAGGAGTGATCACCATGCATACCCTGAAGACCCATACCCTCTCCGGCCAGCAAACCGACACCTTCCTTGTGTATTGGACCAACAGTACCGTTCGATTGGGTGGCCTGCTCCGCGTCAAAGTCGCCGCCAAAGTTGAAGACAAGGCCATAGCCGCCGAGTTGGCAGCCATCCAGCACCTGCTCGAAGTACGGTGTGTGCTTGGAAACAACATCAGCGGAAACGCCAAGACGCAGCTGGTCGTGTCGTCCGGCGCGATCCGCAAGCTGCAGCGGCGTCAGTCCGACAAGGTTCATCTGGCCCCATATGCCAATTTCTTGTGCACACGATTCGCCGCCTGCCCGATCACCGTGGAGAAAGATACCCGCTGGTTCAGAGAGCAGCTCCCCGTGACCGAGGAAGATCTGCTGGTCAGTGGTCCTCGTCAGGAAACGATCAGGTTGCGGGGGCTGGGCGAAGTATCGGTGACCCGCCACGTTCTGGACCGATTTGTTGACCGGGCTCTGGTTGACCAGTCCCCCGACCAAGGGATGCAGGTTGCCTGGAAGAAGCTGAGCCGGCTGGCCGAGCACCAGTCGGTTAAAGAGGTCTCGCGCCAGAGCTTGTGGGCTGGCGTCATCCACAACTGCAATGGGAAGCATGAAGGCCGCTATTTCCTGAACAGTGTTCAGCAGATGGTGATGGTCGTGACGGACAACCCAAATGAAGGCCCCCGTCTGGTGACCACTTATCCCGTCACCCGGCATTTCCGCCAGATGGCACAGGCAGCCTGAGTTGTCAGGTGTTCGCAATGATGAATAGGAGTCAAAGGATGTTGTTACAGATGATGGGCGCTTCAAGCGCATTGATGCTGCTGAGTTTGTGGTTGAGCTACCGGATATTGGCTGATGAGCCCGGATCAGCCCGTCAGGTTGCCGCTTGCCCTACCAACAACGGGCAGGTCGTCGTGGCGATGAGGAGCGGACATGATCACTAATCTAAAACAGATGGTTCTGATTCGCTCAGGCCGGGAGGCAATCGAACAAGCACTGTTGACTGCCGTCCTGCGCTCATTCGAAAACTCTCATCCCGACCGAGAGGAAGTCGATGACCTGAGCGAGTTACTGGAAATATACAACCGCCTGATGGCCAGACACCAGCGATCCCTGATCGAAGTACAGGCCGCCAACGATAAAACCCATAAACAGGAGAAATAGATGAACCGCACCCCCACCTTCCTACACCCGCATCTCGACCTTAGCGTGAAACCGGTCGATGCCCGCGCCAAGATGGAACCGAATCTGCCTTGGGCGGACTGCTACAGCGTCGGTTTCAGGATCAGCACGCAAAGCCACGATAGTTTTGTGCATGCCATGATCTTTGCGGATTCCTATGAGCGCCTGCTGTACGGCATCGATCAGGAGAAAGATACCCTGCGCACGCTGCCCTCTGAACAGCCGGTATTGAATATCGATGTCGTCTATCTGCGCAGCATGCTGACGCTGGATACCGATTTCATCACCCCCGAAACACAGGAAGAGATCGAAGAACTCACCCGCACCAGCCTCAGCAAGCGTGATGACGAGCATTTTATGGTGTTCGGGGTGATCGGTGAAACCAAGCTCACTCTGCTGGACATCCAGACCAGCGATGCCATGACCGCAGTCAGTCAGGTGCGGTTCAAGCACATCAATACAGCCCCCCAAAACTTTTCAGTTCTGGGCGTGCGTCAGGCCCACCCAGCTTCGGCTTGGTTCGAAATGAAGTTCAAGGAGGCCGCCCATAGGATGAGTGCGATCGAGGATCGCGATACGCACTGGTCAGGCCAGTTGCACTAAGGCTGTTCGTAACCGGCAGCTCGCTACCGAGGGTTGAGACCAAACGCCAATTTCTGGGTTTCGTCTCTTCCGCGAGTACCTGCAGTTGAGGCTGAAGCTGCGGAAGCATCGGATTGTGGTATGCCCCATGGCAAGAGCCGCAGGAATAATTCAGGAGAATATTGTCGTGATGAATTACATAAGACGATTGCGGCGTTTCGCAAACCGAAGCGGCATAGGATTCTTTGCACCAGTGGTGGCCATCTGTCGGATGACCAGAAGGCGTCGGACCAATTTTCTGAAGCAAATGCGCGTTGTGTATCGGTATGCGTTCTGGAAAGGATAAGCTTCCAACGTTTCCGGTGGTAAGAATGATTTGCCCTAATCCTCGGTTTAAGTATCACTCAACCGACTCAGCAATCCAGCATCATCCCTTACCCCAACCCTGTTCAGATCACGTGTGACGATTGTGCAACATCTTTTCTGTAAAAGTTAGCAGAAGGGTTCATTGGGCTGGGTGGATCAAGGGTTCATATTCAAGTAGATTTTTCCGGTCAACCATTCCTCGTCGCACTCGGCGAGCAGCGCCGAAACGAGGCGCAGGCAAGAAGGCGGATTGGGGAAGATCGAAGCCACGCGGGTTCTGCGTTTGAGTTCGCGGTTGATGCGTTCCAGGCCGTTGGTC